>ENA-OQER01000348-OQER01000348.1-human-gut-metagenome-genome-assembly--contig:-NODE-348-length-26025-cov-6.594447_pt1 | contig 26025 bp, 28 predicted proteins | sample MGYA00242797_ERZ504639 | MGnify/ENA primary metagenome ERZ504639 (study PRJEB26092, sample SAMD00036306) | human gut metagenome | host: Homo sapiens | study: EMG produced TPA metagenomics assembly of...
GCTCTGCGCGAGCGCATGGACGTCGAGCCCGGCGACCTTGTGATGTTCGCCGCCGGCCCACGCCTGCTCTCTGACGAGATCCTGGGCGGCATGCGTTCCCCACATGGCCAATGCGCTCGAGATCAAGCGCGAGGGCCACGACTTCCTGTGGTCGTCAACTTCCCGCTGTTCCACTGGATGAGGACCGCAAGGCCTATGCTGCCGAGCATCAGCCCTTCACGCTGCCGACCGAGACCGACATCGCCAAGATCGAGGCCGACCCGCTGGCGGCCGGTTCCTGCACCTACGACTTTGTCATGGACGGCTTTGAGGCCGGCGGCGGCGGTATGCGTATCCACAACGCCGAGATGCAGATGTCCATGCTCAAGCTCCTGGCTTTACCGAGGAGCGCGCCGAGTCGCAGTTCGGCTTCCTCATGGAGGCGCTCAAGTTTGGTGCACCCCCGATGGGTGGTTTTGCTCTGGGCCTGGACCGCGTGTGCATGCTGCTCACCGGTTCCGACTCCATCCGCGACGTCATGGCGTTCCCCAAGACGGCCAGCGGCTCCGACCTCATGTCGGGTGCTCCGAGTGCCGTTTCCGGCGCCCAGCTCAAGGACGTCAGCCTGCGCTTGATGTAGGCGAGCGGCTACATATTGCTTGCAACGAGGGAAGGACGTGTGCCTTTCCTCGTTTTTTATGCGCCGAGATTGTGAGGGCTTGGGATGACCGGGCGTCGCGGAAACTGCGACCCAGAATCCAGCCAAATAACGGGTCGCACTTTCCGGTTGAGCTTCTGGCGGAAAGTACATCCCAGAATCGGCGTTCGGAATGGGTCGGCTTTCCGCTAAAGCAGCCTAGCGGAAAGCCCGGCCCAGTTTCCTACAGTGAGTCTCTCTGAACGAGCTGCATGTGCATGACGGTGGTGGTGGGCACGGCGCCATTGATCATATCGAGCGCAATGCCTGCGGCCATGCGGCCTTCCTCGCGAAGCGGCTGACGAATGGTCGTCAACGCGGGGACGCTGCGAGCTGCGACCTCGTGGTCATCGAAGCCCACGACCGAAACGTCTTTGGGTACGCTAATTCCTGCTTCGTTGAATGCGGCGATAACGCCGGTTGCGATACGGTCCGATCCGCATAGCACGCCGTCGGCATGTATTTCGCGCGCGAGCAACCGCCGCGTGGCTTGGTAGCCGTCTCCGCTGCTCCATCCGGTATAGATGACATTTTCATCCGGAAGCTTTCGCCCAAAATTGCACGGTAGCCGCGAAGGCGGTCGATGACGGCGGGGTTATCCTGCGGCCCCAGCACGGCAACGATGTCCTTGCGTCCGCGATCTTTCATAGCGAGCGCCGCAAAGCGTCCGCCCTCTTCGTCGTCGGAGTAGACCGTCGAGAACACGTCGCGATAGGGATGGCCCTCGAGCTGGCCGCATAACACAGTGGGTACGCCCAGCTCGCGCAGCACCTCGAGCAGCTCACTGCCCTTGTAGGGCGAGACGTCGATGGCGGCGTCAAACGAGCGGCGCTCAAAATGCTCGCGTGCGCGGTTGCGCTCATGCGAGGAAGATGCCTGCAAGATCACGGGCAAGTAAGACGACTCCGAAAGTTCCTCGGTAATGCCGCTTAAAAACTCACTGTAGGTGGGATCGCTAAACAGCTCGCTCAAAGGCTCGGTAACCAGTACGGCGATAATTTCCGTGCGTCCGACGGCGAGCGCCCGGCCGCGTGCGTTGGGAACGAAGTTAACCTTTTTCGCCGCCGCGCGGACGCGCTTTTTAGTTTCCTGCTAATGCGGGGGGAGTCGTTGAGGGCACGCGATGCCGTGGAGCGCGAAACACCGGCAGCTTCAGCAACCTCGGCAAGCGTGGGTGCGGTGCGTGCTGGTTGGGTCATGGCGTCTCCTGTGCAATTGGGTCGGTGGGCTATCGATAAAGGCTAATGCGGATACAGATAACTATAGCGCGCGTGAACGGCGTCCATGGTATCCGGTGACCGGTGTCGTTTTGCAATCAAACTGCGACTGAGCACGGCATGTATGGGCGAGACATAGCAGGCGCGACAGTTGCCTGTGAGTTCAAGAACGATGCCCCGTGCTGTGCACCTAAGCTTAGGGTGACATAAGTAGCATGGTTGTACAACCGGTTGCACCGTTAATCCGACAAAATCGACCGTTCGGCGGACAACCGGTTGCACAGATTTTTGTACCGCCCGTAAGATAAGGACAACCGGTTGCACAAAGAAGCACTACGATGACGAAGGAGCATCACCATGGACGCCATTAACGATTGGGAAAACCAAGCGCTCACCCACAGGAACCGCCTGGCACCCCATGCGTACTTTATGGGTTATGAGACCGCCGATCTCGCCGCTACGTACAGCCGCGAGCTGTCGCGCGGATTTGTCCAGCTGTCCGGCTCGTGGCAGTTCCGCCTTTTTGAGGGCCCCGCGGCCGTCTCCAACGAAGCACTTGCACGTACAAGCCGAGTGGGATCACGTGGAGGTTCCGCACCTGTGGCAGGTAGACGGCTATGGCAACCTTGCCTACACCGACGAGGGTTTTCCGTTCCCGGTGGATCAGCCGTTCGTTCCCTCCGACGACCCTACGGGCGTCTACCAGCGCATCGTCAAACTTCCCGCCGTGCCTGCCGGCGCTCGCGAGATTATTCGCTTCGACGGTATCGAGAGCTACGGCGAGCTGTATGTCAACGGCAAGTTTATCGGCATGACCAAGGGTTCGCGCCTGTCCGCCGAGTTTGACGTGACCGACGCGCTCGTCGAGGGCGACAACCTGTTTGCGGTCAAGGTTCTGCAGTACAGCGATGGTAGCTACATCGAGGACCAGGACATGTGGTGGGCATCGGGCATCTTCCGCGATGTGTACCTCATGCAGCGTCCCGCCGCGCATCTGGTCGACTTTAGGTTCCGCACGCACCGCGAGGGCGATGCCGCTCTGATCACGCTCGATACGGTTGCCGAGGGCGCAAGTCGCGTCGTGTATACGCTCAGCGATGGCCAGAATGTGGTCGCTACGGGCGAGTGCGTCGACGGCCATGCCGAGTGCAGCGTTGCCGATGCCCACTTCTGGAACCCCGAGGACCCCTTCCTCTATGACCTTACGCTTGAGGTCTACGACGGCGGCGAGATCAGCGAGTACGTTCCGCATCGCCAAGGCCTTGCCGAGGTGACGGTCGAGGGCAATCATATCTACCTTAACGGCACCTACTTTAAGATGCATGGCGTCAACCGCCACGACCACGACGATCACAAGGGTCGCGCCGTGGGTCTCGAGCGCATGCGCCGCGACCTGGAGCTCATGAAGCAGCACAACATCAACGCGGTGCGCACGTCCCACTACGCCAACGATCCGCGCTTCTACGAGCTGTGCGACGAGTACGGCATCATGCTGGTCGCCGAGACCGATATGGAGAGCCACGGCTTCGAGAATATCGGCAATATCGCCCTGGTCACCGACGACCCTGCCTGGGAGCCGGCTTACGTTGACCGTGTTGAGCGCCTGGTGATGCAGGAACGCAACCACGCGTGCATCATCATGTGGTCGATGGGCAACGAGAGCGGCTATGGCTGCAACATCCGCGCGATGTACGCCAAAGCTCACGAGCTCGACGGTCGTCCGGTCCACTACGAGGAGGATCGCAACGCCGATACCGTCGACGTCATTTCCACCATGTACTCCCGCGTGTCGCAGATGAACGACTTTGGCGAGCATCCGTTCCCCAAGCCGCGCATCAACTGCGAGTACGGCCACTCCATGGGTAATGGTCCCGGAGGCCTGTCCGAGTACCAGGAGGTCTTCGATCGCTGGGATTGCATCCAAGGCCAGTTTATTTGGGAATGGTGCGACCACGGTTTGGCTGCTGTGACCGAGGACGGCGTTGCCTACGACATGTATGGCGGCGACAACGGCGATTACCCCAACAACAGCAACTTCTGCATCGACGGCATGGTGTTCCCCTGGCAGCAGCCGAGCCCGGGCCTTACCGAGTACGGCCAGGTCATCTGCCCGGTTCGCATGGCCTACGATGCCGAGGCGGGCGAGCTGACCGTCACCAACAAGCGTTGGTTTACCACCCTCGAGGATGTCTGCCTGTCGGCGGAGACCCTGGTGGACGGCGACGTGGTCTGCCGCAAGACGCTCATGCCCGGTGCGGTTGCCCCCGGCGAGTCCGTCCAGCTTCCGCTGGTGATTCGCGAGGCCGCAGTGGGCGAGACCCTGCTGACCGTGCACGCCTACACCATGGCGCTCACGCCTGGTGCGAGCCGATGTTCCAACTGGGTGCAAGCCAGTTTGCCATCGCAAACCATCCGGCGCCGGCAATTGCCGCCCCCACTCGTCCTGAGCTTACGGTCGAGGAGACCGAGCAGGAGATTCGTATTCGCTCCCTCAACGGCGAGCTGACCTTCAGCAAGGTCAACGGTACCGTGAGCGAGTGGAAGGCATCCGGTCGCGACGTCATGACCTCCGGTCCCCAGGTTGGTTTTTGGCATCCGCTCGTCGATAACCACGCCCAGGAGTACGACTCCCTGTGGAAGGATAACTTCATCGATGTGATGCAGACGTCTACCCGCAATGTTTCTTGGAAGCAGGACGACAATGCGGTTGTCGTTACCGTGAGCCAGCGTATCGCTCCTCCCGTCCGCGCGTTCGGCATGCGCGTCGAGCTCGTCTATACCGTGCTTCCGAGTGGCCGCGTCGACCTCAAGGTTTCCGGCGAGCCCTACGGCGACTATTCGGACATTATCCCGCGCATCGGCATCTCCTTCGAGGTCCCCGGTTGTGATCGTGCCGTCGAGTGGTATGGCCACGGCCCGGGCGAGAACTATCCGGACTCGCTGCGCGCCAACCCGGTCGGTCATTACCGCACTACGGTCGACGACATGTTCACGCCCTACGTTATGCCCCAGGACTGCGCCAACCGCGAGGGTACCCGCTGGGTCGCTGCGCTCCAGCCACGGTGACGGTCTGGTCGTGACGCGTCCGAGCGACGCCGCTTCCAATCCGTTCTCGTTCTCCGCATGGCCCTATAGCTGCGAGGCTATCGATAATGCCAAGCATGTCTACGATCTTGTCCCGGGCGACACGGTTACGGTCAACATCAACGACCAGCTGCTCGGCCTTGGCTCGAACTCTTGGGGTTCCGAGGTGCTCGATTCCTATCGCACCCGTTTTGAGAGCTTCAGCTTTGAGGTGTCCCTGCGACCGCTGACGTCTGCCGATCTGGCTCAGGCGCTGGCACCCATTAAGGAGGCATAAGTCATGCATATCTTTAACTCGCGTGCGATTTCGACGCCCAGATGAAGTCCGTCAAGAAGTGGATGCGTACCGGTCAGGCACTCGACGGCGTTTCTGAACTGCAGCACGATGTGGCGTACTCTATCGGCGACTCGCTGGTGTATTGGTGGGTGAACGCCCACGAGGCGGCTACTGCCGATCTGGTCGGTCACCGTCGCTACCATGCCGTGCTCGCCCCGCTCGACGGCAATCTGACCGTTGAGGTGGCTTCCAAGGCCGATCTTACCTGTACGCGCGCCTACAGCGATATCGATGATCGCGAGCGCTTTGAGGGTACGGGGGAGACCGTGACGATTCCCACCGGCGGCGTTGCCGTCGTCGAAATTGACGAGGCCTACCGTGTCGTGGCCGATGCCGCGGATCCCCGCGTCGTGGTACTGCACGTGACAGTCGAAGGTTATTCCTTCCCCAACAAGTAGTATTCGTCCGCCTGGACGTTTGCTTCGCGCCGTTAAGGGGGATGGCTTTGTTGACTCCCTTTTCCCCATTCCCCTTAGCAGGTGCGCCGTCCGTGTTTGCACTTGCAGCTCGGACGGTTTTAGATGACATTTAACAGATGATTGGGAGGGCTTATGAGCTCTGAAAAACGAGGAACGATTGGTTCGTTCGCTCTGCTGGGCATGACGGTCGCCGCCGTGTTCGGTATCAAGAACATCATCAACAACAACGCGGCCATCGGCTTGGCAGCTGCGCCGTCGTTCTTCTTCGCCACGCTTTTGTACTTTGTCCCCTATACCCTGGTTACCGCCGAGTTCGTCGGCCTCAACAAGGACTCCGAGTCTGGCGTGTACGCATGGGTTAAGACCTCGATGGGTGGTCGCTGGGCGTTCCTGACGGCATTTAGCTACTGGTTCGTTAACCTGTTCTTCTTTGCGTCCGTCCTGCCCAACGTCATCATCTACGCGAGCTACGTGTTCTTTGGTGCCAACGCCGAGCTTTCGCAGCTGTGGATCACCATTATCGAGATCGTCGTCTTTGCTATCGCCACGTGGGTTTCGACCAAGGGCGCTAAGTGGATCGGCTCCATTTCCTCCTTCGGTTCGACCGCGGCTCTCGGCCTGACCGCTGTGTTCATCCTGCTGTCCCTGGCTGCTGCCTTTGGCGGCGTTGAGTTCGCTACGGCTCCTACTCCCGCTAACATGGCTCCCGACATGAGCAACTTCGCAACTGCGTGGGGCTTCTTCGGTACGCTTGCCTGGATCATCCAGGGCGTTGGCGGCGCTGAGTCTGTCGGCGTGTTCCTTAACGACCTTAAGGGTGGCGTCAAGGCCTTCGTGCGCACCGTCGTTATCGCCGGCCTGACCATCGGCCTTCTGTATGCAGGCGCTTCGCTGCTGGTTAACCTGTTCATCCCCGAGGGCGGCGTTGCCATCTCCACCGGTATCTTCGACGTATTCGGTGCTGTCTTTGCCCACTTTGGCATTCCCATGGAAGTGTCTACGCGCGCCATCGGCTTGATCCTTCTCGCCGCCACGCTGGGCTCCCTCATGATGTGGACCTCCGCTCCCATCAAGGTCTTCTTCACCGAGATCCCCAAGGGCGTCTTTGGTAGCAAGATCGTCGAGCTCAACGAGCATGGCATTCCTGCCCGCGCTGCTTGGCTGCAGTTCGCCATCGTCGTCCCCATCCTGATCATTCCGGCCCTGGGCTCCGGTAACCTCGACGACCTGCTCATGATCGTTACCAACATGACTGCTGCCACCGCTCTGCTCGCACCGCTGCTGATTTTGCTTGCCTACTTTATGCTGCGCAAGAACTTTGACGCCGCTCCCCGTGGCTTCCGCATGGGTTCGCGCCGCTTTGGCCTGGTCGTTGCCGCATTCCTGCTTGTGGTCTTCTGCTTCGTGCTTATCTGCGGCACCATTCCGCTCGATCAGCGCTGTGGCTGACGCTGGTCTACAACGTTGGCGGCGTGGTTGTCTTCTTGGGCCTTGCCGTGATGTGGTACAACCGCTACATCAACCGCCTGCGCGAGACCGATCCCGAGGCCGCCGAGAACGAGCTTCGCCCTTCCGTCCTCGATATGATGGAGTAGCGGCTAGGATTAATCTACGGCTGTGGAATAAATCGATTCCCTTTCCTAAGGAGGGGCCTTACGAGGCCCCTCCTTTTGTGTTTTGGGGCATGGTTTTGGCCCCCGTGGTCAAAAATGCCAAATATGAGTACTGTTGCAAAAGAAGTGCCATATTTTTCGGCCTGCTCTGAGCGAAAATGGGCTCAAAATCGATTTATCTAACTCCCTTTAAAGGGCGTTTGACGGCTTTCAACCTCTTCGAATCGCTCAAGCTAGGCAATTTGCTCTCGATTTTGCTGCTACTAAATTTGTGACAGTACTCATATTTGCCACTTTTTGACCACGGGGTATCCGGAGGGGCCCTCGATAAGCATCTAACGCTACAATAACTACCACGTGGCTGGGTTTGCCGGCCGAATGTGTGATGTCGTGGGAGGGGACATGGTCGAGTTTACAAAGACGATTAAAGATCCGTTGGGACTACACGCCCGCCCGGTTGCGCTGCTCTATGACATCATTGCCAAGCACCGTAGCGACGTGTCGGTCAGCATCGGCGACCGCCATACCGACGGTCGCGATGTCATGGGCCTCATGGCTCTCTACGGCGAGTGCGGCGAGGACATCATCTTTCGCGTTTCGGGCGTAGACGAGGCTTCCTGCGTTACGTCGATCAGAAACCTCTCGCTCTAAGCATGACAGGGCGCGGCAAAGGACAGCTCTTTGCCGCGCCTTTTTGTTTCATATAGGAAACTTTTTCGAAATCTGAATAGGGACCCTTTCCAAAAAAGTTAACCACGTGCTAGTTTACTAAAGCGAACATAGACGTGGTTAACTTTTATCGCGTCGATGTTGAGGACGAACTGACGTTAGGAGCAACTCATGTCTTGCGGACCGCAGATGCCGGCCATGCCGCTTTCGATGGTAAAAGCGGGCGAAACCGTACGCGTGTCCCGTGTAAAGGGCAATGAGGACATGAAACACCACCTCAAGGACCTCGGCTTTGTCGAGGGCAGCGAAATCCACGTGGTGAGCTCGAGTGGCGCCAATATCATCGTCACTGTGCTGGGCGCACGCTTTGGTATCGATTCCAAGGTTGCCATGCACATCATGACCGTCGGCTAGTCTGCAGCATTTCATAAAAACCGAAAGGGGGACAAGAGGATGAAGACGTTGGGTGACGTTAAGGTGGGCGAGAGCTCTACCATCGTCAAGCTTCACGGTGAGGGTGCGCTTCGCCGCCACCTTATGGACCTGGGGCTCATCAAGGGCACTTCGTTCAAGGTCGTGAAGGTTGCACCGCTCGGCGATCCGGTCGAGATCAACGTGCGCGGCTACGAGCTTTCCATCCGCAAGGAGGAGGCGGCCGTCGTCGAGGTCCAATAAGGGCTCGCGGCGTATGTTTCTGCAGATAAAGTTAGGTTTTTCTAACTTAATGCAGCGTCTTTGAAGCACATTATCCAGCCTGCGCGGAGAAAGCAGCGCGGGCACACAAGGAAGAAGGATTGAATGGCGGATTCTCAGATCCATGTCGCGTTGGCGGGTAACCCCAACTGCGGCAAGACCACGCTTTTCAACCTGATCACCGGCGCAACGGCTACGTTGGCAACTGGCCCGGCGTCACGGTTGAGAAAAAGGAGGCCAAGCTCCTAAGCGACAAGAACGTTACCATCACGGACCTCCCTGGCATCTACTCGCTTTCCCCCTACAGCCCCGAGGAGCAATGCTCGCGCGATTACCTCATGAGCGGCGAGCCCGATGTTGTCGTCCAAGTCGTCGATGCCACCAACCTCGAGCGTAACCTGTACCTGGCGCTTCAGGTTATCGAGACCGGCCTGCCCGTGGTCGTTGCCCTCAACATGGCCGACCTGGTCGAGAAGAACGGCGATAAGATCGACACGGACAAGCTCTCCAAGAAGCTCGGCTGCCCGGTCATGATGATCTCGGCTCTTAAGAACAAGGGCATCAAGGAGCTCTTCGAGCAGGTCAAGAAGTCCGCTGCTTCTAAGGGCCAGGTGCCGGAGCACAAGTTCGATTCCTCCATCGAGGACGTTCTGGACCACATCGAGAATAACCTGCCTGCGAGCGTTCCCGCCAACAAGCGTCGCTACTACGCGGTCAAACTGTTTGAGCGCGACGCGGACGCCTGCAAGCTCATCAACCTCACCAAGGAGAAGGCCGCTCGCGTGGAGGAGCTGGTCGCCCAGTGCGAGCAGGACTGCGACGACGATGCCGAGTCCATCATCACCGGTGAGCGCTATGGCGTCATCGCGCACATCATCGACGAGTGCATGACCAAGGCTCCGGCAAAGATGAGCACCTCCGAGAAGATCGACCGCGTGGTTACCAACCGTATCCTGGGCCTGCCGATCTTTGTGGTCATCATGTTCTGCGTGTACTACATCGCCGTTTCTACCTTGGGCGGCACGGTGACCGACTTCACCAACGACCAGCTCTTCGGCACCGACGGCTGGTACGTGCTCGGTCAGGGCCGCGACGCCTACGACGCGGCCGTCGAGGCTGCGGGCGACAATGCCGACTCGGTCGACCCGGCGCAGTACGGCCCCTATGTCCCGGGTATCACCACCGTGGTGCACGACGCCCTTGTGGCGGGCGGTACCGAGGACGGTGGCCTGGTCGATTCGCTGGTCTGCGACGGTATCGTCGGCGGCCTTGGCGCCATCTTCGGTTTTGTGCCGCAGATGTTCCTGCTCTTTGTGATGCTGTCCTTCCTGGAGGACTGCGGCTATATGGCCCGCGTCGCCTTCATCATGGACCGCGTGTTCCGCCGCTTTGGCCTGTCCGGTAAGTCCTTTATCCCCATGCTCGTGTCCTCGGGCTGCGGCGTTCCCGGCGTCATGGCTACCAAGACCATCGAGAACGAGAAGGACCGCCGCATGACGGTCATGACCACCACGTTCATTCCCTGTGGCGCTAAGCTGCCGATCATTGCCCTGCTCATGGGTTCCATCATCGGCGATTCTTCCACCACCGCCGCGTGGATCAGCCCGCTCTTCTACTTCCTGGGCGTTTTTGCTGTCATTGCTTCGGGCCTCATGCTCAAGAAGACTAAGCTCTTCGCCGGTCGCCCGTCGCCGTTCGTTATGGAGCTTCCTGCCTACCACTTCCCGGCGATCCGCTCTTGGCACTGCACGTTTGGGAGCGCTGCTGGGCCTTTATCAAGAAGGCCGGCACGGTCATCTTTGCCTCCACTGTCGTGGTTTGGTTCCTGTCCAACTTTGGTAGCTACAACGGTTCCTTTGGCTTCCTGCCTGTGATGGACGGCATCCCCGAGGAGTTTATGGACTACTCCGTGCTCGCCATGCTCGGCAACCTGGTCGCCTGGATCTTCGCCCCGCTCGGCTTTAGCACCTGGCAGGCAACCGCGCTGACCGTCTCGGGCCTTGTGGCCAAGGAGAACGTCGTCGCCACCGCCGGCTCGCTGCTGTCCGTCGCCGACGCGGGCGAGACCGACCCGAGCCTGTGGACCGCGTTTGCCGGCATGTTCCCCACCATGCGCTTGCGTTGCCTTTGGCGCGTTCAACCTGCTGTGCGCCCCGTGCTTTGCCGCCATGGGCACTATCCGCAACCAGATGGACTCCGGCAAGTGGACCGCGATTGCCATCGGCTACGAGTGCGCCTTTGCTTGGGTGATCGGCCTGTTCATCAACCAGTTCTACAACCTGCTTGTTCTGGGTCAGTTTGGCTTCTGGACGGTTGTGGCTATCGTGCTGCTGGTCGCGATGCTCTTCCAGATCTTCCGTCCCATGCCCAAACACGCATGGACCGACGAGGACGAGACCAACACTGCTTCCGCCGCAGTTTCCGCCTAGTTCCGAATAAGGATTAGCCCCTTTTCACGAGCCCGGGTGTCTCAGTGACACTCGGCTTTTTGACGCAATGGGGGGACAGATTGCTTTGCTCCAGAAGTAAGATGTGGCGTTTCCGCAGATAAAACCGACCAAAATAAACCTGTCCCTATTTGGTAGGTGGAGAATGGGGTAAAGTAAGTGATGGTTAACTAGAGGAGGCTTGCTATGGCACCTATCGATATTGTTGTACTGGCTGTTATCGGTATTGCGTTTGTCGCCGTGTGCGTGCGCATCTACCGCAAGGGCACCTGCGTCGACTGCGCTCAGGGTGGCGTTTGCACGGGGCATTGCTCCAACAAAAAGACGTGCGCCGCACTTAAGGGCGTGGACAAAATCGCCGAAGACTTGGGCCGCGGTATCAAATAAGGTCCAGACATCCAAGCGCCTCGCGAGCATCCGTTCGCGGGGCGCTTTGCGCATTTGGGCGCGAGCGCGGCGAGTTGAAGAGTATTTTTGGGGTATCGTTAACTGAACTGTAAATTGGCAACTTATCTATAACGGAGTAATCCCATGAGCGCTCGTGTAACCATGAAGGACATAGCCGCCGAGCTTGGCGTTTCCATCAATACCGTGCACAAGGCTCTGACGGGAAAGGCCGGCGTGAGCGAATCCGTGCGCGCCAAGGTGAACGCTAAGGCCGAGGCCATGGGCTATCACCGCAACACAAGTGCCTCAAGCCTGCGCCGCAAGGATATCAATCTGGTGTTTTGCCTGCCCCGCGCATCGCGCGAGGGAGCGTACTTTTTCCGTTACCTATGGGAAGGCTGCAATCGCTTTGAGCAAGAGGTCATCGACCAGGGCATTACCGTTGAACGCGTTGAATTTGGCGTGGGCGGCTACGCTGATGCACTTGAGCAAATCGACGAGCGTCTGCAGGTGGGCGAGAAGATTGATGGCTTGCTCGCCTATACGCCGGGCGACGATCGTGCGACTGAGCTTTTGGGGCAGATCGCCGAGGCGGGCGTGACGATTGAGCTCGTTGACGGCGACCGCCCTCACCTCGATCGCCTGGGCGCTAGTTTGGCCGACTACTCCACGGCGGGAAGCCTGATGGCCGAGCAGGCGGCAACCTGGTTCACGCTTCTGGGACCGATACCCGCGTGCTTTTATTGGCGGCGACCCCTATACCGACTCGCACTATTTGACCGCTCGCGCCTTCCACAATTACCTTCGCGAGCACAATGTTCCCTGGCAGGTCGAGGATCTGACCGGTGCTCATGCCCAGGTCAAGCAGCTCGAGCACGAGCTCAACCAGCGTCTAAAGTCATCGGAAGCCCCCGAGTTGATCTGCAGCGTGTTCGCCGTGGGCTCTGAGCTGATTGCCGATGCGCTTGTCTCGGCTAACAAGGCCGGCGAAGTAATGGTGATCGGCAACGACCTGTTCCCAGAAAGTGCGCTGGCCTTGCGTCGGGGCATCTTTACCAACATCGTCTACAAGGACCGGTGAGTCTGGCATACCGTGGCGCCAAGACCTTAGGCGATTACCTGCTGTGGGGAAAGACGCCGGCGGAGCCTGTGCAAAAGGGGGCTGTTGAGATGGTGTTTGCCAGCAACGTCGATCGTTACTGCGAGCTCGCCGGAATCTAATGCGTTTAGGGAGTTCCCTACTTGCCGCGTACTTTTTGGCTGGGGATCGAAAAATTGTTTCGAAGGGCCGCTGATGGCGAATCTGCGTCAGTGGCCTTTCTTTGTGCCGATCCAACGCAGGGTCCATGGCTCGGCAACCGTTAAGCGGTCAAAACCTACCGTTCGCCCCATGATGGTTAGGTGAACGTCACCTCGTAACGCATTTTGCACTAAGATGTGAACGTTCACCTAGAGGATGACGAGCGTATTGTGCGCCCGCTCCGCAAACAAAGGGGTTGTTTGATGAAAAACTTCATGGACGATCAGGATTTCCTGCTGAGCACCAAGACCGGCGAGGAACTGTTCCACAACTTTGCCGAGGGCATGCCCATCGTTGACTACCATTGCCACATTTCTCCCAAGGAGATCTGGGAGGACAAGCGTTTCGAGAACATCACCGAGGTTTGGCTGGGCGGCGACCACTACAAGTGGCGCCTGATGCGCGCCAACGGCGTCGACGAGCGTTTTATCACTGGCGATGCCCCTGCTCGCGAGAAGTTCCAAAAGTGGGCCGAGACCCTGGGTCGCTGCGTTGGCAACCCCGTCTTTGAGTGGAGCCACCTGGAGCTTAAGCGCTACTTTGGCTACGAGGGCGTCCTCAACGGCAAGACTGCCCAGGAGGTCTGGGACCTTGCCAACGCCAAGCTCGCCGAGGCCAGCTTTACCTGCCGCAACCTGATCAAGCAGTCCAACGTCCGCATGATCTGCACTACCGACGACCCCGCCGACAGCTTTGAGTGGCACAAGAAGATTGCCGCCGATGACAGTTTTGACGTTCAGGTCGTTCCCGCCATGCGCCCCGACGCCGCTCTGCGCATCGAGCGCGGCCAGGAGTTCGCCGACTACTGCAAGCACCTTTCCGAGGTTGCCGGCGTTGAGGTCAGCGACTTTGAGGGCATGAAGTCCGCCATCTCCAAGCGCTACGATGTTGCCCACGAGCTGGGCTGCCGCGCCTCCGACCACGCACTCGATTACGTTATGTATGTCCCGGCTACCGCCGATGAGATTGAGGCCATCTTTGCCAAGGGCCTGGCTGCCGAGCCGCTCACCGAGGAAGAGGTCCTTAAGTACAAGACCGCCTTTATGCAGTTTGTCGCGGGCGAGTATGTCCGTCTGGGCTGGGCCATGCAGCTGCACTTTGGCTGCAAGCGCGACACAACCGCGCCATGTTTGCCAAGCTCGGCCCCGATACCGGCTACGATTGCATCTCCAACTACACGCCGTCCGACCAGCTCGCCGATTTCCTCAACTCCATCCAGGAGACCTGCGGCTTGCCCAAGACCATCCTGTACAGCTTGAACCCCATCGACAACACCATGATCGATACCGTGATGGGCTGTTTCCAGGAGGCTCCGACCGCCGGTAAGATCCAGAACGGTTCCGCCTGGTGGTTCAACGACAACGAGGTCGGTATGCGCGAGCAGCTCACGGCTCTGGCCAACGAGGGCGTCCTGGGCAACTTTGTCGGCATGCTCACCGACTCCCGCTCCTTCTTGTCCTACCCGCGCCACGAGTATTTCCGTCGCGTGCTGTGTAGCGTGATCGGCGAGTGGGTTGAGCAGGGCAAGTATCCGGCCGACATGGAGCTGCTGGGCACCATCGTGCGCGATATCAGCTACAACAATTCCGTTCGCTACTTTGGCTTCGATCTGGACACCGCCGAAGCATAGATCTGTATGTGCTCCGATTGGTGAAATCGGTTGCAAAGGGGAGGGACCATATGGTAACAGGGCAACAGAAAAACGAGCAGATCGTGTCTGCTCAGGCGGATTCGAGATCGATGCAGAGCTCGCAGGATATCAAGCTGAGCTGGCGTGAGAAAATCTGCTATGGCTTTGGCGATTTGGGCAACGGATTCATGTTCGATCTTGGTTAAGCATATCTGACCAAGTTCTACACTGACATCTGTCTGATTTCGCCAGGCGTAGTGAGCCTGATTTTCGCCGTCACCAAGATTTTCGATGCGTTCATGGACCCGATTGCCGGTGCATTCGTCGACGGTAGAAAGAAGATTGGCAAGCACGGTCGGTTTCGTCCGGTCATGATGGTTTCGGCCGTGATCCTTGCCGTTCTAACCGTGGTGACCTTCACTGCGCCCGATATTCCCATGGCGGGTAAAATCGCCTATGCGCTGATAACTTACATGATCTGGGGCGTCGTATACAGCTTCACCAACGTGCCATACGGATCTCTGGCCACGGTAATGACGCGTGACGTCGATGACCGCGCGCACATGGCGTCAACGCGCCAGGCCGGTTCGCTCTGCGCACAGCTCATCACGGGCGTAGCGTTCATCCATTGGTCCTGTTCTTTGCGGGTGGCGACACGCTCGACGGCAATCCGCACGGCTATACGATTGCAGCTGTCGTCATGGGACTGTGTGGCATCGCCGGATTCGCCATCTGCTTTTTGGGAACGCGCGAGCATATCCGTATCGATCGACAGGCCGAGGAGAAGGCTGCGGGAAAGGCCGGCAAGAAGTCGAGCGCATTCAGCACGTATTTCAAGGTCGTTTTCACCAACAAGAACCTGGGAGCAGTTATCCTGCTTACGCTGTTTACCATCTCGGCCATGAATACCAACAACACCATGATGGTGTATTTCTGCCAGTACAACCTGGGTAACATCGCGTTGCAGCCCATTGTCAACGGCATCATGATCGGAACGTCGGTTGTCGCCATTCTCGCCATCCCGACGCTCGTCAAGCATTTTGGCAAGAAGCGCACGTGCGTTGCCTGCTTTATCGTCGGTGCCGTGGCAAACGGCCTCAACTTCATCCTGCCGACCAATACCGTGACGTTCATCATCTTCGTCACCATCGGCTACGTCGCGCTTGCCATCCCCAACGGTATCACCTGGAACTTGGTTTCCGATGTTATCGATTACGGTGAATGGCACACGGGAATCCGCAAGGAGGGTACGACCTACGCCGCGTTCAACTTTTCTCGTAAGCTTGCGCAATCCCTTGCCGCGATCATTTCCGGCGGCATCCTTGCCCTTACCGGATATGTGGCAAATAAGCCCCAGACGGCTGCCACGCTGCTTGGCATCAAGGCGCTCTGACGATTTATCCCGCCTGCGCCCTTCTGGTAGCAGCCTTGATTATCTTCGCTCTCTACGACATTACCGAGAAGAAGTTCAATTCCATTTCCAACGACCTGTCGAATGGTCGCTGGGAGCGCGGCAAGATCGGCGAGAGCACTATCGAGACGATCGATTAATAGCCCCGCTGCTTGAAAAATCATGAATGCAACCCGGTGCGGCGATGCCGTACCGGGACTTGAGTTGAGAGGAAAGCCTCTATGAATAACATCAGCTACGAGACGCTCGAGAAGATCGGCTACGAGGGCTACGTGCTGCCCAAGGACGCCCCCGAGAAGGTCCTACAGTTTGGCGAGGGCAATTTCCTGCGCGCCTTCGTCGATCGTTTCTTCGATATGGGCAACGAGGCCACCGGTTGGAACGGCAGGGTCGTCATGGTGCAGCCCATCAGCGGCGCCTTCGATTTCGCCGATGGTATCAATGCCCAGGATGGCCTGTACACCGTACTGGTGCGCGGCAAGGAGAACGGTGACACGGTTGACGATTCCCGCGTGATCAGCGCCTGCAGCCGTTGCCTCAATCCGTATCGCGAGGCTGACTACCGTGCATGATGGAGGTCGCCGTTTCCGACGACCTGGAGATTATCGTCTCCAACACCACCGAGGCCGGTATCGCCTACGATCCGTCCTGCAAGGCCGACGACATGCCCCCCGCGAGCTTCCCTGCCAAGCTTGCCCAGGTGCTCCATGCCCGCTGGGCTGCCGGCAAGCAGGGCGTCATCGTGCTCGCCTGCGAGCTCATCGACCATAACGGCGAGGAGCTGCTGCGCATCATGAACCAGTACGTGAGCGACTGGGGCTGGGAGGACGAGTTTTCGCAGTGGATGGCCAACGACTGCACCGTCTGCACCACGCTCGTCGACACCATCGTTCCGGGTCGCATCCGCGATCCCAAGGAGGCCGCTGCCGTGGCCGAGCGCTTGGGCTATGAAGATCCGTTCTTGGCCGTGCGTGAGCCCTTCCAGATGTGGGGCATCCAGGGTGACGAATCGCTCAAGGAGCGTCTGCCCTTCGTGAAGGCCGGTCTGCCGGGTGTCTTTGTGACCCCCGACGTCACCCCGTACAAGAAGCGCAAGGTCCGCATCCTCAACGGCGCCCACACCGCCTTTGTCCCGGGTTCCTGGTTGCCGGCTTTGATATCGTGCGCGATTGCATGCACGACGAGACCGTCCGCGGCTTCATGAACACTATGCTCTACGACGAGGTCATTCCGACGCTTGCCGCCGACCTGGATGTCGAGGACTGCAAGGCCTTTGCCGCCGCTGTTGAGAACCGCTTCGACAACCCGTTTATCGACCACGCGCTGCTCTCCATCTGCCTCAACTCCACGGCTAAGTGGCGTGCCCGCGACCTGCCTACGCTCAAGGACTACGCTGCCGAGACCGGCAACCTGCCCAAGTGCCTGGCGACGAGCTGGCCACGCTCATCTCCTTCTACACGCAGGAGCTCGTGTCCCGCGAGGGCGACGGCCTGCACCTGCGTCGCTCCGACGGCACCGAGTACACCGCTCAGGACGACGCCTTTGTGCTCGACTTCTACGCTGCCCACGCCGGCGCCGACGACGCCGAGCTGGTGCACGATGTGCTCTCCAACGAGCAAATGTGGGGCGAGGATCTTACGCAGATCGCCGGCCTGGAGGAGTTTGTCGTCAACGCTCTCGCCGTCGTGCGCTCCGAGGGCGTCAAGCAGGCGTCGCGAACGCTCAGGCCTAAATCCTTCTGTACGCCCGCCGGGTAACTGGCGGGCGTCACTCGACTTCTGCTCAACCTGTAGGGTTAGGACTCTTTGTAATGAACACTATCCAGATCAATCCGGCCGACAACGTCATCGTTGCGCTGTCGCCGCTCGCCAAGGGTGCTGCCGTCGAGGTTCCCGGCGTGGGCGAGGTCGTTGCCGCGGAGGATATCCCGCAGGGTCACAAGATGGCCGTGCGCGCCATTGCAGCCGGTGAGGATGTCATCAAGTACGGTCTTCCCATCGGCACGTGACGAAGGACATTCAGCCGGCCAGTGGCTGCACACGCACAACGTGAAGACCAACCTCTCGGGTGAGATCGAGTACGCCTACAATCCGACACATCCGGTCGTTGAGCCGGTCGAGGCCGAGACCTTTATGGCTTCCGCCGTGCCGACGGTCGTGCCGCCACGCGCAATGAGCTTTGGATCATTCCCACCGTCGGTTGCGTCAACGAAGTCGCTCGTGCCATGTGCGAGCAGGCTCAGGACCTGGTCGAGGGCTCGTTGGAGGGCGTCTATTACTTCCCGCATCCGTTCGGTTGCTCACAGACCGGCGCCGACCATGCCCAGACCCGTCGTCTGCTGGTGGCGCTGTCGCGTCACGCAAACGCCGCGGGCGTGCTGTTCTTGTCGCTCGGTTGCGAGAACTGCACGCATCAGCAGGTGCTCGACGAGCTCGGTGACTTCGATCACGAGCGCGTTCGTTTTCTCACCTGCCAGGATGTAGCCGACGAGCAGATCGAGGGCCACAAGATTCTGTCCGAGCTGGCTGACCTGGCCAAGCAGGCCAAGCGTGAGCCCATTCCGGCCTCAGAGCTGGTTATTGGTCTTAAGTGCGGCGGCTCTGACGGTCTTTCGGGCATTACCGCCAACCCCACGATCGGTCGCGTGAGCGATATGGTCGTCGCCCGTGGCGGCACGTCGGTGCTCACCGAAGTGCCCGAGATGTTTGGCGCGGAGAGCATCCTGCTCGATCGCTGCGAGAACGAGCAGGTCTTTAACGCTGCCTCTGACATGCTTAACGGTTTTAAGGATTACTTTATTAGCCATGGTGAGGTGGTCTACGAGAACCCGAGTCCCGGTAACAAGGACGGTGGCATCACCACGCTCGAGGACAAGAGTTGCGGCTGCGTGCAAAAGGGCGGCTCCGCACCCATCGTCGACGTGCTGCCGTATGCCGGTCAGGTCACCAAGCATGGCCTGAACATGTTGTGCGGCCCGGGCAACGACATGGTATCCACCACGGCGTTGACGGCTGCTGGCTGTCACGTGATTCTGTTCTCGACTGGACGCGGCACGCCGTTTGGTGCACCGGCGCCACCCTCAAGGTGTTCACCAATCAGCGTCTGTGCGACCACAAGGCCAACTGGATGGACTTTAACGCCGGCGTGATTGCCACAGGCGAACGCACACTCGACGAGGCTGCCCGCGACCTGTATCAGCTGGTACTGGATACAGCGAGCGGTAAGCTAACGAGTGCCGAGCGCCGCGGCTGCCACGAGATCAGTATCTGGAAAGACGGCGTCTGCCTGTAGAGAGATTCGCCATTCGTAGGGGTGGCGAATCTTTTGATCTCGATGACGGGGCTGCACAGTGGCTCCGTGCGAGGGAAGGGTTGCTACTGCGCGTTTGTGAGATGCTTTTCGGTGCCCTTTTCCGCACTGTTGACGTATCTATGGTTATTAATTCGGGCAAATTGGTTTAAGAAGCCGATTCGTCCAGGTCGATAGAGGGGAATTGCGTGCCTATCCACATCGTTGAGGAAGCAAATCGCTGTCTGGGCTGCAAAAAGGCGTTCTGTCAAATAAAGGGCTGTCCGGTGCAGACGCCCATTCCGCAGGTTATCGACCTCTTTAAGCAGCGCCGTCTGCAAGAGGCGGGCGAGCTGCTGTTCCAGAATAACCCGTTGAGTGCGGTCTGCTCCATGGTTTGCAACCATTCGGGCCAGTGCGAGGGCGCGTGCATCCAGGGCCGCAAGGGCGCGCCCGTGCATTTTTCGAGCATCGAGAACTATATCTCCACGGCGTATTTGGACCGCAAAGAGTGGAAACCCGCGCCGTCGTGCGGCAAACAGGTCGCTGTGGTCGGCTCCGGCCCCGCCGGTATGACCGTGGCCATTAAGATGGCGCAGCTGGGTTGCGCCGTCACCGTTTTTGAGCAGCGGCCCGAGATCGGCGGCGTGCTGGAGTACGGTATCCCCGAGTTCCGCCTGCCGCGCTCGCTCGTGCAAAAGTACCGCCACGTGATGTGCTCGCTCGGCGTGCGCGTTCGCCCCTCGACCACCATCGGCGGTGCGCTCCACATCGACGACTTGCTGCGCGACGGCTACGATGCGGTCTTTGTTGGTACCGGCACCTGGCGAGCTCGAAAGCTGGGTATTCCCGGCGAGTCGCGCGGCAATGTGCTCTTTGGCATCGACTACCTCGTTGACCCCACGAGCGTGGCGATCGGCGAAAACGTGGCCGTAATCGGTGCCGGCAACGTAGCCATGGATGTGGCCCGTACGGCGCTTCGCTCGGGTGCCCGCAAGGTCACTGTGTATGCCCGTTCGCGCCATATCTCTGCGATTGACGACGAGGTGGAGTTGACCGAGCTTGACGGTGCCGAGATTGTGCGCGGCAAGGCGATCTGCGCCATCGATGATAACGGTCCGGTGTTCGAGACGGCTGTCTTTGACGAGGACAACAATGTGGTGGGCTACGAGGAAGAGCTCGACCGCGTGTCCGCCGACACGGTTGTGATTGCGGCGTCTCAGGTGCCCAAGGACAAGCTCGTGCTTACAACGGGCGGTCTGGAGACCGACCATCGCGGCCTGCTTTCGGTCGACGAGCATGGCATGACCACCGTGCCTGGCGTCTTTGCCGCCGGCGACGTGGTCAACGGCCCGCTCACCGTGGTCCATGCCGTAGCTGGTGCCAAGCTCGCCGTCGAAGGCATGACCACCTACCTGGGCCTTTAACTCCATCCCGCCCATCAGTTGCGGTGAAATACGGACTGTTTTGGCTGTCAAAGGCCTTATCTACTCCGTATTCCACCGCAACTTTTTGTGGGGTGGGCTAGAGACGCTGCATGCGGTACCCGACACCCATGTGCGTCTGAATCATTTTGGGGTGAGAGGGGTCTGCCTCGATCTTCTTACGCAGGGTGCGCATGAACACGCGCAGGCTCGCCAGATCGCTGTCCCAGCTCGTGCCCCATATCTCGCGGGTGATGAAGGTGTGGGTGAGCACCTTGTCGACGTTTTTCGCCAGAAGGACGAGCAATTTGTACTCGGTTGGGGTGAGCGAGAGCTCGCGTCCGTCTTTCGTCGCGTATCCCGCGGCGTAGTCGATATGCAGCGGACCGTTGTCGAACGTGCTCGCTTCTGTCGACTCGCTCGACGCCATCGAGGAGCGCCTCAAATTCGCACGGACGCGCGCGAGCAACTCATCCACAGAAAAGGGCTTGGTGAGGTAGTCGTCTGCCCCTGCGTCAAGTGCTGCAATCTTGTCGGAATCTTCGGTGCGCGCCGAAATGACGATAATGGGGACTGCCGACCAGCTTCGGATCTTCGTGATGACCTCGATACCGTCAATGTCGGGAAGGCCGAGGTCGAGCATGATGAGGCTGGGGCCGTGCGACACCGCATCCATGATGGCGGCTTGGCCGTTGCAAACCTTGCTCACGACATAGCCGTGGAGGTCAAGCGCGGTCGAAACGAGGTTTTGAACGGTCGGGTCATCTTCGACCAGGAGGATGCGTGGCTTAGCGGCATTATTCATGAATCTCAATCTCCTCGGCGGGCAGGGTAAAACGGAAGACGGCCCCATGGGGGTGGTTGTCGCGAACTTCGATGACGCCGCCATGCGCCTCCACGATGGAGCGGCAGAGCGACAGGCCAAGGCCGATGCTTCGACGCGAATCCACGGGCCGCGTATTGCTTGAGGTGAAGAAGCGCTCAAAGATATGAGGCTTGTCGCAGTCTGCCACACCCGGCCCATCGTCTGCGACGTCCACCACGACGAACGCGCCCTCGCGACGTGCGCTGATGGTGACAGACGAGTCCTCGGGCGTGTATTTGAAGGCGTTCATGATGAGATTCGTAAGCACCTGCATGATGAGATGGACGTCGATGCGTACCAGCAGGATGTCGTCAGTGTGCTCGATGGTGACGGCACGTCCATGCGATGCTTGGGCGACATGGCTGAGGGCGGCCTCGATGACCTCGTCGATGAGCTCGGATGTTAAGTTGAGGCGAATGGTGCCGTCCTCGACGCGTGTGATGGCGAGGAGGTTCTCCACGGTATCGATAAGCCAGAGGGAGTCGTCGTAGATGGCATCGGCAAGATCGCAGCGTTGTTCGAGGCTGAGCTTCTCGTCGCTCTTCCGAAGGATTGCCGCAGATCCGGATATAGCCGTGAGGGGTGTCCTCAAATCGTGGCCGATGGAGCGTAAAAGGTTGGCGCGCAGCTGCTCGTTTTTCGCCAAGACCGCAGCCTCTTCGCGCTCTTGCGCCGCCCGGTCGCTTTCGAGCGCCAAGGCGCATTCACCTACGATAGATAGGACGATCGAATGCTCGAAGGCTTCGATCTCGCGCCCCTCCAGGGCGATGCCGATGACACCGAATACCTTGTCGCCGGTGCGAACCGCGAGGTAGAGACAGCGCGCCTCAGGCAGGGTCCGCGTGCTTGCGCCCGCGCGCTTGTTGTTGGTGTAGGTCCAGGTTGCAACGGCGCGCTCGTAGTCGGTGAGCAGCGACGCGGATCGGTTTTCGGTGCCAGCGGACTCATAGAGCGCCTTGCCGAGCGTGCCGTGTTCGGCGGGGTAGAAGACCACGTCGAGTTTTAGCAGTTTGACGAGTTGGTTCATGGCGACGCGGGCGCACTCCTCCGCGCTATGGGCTTGCTGCAAGAGCTGGTTCGTTTCGAGGAGTACGCGCGTTTTGAATGCGTTCTCGGCGGATGTACGGGCGTTGTCGGCGATGCGCGCAGTTAACTCGCCGGCGACCATAGCGGTGGCGAACATGATGCCGAACGTGACCAGATAGCTTCGGTCGTAGCTGGCGAGCGAAAACAGAGGCGTGACAAAGCAGAAGTTGTAAAGCACTACAGAGAGCACGCTCGATACGATCGTGCAGATACGCCCCGTCGTGGTGACGGCGGTCAGCAGGGCCGTGAAGATATAGAGGGATATGATGCTGGAGTCGGCAAATCCCAGATGGCGGAAAGCCGTGCCGATCGCCGTGGCGGCAAGAGAGAGGGCCAGCGTGCGAAGCACGTTTCGGCTGCTGGGCGGCTGCAGGGCGAGCGCATGGCGGCGTCCTTTGGGTCGGGAGGCGGAGTCGACTGTTCTGGAATGATGTAAATGTCGAGGTTCGGGGCGAATGTTATGAGCTGTTCTACGAGAGATTTGCGGCCGAAGAGGGCCTGACGGACGCTGCTGCGCTCGCCCGTGCGCCCCATGACGATCTTCGAAATACCCGACAGGCGCGCGAACTCGGAGATCTGAAACGCGATGTCGTCGCCATAGACGGTTTCCATATGTGCTCCGAGCTGCTCGGCTAGGGCGATATTGGCTGCAAGCTTGGCGCGCTCATCATCGCTCATGGCTTGCGTGCGCGGGCTCTCTACGAACAGGCGACGAGTTCGCTGCGAAACGCTTTCGCCATGCGTGCGGCGGCACGGATGATGCGGGGATTGTCGGCGCCGGGGAGACACAGACTAAGATACGCTCCCTGGTGTAGTAGTCACGGTTTCCCAGCACGCGTGCGGCGTCTGTGAGGTGACCGGTGCGATCGGCGCAGCGGCGCAGCGCGATTTCTCGGAGTGCGGTGAGGTTCTCGACGGTAAAAAAATGCTGTTGCGCTCGGTCGGCTTGTGCGGGACGGTAGACGAGGCCGGCGCGAAGGCGCTCAAGTAGGTCTTCGGGCTCTATGTCGACGAGCTCGACCTGGTCGGCATCATCGAAGATACGGTCGGGGATTCGTTCGCTCACGACAACGCCGGTGATGGATGCAACCATGTCGTTTAGGCTCTCGATATGCTGAACGTTCACGGTCGTATAGACGTCGATGCCCGCATGTAGAAGTTCCTCGACGTCTTGATAGCGTTTGTCGTGGCGAGACCCCGGCGCATTCGTATGGGCGAGCTCGTCGACAAGGATGAGCTGAGGGGCGCGCTCGATAGCCGCATCTAGATCGAACTCGCTGAGCGCAATGCCGTTGTGCTCGATGAGTTTACAGGCACGTTCTCAAGCCCTTGTGCAAGATGGGCAGTTGCCGGACGTTCGTGCGGCTCGATGTATCCCGCGACGACGTCGACACCTCGCCGCTTGGCGGCGTGGGCGGTTGAAGCATTGCATAGGTTTTGCCTGTACCAGCAGCGTAGCCAAAGAAAATTTTGAGGTGTCCCCGGCTGGTTCGAGTGTCATCGGCGACCTCGTCTTTCTCAATTGCCTTGAGGATGAGGTCTGGATTGACGCGAGTGTCCGATGCGTCGCGCTGCATAGCGTAGCCTTTCTGAAGCGTTGTCCATGCGTGCATACGCGGTGAAGACACCACTGTATGCTCGCGAGGTCGAGTATAGGCGCACTGCAGCTGCAATAGTGCTTTCTACCTGCATCTTTACGGCATCTTAAGGACGTGAGCCCCGGCCCTCACGCCTCTTTAATCCCTAGAAGCGTTTACTGTCCCCAGACGCTTGCGAGGGCAGGCGTCCGAGACATCGGACCGCGTGTGAAAGGGGCGGTAAATGGACATCCTCATTCCCATCATCGGAGTCGTCTGCATTGGACTTCTTATCTATTACATCTACATTCTGATGAGGAGTGATTCGTAAACTATGGACGCTGCGATTCAGTACATCTTGTACTTTGCCGTACTCGTCGTCCTGGCCGTTCCGCTCGGTCGGTTCATGGCCCATATCATGGATGGTGAGCATACGTTCCTGTCGCCTGTGATTGCTCCTGTGGAGCGTGGCGTCTATCGTCTGCTTCGCATCGACGCGGCAGAACAGATGGGGTGTAGGCGCTATCTGGCGAGCGTGCTGGTCTTTTCGGGGATCGGCCTCGTGACTCTTGTGGCACTCCAGGCGCTTCAGTCCTTCTTGCCAGGCAATCCCCAGCACCTGCCGGGTGTGTCATGGGACCTGTCGTTCAATACGGCTGCTTCCTTCATAACCAACACCAACTGGCAGTCCTACTCCGGTGAGACCACCCTGTCCTACCTTGTGCAGTTCATGGGTCTCACTGTGCAGAACTTCGTTTCCGCTGGCACCGGTATCGCGGTCATGTTCGCGCTGATCCGCGGCTTCCGTCAGGTCAAGGAGCAGGGTCTGGGTTCCTTCTGGGTCGACCTCACCCGCACCGTCCTGTATGTGCTCATTCCGCTGAACCTCGTGTTCGGCATCTGCCTGGCTGCCGGTGGCGTCATCTCCAACTTCCAGCCGGCTCAGAAGGCTGAGCTCGTAGAACCCGTCGCTGTTCAGCCTAATGCAGACGGCGGCTGGAGCGTCATCGACGGCGCCCAGATCGAGGGCGACACGGTCAAGGTCGACGGCAAGGTTGTCGAGGGCGCGCGCGTGGTCACCGAGCAGTTCCTGCCCCAGGGTCCCGCGCTCCTCAGGTCGCCATCAAGCAGTCCGGCACCAACGGCGGCGGCTTCTTCGGCGTGAACTCCGCCCATCCGTATGAGAACCCCAGTGCCTTCACCAACATCATCGAGATGACCAGCCTGCTGCTGATCCCGGCCGCCTGTTGCTTCGCCTTCGGTATCGGCGTCAAGAACACCAAGCAGGGCAAGGCCATCTTTGCCGCCATGTTCATCCTGCTGGTGATCTTCACCGGCATCATCGCCGTCAACGAGCATGCGGGCACCCCGCAGCTGGCCGATGGCGGAGCGGTCAATATCGAGATGACCGACGGCCAGGCCGGCGGCAACATGGAGGGCAAGGAGAGCCGTTTCGGTATCGCCTCCTCTTCTACCTGGTCTGCTTTCACGACGGCTGCTTCCAACGGCTCGGTTAACTCCATGCACGACTCCTACACCCCGCTGGGCGGTTTTGTCCAGATGCTCCAGATTGCTCTGGGCGAGGTCGTCTTCGGCGGCGTGGGCTGCGGCCTGTACGGCATGATCGGCTTCGCCATCCTCACAGTGTTCATCGCCGGCTCATGGTCGGACGCACGCCTGAGTTCCTGGGCAAGAAGATCGAGCCGGGCGAGATGCGCTGGGCAGTTGTCCTGTGCTTGGCAACTCCGTTTGCCATTCTGGTGTGCTCGGCCATCGCTGCATGGTGCCCGGTCTTGCGACCAGCTCAACAATGGTGGCGCGCACGGCTTCTCCGAGGCGCTGTATGCCTTCACCTCATGCGGCGGCAACAACGGCTCGGCGTTTGCAGGCATGAACTGCAAC
>ENA-OQER01000349-OQER01000349.1-human-gut-metagenome-genome-assembly--contig:-NODE-349-length-26024-cov-1.951153_pt1 | contig 26024 bp, 34 predicted proteins | sample MGYA00242797_ERZ504639 | MGnify/ENA primary metagenome ERZ504639 (study PRJEB26092, sample SAMD00036306) | human gut metagenome | host: Homo sapiens | study: EMG produced TPA metagenomics assembly of...
ATAAGCTGCTGGTCAGTGCAACAATTAAAAGAATTACAAAGTGCCAAAGCTGTAACAAATGCGGAGTTTAACATGTAATCTCCCATTTTGCTGTATTCCAGGCATCAATAAAGTTCTGAAAATAAAAACCCTCCGGCAAAGTCCACGGATTTCCATAAAACTCTTTATTTTGCTTAATGGATGCCATAAACACCCATACCACCGGAATAATAATACTGACTGCAAGCATTATTAAAACTAAATAGATAAAAAAATTTATACAACCGTTCCGCAGAATTCGGATTATTTTTCTCTCTCATATTTTCTCTCCTTAAAACTCCAGTGGTTCACGCTCTGTAACTTTATTTACAAGTGCAGACAATGCAAACGAGAAAATAAATATTACAACACCTATTGCCATACTGTATCCATATAATCCGGCATCCTTCTGTCCATACATATAGCTTAGTGACACTTCAGAAGCTCCGTTTGGGCCACCTGAAGTCATAGCTTTTACAAAAAGAAATGCCATATTAATAGTAGAAATAATAAAAAATGTTAATGTTGTACGAATATTAGTCCAGATCAACGGAATTGTAATCTGAAAAAACTGAACGAGCCTGCCTGCACCATCTAATCCGGCACTTTCATACAAGCTTTTCGGCACACTCGCCATAGATGCCATGTACATGACCATATAGTAACCAATCGCCTGCCAGATCATTGCAATAATAAGACTGACGATCACAAGCGATTCACCTTTCCACAAAATCGGGTTCTCCATTTTATGAAACAGTCCGATAATACTGTTTAGCATTCCGTTCTCCGGCTTATAAATTGCAGAAAAAATACCTGCAATTACTACAACCGATAAAATATTGGGAATATAAAAAATAATACGGAAAAAATTCTGTCCCCTGATTTTTTCTCTTGACAGAATACCCGCAAAAACAAGTGCAAATGCAAAGGTAACTATTGTAACAACAACAATAAGTAAAATCATGTTTTGCATGGACCTTATAAAATTAGTATCCGATATTAATGTTTTAAAATTTTTCAGACCAACAAATGCTTCATTCGGTGAATATGCACCCTTTTCAAATAACGACATTCGGAATACATTTAAGGTAGGCAATATCATAAACACAAAAAATAAAATTACTGCTGGTGCTATGCATACCGCCAAAAAACCGCTTCGTCCTCTGGCTTTTTTCATACTTTCACGTTCCTTTCAAACAAACCGTACTATTTAAAATTCGGCGGACAAAAATCCTGTCCGCCGACTCATTTTTACCACTATAGCATTAAGGAAAACTAAAAACTCTTATTTCAAATTTGCCCGCATCTGTCACTTGCCGAAATAATTCCATCAATCCACTCCTGCTCTGTCATATCTCCTGATACCAAAGAGTTTACAGGGTCAAAGAATACAGTACGTACTTCAATACCCGGAATTGCTTCAAATGATGCAAAATTGCCCATGGCTGCCTTTGCTCCATTATCATAGATAGAATAAAACATGACATTATCACCTTCTAATTTATCTGCAATTCCTAATACCGGCTGAATAGCTCCTGCTTTTGCAAAAATTTCACATGCTTTATCACTGTATAAATATGAGATAAATAATTTTGCTGCATCCTGATGTTCTGCACCAGAAGGAATCCATGCCTGTTCAAACCATGTATAACTATAACTGTCTCCTCCCGCTTTTACCGCCGGAAGAGCTGTCATACCCCACTTAAATCCATCTGCACGAGGAGCATCTGCCATTTCACCGACAATCCAGGTTCCATTTGGCATGAAAATTGCCTTATTATCAAGTACTAACTGCTGGTTCTGTGTAAAATCCTGATCATTTGCCTGTGCCGGTGTAATAGGATTTGTGTACTCAGCTAACTTTGCAACAATATCAAAACATGTCTGTGCTTCTGGTGTTTCCCAGATACCTTCTTCATAATTTGTAGCCTTATCAAAGAATTCAGGTCCGCCTGCGGCATACATTAATGCATAGAAAAATGCATCAAAATATCCTGTTGTCGGATATGTAAATAAATAAATTCCCTCTTCTTTTGCTTTATCTCCAAGTTCCCACATTTCATCCAGGTTGTTGGAACATCCCATCCTTTTTCTTCTAAAAGACCTGCATTATAAAACAGACCACATGGGGAATAAAACATTGGTGCAAGATATGTCTTTCCATCACCATAAGGATTCGTCAATGATGTATCTGTAAATCCTCCTGCAATCTTCTCTGAAACAAGTTTATCTTCTCCCGGAACTTTCATAGATAAGACATCTGTAATGTCAGTAATCATATTTCCCTTAATAAACTGTTCCGTTAACGCAGCTTCACGTCCCGTGGCCAGATGAATAACATCCGGGTATTCGCCTCCCTGCATGGATGGTCCTATTACATCCTCCAATTTTTTATCTGTTGTAAGTTCTACCTGAATTCCGGTTTCTTCTGTAAATGCATCTGTCACTTCCTGCCACATTTGCGAACCATAACCTGTCTCAATTGCGGCTACACTGATTGTTGTTCCCGCATAGGCTGCGTATGGATTATCAGATGTTGGCTGCTCTGCCGCCTCTGTTCCTGTTTCTTCTGTTTTGCTGTTATCTGATGCAGAAGTCTCCGTTCCTGTTCCTGTGCCGCACCCCCGCAAATAAAGATGCTGCCATTACCATGCTCATCATTGTACACAAAATTTTTTTCTTCATAGTAACCTCCCATTTTTGTTAATTTTCACTATAAACTCTTGTGTTTTCCTTCTTGCAATTGTTATTATAGCGTATATTTTTTCTTTTTCCTATCTATATATTGCTCTTTATTTTATAATTCTTGCTTTATTTTTAAAAATCTTGTTATTTTGCTTTTTTCATTGTATACTAAGTACAACACCGTTCCTATATAAATAGGAAATCATTGCAATTATAACATGAAAGGACTGTATTTTCCATGAGTAACCGCAAATTTAATCTGGATAATGAGGTACAGCCGGAAATCCATTTCCGCCTGCTTTCCATATCAGCATCCAAATTTGAAAATGACTGGACTTCGTTTCCCCACAGCCATCATTTTACGGAAATCTTCTTTATTAAAGACGGCACCGGACGCATGCTGATTGAAAATGAATCTCTTCCGGTCTCCTCAAACAGCCTTGTCGTGATCGGTGCACAGGTAACACACACAGAGTTTTCCGATCCGGAAAATCCACTGGATTATTATGTGCTCGGGGTGGAAGGATTAAAACTGAATACTGACAAAGAACCGGAATACATTCATGTCCCGGCTTTTGCAAACTCGCCTTTTATCCGCCAGTGTTTTGAAAATATCCTGCGGGAAATGCATAACAAACAGGACCGCTACGCAGAGATCTGCCAGCATTATCTGGATATTTTAATTTTATATTTCTGCCGGAAAGACCATGTATCCTATGAAGTGGTGGATGCGCAGAACAGCAGCCGCGAATGCCACAAGGTAAAACGCTTTATCGAGCACAATTACCAGAGCATGATCTCTCTAGATTCGCTTGCCGAAAACTGCAGTCTCTCAAAATATTACCTTTCACACCGTTTTGCAGAGCTGTACGGGAAATCTCCCATCGCTTACCTGAACGAAGTTCGGCTGGCGTCTGCGCGTGACCTGCTGCTCACAACCAATCACAGCATCGAAGAGATTGCCGGATGTATCGGGTTTTCCTCTACCAGCTATTTTTCGCAGTCCTTCCAGAAAAATTTTCATGAATCGCCACAGCAGTTCCGCAAATCCCACCGTGTCAGGACATGACCATGTTTCATTTTTTACATAAAAAAGACGGTTTTCCTGCAAATGAAACTGTCCCAAAAGAGGCGGCACCGGAAACTCCGATGCCGCCTCTTTCGATAATGATTTTTATTTAATTATAAGGATTTTACCAGTCTATCTTATACATATTCCTTCTGTTGATCGCACCGATCTCCTCTAAGGTATTGATCATGCGATACACGGTCGCAGTCCCGATCCTGGAATCGATTCTGGATGCTTTGTAATAAATTTCTTTACAGCTTGAGCAATTCTCATTCAGTATGATGTCGAGCAGCACCATCCTCTGCTTTGTGATCCTGCATCCCTGCTCTTTCAGCCGCTGAATCACAATTTCACGCTGCATCTGGGTTTTCTCATACTTCTGCTGATTTTCGTCCTGCTTCTGCTGTTCGGATGTATGCTGAATCATCTTAAACCATGCCCTTCTTAATCACCTGAAATTTGTGTTTATCACTATATCTAATGGCAGCCTCTGCAATGTGAACAGTCCCCACCGCAGGAAGATTTTCCACTCTTTTTGTCCCGGACAATGCCTCTGACGATCAGAGCAACTACGGATATCAAAACAACTAATACAACGAATGTTCCCATATTATACTACCGCCTTTCTGTTTTTTAAGGAGAAGCCTCTATGTATGAGGCTTCTTCCTGAAATGACTATTATTTTGCACTTACAACTTTCTTTGCGTCAACCTTCAAAGAGCTGCTCTCTTTGTATGGGCGGAAAAGTAAGTACAGGAATCCGATCACAAGCAGGAATGCTGCAACTGTTCCGATTCCGAACGCGCCTGTTGTAATTAATGTACCGATCTGGTAGATGCAGAGTGATACCACATAAGCGAGTCCACACTGATATCCGATTGCGAACCAGAACCATTTGCATTGTTCATCTCACGTTTGATCGCTCCCATTGCAGCGAAGCAAGGTGCACACAGTAAGTTGAATACTAAGAATCCGTAAGCTGCGATCGGAGTCATAGCTGCTGCAAGGTTACCCCAGATCTCAGCACCATCTTCTGCTACTTCTCCGAATCCATATAACATACCAAATGTTGCTACAACGTTCTCTTTTGCAATCAAACCAGTGATCGCTGCAACTGCCATTTTCCATCCTTCACCTGCTTTTGTCCAGCCAAGTGGTGCAAAGATCCATGCGATTGCGCTTCCGATAGAAGCAAGGATAGAGTTATTTAACTCCTCAACCATTCCAAAGCTTCCACTCTCCCATCCAAAGCTCATTAAGAACCATAATACGATGGTAGATAAAAGAATGATCGTACCTGCTTTTTTGATGAAGGACCAGCCTCTCTCCCACATGCTGCGGAGTACGTTGGAAACTGTTGGCCAGTGGTATGCCGGAAGCTCCATAACGAATGGTGCGGGATCACCGGCAAACATTTTTGTTTTCTTTAAGATGATACCGGAGCAGATGATTGCTGCGATGCCAACGAAATAACAGCTTGTTGCGACCCATCCGGAGTTATCGAAGAACGCACCTGCGATCATGGCGATAATTGGAAGCTTTGCTCCACAAGGAACAAAGTTGTTGTCATAATGGTCATTTTACGGTCACGGTCATTCTCGATGGTACGGGATGCCATAATACCAGGAACACCACATCCGCTGCCGATCAGCATCGGAATGAAGGATTTCCGGAAAGACCAAATTTACGGAAGATACGGTCCATGATGAATGCAACACGTGCCATATATCCGCAGCTCTCTAAGAAAGCAAGGAAAATAAATAATACTAACATCTGTGGTACGAAACCAAGAACTGCACCGACACCGGAGATCACACCATCTACGATGAGTCCTGTCAGCCATTCTGCACATCCGATTCCTTCAAAGAAAGCTCTGTGCTCCAGGAATGATCCATTCTCCAAACAGTGTGTCGTTTGTCCAGTCTGTCAGCAGTGCTCCAACGGTTGTAACAGATACATAATATACAATGAACATCACTACTGCAAAAATTGGTAACGCAGCCCATCTGTTTGTCACGATGCGGTCGATCTTATCAGATGTTGTCAGTTTTTCTTTGTTGTTCTTTGTCACACATTCACCAATGATAGAAGAAATGTATACATATCTCTCATTTGTGATAACACTCTCGGTATCATCATCAAATTTGTCTTCCATCTCTTTGATCTCTGCGGATACATCCGGAACGTTTGTCATCATTTCATTGATCTTATCATCTTTTTCCAGTAATTTGATCGCAAAGAATCTCTTCTGTTCTTCCGGCATTCCTTTTAACTTGCCTTCTACTTCTGCAATAATATCCTCAGCCTCTTTAGAAACTCATGGGTTACAACTGCTGCTTTTCTGCTCTCTGCAAGCTTACTGCTTTCTCAGCTGCCTCTTTGATCCCGGTTCCTTTTAAAGCGGAGATCTCAACGACTTCACAGCCTAATTTTTTGCTTAATTTATCTGTGTGGATTTTCTCACCGCTCTTCTCCACAACGTCCATCATGTTGACTGCCATGATGACCGGAATACCTAATTCCATAAGCTGTGTGGAAAGGTAAAGGTTACGCTCGATGTTTGTACCGTCGACGATATTTAAGATCACATCCGGTCTCTCAGCGATGAGGTAGTTTCTTGCAACTACTTCCTCAAGTGTGTATGGAGATAAAGAATAGATACCCGGTAAGTCCATGATAACGACATCTTTATGTCCTTTTAATTTTCCTTCTTTCTTTTCTACCGTAACACCCGGCCAGTTACCAACAAACTGGTTGGAACCTGTCAGCGCGTTAAATAATGTTGTTTTACCGCAGTTTGGATTTCCTGCGAGTGCAATTTTAACTGCCATGATCAACTCTCCTTTTCTGCTTCTATGTAAGTCCGTTTCCATGTCTGGAATCCGTATGCTGCATTCCGCAAAAGTATGCCAGCACTACTCATTTTCATAACATTTTTATCTTTTGAGTTAGTCTTATGTAACCCATGGACAAAAAAAAATTATTCCACTTCGATCATCTCTGCATCTGCTTTGCGGAGTGATAACTCGTATCCGCGCACAGTAACTTCTACAGGGTCGCCGAGTGGCGCTACTTTTCTGACAAAAACATCCACACCTTTTGTGATCCCCATATCCATGATCCTTCTCTTAACCGGTCCCTCGCCAGTCAACTTTTTGACTTTTACTGTCTGTCCGACAGCTGTTTCTTTTAATGTCATTTCCTAACGGCTCCTTTTTTATTTTTTAATCATTTATCAGCAGGCAGGAAACGCCCTGCCATTGCTTACAACTTACAGGCTGGCACACCTAGACCATAATCTTATTTGCCATGTCTTTTCCGATCGCAACCCTCGAATCTTTGACATTCACGATCATATTGCCACCGATCTCAGATACGACCGTAACAACGCCTCCTACTACAAATCCGAGATTCTCTAAAAATCTTCTGGTTTCTTCTTTTCCGCCAACTTTTTTAATTGTATTCTCTTCACCTGTTTTCACCATTGTTAAAGGCATCATATCTTCCTCTTCCTTATCTTTCCAAAGACTATTGATAATCTTTTTCGTTTCTACGTTGGTTAGTATAATCTAACGATAGTTAGTTGTCAATAACTTTTTCACATATTTTTCTAAAATATTTTCTTTTGTAGGGCTGCACAATTTTTCATTATTTTAAGTCACTATTTTCAGTGAGATGTAAACCTCCTCAGACGTATGGTCATGAAAAAAAGAAGACATCACACATTTTGCTGTGCAATGCCTTCTTCCGCATCATTTCTTACTGTTTATTCTGCTTATTCTGTTTTAACTCTTTTTTCCATGCCATATAGCTTGTGTACTCTTCACTCTTTTTGAACTTGCGTTTTTTTCAGAATGAACATCACGAGTGAGAGGATGAATCCTACTACACCGATGGTCGCAATTGTCTTTAAGATCACAAGTAATTTTGGCTGTACAAATTTAATGGTTGTATTTTCACCAACACCGTTCATAGCAACAGAGTTTGCTAATACATACAGGTCATGGTGGCATGCCTCACGCATTGCTGTTACCATAACCGGATCATTTTTATATGCCGGTAATTCTTTGGTCACATACGGCATCATGGCATCATAGGTTGTAACACCACCTGCCATCACTCCGTCCGGGCCATTGACATATGGATTAAGAACGTTGTCTGTGATGGTAAGTCCATTGCTGCCCCACTCATTTCTCATGATTCCGGTCATCAATCCTTTGTTACCGCCGGACCAGATACATCCCCAGCGTGTGTAAGCAACCATGGTTCCGTTTGCATTTCCTTCTTCAAATACATCCTGGAATGCTTTTAAATATACTTCACGTGCTGCCTGCTCAGAGAGCCATACGCCAAGACCAATACGATCCTGCTCGCAGTCATTTAATGCAAAGTGTTTCATTACGACATGAACACCTTTTTCCTGGATAGCTGCCACTTCGTAAGCACTCATTTTTCCGGAAAGGAATCCGTCTTCACTGTAGTACTCGAAGTTACGTCCGCCATAAGGAGTTCTGTGGATATTGTTACCCGGTCCGTAAAGAATCGCAACGTCTGCAGACAGACAGTTATTACCGATCACTTTACCAATTTCTGTCATAATATCCGTATTGAAAGTTGCTGCCATCACATCCTCAGATGTAAATGCAGTTGCTGTCAGTTTTTCTTTATCATTATTACCGAATAAGGAAGCGGTCAGTCCCTGTGGTCCGTTCTCATCACGGGAACCCGGAGCCTGGATCGATTTGATCGGCATTGTCCAGTGGAAGGAGTCGCCAATTAAAGTTACCATCTCGTCATAGGTAAGCTGGTCTAATAAAGTATCCCAGTCAGCATCGTCATAATCTTTACCGATCATATCGTATAAAGTAAGACCATTTTTTGCACCTAATGTCGGCATCTCTACCGTATCATAATCTGCTGCATCATACTGAACTAACTGCAGGTCATCGATCATAGTATCTGTCAATGCAAATACCGGAGATTCTGTCGGGAATGTTCCCTCCCAGTCATTACGTGAAAGGTAAGTTACGGAGTTATCTCCGGCGCCTTCGTAAAGGTTCATATCGGAATCAGATAACTGGTTTGTCACCTCTGCACCACTCTTAGATACTGCATAAGTAGTGGTATCTAATGTATCATTTGTCCACTGGAATGTAAGTTCTGCATTACCTTCTGCATCCATTCCATTCTCAGCTGTAAATCCTTTTGCTGCAAGAATGTTGTTTTACAGCATTGTGTGCATCTGTTGCTGCTGTAAAATAGTAATCACCTGCATCTAAGATATATGTTTTTGCACCGTATGCATCATAAGATGCGATATCTGCCCTGTCCACATTGATCGTTAATGTCTGGACTCACCCGGAGCCAAAATATCAGTTTTGCCGAATCCGCATAACTGTACTGCAGATTCTCTACAGAATTCTCTTTGTCATACTCTGTATATGGAGACTGTGCGTAAATCTGAACGGTCTCTTTTCCGGAATAAGTATCACCTGTATTGGTAACTGTCACATTAAGTTATAAGAATCTGTCGCAGCATCATAAACGCCCGTCATGTCACTGTACTCGAAATCTGTATAGCTTAATCCATAACCGAATGGGAATGCCACATCATCGCTGTATACATAGCTTCCTGCATTTCCGGTTCCCATAACCGTGTCTTCATAACGTGTCTCATAATATTTGTATCCAACGTAGATACCTTCCTGATATACCATGTAGCTTTTTGCTTTTTCAGGAATCAGTTCTTCTGTATAGCCTTCATAAATCATCGGCATGAAGTTGGCCATGGCCGGTGAAGAATAATTGTCATAGCAGTAGGTATCCACAAGGCTTCCGGATGGATTGACGTTACCTGCAAGGATATCAGCCACTGCATTGATACCTGTAATTCCGACATCGCCGATCCACAGACAGGCATCTACATTATAAGTATTGTCTTTTAAGAAATCTACCTGTAATGCATTTGCAGAGTTGATCAGCACAATGATCTTGCTCACTGTTCCGTCTGCTTTCATTGCTGCCACATTGGAAAGCATTTCTTTTTCATTGTCATCTAATGCAAGGTAATTGACATCGCCGTATGCAAGGTCGGCACCCTCACCGCCTACACGGGATAATGTGACGATTGCCGCATCACCATAAGAGCTTACAGAATCTTTCACTTCGTCTGTGTACTCATTCCATGGAACTTCAGTTACAACGGCACTTGCAGTTGCGATCGTACCACCATTTCCACGTTTGTACATTCCCATCTCTTCGGATTCATAGAAGTTCCAGAGTGTTTCATTTACATTGAAACCTGTTTTTTCCATTGCAGTTTTTAATGTATCTGCTGTGGAAGCGTCAATGTTACCGGATCCTGTACCACCATACACAAGGTTTACAGATGAATTGGAAAACAGACTGACATTGTCCCCTTCTGCCAGAGGAAGTGCGTTATTCTCATTCATAAGAAGCGCTGCACCTTCTGCCTCCACCTGCTGGACAAGCTGTAATCCGTAGTCAACCATATCTTCTGTAGACTCAAAGTCAGAGGTAAGTACTGTGCACTTTCATCCTCGTTCTGTAATTTCCAGAATGTTCCTCCGACGAAAATAGCCAGTGAATTATCAAAAAACGTTTAATAAACTGTACAGCGGCACAAAGATCACTGCCAGAATCGCACATACGATCGATAATCCTTTCCATGGACGGATCGCTCTGTGTTTTGCTTTGCGGAAAGCCTTCTTGCGGGCTTTCACTTCTTTTTTGTTCTCTCCCATAATTTTTCTCCATTTCTTTTTTCAAATTCCGTCATTTTGACGAACTTTGTTTACTTTGTGTTTTCATTTTATTAAAATTTTGTTAAAAAATCAACAAACCCGCCCTAGTCGGTTCTTTTTATGACGTAAGTGGTCATTTGAATTCTTCCGGCACATCCTCATAAGTTTTCCATTTTTCCATGGCTTCTTCCAGTGACGTTCCCTCACTTACAGCGTGTTTTCTCACAGCATTGACAGCCTGGATCTCTTTCATTCTGGCTCCTGTTAAAGTGTAGCCTTTCATTGCCCAGAGTGTTGCAAGCCATGCGATCATCGGAACAATACAGAACAGAATCAGAACAACTCCATGCATTCCGGAAGAATATGGTGTCTTGCTGTCCGGTAATGTCTGGATACCGATCATTGCAACTGCTGCACCAACGATGGTAGATCCAAGAGAACTTACTAATTTATCTACAAGTGAGAACAATGTTCCCATAATTCCCGGCACATACTGTCCGGAACGGTATGTCTCATAATCGGAACAGTCTGCAACCATTGGAATCGGCATATCTGCTGTCGCATAATATGCACCATAACCGATACCAAAGAATAACACAAATAACACCGTGTATACATTGATGGATCTCAGGCTTAAGTTAAATGCCGGAACCCCCTGCTTCCATAACAGTAACAATACTAAAACTCCAATGTACATGACCAGCGCAAGCATTGTATAGCGCACCAGTGAAGCTTTCTGTCCATGCTTCTGTGATGTTTTTACTGTCAAAAGGAAGAACGGAACAGAGAAAATATATCCGACGATCATCATCGGAAGATACAGTCCGCCGTAGTCTCCCATCATCGCTCCGTAAAGCATACAGAGTACTGTCATATTCGTTGCAATGGAGAAAGCGAGCTTGCATCCCGCTCCTGCGACCATAAGACGCTGCAGCTCTTTGTTTGCTTTTAAAATAGCAACATATTCTTTTAATTTTACTTTTTCCTGTTTATTGCCAACACCGAAAAATTCCGGTCTGTCTTTCTCCCAGATACCGATCACTGCAAGAAGTGTCAGCACTGCAGATACCACGATGGCAAGCGGGATCATAAAATCAAAAAAGTTTGCGCTGTTATAGCCGCCAAGACGGTCACCTAAGATCGGTGCCAGAAACTGTACAAGTCCCATACCGATCAGGCTGGCGATCGTATTAAAAATAGTAAACATCGGGCGCTGTTTCGGATCGTTTGTCAGACAAGTCTGTCCGGAACGGGTACAGGCTGTCTGGAATGTGTATCCGATAACATATAATGCATAAAATAACACAAAACATGCATAGCGCAGCCACTGCATGTCCGGTGCGATGATCCTCGTTCAAAATACAGTAAAATGGAAGAAACGATCATGATCACATTTCCGATTACCATGTATGGACGGAATTTACCGAATTTTGAATTTGTCCGGTCGATCAAAGCTCCGATGATTGGATCCGTCACGGCATCAAAAAGACGCATAACGGTTACCATTGTCGTTGCAAACATAAGCGCAAGTCCTAACACTCCGTTTGCATAATATGCGATAAAATTCATGGTAAGAATATAATAAACATTTGTCGCACCATTGTTCATCGGGAACAGCACAAGCTGATACGGTTTTGCCCGGTTCATTCCGGCTGCCTGTGCAGTGGTTTTTTCTTTTTGATTACTCATTATTTCTTCTCCTTTGGAATATCCTGCTAAAATCTATACCCAGTTTTCACTCTTTTTCGCTTCTTTTTTCAGCTTATAATCCGGATTCTCTTTTTCTGTGTGATGAAGTACCATCGCATCCTTCACACTTCCGGCTACAGCTTCGATCTGATTCTCTTTTTCCATAGGAAGCTGGAAGGTAAAAATATGATTTCCGCTCTTCTGCTCGATCAGCTCTCCGTTATTGTATAAGGATACGACCGGCTGGTTTGTGTAAACTTTAATGGTCGTTGTATCCTCAGAACGGTCACTGCGGCGTGATCCACACAGATGTACAAATGGTTCGTCACTCCAATATGCTTTATATAAGAAGAAACTGTCTTTCTTTGTCTTGCGGTCAAATGTCACAAGTCCCTTATGGTTCATGCCCGGCTCGCCGCCCTGATTTCTAGCATCTGCCGCAAAATCAAACATATTCCACACATAAGTGCTCCACATAAATGGATGACGCTCGAAACATTTGATCATATACTCATGATATTTTGCCTGATATTCCTCAGTATGGTCTCCACGTCTCGGTCTTCTGCTGTGAAGGTTTGGCATACCTTCCGCGCCATACTCGGAATAACCGATCGGGCGGTTCGGGAATACAAGGTGGAAAAATCTTAAGAACAGATCATTTAAGAAAAATCCCGGTACATACCATCCCAGATATAAATTCCATCCAACCAGATCTGTGATGTGTGCAGAACGGTTAAATGGTCCGCACATTGCATAACATGCTAACGTTGTCAGTCTTGTCGGGTCCATCTTGTGGCAAAGATCATTTAACACATGATGATTGTCCAACATATCTTTTTTGTCCTTTGTACTGATGGTAATCTCATTGGATACGCCCCATACTACAATTGACGGATGATTGTAATTCTGAACGATCAGCTCTCTCATCTGGCTGATGGTGTTCTCTCTTCCGCCCGGCATATGTTCCGAAATGTATGGAATCTCTGCCCATACGACCATACCTCTCTCATCACAGAGATCATAAAAATACTGGTCATGCTGATAGTGTGCGAGACGAATCGTATTTGCCCCAAGTTCGCAGATCATATCCATATCTTCATCATGGTTTTTGTTGAAATCGCATTTCCTAATGCTTTAAAATCCTGATGTCTGGAAACTCCGTGAAGTGGATAATGCTCTCCGTTTAAGAAAAATCCCTTCTTTGGATCTACCGAAAAAGTACGGATACCAAAACGGTTCGTGATCTCATCCTTCACTTCCCCATTTACGGTCAGCGTTGCAACTGCCGTATAAAGGTATGGATTTTTTCTTCCATGCCAGCGGATTGGATTCTGGATATTAAGATTTACGTCACATCCGTTCCCTTCTGCAACTACTTTTCCGTCCTGATCTTTGATCTGAACGTTTACCTGTGCTTCCTCTGTATTGGTAAATGTTTCGATATGAACATTCGCTTCGTTCTCTTTTACTTCCGGTGTGATCTTAATTCCGTTACTTCCGAGGTAATCTAAGTCAAAATGCTCTTTTGACACGATCAGGAAACGGACATCGCGGTAAATTCCGCCATAGAACGTAAATCGGCTTTCTGCGGATATACTTTTCCATTGACGGAGTTGTCCACGGTCACTTCCAGTTTATTCCGGTCTTCTAAAACCTCTGTGATATTGATGCGGAATGTGGAATATCCGCCATCATGATGTGCAAGTTCTTTTCCGTTCACAGTCACATCACTGCTTGCATTTACACCAAGAAACTCCAGATATACTTCCTCTGCCTCCGGATCAAATTCCGGTTTTCAAATGTTTTCTCATAGTGGCAGGTTCCTCTGTAGTAATCATTTCCTCCGTCCTGTCCGTCTTTTGCATTCCATGTATGTGGCAAGTTCACCTGCTCTTGTCTGTTGTCAGGTCCAATGAAAAGCCACTGCTCCATCAGATTTTGAATTCGTCGCATATAACACATCCTTTTTATTATTTATGGTGCCTGTCACTTTGTATCGTTTCAGGCTATTTTTATATATTGTTCCAATTTCAATACATAAATAATAAATAAAATTCGTTAATTTTTCAACGAACCTGACTTAGTCGGTGCTTTTTGTGACGTAAGTGGTGTTCCTTTGTAAATACGAAACCGTCTATCCAAACTTATATGTATAATTCAGACAGACGGTTGTTCTTTTACTTCACCGGGAGCAGCACTTCCAGATTGAAACAGTTCATCTCTGTGGATACTGAGATATCCCCCCCGTATTTCTCTGCAATGTGCCGGATACTCTTTAACCCAATCCCGTGATACTGCTTGTTTTTCTTCGTGGTCTTTGGCAGATCATTCTCATACTCCGGTGCCCGCTCGATTGGATTCGAAAAACGGATATATAAAAATGCTGCTTTTCTGCGACACAGATATCGATAAACCGCATCTCTTTCTCTGAAAACTTTTCCACACACTCGATCGCATTGTCAATAGCATTTCCAAACAGTGCATAAATATCAATGGAATCCATAAAGAAAAGCTTCTTTCCATCGATCACACAGTGCATGGTAATATCTCTTGCCTCACAGATCAGGCTCTTCTCTGAGAGCAATGTATCCAGAATCTCATTTCCTGTTTTTACGATAGAGTCGTAAATGCGGATTGACTGTTCCAGTTCTTTTAAATTTTTCTCCCGCTCTGTCGGGTTTTCAATATGCCGCATTGCAGCCACCTGATACTTCAGATCGTGACATTTGCGGTCGATCACCCGCATCTGGTCTTCGCGATCTCGTACTGCTTCTTCTGCTGGTACCACATGCGCTCCATCAGCGCATACTCCTGCTTTACTTCGCTTTTGAAAAGCTCTGCCTGCAGATACAAAAAAGTCACGCAATATAACTGAACCAGAACCGCAAGATTGGATTCTCCACGGTTCTGGTAAAAATTGTAGTAAGAAAACAAGGATAAGAAAAGCACTGCTGCTGCTGAGAGTGTTCTTCTTGGTCCTGCCTGGTAAAATCCATTTCTCGGAAGCCAGCGGAACAGCGTGATGGACAATAGCAGATACACCGCTGCAAAAAACAGAAGTGAAAAGAGATATTGCAGCACCCGCGGCTGCTGCTCAATGGCAGAAAACGCGATGTAGACTGTTCCAGATAATATTGATACAATGATATACAATGAGCGGCCAGACCGTACAATAAATCATTTCCCAGCTTATTTTTTTGCTGATCAGTCCAACAGCAATCATCGTGATCACAAAACGCATGAAAAACTCTGCGATCAGATGTTCCCCGATTGCCGGAATGAGCAGTCTTGCTGCAAGCATGACACACCAAGCCCCACAAAGTATCAGACCGTTTTTTATTTTTTTCTTTTCCATGACATGCAATGGATGAGAAACAGATACACACATACCAGCAATAAAAAATCCTGAAAAATCATGATACCAAAATCACGAACCATTCTTAACTTCTCCCTACACTGCGGATGAGTGCCGTCATAAAGTTTTTCTTACTGCGGCGGCTGATCTGCAGTTCCTCTCCTTCTACGATCACCGTGTCATCCTTAATCTCTGCAACATGTGTCAGACCTACCAGACACCAGTTGCTACATTTTGCAAACAGCCCCTTTGGAAGCTCCTCTTCCACATTTTTCAAGCTTCCGCGCACCTCAAAATTGCCCTGTTTTGTGTGATAGCGCAACACATGATTCTGGATCTCCACATAAAAAATGTCTCTGGAATCAATCTTTTTGACGCCGGTTCGTCTGGATCATCACCGGTTTGCTTCCGCGGTTCTCCACCAGCTGCATGGCACGATCCATCTTATTGGCAAAATTCAGGTACTGGATCGGCTTTAAGACAAAGTCCAGTGCACCCACTTCATATCCTTTGATCGCATAGTGCGCCATGTTCGTGATAAACATGATGACTACCTGGGCATCCTTTTTACGGATCTGCTCTGCTGCATCCATGCCGTTTGTTCCAGGCATCTCAATGTCCATCAGGATAATGTCATAATCTCCGTTATAAACTGCCAGGAAATCATCCGCTTTCTCAAAAGGTGTCGCCTCAAATGCTGTATCACGTTCCTGTTCATATTGTTTTATATAAGTAAAAAATGTGTCACGATAACCCTGATCGTCTTCCACAATTGCTATCCTGTTCATGTCTGCCCTGCTCCATCTTTATGAATCCTGCATTTTACAGTGTACCTTGTTTTCCACCGTAACCTTTATTATAACAAGTCTGATTTCCAGTGTCCAGTGTTCCATGCCGTCAGTTTTCTTACGCAGTAAAACAGCAAGTGTTTTACTGCTGATTAATCATGCTCCCACAAGCAGGATAACGGACGGAAGGTATATCCCATGTCCTCCCATCTTGTGAGCAGCTCATCTAAAATTTTACCATTGGTGGATGATGTATTATGTAACAATACAATTGCGCCCGGATGGATGCGTCCGATCAGTTTTCCATAAGCCTCCTCCTCTGTCGGCTGTGCATCCGCATTCCAGTCCACATAGGCGAGGCTCCAGAAAAAGGTCTTATACCCCAATTCTTTTGCCATCGCAAGATTCTCTGTACTGTATTTGCCTGCGGTGGTCTGTAATACTTTGTCATCTCCTGTCCGGTCACTTCCTGAAACAAACTGCTGACTGCATCGAGCTCTTTCTGAAACGACTCTTTGTCCGAGATTGCCGACATATCCGGATGATGATAGGTGTGATTTCCCACCGTGTGTCCCTCTGTAACCATCCGTTTGACCAATTCCGGCGCACTCTCCAAAAAATGTCCCACGACAAAAAAAGTTCCCGGTGCATTGTGTTTTTTGAGTGCATCCAGAATTGCTCCTGTATTGCCATTCTCATAGCCGCAGTCAAATGTGAGATAGATCACCTTTTCCTCTTACTTCCTATATAATAGGTATCATACTGCTTTAACTCATCCGCCGTGGCATTTCCGGTCGGCTGCAGTTCCTTTCCAGACTCGCCAAAGCCAAGTCCCCAGTTATCGACTGCCGCCTCGATGTGCATCGTCTCCTCTGTTTCCCTGTCAGACTGCCACTTTGCCACGACGGCTGCGCTTCCCCAGCCGAATAAAAACATCACTGCAAAAAGCAGCAGGCTGGAACGGTATTTTAATAAGAATGCTTTCATTTTCTGCTCCGCATATCTTCTCTTTTTATGTATACGAAGCCAGACGTTGTCCTATTCATTTTGTTTATAACCACAGCGAGGACACACACCACGCCCTTATAGATGTAACCGCAACGGTAACAGCAAATCGTATCGTGTTTTTCCTTTGCAAGATAAGATTCTTTTCTGGAAAATGGTTTTTCCTGCAGATAGCGCACAAAATCTTCTAGCACCTTTGCAAATTTTTCCATCTCTTCATGCTCCACTGCCAGCGGAAGTTTTGTCTTACTTCCATTCTTCTGATACACATAAATGCCCCGGTTTAATAGTCCTGTAACAGCCTGGATAGACTCAATATCCATCACCGGAATGTAATAGGAAGTCATCCATGCGCTGTAGTAAAGGTTCTCCGGTGTCAGAAGGACTCCCTCTTTCCCCGACTCATCTTTTGATCTGTCCACCAGAAGCACCGGATATTCAAACTTTCCGATTCCGTTTGCAAAATGTTCCACTGCCCCCTCAAAAACAGCCGTCTCCTCAGGTTCCGCCAGTCTCTGCCACACTCTTTTTGCCGGGTAAATGACACCGTTTCAGCTCTGTCATCCCGGCTTCGTCAAATGCATTCTGCAATTTGCTGACTAAAAGCCCGCACTCCTCCGTTTTGATCTTGGACATGCGCTGCTCCAGTTCTTTTAATGCATCGAATTTCAACTGTGGAAGGAAATCGCCATCCTCTAACTGCTTTGCTGCTTCGCTGGCATCCTCAAAATCCATCCTGCCGACATCTCCGCAGATTTCCTTTATTTTTTTCTCATCCATAGCACGAATCCTGTTCTCCACTTGTTCCGTGTACGGTCTGACAATATCCGGACTGATGTTTTCTTTTTTATGTCATCCAGCAGAGAAACCATGTTCCTCTCTTGTTTTTCTTCCCGGCTGGTTGACAAGCCGCTGCACCTGCGTCAGACGCTTCAATTCCTCCTGGCGGGCCTGTCTGTCTCTCTCAGCATTTGTGGATGTGTCTGCACTGCCTGTTGATGCGGCATACTTTGATGCGTTTCCACTGTCTACTGATGAGCCGTATTTTGATGGAATTCTGCTGTCTGCCGGTGTTATATTTCCGGATGGATTCTTCCTTCCTGTTGTTGACGCATTTTCTGATGATTTTGTATTTTCAACCGATTCTGTTTTCTTTTGCGGACTCCTCTCAAATGTCTGCTCTGCATTTCTTGCACGCCCTGTTTTTTCTTTTGCAGATTGCGTTTCCTCTACTGACGTACCGTTGGTTTTCTCTACCGTTTTTTTCTGTGTTTTGTCTATAACCTTTTCTGTGCTCTGCCGTGGATTTTCCTTACTGTTTTGGTTGTTTTCCCACACTGCGCCCTTATTTTCCTGCGTTTTTTCTCTTGCTCTTCCTGTAATTGCAGAGGAATCTTCTCTTAGTTTTTCCACAGTTGTTGTGGCATTTTCTTTTGCTTCTTCCAGATTTGCATGAGATATTCCACTTGATTTTCCCGCAGTTACAGGTGCGTTTTCCCTCGGTTTCTCCGAATCTCTTCCCGGCTTTCCAAATGTTCTCTCAGAGTTTCCATCCGATTTGTCTACATTTTTTTTCGTTTTGCCTGATTCTTCTGCATTACGTTCCAATTCTGTATCCGGCTCATCTTCCGCGGCTCTTTCCGTATCTGCATCCTTCTCATCATCTGCGTCGCAATCCGCATCTGTTTCCATCTCATCCTCGCCGCGGATTGCTTGCTCCAAACGTCTTACACCTTCGTCCGAATAAAATCCTTCTTCCATTTTCCGCAGAGTGTGAAACAGTTCCTGCTCTGACACTTCCGGCAGATGCTCGATCAGTTCTGTAATTTCCTGTTCCTCATCCTGTAACGAAGATGCGTCTGCACATTCCATCTCCATTGCCATTTTTTTTGTCCACATACTCATTGTATTTTGTATTCACATTCCGTCCGGCAGTACGTCCCAAAAGTTCCTGATAATCCTCATAGGCAGCCTCATCCCGCTCAAAGTCCATTTTGTATACATCCCCATCCACCAACAGACGCTTTGGTCTTGGCGTATACATGCAACAGCACTTTTTACAGCTGTACGCGGGCAATGCGGACTGCCCCCTCCTTCTGTCTCAATCTGAAATTCCCTGCCTTCCGGGTAAACTGCCATGTAAAGCTGGCTGCCACATTTCGGGCACAAATAGCCCGCCAGATAAAAGTTATTTCCGATCCGGTTCCGTCTCCGCTCTGCAAGCGTGGTATCCCGCATCAAAAAACTGCTCGCCGCCTTTTTCCAGATCAGTTTATGCCACAATCCTGCGGTTCTTCTTCCTCCGGCAGTAAAACCTCCTCGGGTTCATCTGACAGCACTGCCTCGATCACGTCCTCATAGGTCAGACGGATTTTATTTTTATAGAAGCGGAAATGTTCCGGTCCATACTGCGATTCCACCTGAAATTCCCCAAGGATCTGCGCAAACAACCGGTTCAGCTGCACATAATCTTTGTCCACACGGAGTCCCTTGATATTTCCCCACTTTCCAAACGCATAAAGCACCATATTCAAAATATCCCGCACATTTGGGTGCTGCTCCACGGCAGCGATCATCTGCTCCTCTGCTTTCAGCTCGATAATATTCGTCACCACAAGCTTCGTATCAAAGTTGAAAAAAAAGTGACCGCACGCTCCCCTGCAGAATCAGATAATCCCCAATCACAAAAAACATGCCGTTCCACTCCACAGGCACATCCATCATTTTGATCAGTTTCTGAAAGGTTAAATTCAATTCTTTATCCGCTTTTAAAACTATCATGTTATCCTCCGTTCTCTTGTGGTTATTATACCATGAACTTCAATTAAGTTTATAAAGTTTTTTATATATTCTGTAAACACCTTATTTTTCTGCTTTCGCCCGTTCATTGTTAGCACTCATTTAAAAAGAGTGCTAATTTTCTATTGACTTTTGCAGACAAGGGTTATAAAATCCTAGATATAAGTTGAAATGCAATGATTCAGATATTTGATAAGTGCATTTTATAACAGAGTATAAAATAATTAGTTTTACTTATGGATAGAAAAAGGAGTGTTATATTATGGCTGAGAAACATGGAAATCTTTCAATCAACAGTGATAACCTTTCCCGATCATCAAGAAATGGTTATATTCCGATCACGATATCTTCTATCGTGAATTGATCAGTAATGGCTGCGATGCCATCACAAAATTAAAAAAACTGGATATGATGGGCGAGTACGAATTACCTGCTGATTACAAACCACAGATTCAGGTTATTGTAAACCCGGACGAAAAAACGTTAAAATTCATTGATAATGGTCTTGGTATGACATCTGATGAAGTAGAGGAATATATCAACCAGATCGCATTTTCCGGTGCTACTGATTTCATCGAAAAATACAAAGACAAGGCAAACGACGATCAGATCATCGGTCATTTCGGACTTGGTTTCTACTCTGCATTCATGGTAGCAGATCAGGTGACGATCGATACTTTATCTTATAAAAAAGATGCCACACCTGTCCACTGGGCATGTGACGGAGGCACAGAATTCGATATGACAGACGGCACAAAAGAAGGTGTCGGTACTGAGATCACTTTATACCTGAATGAAGACTGCCTCGAATTTGCAAACGAATACCGTGCAAGAGAAGTCATTGAGAAGTACTGCTCTTCATGCCAACCCCTAATCTTCTTATCTAAGGCAAATGCTGAGACAGAATATGAAACCATCGATGCAGCAGATAAGTTAGATACTGATACCGTTGTGGAAGAAATCCACGAGGAAGCAAAACAGAGGAAAAAGAAAATGAAAACGGTGAAAAAGAAGTCGTTGAAGTTTCCCCTGCAAAAGAAAAATTAAAAATTGTAAACGTCCGGTTCCATTGAACGATACCAACCCATTGTGGGCAAAGAATCCAAAAGACTGCACAGACGAAGAATACAAGGAATTTTACCGCAAAGTATTCTTAGACTACAAAGAGCCTCTGTTCTGGATCCACCTGAACATGGACTATCCGTTCAACTTAAAAGGAATTTTATACTTCCCGAAGATCAATACAGAATACGATTCTATTGAGGGAACCATTAAGTTATATAACAATCAGGTGTTCATCGCAGATAACATCAAAGAAGTCATTCCTGAATTTTTAATGTTATTAAAAGGTGTGATCGACTGCCCGGATCTTCCACTGAACGTATCCCGTTCCGCTTTACAGAACGATGGCTTCGTAAAGAAGATTTCCGAATATATCACCAAGAAAGTTGCAGACAAACTCATTGGCATGTGCAAGACCGAAAAGGAAAGCTATGAGAAATACTGGGATGACATCAGCCCATTTATCAAATTTGGCTGCTTAAAGGATACAAAGTTCTGTGACAAGATGAACGACTACATCCTGTTCAAAAACTTAGATGACAAGTATCTGACTCTTCCTGAATTATTAGTGAAGGAAGAAGAAAAGAAAGACGATGCGGAGGTATTAGACAAAGATGGTAATCCAATTACAAACACTGGCGATGCTGCTGCATCTGATCATACTGCTGATGGCAGCGACACTTCTGCTGACAGCGAAAAAGATGAACGTAAAGTTATCTACTATGTTACCGATAAAGTCCAGCAGGGTCAGTACATTAAGCTCTTCAAAGAACAGAACATGCAGGCAGTGATCTTAGATCACAACATTGATACCTCTTTCATCACACAGTTAGAGCAGCGCAATGAAAAATACAAATTCATGCGTATTGATGCGGATGTGACAGAATCCTTAAAGGATGAGACTTCTGCAGAAGATCTGAAAGCTGAAACAGATGCTTTGACAGAAGTATTCAAAAAAGCTCTGAACAACGATAAGCTCACTGTGAAAGTGGAGAAGCTGAAAAATGAGAACATCTCTTCTATCATCACACTTTCCGAAGAAGGAAGACGTATGCAGGATATGATGAAGATGTATGCCATGAACGGTATGGGCGGCATGGACATGAATATGTTTGCTGCTGACCAGACACTTACTTTAAATGCTAACAACGAACTTGTAAAATACATTTTCGAGCACAAAGATTCCGAGAACGTTCCAATGTTCTGCGAGCAGTTATACGATCTGGCTGTGCTCTCCAACCATCCGTTATCTGTAGATGAGATGACAAAATTCGTGGAGCGCAGCAATAAAATCATGATGCTGCTGGCAAAATAAATCGAAATATACCGGAGTTTAGCAGCGTAGTGTCGCAGATTCTGCAGTGCTTTTATGGGTTGTGAGGGGCAGATATAAGCGCCCTCTCACAAGGCAAATTTATATGTAATGAAAAAGAAAAACGGTATAAACGAAATATTATGTTTCTGTTCGCCGGGCATTACGATGGGCTTCTGAACAACAATCATGTTCAGCAAAGGCTTCCATGATTGTTAGAATCCCATCTCCATGGCTCACAAAGAAAATAATATTTGTTTATACGTTTTTCTTTCATTTACGTTATGAGTGACTTGTGGGAGAACGCTTATACATGCCCAATTTACGCTGTGGCTTGCACCACAGAATCTGCAATTTACGTTATGGAACTCACGGTTATGGGAGGAGTGCCTATTGGATAACGACAGAAATCAATCTGTATTCCCATCATAATTTAAGTTCAACTTCTTTGAATGAATTTTAATAGAATCAAATAGATGATTTCCATTGATACCAAAAGACTCCATCTTCTTCACAAGATGGCTCCGGAATGGGAGTTTATTAGTTTTACAGAATGTGAAAATATAGCTAGTATTGAATTGCTTAAGAAATTAGGATATAAGAATCTTGGCTATGTTCCAAGTCTGGATTCTCAAGCATTCGGCAAATGGACTACAATGGACACGGAGGAAGAATTTGCTCATCTGGCAAATAACTTCTGGTCGCCTAAACACTTATTACCACAATACAACAGAATAACCCACACTGTGTCAGAGTATATAGAAAAAAATCAGCGGCAGATGCCTCCACGGTCACTGCTGCAGGAAAAGGATGGATAAAACTATGAAATTTATTTCCTGGAATGTAAACGGACTTCGTGCCTGCATGCAAAAAGGATTTTTAGATTTTTTCAATGAAGTGGATGCAGATTTTTTCTGTGTCCAGGAAACAAAATTACAGGAGGGGCAGATTGCCCTTGATCTCCCCGGCTACCATCAGTTCTGGAATTATGCCGAAAAAAAAGGCTATTCCGGCACTGCTATTTTTACAAAACACGAACCACTCTCTGTCTCTTATGGCATCGGCATCCCGGAGCATGACCATGAGGGGCGTGTCATCACATTGGAATACGATGCTTTTTATCTGGTTACCTGTTACACTCCGAATTCCCAGAACGAACTGGCAAGACTTCCTTACCGCATGCAGTGGAAGAAGATTTTCTTGCCTTTCTGAAAAGGCTCGACGAGGTAAAACCTGTCATTGTCTGTGGAGATCTGAATGTTGCACATGAAGAGATCGATTTGAAAAATCCAAAAACCAACCGCAAAAATGCCGGTTTTTCCGATGAGGAACGTGCAAAGATGACCACTCTGTTAAACTCTGGATTCACAGATACTTTCCGCTATTTTTATCCGGATTAAGAGGGCATCTACTCCTGGTGGTCTTACCGGTTCAAGGCTCGTGAGAAGAACGCTGGATGGCGTATTGACTATTTTATCACTTCCAGATGTCTTGACGCAAAGCTGCAGTCTGCCGGAATCCATACGGAAGTGTACGGCTCTGACCATTGTCCGGTGGAACTTGTTGCAGACGTCTGATGCAGCGATAATATGTGTTTTAACGTCATTTCACATAAGAAAAGAAAGAACGTAATCCGCTCTTTCTTTTTTTCTCTTTCAGACTTTTTCTATGATTCTTCACTACTATCTGTTTTTCCTGTATCTCTTTCCTGCTGCAAACAGCGCACCGCATCCTGCACAGAGAATGAGCGTCCATACCATCCACATGGAACTGTCTCCTGTTTTTGGCGATCTGCCTGTCGGAGTGGTATTCACATCATCATATACCAAGGCATAGGTTGAGAAACCATCTGTTGCAAATGTAACTGATTTGTGGCTGCATCGTAAGTTCCATCGATCAGTGTTGCCACACCATCATGATTCTGACGATCCTGTAAATGCGTTCAATACTGCTGTCATGGTTCACAAGGTTCTGCGGAATTGTGATTGCTATATACATTGGTGCGGATAAATCCGTAATCTGGCGATCCTCCCTTCCTGATATTTTGAATGTTAAATTAAGATTTAAGTATTGTCCGATCACATTGTTTCCAAGAACACTCTGAATGAGTGCAATCTCTTCTTTTGTTGGTGTCATGCCGGATGCGCTCAAAACAAACTGCGTCTTATTTCCAGCTTTTACTGCCTTGTTCTCGTCTTCACTTAACTTTGCAAGATTCAGCAGCTGATCTGCTGCACTTGCGATATTGATTGCAGGGACTCCCTCTCCACTTACAGACTGTGCAGTTATCGCATTATCTGTAGATCCCGCAGCCGAAGAAGCAGTTGTGGAAGATGTATTGGAACTGTTTTCCGTTTTTGCATTACCATTATCCGCTTTCTTTGCTGTTTTCACAATAAAATAAGTTGAGAACTGATTTGTCTCAAAAGTCAGCGTACCATCTTCCGACACAGACGTTGTAAGTTTTGTGAGGTTTCCGTTATGCTCCCTTACAACCTCATATCCTGCCGCCGTGTCATAATCAGCCACTTTTAGTTTCATTTTTACAGGCTGGCTGAACTGCGTGACTGGAGTCTCCCAGCTATTTCCATTTCCCTTGCTGACAATCTGGTCTAAGGTCAGGTTTACTGCTTCTGCACTTACTGCATTTGCTACCTGTGCAAGTGCATTTGTTGTATCTTCATTCGAGTCAGCCACAGTAAGACGCAGATTTCCACTTGGAGCTGCGTTTGCTCCATTTTCAAAAGAAGCAGAAGATACTTTTGTTGCTGATGTATTAATTTCATCCGATGTCTGTGTGAAGATTCCTTTAAAATGCACGTTGGTATCCGGCATTTTGAAAGTGAAGGTTGATACCTCCGTCTGTGGTGCCAACGTAACTCCATTGATGGAAGCCCCTGACAACTGATAACCATAATCCGGGATCAACTTAATGGTAACAACATCATCTCTTTTTACCGCAAGATGCCCTCCGCTTTTATCTCCCGGATTATTTGCGAAATTAGAAAATGTCATTTGCGACACATCTTGACCATTGATTTTAATAATTTCCGCTGTTCCATGTTCGATCCTGCCATCTTCCCCATAGGTATCATCATACGCCCATGTAACAGTCAGGCATTTTCGATCGATCTGGATATGCTGAGTACCATTTACCGTGATAGCAGTATCTTCACTGGTTCCTACGGCCTGCGTTGCTCCGTGAAACTGTATCTTATACTCATCCTTCTTTTCCAGCTGTGCATATATGGATACAGATGTAACCGATTCATCCAATAAGCAAACCATTCCACTCTCATCAAATGTTGCTTTATTTTGATTTAACAGATCTGTAAGCGTAACAAACCCGGTATTATCTGGATTTACATATAATTCCAGTCCTGCATATAATTTCATGTTCTGATACGAACTCCATGCATTTCCTTCAAACTGCAAGCTTACCCCTGTTGGCTGTGGCGGATTGCCACCCTGACTTCCA
>ENA-OQER01000350-OQER01000350.1-human-gut-metagenome-genome-assembly--contig:-NODE-350-length-26002-cov-15.448850_pt1 | contig 26002 bp, 27 predicted proteins | sample MGYA00242797_ERZ504639 | MGnify/ENA primary metagenome ERZ504639 (study PRJEB26092, sample SAMD00036306) | human gut metagenome | host: Homo sapiens | study: EMG produced TPA metagenomics assembly of...
TTGTCCATCCTTAAAAAGGATAAAACGATCAAGGGAAGTCTCAACTTAAAAAGAATGAAAGCTGGCTGGGACGAAAATTACCTGTCAAAACTTTTGGAGGCGAACGCATTTTGATGCGTCCGCCCTGCTTTGCCTTATAAAATCTCTGTTCAAAGCCTTTGAATGTCGGTTCAAAGCCTTTGAACAGACATTTCCAAACTATGGAACGGAAATTTAATCAAAGAGACAGAACAAATCATAACGAACTGAAAACAATTTGTATCGTATTAAAGTAACTACTTATGGCTATAGGGGGCTGAGTTGTTACCTTTGCTAAGCTTCTTTCTAAAATTTATATATCGCCTGCAAACCTATGTTTCTGCCAGGTTTGTAGCATCTTGTAATCTCCTCAACCTCTTTGGTTCGTCCATCGCTGTAGGTCACGTCGGCAAACTGCTTGTAGTAAACTTTTTCTGCCAGCAGGTCTCTGATGTTGAGTTTCAGTTCCAGGTGGCTGCCAAACTTCTTGGCAAACGAGAGGTCGATGGTGTTGCGAGGCATCTCGTAGCTGTGGGGCACTCGTGCATTGGAGTCGTCGCCAGAGCTTCCTTCGCTTCTTCCCACACCGATGATTCGTTTTCCGATGCGGTTGTAGAGCAGGGCAATGTCCATCTTGAGTGGCTCGTTCTTATAGAAGAGTCCGGTGTTGATGAGGTAGGGCGACTGTCCCTGCATGGGTCTGTTCTCCTCTTTGGCTCCTTTCTCAAACTGCACCTTGCTCTTGATCAGGGCTCCATTGAACGACCAGCTGAAGTCGCGAAGACCTATGAAGTCGAGACTCTTGCGGATATCCAACTCTATTCCGTAGTTGCTGGCACTCTTGGCGTTCTTGTATGAATAGATGAGGTCGGTACCGCCAGCCACGGTGTAGGTCCATTCTATGGGCGAGTCGAAGTGCTTGTAGAAGACAGCCAGTGAGATGAGTTCGCCTCTTGATGGATACCATTCGTAGCGTATGTCGAGATTGTCGACATAGCAGTTCTTCAACTCTGTATTTCCCTGCACGTTGCTTGCCAGGTCGAAGTCGTAGTAAACCGATGATGAAACCTCGCGGAACTCAGGTCGGTTGATGCTGCGGCCATACGACAGACGAATCTGATGCTGGTCGTTCAACTTGTAGGTGGTATTGAGTGAAGGGAAGAAGTCGCTGGTTCTGTAGTGGCGGCTTGTCTCGCTCTTCTCGTAGTCGCGGGTATTGGAGATCAGCTCCATGTCGTTGTGCTCAAAGCGGACACCAGCGTGGATGCCAAACTGCCCAAAGGGGAGAGACATGGTAAGGTATCCTGCGCCTAATGTGTTGTGTCCGCGATAGTTGTTGCGCATTTGCTTCTGCTCAAGCAAGTACAGCTTGTCGTAGCCCATATTCTCCTCATTGGAAAGAAGGGTAGGGATGTCGCTGTGGCGGAAGTCGGATGGCATATTATTGTCAGAAACATTCCAGTTGTAGATAAATTCGCGAGTCTGGTACTTGCGGCTACGATACTCTCCATAGGCACCCACCTGCAAGTCTGGCTCAAAGTTGCCAAACTTGAAGTGGTGCTTGTCGTTGATGCCAAGAGAGAGAATGTGCTCGTCGAGTTGGGTCCACTCGCGCGATATGTCGTTTCCGGTGCTCAGGCATAAACGCCCGTTTCGAGAGCATCGTCGATGAGATATCTACGACGGTCAGGCAAATGACGGTTGGCATACGCATACCCGATACTCCAGTCAAGGGCATCGCTGGTGAAGGTGTGCTTGCCGGTAAGCTGACCGTTATATGTAGTTCGACTGCGGTAGTAATACTCAGCACTTCGCTCCAGGTTCGACTGTGCGCTCACACCGTCACGCCAGGTATATCGCTTGTAGCCAACTGGTTGAAGATGTTCTTGAGCTGGTACTTGTGGTTGCCGTCCTTGGAGAGGATGGTGAAGTTGAGCATGGCTCCGAGTCTGACATTATTATTATATTGGTCGTCGACAGAATGACGCAGATAGTTGGGCTTGTCGTTAGCAGCATCGTAGATACCAAAGAGGTTGTTCTCCATCTTCTCGTAGGTGCGATATTCATTGGTGTAGTTCAGTGCGGCAAGCATGCCGAGTGTTCTGCCTCCCAACATCCATCGGTGGTTCAGGCTGGCTGCCAACTTCAGGTCGCCCAGGGGCTTCTTGCTCTTTATCATCCAGTCGTTGTTCAGGTGGTTGCCCAAGAGGGATGTGGCATAGTTGTCTATCGGGCTGCCGTTGGCATCGAGCTGAGGAGCCAAGGAGGCATTGATACCTCCGTGAATGCTCCGCATCCCGTTGTCGAAAGCTAAGAAGTCGGTTGCCGAACCTTTAGAGTAAGCAAAGTCCTGGAAGGCTGAAGCTGTGTTCCAGTTTCCACCTACAGATAAAGAAAAACTGTTTTCTGCCGGAATCTCTTTGGTGTTGACGATGATAAAACCGCCCGAATAGTCGGCAGGATATTCTGCGGTTGGGCTTTTCACGATAGTAAGATTGTCAATTTGTGAACTTGGGATGATGTCGAAGGAGAATGCCTTGAGTCGGCTCCGAACTGGGCACCGCTCCTCCGTTGACCCAAACATTGTTGTAACGCTGAGACAGTCCACGTACCATGACGAACTTGTCGTCGATGAGGCTCACACCTGGCACACGGCGTATCACCTCACCTGCATTGGTGTCTTGCGTACGACTTATTTCTTGTGCTGAAACATTGCTCACGATGACGGGACTGCTTTTGGCTACCTGTATCATTGCCGCATCCGTATTACGCCTTTCCACTGCGGTAACGGTAACGCCTTTCTGTTGCTGTTCATCAGGCTGCAAAGCAATCGTCAGGTTTGCATCCTTCATCTGAACCCCGTCAATTTTTAGAGTTTTATACCCTACATATTTTATATATAATGTATAAGTACCATCTTTCAATCCTTCGAACGAAAAGTTTCCGTTCACGTCGGTTACTGCTTTCACATCGGTTCCTTCGATACTGATAACGGCTCCGATGAGTGTCTCTTTCGAGTTTTTGTCGATAACGACTCCCTTGAGTTGTTGCGCCCACGACTGCAAGCTTACAGCCGAAAGCAATCCCAAAGCAATGATTCCCCTTTTTAGTTTCATACCTTTTTCTTTTTCTTGTTACATCTTCTTTTGTCTGAGAGGACTGCTTGTTTCAGTTCCCTCTCTCTTTGTCGGGAATTGGGTTATGATAACCCTCTTCTTTTCGGATGCAAAGATACGATGGTATTGTTACAGGGTGGTTGCGATGAGATTGAAAGGTATTGACGAAAATGAGACAAAGATGTTACAAAAAAAGAGCACTCACAAGGAGTGCCCCTATCTAATCTAAATCATCAATAAAAGTGAAATGTCGGTAGTATTCTTCTTATACCCATTGTGGCAAGAAACTCGAGATGATGAGCACCACGATGCCGAGGAAGAGCACGGCAATGGTTCTGGGTGAACAACCCTTCCATTCCTTCAGGATGATTCCCCATACGTTGGAGAATACAACATTGAGTGCCATGAGGATGCAGAAGGAGAGTGTCATGAGGTAGGCGAGTCGTTGAGGAAGCCTTACCCAATGACAGTCCGAAGAACTGACTGTACCACAAGGCACCTGCCAAAGCACAGAACAAGATGTTGTTGTTCCATACCTCGCGCTTCAGATAATCACCCCAAGTGTGGTTCTTGGAGTTCTGATAGAAGCAATAGATGGCATTGGTGATGAATCCGCCCACTGTTACCAGGAAGGTAGCAGGAAGCGTCTTGTACATATCGGGAGTGAAGGTTCCGAAGTGTATGTCGCTGCCAAAGGCCAGACCTACGTTGAAGCATCCGCTCATGAAACCTGCCAGCAGCGCAATAGTCAAACCCTTGGGGAAGTTGAAATCCTTTACAGCCTTCTTCTTCTCTTCCTCCGTCAAGGTGGCAGCCTTCATGCTTCCAGCCACACCGATGATGGCGATACCCAGCAAGGTGACCACCACTCCGAGAATTACGCTGAAGGTGAGCGAAGACAAGGCATCCATCTCGGGGAAGAAGATGTTGAGCAACACGGGACCCATGATGGTGCCCAAGCCAGCACATGTACCTAAGGCAATGCTCTGTCCTAATGCCACTCCCAAGTAGCGCATGGAGAGTCCGAAAGTAAGACCTCCCACTCCCCAGAGCATACCGAAGAGCATGGTCATCATCACCTCGAAGCCATAGCCGTCGAAGAGTTCGAAGAACGAATGGCCGCTTGGAACGGCAAGCATGGCACCTATGAAAGGAAGAATAAGCCACGCAAAGACGCCCTGTACAATCCAGTAGGATTCCCAGCTCCAGTCCTTTATCTTATTGATTGGAACATAGCAGCTCGACTGGCAGAAGGCGCCCACTGCTATGATTAAAAGTCCTATTAATATTTCCATATTGTTATAAAATTAAAGTGAAGAGTGAAGAGCGATTTCTTCACTCTTCACTTACTTGCGGTTAGCGAGAACTTCTGCCTCGTATTTCTCGATGTCGGCAATGTATTCCTCGCCTACAGGGATATTGTTCTTCAGGTTGAAGTAGTCGTATACAGCACCGAAAGGCAATGTCTTCTCTTCCTCCAAGAGAGCCAAGCGCTGGAAGAGCTTGCCCTCGTCCTCATACTTGCGGAGAGTATCGAGAGGCTCAAGGAATGCCTGCAGCAAAGACTTCTGGGCAGCACGTACACCGATGATATAAGCTCCGATACGATTGATGGAACCATCGAAATAGTCGAGACCGATGTGTGCACGGTCGAGCGCATTGGCACGAACCAACTCTGAGAAGAGGTTGCGGGTGTTGTCGTCGAAGAGAGTCACGTGGTCAGAATCCCAGTGCATAGGTCGAGATACGTGGAGCATCAGCTCGGGTACGAAGAGAAGGAGTGCTGAAACTGCATCCGAAACATTCTCTGTAGGCTCATAGTGACCTGTGTCGAGGGTGTACATCACATTGTTCTTGGCGCAATAGCCTGCGTAGAAGTCGTGAGAACCTACGGTGTAAGCCTCCAGTCCGATACCGAAGAGCTTAGCCTCGAGACAAGACTTCATATTTGGCAACTCCTCTGCCAGGATTTCATCGAGCGAGTTCTTCAGAATCTCACGATAGCGTCCTTTCTCTACGGTGATGTCCTTGCTGCCATCGTGTACCCAGATGTTCATGATACATGGATCGTTCTGGAACTTACCCATAGCATCGGCAATGCGACGGCAACGCTTGGTGTGCTCAATCCAGAACTCGCGGATAGCAGGATCGGGATTTGACAAAGAGAGACTTCCACTCTTAGGGTGAGAGAAAGAAGTAGAGTTGAAGTCGAGCTTCATGTTCTGCTCCTTAGCCCACTGCATCCAGCCTGTGAACTGGTCGACGGTTACCTCGTTGCGGTCAATCTGCTTGCCACCGAACTCACCGTAAATCTCATGCAGGTTAAGACGGAAGGTACCAGCCAGAAGAGAGTTCACCTTCTCGATGTCCTGACGCAGCTCGTCGATATTGCGAGCCTTGCCGGGATAGTTGCCTGTACTCTGTATGCCACCCGATGCAGCTTCGCCACGTTCAAAACCTACCACATCGTCAGCCTGCCAGCAGTGCAGGGAGATAGGAGTCTTCTCTAATGTGGCAATAGCTTGTCAGTATCCACACCAAGAGCCGCATAGCGCTCCTTGGCAATCTCGTAATTCTTTAAAATCAAATCTGCTTTCATTGTTTTTAAGTTTATTATTATTGTTGTTATTATTTTTTGAATTTTAGCAAGTTCAGAAGTTTTTACCTTTTTACTTTTTTACCCTTTTACCTTTAAAAACTTCTCGTATGCCGCATCCCATGCCTCCTTGTCCTGAGGCTCAAATTGCTGCAACTCGATAGATTGGCGATGATCTGTCGCATTTCCCATATATCCTTCACATCGCCTGATGCCTTTGCCTGCAACATGATGTTGCCTATGGCTGTTCCTTCCTGAGGACCTGCAATATGCTGACACCACAACTGTTGGCGGTGAACTGGTTGAGATGTTTGTTGAGCGAGCCTCCGCCTATTATATGAAGAACATTGAGGTCGATGTCGGCAAACTCCTTCAGCCAGCCAAATACCTGACGATAACGGAGAGCCAGACTCTCGAAGATACAACGGCAGAACTCGCCATTCGTTTGTGGCACATGCTGTCCGGTCTTTTCGCAATATTGCTGGATGGCCTCTGTCATACTCGAAGGATTGGCGAAGCAGGCATCGTCGGGGTTGATGATGCTCTGGAAGGCTGGTTGCTTCATCGCTTCTGCTATCAGTTCGCCATGTCCCAAGGCTGTCATGTCTTTCTGATGGGCTGCAGCCTCGTCTTTCCATTCCTTGCGGCAACGCTCGTAAATCCACATGCCGCAGATATTCTTGAGGAATCGGGTCGTACCCTCTATTCCTCCCTCGTTGGTGAAGTTGAGTTCGTAGCTCTTCTCGTTGATGATGGCGTTCTTGGTCTCAATGCCCATCAGGCTCCATGTGCCAGAGCTCAGGTAGGCAAACTCCTCGTTCTTGGCAGGCACGGCAGCTACTGCACTGGCTGTGTCATGTCCTGCCACGGCAATAACGGGCACATCCTTCAGACCGGTCATCTGCTGAACCTCTTCGGTCAGGGTGCCTATGATGGTTGCAGGATGGGTCATTTTTCCAAATTGCTCTCTCTTCAGTCCAAGCTTTCTACGAGATCGTTGTCGAGGTCGCCTGTCATAGGGTTGAGAATCTGCGAGGTGGAAGCCACGGTGTATTCACAGATGGCATTGCCTGTAAGCATATAGCTCAGCGCGTCGGGGATGAAGAGTATCTTGTCGGCATTCTCGAGCGCCACGTTGCCAGCCTTGCGCATGGCATAAAGCTGGAAAAGCGAGTTGAAGTTCATAAACTGTATGCCCGTTTTCTCGTATACCTTTTCCTTGCTTATCTTCTCGTCGAAGTATTTCTCCATCATGCCCACGGTGTGTGGGTCGCGGTAAGCCAGCGGATTGCGCAGTATGGCTCCGTCCTTGGCCACGTAAACGAAGTCGCATCCCCAGGTGTCGATACCGATGCTCTGTATGTTGATGCCGCGTTGCGCCACCAGTTTCAGACCTTTGATGATTTCCTGATACAGGGCATAGATGTCCCAGTAGAAGTGTCCGCCTGTCTGTATCAGGTTGTTGTCGAAGCGTGTCAGTTCTTCGAGACAGAACTTACCTTCCGACAAAGAACCGATGATGGTTCGTCCGCTGGTAGCACCGAGGTCTACCGCAAAATAGTATTTTTTGTTGTCCATTCGATTAGGTCGTTAGATTTCCTATGTTGTTTACGGTTGCAAAGATAGTACTAAAAGAAGCTGCCGACCACGATTATTTGATTTTTCATCCTTATTTTTTGACCCGGTGATTTTTCTGTCGTCAGGAAGGCTACGTGAAACAGTAACAGATAGAAGAAAACACCCGCTGTTTCGGACAAAAATAAAAGTAAGTAAACGATTTCATATAAATATAATAAGGAAAAGGACAGATATTGCGTTTCTTTTCGTAACTTTGCACCCGTTTGGCAAAAATACGATCCAATACAAACAAATATAAAAAAATATCTAACACAAACAATTAAAAATGACAACATTAACAATTTCGATTATCGTCGTCTTTGTGCTTGGCTATGCTCTCATAGCCACAGAGAGCCTGACGAAGGTAAACAAGGCTGCGATAGCCTTGCTCATGCTCGTGGGGTGCTGGACACTCTACATGGTTGACCCTATGCAGTATCTGCAGATGATGCACCCTGACTATACAGGTGGTGCTGCAGGAATGGTAGAAAAGGTGACGGGTATTATCCAGGAACACCTGGGCGATACTGCAACGACCCTCTTCTTCCTGATGGGAGCCATGACAATCGTAGAGATAGTAGACCAGAATGGCGGATTCAACTGGGTTCGCAAGGTGATGAAGACAAAGTCGAAGCGTGCCCTGCTGTGGCGCATAGCCTTCCTTACCTTCTTCCTTTCTGCCATCCTCGACAACCTGACTACCAGTATCGTGATGATTATGATTCTGCGTAAGCTCGTTACCGACCACAAGGACCGTATGATATATGCCTCGCTTGTCATCATTGCAGCCAACTCGGGTGGCGCTTTCTCGCCCATCGGCGACGTTACCACCATCATGCTTTGGAACAAGGGACTGATAACCGCAGCTGGTGTGATCGCCGAGATCTTCATCCCATCTGTTGTTTCCATGGTGATTCCAGCCTCATCCTTCAGACCATGTTGAAGGGCGAACTCGTGATGCCTGAGGTTTCTGCCCAGCAGAATGCTTCTGTAAGCGACTTCACAGAAGGTCAGCGCAAGGCTGTGTTCTGGTTGGGTGTTGGCGGTTTGATCTTCGTTCCTATCTTCAAGAGCATTACCCACCTGCCTCCATTCGTAGGCATCCTCTTGGTATTGGGTGTGCTGTGGACTGCTACCGAGGTGTTCTATCGCAGTTTGCATCGCGGACAGGATGCTGAGGGTACACAGAAGCGAGTAACCAAGTTGCTCTCTCGTGTGGATATGAGCACCATTCTCTTCTTCCTCGGTATCTTGATGGCTGTGTCTTGTCTGGCAGAAATCGGCGTACTGACAGCTTTAGGTCAGGGACTGAATGTTGCCTTCGACGGCAATCACTACCTCGTAACAGGTATCATTGGTGTGCTTTCAAGTATTGTGGACAATGTGCCTTTGGTAGCAGGCTGTATGGGTATGTATCCTGTGGCAGCTGTAGGCGATATGGCTGTTGACGGAATTTTCTGGCAGTTGTTGGCTTACTGTGCTGGTGTCGGTGGTTCTATGCTGATTATCGGTAGTGCTGCTGGTGTGGTTGTCATGGGCTTGGAGAAGATCACCTTCGGCTGGTACATGAAGCACATTTCCTGGATTGCCTTCGTAGGTTATTTGGCTGGTATCGTAAGCTACTGGTTTATCCGCACTTTCCTCTATGCAGTGTAAACTGACTCTTTTGAGTCGATGAAATAAAAAAAGGCAACTTGTCGTAGTGACAGGTTGCCTTTTCTTTGCTTTCTCCTTTCTTCAGCTCTTTGTTTCTCCTTTCTTCTTTTCTTGCGAAGAATGCTCTTCTGGGGTTCGCAGGTGCTGTTATCTCATTTTATTGCGAAACTCAGAGGGCTTGAGACCGGTCTGGTTCTTAAACTTCGATGAGAAATAGTCGGGCGACTCGAAGTTGAGTCTGTAGGCTATCTCCTTGATACTCTCGTCGGTGGTGGAGAGCAGTTCCTTAGCTCTTTGCAGTCGGAGATCTTGCTGATACATGGCAGGAGCGATGCCTGTAAACTCTTTGAAGAGTTTGCGGAACGACGAGTAGCTTACCCCCAGGTCTTCGGCTATCTTCTGTATGGTGAGGTCGCTCTCCAAGGATTCGCGTATGCGCAGTCGGGCCTTGTTGATCATATCCACATGGGCTGTGTTCTTGTTCAGGATGATGTTGCGTTCCAGAGAGTACATCATGCCGATGAGGTGGTTGACGATTCCTGCCAATGTTTGCTGCGAGTAGGCGGCCTCCTCTTGTGCTATGCGGTAAGCCTCCTTGTAGAGGCTTAGTATGTCGTTGCTGAACCCAACATGGTAAATAGGCTTCTCGGGTGAGAGGAATCCTGCCTTCACTCTGTCGTCGATGTTCTTGCCTTTGAAGCCTATCCAGTAGCTGTGCCATCCTTCTCAGGACAGGGGTGGTAAGTGTGCCATTCGCCAGGAAAGAGCAGGAATATGTCACCGGCCTTGATAGGTGTCTCTGCGATATGTGCCGACTGGAACACGCCTTCTCCCTCGGGTTGGTAGAGCAACTGGTATTCGTCGAGCTCGCGTCCCTTCTTCAGGTCGAAGTAATAGCCGTCGGCATGTCCTTTTGTGGGATAGGATTCTCCCGGCTCGATCATCTCGTACCCTATGGTGCTCACGGTGAGTCCCCATTCTTTATCTCGTTCGTTGGCCAATAGATATTTGCTTGTCTGCATGTCTGTAATAAACTTGTTCTGGCTGCAAAAATACAGAATTTGCAGCAGAAAAGAGCATGATGAAAGTTTTATGCTTTTGTGTGCATAAAAAGTACTGTCGTCCGCACCTCCTCAGCTGTTTTTTCCTTCCATGTAGCCCGTTGCGTAAAGGTGTCCTTCCTCTATGAGATAGGGGATGAAGATAGATGAAAACGTTGAAAATTGCCCTAATCCCAAAAAAATAGTATGAATTTTGGATTATAATCCTAAAACTTAGTATGTTTTTTGGATTTACGTCATTTTTTCTTATCTTTGTGCCCAAAAGAATAGTATTCATAACTAAGAAGAAAATTTATGATACGTCGTCAAATACAAGATACAATTGAAACTCGGATGTTTTCAGGGAAGGCTATCATCGTGATTGGTGCCAGACAAGTAGGTAAGAGTACGCTGTTTGAAATGGTGCTCGAAAATCGTGATGAACCTACTCTTATGTTGAATTGCGATGAACCGGAAGTAAGGGAGTTGTTGGCAAAGGCAAATTCATCAGAGTTGCGCCTGCTTATTGGCACCAACCTTATTGTTGTGATAGATGAGGCTCAACGGTAGAGAACATCGGTATGGTTTTGAAACGAATTACGGATAATTTCCCAAAAGTACAACTCTTGGTGACTGGTTCCTCCTCTTTTGAATTGCAGAATAAGCTCAACGAACCTTTGACAGGACGCAAGTTTGAGTACCATCTTTTCCCTTTTTCTACAGGGGAACTGATGAAGGCTTATGGACTGCTTAACGTAAAACAAACATTAGAGAATCGGCTTATTTATGGCTCTTATCCAGATATCATGAATCATGAGACGGATGCAAAGGAGTTGCTGTATAATTTGTCTAACAGTTATCTGTATAAGGACTTGTTGAATTTGGAAAGTGTTCGGCGTCCAGCCTGTTGTCCAAACTGCTTACAGCCTTGGCTCTGCAGGTTACAAGTGAAGTTTCATATAATGAGTTGGCGCAGACCGTAGGAACAGATAATAAAACGGTAGAGAAGTACATTGATTTGCTCGAAAAGTGTTATATCATATTCAAGTTGAATGGCTTTAGTCGTAACTTACGTACGGAGTTGAAACGTGCTAAGAAATTCTACTTTTATGATAATGGAATACGTAATGCCATCTTGCAGAATTTTGCACCTCTTGCTCTCAGGCAGGATGTGGGGGCTTTGTGGGAAAACTTCTTCATTAGTGAGCGAATGAAGGCTAATCAAAATGCTGGACGATATGTAAACAGCTATTTTTGGCGTACCAGCAGCAGCAGGAGATTGATTATCTGGAGGAGTGTGATGGTCAGTTTTCTTTGTTTGAGATGAAGTGGAATCCTAAGCGTGCCAATACAAAGTTCCCTGCCTCTTTCCTTTCTGCTTATCAGGTGAAAGATAAGTGCATCGTGACACCTGAAAATTGGATAGATTGGGTTATAGAGTGATAGTGCTATCCCCCCAAAAAAAATGTCCGTTTTCATGACTGATACAGCCTCTATGAGATAGGGGAGGCTTTCTTTAAAATAAGTTAAAAAGTGGGTGCTCTTTTATAAAATGTGTGGGAAAGTTGCAGGATTCCCTCATAAAATGTGTATATTTGTAGTGTTATTCCCCCATAAAATGTGGGCGAAAGAGTGATTATTCCCTCATAAAATGTGATTTAAAGATACGGATTATGGAAAGATTAGCTATCAATGAACTTCTGAAATGGAAGAATAAACAATATCGTAAACCTCTTATTGTTGAGGGTGCCAGACAGGTGGGAAAAACTTGGCTGGTGAAGGAGTTTGCCCGCCAGAATTACAAGCAGCTGGCGTATGTGAACTTTGAAGAGATGAAGATTCTGCAGAATCTCTTTGAACAGGACTTCAATATCCATAGAATTCTTACAGCTATTGGGGCTGCAACGGATGTAACCTGCACAGAGGGCGAAACGCTGATATTCCTGGATGAGATTCAGGCTGCCCTCATGCCGTTACTTCTCTCAAATATTTTGCAGAGAATGCGCCAGGCTATCATGTCATCGCGGCTGGCTCTCTGCTGGGTATCGAACTGCATCAGGGGGAATCTTTTCCTGTGGGTAAGGTGGAATTTCTCCCTCTCTATCCAATGAACTTTATCGAGTTCGTGATGGCTATGGGGGAGAAGAATCTGGCGCAGCTGCTGCAAATGAAAGATTGGAATATGATAACGATGTTTGCTCTCAAGTTTCAGGAACTCTTAAAGTATTATTACTATGTGGGAGGCATGCCTGAAGCCGTATTGAGCTTTAGCCAGAATTGTGACTGGAAAGAGGTGAGAGCCATACAGAAGGACATTCTGAACAGTTATCAGAGGGATATGTCTAAGCATGCTCCATCGGAAATTATTCCCCGTATTACTGATTTGTGGAAATCCTTGCCAGCCCAGTTGAGTAAGGAAAACAGGAAGTTTATCTATGGAGTGGTGCGTGAGGGAGCAAGAGCCCGGGAGTATGAGTTGGCCTTGCAGTGGCTGCTGGATGCCGGACTGATATATAAGGTATATAATGTAAAGGCTCCCCGACTGCCGCTTGCCAGTTATGAAGACCGGGCGGCCTTCAAGATCTTCGTCCTGGATGTCGGGCTTTTAGGTGCGATGTCTAATCTCAAGGCAACGACAATTGTGCTGGCAACAGTATTTTTACCGAGTTTAAAGGTGCGTTGACGGAACAGTATGTTTTGCAGCAGCTCATTCTCAGGTATGAACCCTATTATTATGCCAAGACCAACAGTACTCAGGAGATTGATTTCCTGCTCCAGGATGAGGAGGATGAGATTGTTCCGTTGGAGGTGAAAGCCGAGACGAATGTCAAGGCAAAGAGCCTGCGCCAGTTTGTTGCAGACAACCAGTCAAAGAAGGCCTATCGCATCTCCATGAATGATTATCAGCAGGAAGATTGGGTTACGAATGTACCGCTCTATGCGGTAAATGATCTCGAATTTTAGCGATAGCACCGCCTTAACTATATAAAAATAGGTAGTTAGGCGGTGGTATCGCATTTGCAAATATATATATGAAGTTCTGGGAAATGAAAATCCCCAACCCGCTATATGAAAGCTGGTTGGGGAAATTATGATAGATTTTGCTTTTTCAGAAATATCCGATTGTGAATTACAGAGGATATTCCTCGAAAGCATAGAGTACAGTGCTTAGATATCGCTCGCCTGTATCGGGGAGCAGCGCCACAATCTTCTTGCCCTTGATCTCTGGACGCTTTGCAATTTCAGTGGCAGCAAAGGCTGCAGCACCAGAAGAGATTCCCACCAGGATGCCTTCGGTCTGAGCCAAGTCGCGGCCAGCCTTGATGGCATCATCGTTCTGTACGTCGAACACTTCGTCGATATATTCCGAAGAATAGGTCTTTGGCACGAAGCCGGCACCGATGCCTGAATCTTGTGAGGACCACTCTGCTTACCATTGAGAACTGCCGATGTGGCTGGCTCTACGGCGATGACCTTCACGTCAGGGTTCTGCTCCTTCAGGTATTTGGCAATACCCGATATGGTGCCGCCTGTTCCTACACCTGCCACGAAGATGTCTACCTTGCCATCGGTGTCTTCCCAAATTTCAGGACCTGTAGTGGCGTAATGCTTGGCTGGGTTGGCAGGATTGACAAACTGTCCTAAGATGACAGCGCCGGGGATGGAGTCGCGGAGTTCCTCGGCTGCCTTGATGGCACCGGTCATTCCGTCTTTACCACTGGTCAGTCTTACCTCTGCACCATAAGCCTTTACCAGGTTGCGTCGCTCAATACTCATCGTCTCGGGCATGGTGAGGATGAGGTGGTAACCCTTCACGGCAGATACCAATGCCAGTCCTACACCCGTGTTGCCACTGGTAGGCTCGATGATGGTGGCTCCTGGTTTCAATATGCCTTTCTTCTCGGCATCCTCTATCATGGCGAGGGCTACGCGGTCTTTTACGCTTCCGCCAGGATTGAAGAATTCTACCTTAGCAATCACAGGAGTCTCCAAACCCTTGGATGCTGAATACTTACCCAATTCTACTAATGGGGTCTTACCGATTAAATCAGTAATCTGTTTATATATCTTTGCCATTTTTGTTTTTTTGAAGTTAAAGAAGTTAAGGAGTTAAAGAAGTTAAGACAAATGTTTTGTAATGTTTACTTTACGTAAGTGAATGCCTCGTCGAGTGCCTCGATCAGGTCATCGATGTTCTCGATACCGATGCTCAGGCGAACAGTAGAAGGATAGATGTGCTGATCTTCCAACTCCTCTGGACTCAACTGAGAGTGGGTGGTGGTGGCTGGTGGATAACCAGTGACTTCACGTCGGCTACGTTGGCCAGCAAAGAGAAGATGCGCAGGTGTCGATGAACTCCCATGCCTCTTTCTCGCCGCCCTTGATATCGAAGGTGAAGATAGAACCACCGCCGTTAGGGAAGAGCTTCTTGTAAAGCTCGTGGTCTGGATGAGAAGGGACGGCTGGGTGATTGACCTTGGCTACCTTTGGATTGTTCTCCAAGTACTCCACTACCTTCAATGCATTCTGTACGTGGCGCTCTACACGGAGGCTCAATGTCTCCAAGCCTGGAGCAGAATCCAGGCATTGAATGGAGAGATGGTGGCACCGGTGTCACGAAGGATGACCGCACGGATTCGGGTTACGAAGGCTGCTGCTCCGGCTACATCTGCGAAGACTGCACCATGATAAGATGGGTCTGGCTTGGCGAGGGTAGGGAACTTGTCGGCATTGGCCTTCCAGTCGAACTTACCGCCATCTACGATGACACCACCGAGAGAAGAACCATGACCGCCGATGAACTTAGTGGCAGAGTGAACCACGATGTCGGCTCCGTGCTCGATAGGACGGATGAGATATGGAGTGCCGAAGGTGTTGTCGATAATCAATGGGATGTTGTGGCGATGAGCAATCTCTGCCAACTTGTCGATATCGGTCACATCTGAGTTAGGATTTCCGAAGGTCTCGGCATAGAGAGCCTTGGTATTGTCCTGGATGGCTGTCTCTACCTGCTCGAAGTTGCGAGGATCTACGATGGAGTAGCTGACGCCTGTGTGGTCAATGTATGAGTGATGAGGTTATAAGTACCACCGTATATATTGTCGGCTGCTACGATGTGGTCGCCATTCTGAAGGATGTTCTGCAGAGCGTAGGTAACAGCGGCAGCACCAGAAGCGACAGCCAGACCAGCCACACCACCCTCGAGGCAGCCACACGGTCTTCGAATACACCCTGAGTAGAGTTGGTCAATCGACCATAGATATTTCCTGCGTCACGGAGTCCGAATCGATCAGCTGCGTGCTGAGAGTTGCGGAACACGTAACTGGTGGTCTGGTAGATTGGCACCGCACGAGCGTCGGTAGCTGGATCTGGATTTTCCTGACCTACGTGCAACTGAAGTGTCTCAAAGCGAAGTTTCTTTTCTGTACTCATAATCTATGTCCTTTCTTTAAATTGTTTATTATTTCTGATTGACGATGCAAAGGTACGGCGAAAAAACGAGTTGTGAAATCGCATAATAGTGGCATTCTTACTACCACGTTTGTGGTATATGACTGTTTTTACCCTCTTTTTCTCCCTTTATACCTTATTATATATAGGGAATGGGGAGATTTGCTTTCTGTCTTTTTTATGTATAAATGACGAAGTTGGCAGTAAAAAGTAAGCGAAAGATAGTGATTGAGAGATAAAACGTAAGGAAAGGGGAGTTGTTGTAAACGTTTTCGTAATTAATTGCGAAAAATAAAATACAAAAAGGCGACATTTTTAAATTTTTACTAATTTTGCCCCTGTGAAAGAAGATATACGTTTAAAACGTTCATCTGGGAAAAGATAATTCACAAGAACAAAAAATATACTCAAAATAATTAACTAAAACTGTAAGTAAAATGAAACGTTTAATTCTATCTCGATTATGGATGCTGATCGGTATCATCATCATCACCACAGGACAGATTGTGGCTCAGACCCCCCCCAACATCGCAGAAGGTTTTTACCTCGATTAAAGAATTGCGCGATGCAGCTCAAACAAATAGTCTGAAACACGATGATGTAGTAGTCAAGTTTGATGATTCGAATCCCACAACTGTTGTGGCTGTGATGAAACATGCAGACCCAGATATTAAAGCTGATAAATTTGTCAATTCCTTTTTTATAGTAAATAAAGGTAGTGATAATAATTATTATGGTCTATGGGTTTCGCCTAATGGTGTTTACGACAAACAATTATTTTCTACTTGGAATTTGAAAATTGGCAGCAAGATAACAGGTTCTATCATTGGTGACTATAGAGAAAATGAGAGCGGAATGCCATATTTTGGATCCCTTGTAAATTCAGTTAAAATTGGTGATGTTACTTACAATACAAGTCTTACTGTAAAACGTGATGGTGAGGCAAATGAAACCACAGAGGCAGATTATCCTTATACAGTAGTCACAGATGTGAACACAATTGCAAAAAATAATGCCGGTGGAAATACGGCAACAGCTTCGTATGGCCCCTATCTGAATACGATTATCAGAGTACCAGGAACCATCAAGAAGGGAACTAACAATGAATTCTATTTGGTACAGAATGAAACTACAAAAACTGATAATGAATCAAACCGTATTTACTTCAATAGTTCACAGTTGGATGGCATCAATCTTGATGACTATGTAGGAACCAGCGGAACATTTGAAGGCATCTTGGTGAAGCGAAATCAAAGTGAGTCTAAACTCATTGTACTGAAAGGCGATTTCTTTAAGGTAAACAAAATTTATCTTGATGAGAATGATGCTGAGGGTCGTGTAGAATACTTGGTACAACAGGGCGCTCTTCAAGATAATGTGGATGTGTATGTACATCGTACGAATTTGGTTAACAATGCTGGTGCATGGAATACAATCTGTCTGCCTTTCGATTTGACTAAAGAAGATTTTAAGACAGCTTTCGGCTGCGAGCTTACTGCTCTTGCCAAACCTACAACAACAAGTAGTGAAACTGCTCAGCAATGGGTTGGACAGGTAAATAACGGTGTGCTTGCCTTTACCAAACTGCCAGATACAGGCCTCACTATTAAGTCTGGTGTTCCTTATCTGATGCAGGCATCAGGCATGCAGACAGCTTGTTTAACGACCATTCCAGGTGCAGAGAACATGGAGCCAGAAACTCTTATGAGTAAAGAGTCAACTTATTATGCCCATATTGGAGAAAAACTCATTTCCGTGGTGCCTCCTTATGAGGTGAAGGCTTCGTATAACGACAACATTGTGAACGGCGATTTTTATTTCCGTGGATTGTATGGTCGTAAGAAGTATATAGATGGTAGCGCTACAACTCTTATTTCCGACAACGGCAGCCAGAAGTATCAGTACATCAGCACAGCTGCTGGCAATTATCTGAAATATCTGCCTTCTGGTTCTACTCTTCAGTTCAACGGCATGCGTGCTTATTTCTATTTCCCCAACTGGAATGCGGCGAACAACAACGCGGCACAGCCTGCAAGCAATGGCGCCAACGCCAAGATTCATGTGGCAGTGATGGCAGCTTCGACAACAGGTATCAGCAACATTTCGGCTGAGGAAGCCTCTAAGCAAGCCGAGGTTTACAACCTGAGCGGACAGCGTGTGGATGCTTCTTACAAGGGCATCGTGGTGCGCAACGGCAGAAAATATCTTCGTAAGTAAGAGTGTGCCGAGAATGCACATGAAGGGAAAATGATGTAAAAATAATAGTAAAAGGAGAAAAGAAAATGAAAAAGATATACGACAAGCCAACTATGATATTGGTGAAGATGGAAACAGAACATTTCATAGCCGCATCGCCTGGAAAAGTAGACCGGAACCAAATCGTCAACGGAGGAACTGGCACTCATGTGGGTGGAACTTCATCAGAAGGAGGAGGTGAAGATAACGGCAACGGCAGTGTTGCCGATATGGCAAAACCCTACAACCCCTGGACAGCATGGGATGAATAGAAGAGGGAATAACCCCTAAAACGAAGCCGCTTCTATGGCAATCGAAAGTACTTTAAATCAACAACGAAAAGTACTTGCGTTGCCACATGAAGCCGGCTTCGTTTTTTCTGCATGTTTTCTTTCATCAGACTTCATATGTTGGGGTATAATTGTTGCCTTAAAAATACTTATTTCTTTATACTATTCTCAAAGAAAATTGTTATATTTGCAGGCAAAAACATAAAATCTGAATAACTTATGGCATCTATTATTTCTATTGTACCCATTGTGTTGCTCTTCGTCTTGATGCTCGGCTTCAAGATGGCAGGACATAAGAGCGCCTTGTTGACACTCGTAGTAACTGTATTGCTGGCTCTTTTCGCCGCCTCTCCACTGGGATGATAGCCCCGGAACATGCGGAGGACAGCATCCTCGCCCTGACGGGATGGGCTGTGGTGGAAGGTATGCTGAAGGCGGTGTTCCCGATCCTCATCATCATCCTGATGGCTATCTATAGCTATAATATATTGGTGGAAAGCAAGCAGATTGAGGTTATCAAGAAACAATTCACTTCGATTACCGACGACAAGGGATTGCTCGTGCTGCTGCTCGTCTGGGGATTTGGCGGATTGCTCGAAGGCATGGCAGGCTTCGGAACGGCGGTGGCGATTCCTGCTCCATCCTCATCGGACTGGGATTCAAACCCATGTTCTCGGCTCTGGTGTCCTTGGTCGGCAACACGGTGGCAACGGGATTTGGTGCCGTCGGTGTGCCTGTCACCACGCTCTGCAATGAGGTGGCGGATAGCGGCTCGCATCGGTGGCGCAGATTTGCGAGACATCGGCGTTCGCCATCATACAGTTGTCTCCGCTCTTCATCATCCTGCCTTTCATCATCCTTACCCTTACCGACAGGCATAATCTCGTCAAAAACCTTGTCATATCCCTTTGGGTGGGAATGATTTCCGTGGCGGTGCAGTTCGTCTGCGGTTATTATCTCGGTTCGGAGACTCCTGCCATCATTGGCTCTATCGCCGCCATCGCTGCCATCATCGTTTATGCCAAGTGTTTGCGAGAAAGAGCAACGTGCAGAAACAGGAGACCTTCACTTTCTCCGAGAGCTTCAAGGCGTGGAGCGTTTACCTCTTTATATTGGTGTTTATCTTGGTGTCGGGTGCGCTCTGTCCTCCAGTCAACGCCTTCCTGAAGACGCATTTGGTGAGTGCTGTTCATCTGCCGGTGCTGGGCAGTACCTTTAAGTTCGGTTGGATTTCGAATGCAGGGTTGATGCTCTTCCTGGGTGCTACGATCGGTGGATTGGTACAGGGGTTGAGTTTCAAGCGACTGATGGTCATCTTGGCCCGAACCACGGTGAACTTGCGCAAGACGGTGGTTACCATCTGTTCGCTGATAGCCTTGGCGAGTGTGATGAACTATTCGGGTATGATAACTTCCATCGCCTCGGGCTTGGTGGCTGTGACGGGTGATTTCTATCCATTGGTAGCTCCGATGATTGGTGCCATCGGTACCTTCGTAACGGGTTCTGATACTTCATCCAATATTCTCTTCGCCAAGCTCCAGGCTCATGTTGCCAACCAGCTCGGCATGACGGGCACTGATACTTCTTCGGGGTGGAGGGAAGTCAAAGCAACTGGCTTGTTGCCGCCAATACCACAGGTGCCACGGGTGGAAAGATGATCAGTCCGCAGAGCATCGCCATCGCCACTGCCTCATGCGACATGGAGGGTAAGGACGGCGAGATCCTCCGTTCCGCCATCCCATACGCCTTGTTGTATATCGTACTGGGTGGACTTATGGTTTACTTAGGATGCTGATCTCTTGCCCGTAAATGTTTTTTTTGAAAGAAAAGTATCAAAGTATCATTCTTGACTTTGAAACTTTTTGTAATACATTGATAGATAGATATATATAATAAATGAGACTTTTCGGATTTTGTTCCGAAGTCTCATAAAAGTGTCATGGAAGTCTCATTTTAGGCTGATTTATCTTTTCTTTACCAGATATTTCATTCCATCGGCGAAACGCTTGTGGTTCAGTTGCGTCATGTTAGCCAATTTTCGTCCGAATCCCATCAAGCTGTTTACTTTCAGCGACGAACCTATCTGCTTTTTCAGAAAGTCGAAAATCTCGGCGGCCGTCATGTACTCACCTTCCTTCTCGTCGTCGGCAGGTTCGAAGTAGAGACGGAAATACTGGTCTATCGGCTGAACCACCTCAAACTGGCAGTTGCTTTGCATGATGAGCTTCACCTGCTCGGCGTCGAAATAACACTTCTCGCCATTGCCCAACGCCACAAGCGCCTGGGCGAAAAGCTGCTGGTGGTTGGGGCGGACACTCACGTCGATGGGACCCGTCAACTCGATGCCGATGAAACGGCGGTTGCCGGATGGGTCGGTGAGGATATCGTTCATGTTGCTCGTGGCGATGAAGGAGGCGAGGCGTGGAAACTCCATGACGTGACTTCCGTACGGCGGCTTGTATTTCAGCGTAGGTAACTGGATAAGATTCTTCAGAAAACCCTGTTGCACCTGTGGTGAAATCTGGTTGAACTCGTCAAGATTGATGAGCATGAACTGTGCCATCGCCTGGTACACCTGTCGTTTCTCCGAGAGAATCAGGTTGTCGCTGTAACCCCATTGCAGTTCGGGCGGCAAGAGGCGGCGGCAGAATGTGCTCTTGTTGAAGCCCTGTTTGGAGATGAGGAGCGGAGCCACCGAGTTGCCGTACTGGCGATGCGTGTATCCACGCCATTGGTCCACCATGCCGAGAAACCACGTGTAAAACCAGTCTGCCCAGTATGGATTGTTGGTGGGCACGGTGCGGGCCAAGGCACGGATGTGGTCCTTGCCGTCCCACTTGTTGTGGCACAGATAGAGATACTCTTCTATCGGATTGTAATTCTTGATGTAGTCCGACTCCAGAAAATTCCTCACGTCCTTGATGCTCACCCTTAGTCCAGCCAACTGTACTTCGAGCGTCATTCTTTTCATCACCCTCGGCTCCACGGGTCGGTATCCGTACCATCCTTTCTCCTTCGGCTGGTATTCCACGTATTTCATTACCGAGTTGTATCTGAAATTGTATTGGTTTCTCAACAGCAGCATCATGCTTGCTATGTCGTTTTTCTCGTCCTTGCAGTCCATGTCCTCGTTTCTGGCCTTTCCTTTCGCTTCGGGATCGGCTTGCTGGTCGGTGCCTTCCGTGCGGTAATGACAGTCTATCCTCATCGCCACCGCCTTGGCATTGTAATAAGGGTGGGCATCCAGCGTCATCATGAAACTGTTGTGCAGCGAAGGCTCGTTCGACATGGCAGAGGAAGCCTCGACGGAAGCAACCTGGGCGCCGATGGTGAGCGATGCCTTGACCACGGCTTGGTAGATGGGGTGGATCTGTTGGTAGGCGATGCGATAGAGCTGCTCCGCCTCAGGCTCGGAAGTTGGCAGCTTGTCGTTCTGGTTGGTGAATTTTACCAGCACGATGACGCTCTTTCCGTCGGCACTTTCCAGTGCGGCAAAGGTGGAGGGCAGGATGGCGACCGAACGCTTCACGCCTTCCGTGCCGTCGGGGTCGGTGATGTTGTTGAACTTGAGGAGCAGGATGCCATTACAAACCTTCATCTTCAGGTTGCTGTTCTCGTCCTTCGCAAACTCGGCGGCAGGATAGATGTGCATCCATGTAGGCATGTCCTTGTAGAAACGGTAGTCTTCGTCGATGTAGGCGGCGTAGTCTCTGAATCGGGTTACGCTCTGCTTGCTGTCGTCCTTAGCGATGCGCTCCAGTAGTTTCTCCATCGTCTTTGTGCTGACGAGGAGTTGCTTCTTATTGTCGTTGTGTACGATTGTAATCTTCATGATGTTTTTTTTTTGAAAGCTTGTTGGAAAATGAAAGTATAGTGCCCAAAAGTGGGCTTTCCGTCTGGGCACTTGTTGCCCACTGTGTTGGCAGTGTGTGCCCGAGGCTTGTTCAGTCGATGCTCACCGCTTGTTCAGTCGATGCCCGTCCGTCGGTCCGTAAGGGAACATGTGGTGGGCACGGAGAAACCATGGGTGGCAGGATTCTTCATCATATACTCGTGAAGTCGATTTCCTCGGCGAAGTACTCGAAATCCACATCCTTGTAACCGAAGCGAGCGAAGAGTTGCTTGATGTGTTCCTGCTGTTCGGGCACGAGTTTCAGTTGTCCCAGTTTATATCGGTAGTATTGTCCCTTGCTGCCGAGGTAGCTTCTCATCTCGGAGCGGAGCAGGGGAGCGTCCTTCAACTTCACCTCGGCAAAGAGCTTGTCGAATCCCCAGCCATTTTCACGATACGCAGTGGGGCGAAGAACTCGCATTTTCCGTCTTTCAAGGCATTGGGGAAGATAGCATGGCCCCGCTTGGTGTCGTCGTTCTTGTAGAGCGAGGCGAGATAGTGGATACAGTTGTTTTTCATCGGACAAAGTTCGGTGAAGCAGTAGGTGATGATGCCTGGCACCTCGCCATACTTAAAAGCTTTTCTCAGCAGTTCTTTTTCGTCCATGTGTTATTGGGTATTAAGTTAATAATTGATTATCTTAATAACGTGGAAAATGGCAAAATGTTGCATCTAAAATGATTTTTTTTCGCTAAAAATGCGACTTTTATGATACTTTTGTGATACTTCTATGATACTTCTCATCATATTTCTCGAAAAGTCTCATTGCTGGCAACTGCTAATATATCAATTAGATATAACGATGCTGAACATCAAAAATGATACTTTGATACATTTTTATAAAAAATAAATTATACGTACGTGTGGGCACGAACCTTTATTAATTAGGGATGGTCGCAAATTAGTCTAAACAAACCTAACGACTTGATTGCCTGTGTTATATAGGGATTGTCGTTTAATTCCGAGAATTCAATATCAATCCCTAAATATCGACTCTATTTTTTTGTATGTCAAGTTGTCATTTCTTTTTTATTTCTGAAGTCTTTGGGTGAGCAGTTATGTTTACGTGTAAACTCTCGATAGAAGAAAGCTCGATTGCGAAAGCCACATTTAGTGATAATTTCTGAAATAGTTTGATTGCTGGATTTCAGCATTTTCTCAGCTTGCTGCATTCTGTAGTTGGTGATAAAATCGTTAGGAGTTGTATTAATCAGCATTTTCAGTTTGCGATATAGTTGAGTGCGGCTTACCAATAAGTCTTTTGCCAATTTGTCGAGCGAATAATCTTCATCTTCATAATGAGCTTTGAGTACATCTATGGCATCTTGCAAGAATTTTTTGTCGTTTTCAGAAAATTCCTTAGAGTCGTATTTCTGTATGTAGGCAGCAGATGTTTCTGAAAATTCTAACATACGTTGCATCTCAGCTAAAGTGCGGTCGGTGATAGCTTTGAGATAGTCTGTACGGAAAGGCTTTTCGATGATAGCATTTGCTCCTCTCTGAATGATATCAACATGAGTGTCTTTTTCACTCTCTGTTGAAACGAAGATGAGAGGAATGTTTTTTGAAGCTTTGTTTGTTTGCAGTTGGTCTATAAAGTCATAGTTGTTATTAGCAGGATCATAGATAATAATGTCTATCGTGTTGGCTTCAAACATTTTTTGAGCATCATCCTCGTTATCAATGTGCAAGATGTTATATTGTAGTTGTAAGGTATCGGTCATGAGTCGTTGCATAGTTTCGTCCTTTTCGATAATCAGTACCGTTTTGTCTTTGTGGTTAATGATTTGAGTGAGCGAGTCTGTTACGAGATGCTCTTCTTTCTTCTTTTCAGACAGTTTGAGTTTTGGTATTACAAGCGTACAACTGGTAGAAGTCTCGCAGATTTTTTCTATCTTTAAGTGTCCATTGATTCGTTGTAATAAATCGTTGCAAACTGTTAAACTGATGACATTGTCGTTTTTGCCATCAGAGAGTTTGTTCTCGAAATTTTCTAATGCTTTATAGCGATTGAAGATGATGTTCAGTTCTTTTTCTGTGGGTGAAATGCCATTGTATGTGTATGTGATATTCCAGCATGCTTCCTCCCAATGATGTGTGACCTCTACGGAACTATCATTGAATGTATTAGCTATGATGTAGCTTAATAAGTTATGTAAAGCCTTGGTGAGTAGGTTTTTGTCTGTAATGGTGTTGGCGATGTTATAGCGGTTGGCTATAATCAGATTAAGTTTTTTGTTGTTGATATCTGTTGAGAAATCATCGAAAGCATATTTGATAGAATCCATCAAATCAATTTCTTCTGTAATAATTTCGGTGTCGTTAGTTTCTGCCTTCTTGATGTCAGCCAGTTGTCGAATTTGTAGATTCATTTGTTGTATATTCGCATCAATACGATTGACATATTTGAGGCTATCTTTTCCTTCTTCAGATATTTTTAGTTTGGAAATGTCGGCATAGATTTGCGTCATATTGTTGGTAAATTTACGTGCTACGTTGCCAAAGAAACGCAATTTGGCTTGATGGATATCCTCACGGCTTTGCAACTTACGATGTTCCATCTCTGCCTCGTGGCGTATCTCCATGTGTACTTTTTTGATATGGAAAATGTATCTTATAATAAGGAAAATGACAATTGCGTACAAAAGGATAGTCCACCATCTTGCCCACAAGGGAAAAGTTACCTGTATGGGAATATCGAGCGTTTGGTTTGCCCAAATATGAGTAGAGTTACTTTGTCTTACGTGTAGCGTGTAATGTCCTGGAAAAAGTTTACTGAGAATAATTTTCTTGCTTTCTCCAACTTGTGTCCAAGATATATCCTTGTTTTGGAACCATCCATCGCGCTCTAACGAATATGATAAATCGCAGCGGTCGTTGTCTATATAGTCGAGGACGGAAAATGAAATCTCTATTGTATGCGTCTTGTTGTCGACCACAATATCCTTGCCAGGAAAGAATTTTTTTTCTTGGTCTACATAAATTTGATAGAGTAAAAGTTTAGGCATAAAAACATCCTTCTCCATCTGTAAGGGTGAAATAATACTGATGCCATTTGTTCCACCAAAGAAGATTCTATTCTTGTTTAAGCCAGAAAAACTTGCTCCATCCGAAAACTCGTTACCTTGTAAACCGTCTCGATAATAAAAGTTGATAGCATTTTGGGTTTCTGGGTTCAGGTGTATAATGCCATTGCTTGTACTAATCCAAATGTTGTGAAATATATCTTCTTCGATACCATGTATGTTAGCATTGTCTAAATGGACGCTTGGTTTGAGTCGTTTAAAAACCACATGGTCGTTGTTGGCCTCTATGTAGTTTAGTCCTTGGGTTGTTCCAATCCATAGTCGTCCCTTGTGATCTTTCAGTAGGGTGATGATGTCATCACAGATTGGAGAATTGTTTTCGTGTGAATTGTTACGATAGGTGTTTATTTTTCCATTTACCTTATTGAGACGGCTCAGGCCTCCTCCTCGAGTGCCTATCCAAAGATAACGACCATCGTTTACAAGGCTATATACAATGTTGCTCTCAAGAGAGTTTCTACCTTGTGACAAACCATATTTGTTGATGCGTAGAACCAGGTTATCTTTGATGGTAAGTTTGAGTAAACCATTACCACTTGTTCCTACGTATAGAGTGCTATCGTTTTCTTGAAGTATGGAGTAGACAGAATAAACGGCCTTTTCGTCTTTTGGGTTTTTGAAAATCATTTTTTGCAATTTTCTATTTTCAATGAATGGCAGTCCATTTCCGTCAGTACCGATAAAAAGTTTGCCATCAATTCCTTTACAGAGAGAAAAAACGGCATTGTAGCTTCTTCCTGGTCCTAAGTCGTAATTGTGGGTGTTCACCATGCTGTCTTCGTTTACCATTTGATAACGTGACAAACCATTTCCTTTACTTCCTATCCATACCGTCTTATCTTCTTGGAGTATTGCACGAATAGGAGATTCTATATTGGTAACCCGTTGGCGGAATTAATTTAAGTTGATAAATATGAGTAAAAAGTTGCACATATCGCTGATTTTTAGTAACTTAGTGGTGTTCAAAACATTAAGTCCAAACCATCGTATGTACAACCTTTATAC
>ENA-OQER01000351-OQER01000351.1-human-gut-metagenome-genome-assembly--contig:-NODE-351-length-25998-cov-11.186811_pt1 | contig 25998 bp, 29 predicted proteins | sample MGYA00242797_ERZ504639 | MGnify/ENA primary metagenome ERZ504639 (study PRJEB26092, sample SAMD00036306) | human gut metagenome | host: Homo sapiens | study: EMG produced TPA metagenomics assembly of...
GTTGCCGCAGATAGGGCAGCGGTACACTTGTCTTGTTTTAGTCATCATGTTTCCTCCTATATTAAAAAGTTAAAAGAATGAGTGGGTTAGTAACTTATATCAGTCCATGGGGCTGAACTCGTCTTTGGCAAGCCATCAAGTATGGAGACTCTCAACTTATCGTGGATTTCTTCACCGAAAAGTTGGGAAGACTCTCCTTTATGGTACGTGTGCCTAAGTCATCTAAGGGGAAGATGAAACGGCAGCTTTTCCAACCGCTCATGGTCTTGAATTTAGAATTTGATTATCGTCCCAAGTCAAATCTGCAGCGCCTTAGGGATGTTTCGATTCAGATTCCATTCTCTGATATCCCTTTTTCTCCATACAAACTTGGCATTTCCATGTTCTTGGCAGAACTGCTTTCATATGCTACCCGTCATGAGCAGGCTAATGGTGCGCTCTATCTTTTCATACAGGACAGTATCGAATGGTTAGACCATGCTAAAGGTGCTATTGCCAATTTCCATATAGTCTTTATGATTCAGCTCTCTTTTCATTTGGGTTTTATGCCCAATATAGAGAGCGGTATGTCTGGCGATTATTTTGATTTGGTAGATGGATGTTTTGCAGCTCATGTTCCTTCGCATGTACATTATTTAAATAAGGAAGATTCTATGCGGCTTGTGTCTTTGTTCCGTTTAGACTATAAAACAATGCACCTCTACACAATGTCTCGTATGGAACGAAACAGGTGTGTAGAGGTGATACTGGAGTATTATAAACTTCATTTGCCAGGTTTCCCGGAAATGAAGAGTTTTGCTGTTCTTCAGGAACTGTTTGCTTAGTCTTTTCAGGTTTCCTCGCTTGCTTGATTAAACGGGAAACAGACGTTGGCTATGTCCTCTTTTTAGGCAAAACTGATAACGCCCTGTACTGTAGCATCATCATTATTGTCTTCTTTCGGTTCTGTATTACCGGAAGCTATATTACGGATTTCTTCCAGAGTCTGTCGGGTACGCTTATAGGTAGGCGTGTTTTCTACCTGAAGGATGACATCCTCGTTATCCAAATCTTCCTGGCGGAACAGGAATATGTGTGGATGACGCTTATACTGTGTCGTATTGCCATCGCTGCCATAATAGCGCTTGCGGCGGTCTTCTCTTTCAGCACGTTTCTCCTCTTCTTCAGCGAGACGGCGAGATTCTTCCTCAGTATGTTTCTTGAGGTGGCGGTTCATTCCCTCTACATCCTCGAGTCCGAAACCTGTTGCGAGAACGGTTACCTTAACGCGGCTTCCCAATTCAGGTCAATGGCAAGACCCCATTTCAGTTCGAAGTCCTCACCGAATTTCTCCATAAAGTCGTTGACATCATTCATCTCGTCCATGGTCAAGCCAGGATTATCTTTCTTCTCGCTTGCAAATGCGATGCTGAGCAGAATCTTCTTAGAGTTGAATACGTCATTATCGTTAAGGAGAGGTGAGTTCAAGGCATCTTCTATCGCTTTCTTTACTCTTCCTTCTCCCTCACCGTAACCTGTACTCATGATAGCCACACCGCCATCTTTCAGTACGGTCTTTACATCATTGAAGTCGAGGTTGATGAGACCATGTACGGTAATGATTTCAGCGATACTCTTGGCAGCTACACTCAAGGTGTCGTCAGCTTTGCCGAAGGCATCGAGAACGGCAAGGTCTGGATAAATCTGGCGAAGACGTTCATTGTTGATTACCAGTAAGGCATCTACATGCTTCGACATTTCCTCTACACCATCCAATGCCTGGTCAATCTTCTTAGGACCTTCAAAACGGAATGGGATGGTTACGATACCAACGGTGAGAATACCTAACTCCTTACTTACTCTGGCGATGACAGGTGCTGCACCTGTACCGGTACCGCCACCCATACCCGCTGTGATGAATGCCATTTTTGTTCCATCGTTGAGCATGTTCTTGATATCTTCAAGAGTCTCTTCGGCAGCCTGGCGTGCTTTGCAGGTTTGTTTCCTGCACCCAGTCCTTCCTTGCCTAGCTGCAGGTGTACAGGCACAGGTGAGTCGTTAAGTGCCTGGTTGTCTGTGTTGCAGAGTACGAATGTTACATCATGTATACCTTCGCGGTACATGTGGTTGACGGCATTTCCACCGCCACCACCAACACCAATCACCTTGATGATGCTATTTTCTTTTTCAGGTTCCCCAAAGTCAAGAATATGAGGAGCGTTTCCATTATCTAGCATAGTCGTATAATCTTTATAGGTTTATCTATCTGATTTTTTATTTAACCTGTTGTGAAATCTGTTTTCTGATAGCCTGGTCTTTGGCTTCTTATTCTTCTTCAGAAATGGTATCTTTCACAAACTTCTTGAAACCTCTCATCATTTTATGGATGAGACTGTTTTCTTTGCGTCTCTTTTCTTCTTCTTCGGCTTCTTTTTCTGCCAGAGTCTTGCCTCAGCTTCTTCCAGTTCTTTTTGCTTGCGGGCAGCCTCGTCAGCAGCCGCTTTTTCTGCCGCAGTAAGAACAACGCCCTTGCCGGCAGTCTCGTTAGGTTTCTAGGAGCCTTGTGCTGCTCGGCTGCTACTGGCTTTTCTGCAGAATTGCTGAAGAGATCAGTGCCGATTTCGTCACCTGCACAGTTCATGTCTCCCTTTGCCAGGAGTCCCAATACGGTGTTCATTGTACCATCGTGATTGGTAATCTTAGGATCCTTGGAGTTGACTGTTTGAGAAACAAACTTGGCAATGCGTACTTTGTCGATGTGGGTATGTGTTTTGAAAACCTTATCGATTTCAGGCATGTTGCTGCCGCCACCTGTAAGGATGATACCACCCAACAGCTTATCTGAGAATTCCACAGGATCTGGAACCATGCGTTTTCTACGATTTCCTCTACGCGTGCTTCTACGATTTCGATGAACTTCTTGCTTTCAACCACTCTATCCTTGTCGATAGGGTAGTTCAGGGTCAGATCGATATTGTTGATATCGGTATAAGCCTTGGCATACTTGAGTTTCATCTTTTCAGCATCAGGCTCTTCAATCTGAAGACAAGTTAAGTCTTTGGTCACGTTGCCGCCGCCCAATGGGATGACAGAGAGATGACGAAGTATACCTTTATAATATACAGAAACGGTTGTCGTATCGGCACCCAAGTCAACAAGCATACAGCCTGCACGCTTTTCTGAGTCTGTCAAAACGCTGTCAGCCATAGCTAAAGGGGCCAGGTACATTTCTGCAATAGGAATGTTGGCATTTTCAAAACAGGTATTGATATTGTTATAGAAGTTCTTGCGCCAAAGTATATTCAGGAAGATGCCTTCCAGATGGTTACACTGTATTCCTACAGGGTCTATCTGGTATTGGTTGTCTATCTTGTATTCCTGAGTTGCAGCATCCAGGATTTCCTGGTCCGGATAGGTCATGTTGCGGTTGATATCCATCAGTCATTGATCATCTCTTGTGAGATGATGGTGTTACCTGGGAGATCCTTGACAATGACGTTCTTGATACTGCGTATAGAGCGACCGCCCACGCCTACATAGACCTGGGTGATATCCTGTTTCAGTATATTCTTCAACTTCTTGATGATGTTGGTCAAGCATTGACAGGTTTTGTCAATGTTATAGATCACACCCTTTCTGATGCAAGAAGATGAATCTTCCTCTACGGTGCAAGTACGGTGATGCTGCCGTCCAAATTCTTCTGACCTGCTATACCTGTCATCTTAGATGAGCCAAGTTCGATAGCTACAATAAATTCCTTTGGCATAGTTCTTATATGTTATCTTAATCTGTTTCTATTTTCTAATTAGCTATTTTGATGCTTTTTACATATGATCTGGTTGTCGAATTCGATATTGATATACGAATACTTGTTCCAGCCAGCTTGTGAGAGTCCATACTTATAGAATTTCTCTAATCGATTCATCTTCTTGTTGACGAAATCGTTGATGGCTTGCTCTCGTTTGTCGATGAGGTTGGTCTCTGGCAGGTTACCTATATATATAATGTGGTTGCCTACTCGTGGTACCAGTTCTATTCCTCTATCAGGCAGGACATGGATCTGTTCTATCTGGTTTCGCCAGAGTTCATTCGTCATCAGCGCTTTGCTTAGTAATGAGATGTATTTTTTAGCATACCACTTGTTGATGTAGCCCGTTGCGATGATAATGTCGCATGTATAGTTCGTGTTGGGCATGATCTGATTGTGGTCATCAATATAATAGTCCTCGTTGCTGATGTTTTTGATTCTGACGATTGGCATGCGTTGGGTGAGGTAGATGTCAACAAGACCATCCTGAGTCTTTGAACATTCTGCCGTCTTGACGAAAGGACTGGTCTTCAAGGTTTCTTCTATCATGCGGGCGTTCACCTCTTTGAGCGGTTCCCCCAGCGGATAGAGTTTCCTGGCTTCCAGTCGTTTCTTGATTTCCTTCGCATTCAGAAAGCCATTCGTCATCTCATCTTGAATGTTGATGTTCACCTTGGTGCATACCAACTTCGTTTCATCAGGTTTGTTAAACCTGGTGAAAGCGAATACCAGATAAGTACCGAGTACTAAATCCAGTGCAATGATGATGGTTTTCTTCCAATTGATATGCATTTATTTCTCTTCAAGTATTTTGGTAATTTGTGGAACATAGTTGTCCAAATCGCCAGCTCCTAAGATAACTAGAACATCGAAGTCTCGATTCTTTACCAGGTCAAGAACGTCTTCTTTGTGAATCATGCTCTTTTCTACACCTGGTTTCAGATTGTCATAGATAAGCTTGGAGGTTACTCCTGGAATAGGCTGCTCGCGAGCTGGATAGATGTCGCAGAGGATAACCTCGTCCAAGAGACTCAAACTGTTGGCGAAATCTTTATAGAAATCGCGGGTTCTAGTATACAAGTGAGGCTGGAAGATGGCTGTTATCTTACGGTCCTTGTATAACTCTCTGATACTCTTGGCACTCTGATATATCTCCTTTGGATGATGAGCATAATCAGACAGGAATACCAGTTTGTTATTCTTGATCTTAAAGTCGAAACGGCGGTCAACTCCTCCGTAGGTCTTCATGCCGTTACGGAGTTCATCGGCTGTACAACCATTCAACTGTGCCATTGCCATTGCTGCCACACCATTTGTGATGTTGATAGGCACAGGCTGTCCGAGTTCTACGCCCGTTACGTTCTCGATAGGAGAGATGAAATCAAAGGTGATACCTCCATTCTCTATCTTGATGTTCTCAGCGTGGAAGTCGCCCTCGTCCTGGCTGTATTCGTATATCTTGACACCGTCTTGTACGTGTTGCTTCATCTCCAGACCTTTGTGGATGATGAGTGCACCGCCCGGTTGGATTAGTTCTGTATAGTGACGGAAACTCTCCAGATAAGCCTCCTTGGTGCCGTAGATGTCGAGATGGTCTGGGTCTGTAGCCGTGATGACGCTCATCCATGGGCGCAACCAGTGGAAACTGCGGTCAAACTCATCTGCTTCAATGACAACATAGTCGCTCTTGTCGGAGAGGATATAGTTGGTGCCATAGTTCTTTGAGATACCTCCCAGGAAGGCATTACAGTCAATATGGCTTTGGTGCATGATGTGAGCACACATGGTAGATGTTGATGTCTTTCCGTGTGTACCCGCTACGCACAGTCCCTTATGTGTACGGGTTAATGTACCCAGAACCTGAGCTCGCTTCTCGATGGTGAAGCCATTCTCATGGAAGAAAACCAGTTCCTTGTGTTCAGCAGGAATTGCCGGTGTGTAGACTACCAATGTTGTCTTGGCGTCCTTGCAGGCTTCTGGTATGAGGTCTACATTCTCCTCATAGTGGATAAGCATACCTTCTTTCTCCAACTCATGAGTTAGATTGGATGGAGTCTTGTCATATCCGGCTACAACCAACTTCTTGCTGAGGAAGTATCTGGCGATGGCGCTCATTCCGATGCCTCCCGCTCCTACAAAATAAACTGCTTTAATATCTTTTATTTCCATTACTTTGTTGCTAATTTGATTACTTCGTCTGCGATACGTCGGCAGAGTTCTTTAATCCTAATTTCTTGATATTCTCACAGAGCGAAACAAGCTTAGCCTCGTCTTTTACCGTGTCAACTGCTTTCTTGAGCAATACCTCTGGTGCATCGGCATCCTTTACGTAGATGGCAGCATCTTTGTTGACTAATGCCATGGCGTTCTTGGTCTGGTGGTCTTCTGCCACATTAGGCTTGGAACCAGGATAACCGGTTTGCCGATGAGGCAGAACTCGCTGATACTGCTGGCACCTGCGCGGCTGATAACCAGGTCGGCTGCCTTGTAAGCTGCACCCATGTCGCTGATGAAATCAGTAACTTTGAGCATTGGCAGCTCCTGACCTTTCAGTTGCTCCATGATGGCAGCATTATAGTATTTACCTGTTTGCCAGATAAACTGTACGCCGCTTTCTTTCACGAGGTCGAGGTGCTGGAGTACACTCTCGTTGATGGTTCTTGCGCCAAGGCTGCCACCTACAAGCAAGATGGTCTTCTTTTCAGGGTCGAGACCGAACTGCTTGCGTGCTTCTTCCTGGGTGATGGTAGTTTCCAGTACATTCTGGCGAACAGGATTACCGGTCATGATAATCTTGTCTGCAGGGAAGAAACGCTCCATTCCTTCGTAAGCCACACAGATTTTTTCAGCCTTCTTGGCCAAGAGCTTATTGGTTACACCAGCGTATGAATTCTGCTCCTGGATGAGGCAAGGTATTCCTTTGCTGGCACAAACATTGAGAGTCGGACCGCTAGCATAGCCACCTACGCCCACAGCCGCCATAGGCTTGAAGTTTTTGATGATGCTCTTTGCCATGTGCTGGCTCTTCCATATCTTGAAGAGTACGGCGATGTTCTTGAGCAGATGCTTTCTGTCGAAGCCGCAGATAGGCAAGCCCTTGATTTCATAACCTGCAGCAGGTACACGCTGCATTTCCATTCTGCCGAGTGCACCTACAAACAATATCTTAGCATCAGGCGCTTTGCCTTGATGGCGTTTGCAATGGATACGGCAGGGAAGATGTGACCACCTGTGCCGCCTCCGCTTATGATAATTCTTAATTCATTATTCATATCCGTTCATGTTTATAACGCAAAGGTATAAAAAAATATCGATTTAACGGCATTTTCTGCCATTTTTTCACCTTAATTTATAAAACTCTTGTCAGGCAGCCACCATTTTGCTGTCGTCGAGCTCATTTTGAGGTATCTCTTTCTTCTTGGCTGTTCTACTGATACTCAGGATGATGCCCAGGTACAGACAGTTGATGATGGTAGATGTACCACCTCTACTGATGAGTGGTAATGGCTGTCCTGTAACAGGAGCCAAACCTACTGCTACTGCCATATTGAAGAGTGCCTGGGTAACCAGCATGATGGCGAGTCCCATGCAGAGGAAGGCAGGGAAATTGTTCTCACACCGGTTGGCTATTCTGCCAGCTCTGAACAGGAGGATGATGTAGAGAAATGCAACCAGTGCGGCTCCCCATATACCCATCTCTTCGATGATGATGGCATAGATGAAGTCTGAGAACGCCTGTGAGAGGAAGTCTCTTTCTACTGAGTTTCCAGGCCCTTTGCCTACGATGTTGGAAGAGGCGATGGCGATGTTGGCATGTGCCACTTGGGCATCTTTGTCGAGATCGACATCTTGTGGGGCTACAGGCTTTGTGTTCATAAACTTGTCAATACGGGCTTTCCAGGTATCGGCTCTATGGAACATCTTTTCTGCCATGTTAGGCTTGTTCTGTTCCTGCTCAACCTTCTCGGTCAGCGTATTTTCCGGTTTATTGCCCTCTTCGCCCTTGTCCTGTCCTACTATCATGATACCTGCAAAGGCTGTGACGATGACAATCATGCACAGTCCCACCAACTTGCCAATCTGGTTCATCGGCACTCGTCCGATGAGCATCATGGCTAAGATTGTGATACTGAGGAGCATGGCTGTGGATAAGTTTTCCAGTCCGATGAGAAATACAAATGGAGCAGTTGCTACAAGTATGAACTTGAATGCCTTTCTGTTGGCTCCCTGAGTTGTTTGCATAGCACTAAGAATCTGAGCAACAGCCAGTACTACTGCTCCCTTCGCTATCTCAGAAGGCTGGAACTGTATGCCCATCAGAGAGAACCATCGGGAGGCTCCGTTGGTAGATTGACCGGTAGCCAAGACCAGGACGAGCAACAGTAATGAGATGCCCATCACGACGGGGGTAACAATCTTGAAGTACTTGCATTTCACCTTGAGCATGCAAATCATGGTGAACAGACCGCCTCCCAAGAGCAAGATATGGCGGATGACAGGTGCCATGTAGTTTCCTGTCTTGTACGACAAGGAGCTGGAGGCAGAATATACCTCCACGATGCTTATCATACAGAGAAAGAAGAAGACCATCCAGATCACCTTGTCTCCCTTGAAAATATTACCAATGCTCTTGTTATTCATTTCTTTATAGTTCTATCTGTTCTATTTGTTGAAAACTGTTATTCTCCGATAGCTCTTGCCAGCGTCTTAAACTGCTCGCCTCTATCTTCCATGTTCTTGAAGAGGTCGAAACTTGCGCAGCATGGGCTGAGGAGTACGGTATCGCCCGGCTTTGCCAATTCCTGGCAGGCTGCCACGCAATCCTTCATGCTGTGAGTGTCGCGTACAGGGATGCCGAGTGCGTCAAAGTTGTCGTGCAACTTCTGGTTGTCGGCTCCGAGATATACGATACCAGCACATTTTTCCTTCACCAGGTCCTTAATCTGGTTATAGTCATTTCCCTTATCCTTACCGCCGATGATGAGGATGGTAGGGGTGGTCATACTCTCCAGCGCATACCAGCAGGCATCTACGTTGGTAGCCTTTGAATCGTTCACATAGTAAACGCCCTGGAACTTGCCCACTTTCTCCAGACGGTGCTCTACACCTGGGAAGTCGCTCAAGCCTTTGTGCAGGGTCTCGTGGTCGATGCCTACGATGTTGCATGCCAGACCTGCAGCCAGACTGTTATAGATGTTGTGCTTGCCGCGTAGACTCATGTCTGCCTGTGGCATTTCGAAGTCTGAAGGGAAGTTGAGTTTGTATTTGCCGTCTTCGATAAAGCCAACGCAACCTTCCTCCTTGAACTCAGAGAATGGGCAGAGATGTGACTTGAGGTTGTACTTAGCCAGCTCCTTTGTAACGATAGGATCATCGTTCCAGAAGATGAAACTGTCTTCTTCTGTCTGGTTCTGGGTAATGCGCATCTTGGCATCGGTATAGTTCTGCATCTTAAACTCATAGCGGTCCAGATGGTCTGGAGTGATGTTGAGCAGAATGGCCACATTGGCACGGAACTTATACATATTGTCGAGCTGGAAACTGCTCAGCTCGATGACGTAGTACTTATGAGGAGTTTCTGCCACCTGAAGGGCCAGACTCTTTCCGATGTTGCCTGCCAGACCTACATCATAGCCAGCCGACTTGATGATGTGGTAAATCAGCGAGGTAGTGGTTGTCTTACCGTTACTTCCCGTGATACAGATCATCTTGCATCAGTATATCTGCCCGCAAATTCTATTTCGCTGATGATAGGTGTACCCTTAGCCATCAGTTTCTGTATCATAGGTGCTTCCTTAGGAATACCCGGACTCTTGATGACTTCATCTGCATCTAAAATCTTTTCTTCTGTATGGTGACCTTCTTCCCATTCGATGTTGTGGTCATCCATCAACTTCTTGTAGTTATCCTTGATCTTTGACATGTCTGAAACAAAGACCTCGAATCCCTCTTTCTTTGCCAGCACGGCTGCACCTGCGCCACTTTCGCCAGCTCCTAAAATTACAATTTTGCTCATTGTCTTATTCTCTATACTTGTCGGGCTGATAAAAGCCTGTATTTTATCTGATCTTCAATGTGATGATGGTCAATGCTGCCAGAATGATGGTTACAATCCAGAAACGGATGGTAATCTTTGATTCATGGAAGCAGTTGCGAGGCTTCTTCCACAGATACTTGCAGTCAGGATCCAGCTGACTGTCCTGTGTGCGGAAGTTGTCGTGGATAGGTGTGCGCTTGAAGATACGCTGCTTCACACCTCTCCGCTTTCCTATCTTGTAATAGTAAACCTGCATCATCACGCTGAGGCTTTCTACGAAGAAAATACCGCAGAGGATAGGCAGCATCAGCTCCTTGTGGATGATGATGGCACCTACTGCGATGATACCGCCGATGGTCAGCGAACCCGTATCGCCCATGAATACCTGGGCAGGGTAGGCGTTGTACCAGAGGAAACCGATGAGGCTCCGATGAAGGCACAGAAGAATACTACCAGTTCCTCAGAACCAGGAATATACATGATATTGAGGTAGGCGGCAAACTCGATGTGCGACGACACATACGCAAGTATGCCTAGCGCCACACCTATGATGGCGGAGTTTCCGGCACACATTCCGTCCATACCATCGTTGAGGTTGGCACCGTTTGATACGGCTGTTACAACGAAGATGGTCATGATGACGAAAAGAATCCAGCCTGCTGCTACCTTGTACTTACCGCAGAAACTGGTGATGCTGGAATAGTCGAGGTTGTGTCCCTTGACGAATGGAATGGTGGTCTTCAGCGATTTTCTTGCTTCCGTACGATGCTTTACCACCGTTTCCTGTCCCTGTCGATCGATGGCGAGGTTCTCGTTCATCTTTACATCAGGCGAAGACAGAGTACCAGTCCCACGATCAGGCCGATGCCAATCTGTCCTATAATCTTATATTTGCCCTTCAATCCCTCCTTGTCGCGCTTGAATATCTTGATGAAGTCGTCCATTCCACCGAGAAAGCCGAGCCATACGGTGGTGATGATCATCAGGATCAGATAGATGTTGCGCAAACGTCCGAGTAACAGTACCGGTACGAGGATAGCCAGGATGATGATGACACCACCCATAGAAGGAACGCCAATCTTCTTGACACCGAACGGGTCGATGCTGGCATCGCGCTGTGTCTCTGTAATTTGCTTGCTCTTGAGATACTTGATGAATTTCTCGCCGAACCAGGCAGAGATTACCAATGATAAAATCAGCGCAAGCAGGGCACGGAATGAGATGTAGCCCCACATGTGAGAACCTGAGATGCCCCACTGCTCCAGAAATCTAAAGAGATAGTATAACATTTTTCTTCTTTTCTTGATTGCTTTTACTTCTGTGAAATTCCGAAGATGTCGCGAATCACCTCCTTATCGTCAAAGTGGTGCTTTACGCCCTTGATCTCCTGGTAATCTTCGTGTCCCTTACCGGCTACGAGAATCACGTCGCCCTTCTTTGCCAGCATGCAGGCTGTGCGGATAGCTTCCTTGCGGTCTACGATGCTGATTACCTTCTTCATCTGCTGGGCATTGAGTCCGGCAAGCATGTCGTTGATGATGTCCTGTGGCTCTTCGAAACGTGGGTTGTCGCTGGTGATGATTACCTTATCGCTCTGCTTTACAGCCTCCTGTGCCATCAATGGGCGCTTGCCCTTGTCACGGTTGCCACCGGCACCGCAAACGGTGATGACTTCTCCGCCCTTGCCTTCGAGCACTTCGTGGATGGCGTTCAATACGTTCTCCAGTGCATCTGGTGTATGGGCATAGTCAACAATGGCGGTATAACCTTCTGGCGACTGGATTGGTTCCAGTCTTCCGCTTACGCTGTGAAGGGTACTCATCACTACGAGTACATCCTCTGGCTTCTTGCCGAGCATAATGGCTGCACCATATACGGCGAGCAGGTTGCTCACGTTGAACTTACCGATGAACTGTACGCCCACTTCTCTGCCGTCAATCTCCAGATACATGCCGCCGAAGTGACACTCCAGGATCCTGCTCTGAAGTCTGCCATGCTGCGGGTAGAGTAGGTTTTCACGGTAGCCTTGGTGTTCTGTACCATAATCATGCCGTTCTTGTCGTCGGCATTGGTAATGGCAAAGGCAGTCTTAGGCAGTCCGTCGAAAAATGCCTTCTTGGCGTTACGGTAGTTCTCGAATGTCTTGTGGTAATCGAGGTGGTCGCGGGTCAGGTTGGTGAACAAGCCTCCGGCAAACTGCAGGCCTCCGATACGCTTCTGTGCGATGGCGTGAGAAGAGCACTCCATGAAGGCATACTCGCAGCCAGCCTCTACCATCTTGCCCAGGAGCATGTTCAGCTCGATAGGGTCTGGGGTGGTATGGTCGGCAGGGATAGCCTCGTCCTCAATGTAGTTGCAGACGGTAGAGAGCAAGCCACACTTATGGCCGAACTTGCGGAACATATTATATAATAAGGTGGCAATGGTGGTCTTACCATTGGTACCTGTTACGCCTACCAGTTTGAGCTTTCTTGAAGGGTCGCCGTAGAAGAGGGTTGCTACCTTGCCGACAGCATCCTCGGTCGAAGCGACCTGAATGTAAGTTACGCCCTCAACTTTCTCTTCAGGCATGTCTTCGCACAAAACCGACTTTGCGCCCAGTTCCAATGCCTTTGGAATAAACTTGTGACCGTCAACCTGCGTTCCCTTCATGGCAACGAAGAGATGACCTTCCTTAATCTTGCGAGAGTCGATGTTTACTCCCGTAACCTCTACATCAGCATCGCCGATTATCTGAACCGGCTCGATGTTTTTGAGTAATTCTTGTAACTTCATATCCTGTTTCTGTTTTATATTCTATATATTTCTTTATCTACACCTTATTATATATAGGGTTTCAGATAACTGTTTCTGAGTTTTATTCGAGCACAATGCTACATACGGCACCTTTCTTGATGACCGTTCCCGGCACCAGGCTCTGCTTTACTACCTTTCCTCTACCTGTAATCTGGGTCTTGATGCCCCGGCTCTCCATATTGTAGATAGCGTCTCGGGCTCCCATTCCGGTAACGTCGGGTACGATCGTCTTGCCGTATTGCTTCTCCCTGATGAGTTTGATGCTGTGGTTACCCACGCGCTCTGCCTTGCCCCAGATAGGGTTGCCGTCGGCATAGCTGCCACTCCAGTTGGCATTGGTCTTGATGCGAGGTGGCTGAGCACATAGTTGGCAGCAAGGATATTGCCTGCCTTTACGTCAGGAACGAAGACGGATGCTGAGTCGCGGGCGTCCTTTACGTCAACTTTCAGACTCTGCGCCATGATGCCTTCTGAAATCTCATGGAAGACCTTACCGCACATCGTACCGCCCGAAGCAGGCAAACCGGATTTCTGTATGCAGACGATACAGCTGTAGCGTGGCGCATCGGCAGGGAAGTAGCCTGCGAAACTGATGAGATAGCTGGTTCCGCCACTCTTATATCCACCGGCACCTTTTGAAATCTGGGCTGTACCGGTCTTTCCTGCCACTTTGAAGTTAGGCGAACCGGCTTTCTTTCCCAGTCCCAAGCTTACCACCTGTTCCAGGATGGTTTGCAGTTCCTTGATGCTCTTCTCCTTGGCTATCTGCTGGCGCATCACTTCAGGAGGAAATTCCATGATGGTTTCTCCGTTCTTCATTACCTTGCTCACGAATCTTGGTCGCATCATCTTGCCGTTGTTGGCGATGGTGTTGTAGAAGGTGAGGGTAGAGATAGGCGGTATCTGGGTCTCATATCCGATACTCATCCATGGCAAACTGGTCTTTGCCCAGTTTTCATACTGTCCGTTCTTGTTTCTGTGCGGCATGCGGATTCTGGCTGGCGTTGCTCCTACCAGCGGAATCTTCAGGTCGTCGTGCAGACCGGTACGGTAGATTCCCTTTACGAATTTCTCCGGGTTGTTGCGGTAATGGCCGTCTATGATGCGGCTCACACCGATGTTCGAACTGTACCACAGGGTCTGTGCGAGGGTCAGCATTCCGTATCCGCCTTTTCGCCAGTTGTGGTCTTTCATTTCTCTGCCGTACATCGGCCATATACCGCCACCGGTTTCTACGTGACAGGTCGTGTCAACCACTCCGTCGTCCAGTGCTACGAGGATAGAGGCTGGTTTGAACACCGAACCTGGCTCCAGAAGGTCGCTCACGGCATGGTTGTGGATTTCTCTGTATTCGCCGTCGAAACATTTCTCCATGTTTACGATGGCCTTGATGTCGCCCGTAGGTACATCCATCACGATGGCTACACCCACATTGGCGTTGATTTCCTTCAGCTCGTCGATGAGTGAGCGTTCGGCAAGGTCTTGTATGCTCACATCGATGGTGGTCACGATATCGGCTCCGTCAATAGGAGGGGTATCGGTAATGTCGAGGAACTTGTTGCGCACCTTGCGGCGATGCACGATACCGTTGGTGCCTCGCAGGATGGAGTCGTAACTCAGCTCCAGACCGAAACGGGCGGTATCCTTGGCGCCATACATGGCTCCGATGGTACGGCCTGCCAGCGAACCGTAAGTTCTGGTTCGGGCATTATATTCTTCCCAGTGGAAACCGCTCTGGTAGGGTTTCAGGCGGAATACAGGGATGTCCTTTATCTCGGTGAAGGTGTTATAGTCTACACGCTTCGGATAAACCGGCCAGTGGCGGCTCATCTTGGCGCGACCTTCGGTGAGGTGCTTCTTGAAATCAGACTCGCTCAGATTCGGGAATATCTGGTGCAGGCAAAGACAGATGGAGTCTTGCTTGGCATCCCACAGCGAGTCGTTTTCTGCATCTTTCAGCGCCTTGAAGTCCATGAAAACCTTAAACTCCGGCAGCGAACTTGCCATCAGCTGTCCTGTGCAGCTCAATATGTTGCCTCGGTTTGGCTTTACGGTCACGGAATCCTTCTTCTGCCGTTCTGCCACCTTCATCCAGTAATCATGCTTGGCGGTCATGATGTAGAGCGCTTTACCCACTACGGCTATGGCGAAAATCGTCATGATGATAGCGATGGCGCTGTAGCGGGGCATTACTTTCTTGTGATCAAATTTGCTGCTCATTCTTCGGGTACGTTTATGATGTATGGAGGTTGGGTAGCGATGTGCAGCACGCTGTCTTTGTTGTTTTTCAGCATGTCGAGCACATTACTTTCACGACTCTTCTCTGTTATCTGGCTGCTTGTAGACAGCGCTTTGTATTTGGTGTCTTGCAGTTCTTTCTGCAGTTTGTCCAACTCGATGATATCGTTCTGGATATTGTATCGGTTGGATATGTAGATAATGACAAAAAACACGATGAGGATAACGAGCCATATCTGCCGGCGTATGATTTGTGCGGTAAGAATGTCTCCACCCAGAATCTTTCGCAGCGTAAAGCTCGATGATCCTGAAGCCTCTTCCTCAATGGCTTGCTTGGCAATCACTTCCTTTAGCGAAGCCTGTGGAGCCTCCTGATGCTGTGGCTCCTGCTGCGGAGTTTCCTGCTTCGGCGGTTCCTGTGATGCCTGTGCCTTTTCTTCGGCTATAGGCTTCTCGCTGATGTTTATGTCTTTATCGTTTATCATTTCTTTTCTGCTATTCTTAGTTTGGCGCTTCTGCTCCTAGGGTTTCTTTCCTGCTCGTCGGCATCGGGAACGATAACCTTGTTGTTCACGAGTTTGAAAGGGGTTTCTATTCTTCCGAAGAAGTCCTGCTCTATCTTGCCTTCTGCATTGCCCGCTTTCATCATGTTCTTTACGATTCTGTCTTCCAGCGAGTGATAGGTGATGACGCTGAGTCGGCCTCCCGGTTTCAGAAGTGCCGTGGCTGAGCGGAGCATCTCTTCAGGCGTCCATCTCGTGGTTCACTTCTATGCGCAGCGCCTGAAAGAGTTTTGCCATGTCTTTCTTCTCGCGTTCCCGCTTGAAGAGGGGCTCTACGGCTGCCATGAAGTCTTTGGTGGTGAGGATGGGCTTCTCGGCTCTTGCCTTGACGAGTGCCGAGGCGATACGGCGCGAGTTCTTCAGCTCACCGTATAGGTAGAAGATGTCGGCAAGGGCACCTTCGTCATATTCGTTTACGATGTCGGCAGCAGTCTTGCCCGCACGTTTGTTCATGCGCATGTCGAGTGGGGAGTCGAAACGGAAGGAGAAACCGCGGGTCTCGTCATCGAAGTGGTGGCTCGATACGCCCAGGTCGGCTAACAGTCCGTCGAGTCCGTCTACCCCGTAGTAGCGCATCCAGTTTTTCAGGAATCTGAAGTTGGAGCATACGAAGGTGAAGTTCTCGTTTGCCACCACGTTGCGTTCTGCATCGGCGTCCTGGTCGAAACTGTACAGGTGCGCTCCCTCCGTCAGGCGCGACAGAATCTCTCTGGAATGTCCGCCGCCACCGAAGGTTACGTCTACATAGATGCCTCCTGGCTGTATGTTCAACCGTCAACGCTCTCCTTGAGGAGCACCGGTACGTGATATGTTTCTGCTGTCTTTATCATATATCTTTTTGCTGTCTTATCGCGTTATAATATTGCGTGCGTACTTATTAGTGTATAAATTTGGGTTCAAAGGTACATAAAAATCTCCATATAGCCTTACATTTTCCCACAAAATTTATAAAACTTAATGAAAAAGTTGTTTTTGGTCAACTTCACCTTCCAGTTTCGGGCATCGCCTTTTTGTTCTCATCAAGTGTGATGTTTTTGCAAAATACGTGCAAAATGGGCTCGATTTGTCGTGATAGTTTAAAAAAACTAATAAATTTTCGCTTTTTTTGCTATTTTTTTTTGGAAAAAATGGCACGTATTTGAAAAAGTTGAGTTACTTTTGCACTAACTTATATAAGTTTTAGCAAACATGAGTGAATCAATAGAGAAAACGATAGACATAGATAAGATTCTTAAGAGCAAGATGGGAAACAAGGTGAAATTCGTACCGCGCTTCCTGGTTTCCTGGCTCAAGAAGATTATTCACGAGGACGAGGTGAACAGGTTCTTGTGGGAGAGCCGTGGCCTTTCGGGTACTGAATGGCTCACCGAATGTGTGCGCTATCTGAAGATGGATGTTGAAATCGTAGGCTTGGAAAACCTGCCTGACAAGAACGACGGCAAACTCTATACCTTTGTTTCCAATCATCCTCTGGGCGGACAGGACGGTGTATGTCTCGGTTCCATCATCGGCAAGCACTATGATGCAAGTTCCGCTATCTGGTGAATGATCTTCTGCTCAACTTGCCGGGGTTGAAACCTGTAAGTATCGGCATCAACAAGACGGGTCGCCAGAGCCGCGATTTCCCACGTATGGTGGAGGCGGGCTTCAAGAGTGACAACCACATGCTGATGTTTCCGGCAGGCTTGAACAGCCGCAAGCGCAAGGATGGAACTATTCACGACCTGCCTTGGAAGAAGACGTTTATCTCTAAGAGTGTAGAATATCAGCGCGATGTAGTGCCTATCCATTTCGGAGGGCGCAACTCTGAGCGTTTCTACCGCATCGCCCGATTTAGCGACAAGTATCTGCCGTTCAATCTCGCCATGCTGTTCCTGGTTGACGAGATGTACAGGAATGTGGGCAAGCATTTCCGCATCTCCATCGGCAAACCGATTCCTTGGCAGACTTTTGATAAGAGCAAGTCGGCTACCGAATGGGCGCAGTATGTTAAAGACAGGGTTTATGAACTTTAATGGTTTGCAAAACCCGTGAACATTGTTTTATATTAACGAAATCGTAGAATCATAGCATAGAAGAAGAGTAATATGGAAGAAGAAATCATCCAACCGATTGATCGTGAGCTCCTAAAGAGCGAGCTTACACCCGACAAACAACTGAGAATGACCAATAAGAGCCATAACGAGATTTACATCGTTACGGCAAATGATTCGCCTAATGTGCTGAAAGAGATTGGTCGACTTCGTGAAATCGCTTTCCGCGAAGCGGGAGGCGGAACGGGCAAATCTATGGATCTTGATGAGTTCGACTTTGGTGACAACTGTTACAAGCAGCTGATTGTCTGGAATCCTGAAGCCGGTGAGATTATCGGCGGTTACCGTTATCTCCTGGGTAAGGACTGGCTGCTCGATGAGAAGGGACAGCCTAAGCTGGCAACCAGCCACATGTTCCATTTTTCCGACAAGTTTCTCAAGGAGTATATGCCTTATACCGTAGAGTTGGGCCGTTCCTTCGTTTCGCTCGAATATCAGAATGTGCGTACCAACACCAAGAGCATCTTTGCTCTCGACAATCTCTGGGATGGTTTGGGTGCTTTGACGGTTCTCTATCCGGATGTAAAATATTTCTTCGGCAAGATGACGATGTATCCGTCTTACATCCGTCGTGGCCGCGACATGATTCTCTATTTCCTCAAGAAGCATTTTGATGACAAGGAGAACCTCGTAATCCCGATGAAACCGCTGAAATTGGATACTCCAGAGAGTGATTTGGCTGCTATCTTTACAGAAGATGACTTCAAGGCAGACTATCGTATCCTGAACCGTGAAGTTCGCAAGTTGGGTTATAATATCCCTCCTCTTGTTAATGCCTACATGAGTCTGAGTCCTACGATGAAGCTTTTCGGTACTGCCATCAACTATGGTTTTGGTGATGTGGAGGAGACCGGTATCCTTATCGCCATCGATGAGATTTTGGAAGAGAAGCGAGTTCGCCACATCAATAGTTTTATTAAGGAACATCCTGAGGCTCTGAAGATTACGAGCGGAGCCAATAATTTGATTTATAAGGAAAAAAATATCTAGGCTATACCGCAGAATCCCATGTTCTTATTGCTTATTGGCAATAGAAACATGGGATTTTTGTTTTCTGTAAAAACTGCTTGCCTCGGTTAAATAGTCTTAATGAATCTCGGAAAAGGCAGCGGAATTTTGGTTTTATGTGTCGAAAAGTGTATCTTTGCGCAGGTTTTATGTGTCAGAAAGTGTAACGATAGCTTGTTTTTATGTGTCGAAAAGTGTATCGTTCTGGCATTTTCATGTGTCTAAAAGTGTAAAGATATGAAGAGAAAGGTATATGAACAGCTTCTGGAATGGAAGAGTCAGGAGCACCACAAGCCATTGATTCTTAATGGTGTACGACAATGTGGAAAGACTTATGTCCTTAAGGAATTCGGTAGGCAGGAATTTGATAGTCTGGCTTACGTAAGTTGCGATAGGAATGTAAACCTGCAAGCTATCTATTCGGGTGATTTTGATGTCGCCAGAATCATTCAGGGCTTAAGTGCTTTGACTGGGGTAGATATTATTCCAGGCAAAACTCTTATTTTTCTGGATGAAGTGCAGGCATTCCCGCAGGCTTTAGAGGCTTTGAAATATTTCTGTGAAGATGCCCCGGAATATCATATTGTAGTAGCTGGTTCTTTGCTGGGAGTCGCTTTGCATGCAGGAGTCTCGTTTCCTGTAGGCAAGGTGCAGACCTTGCGTCTCTTTCCGATGGATTTCGAGGAATTTCTCATGGCAATGGGTGAGGAGCAGTTGCTGAAGCTGATGCACAGCCATGATTATGAACTGATGAATGCTTTTCACGAAAAACTAAAAGACTTGCTGCGACAATATTATTATGTAGGTGGCATGCCCGAAGTGGTAAAGGCTTTTGCTGAAAATAAGTTGCTCAATCAGGTGCGCAGCCTGCAGAACGAGATTCTTTCCAACTATGCCAGTGATTTCTCCAAGCATGCTCCATCACAGGAAGTGCCCCGAATTGATATGGTTTGGCAATCTATTCTGGGGCAGTTGTCGAAGGAGAACAAAAAGTTTGTCTATGGTGTATTGAAGAAGGGCGGTAGGGCCAAGGAATTTGAACTTGCCATCCAGTGGCTGGTGGATGCTGGACTGGTGTATAAGATAACAAAGGTATCGAAGCCGGAGTTGCCTCTGAAGTTTTATGAAGATTTATCGGCGTTTAAGCTCTATTTATGCGATTGCGGGTTGATGGGCGCCATGCTGATACGTCTGCCAAGGAGGTACTTTTGGGTGATGCGGTATTTACCGAATATAAAGGAGCTTTTACGGAACAGTATGTGTTGCAGCAGTTGCTTGCATCCGGATTGCAGCATATCTATTATTACAGTTCCGATACTTCTCGAATGGAAATGGATTTTCTGATTCAGCGTGATGGTGTCTTATTGCCTATTGAGGTAAAAGGGGGTACAAGCGTCAAGGCAACCTCCCTTCATCATTATCTGATGGAGCATCCGGATATTTCAGCCATCCGTTATTCTATGTTGCCTTATCGTCAGCAGGCTAATATCACCAACATGCCGTTATACGGGGTGTTTTTAAAATGAATTGCAATATGGACAGTTTGAACACCGCTTCCCTTATACAATAGGCAGACTGATTCCGTTGATCTTCTGATAGATGTCGAGCGCATAGATGTCGGTCATGCCGCTGATGTAATCAATTACCGCCATGATGCGCTCCTCCAGATTCTCGTTCTCTATATCGTACTGGCTGCTTACCCGGCGCAAGAGCTGCTTGGAGTAGAAGCGCGATGGGTTGACGGCTGCTCGATGAAAACCTCCATCAGAGTTGCCATGATTTTATAACCCGACAGTTCTATGTCAAGTACCGGCTTGCTTTGGTAAATCTTAGAGTAGGAGATCTTCTCACATTCCTTGTATGCCTTTTTCTGGCGCTCGGAAATATGGTCGATGAGACTGCCCTCGAAAGTTCCGGCAAGGATTTCCTCCTCGTGAGCCAGGAAGGCTGCCACACATTCGTTCTCCAGTTTGCCGATGACGCTGGCTCTCATGTAAACCACTTTCTCGTTTTCGTCAGTCAGTTCTTCGTCGATAATGCGCTGGCGTATCTTCTGCTGGATATCTTCATCGAAGAAACTCAGCAGCAAGTGCTCCGTCTCGGCAAAGGAAAGAATCTTGAGCTTATGGGAGTCTTCAATGTCCATGATTTCGTAGCAGATATCGTCGGCTGCTTCTACCATATATACAAGTGGATGGCGGGCGTATTTGAGAGGCTCACCCGGTGCAGATTTGCAAAAAATGCCCAATTCATCGGCAATTTTCCTATAAGAATCCGCATCTGAAGCAAAGAAGCCGAATTTGCCGTGGTCGCCGGCAAGACAGCTTGCAAACGGGTATTTTACGATGGAAGCAAGCATGGAATAGGTCATGACGAAACCACCCTGACGGCGCCCCTTGAACCGGTGGGTCAGGATTCTGAAGGCATTTGCGTTGCCTTCGAAATGCGTAATATCATCCCAAAACTCCGATGAAACCATTGATTTTATCTTCTGACCCGGTCCTTCAGAGAAGAAAGTCTGGATGGCTTTCTCGCCGGAATGACCGAAAGGCGGATTGCCCAAATCATGTGCCAGACAGGCTGCACTTACGATGGTACCTATCTCCTCGACGAGCGTATCCTTCAGTTCAGGCCGCTTCTGGATGACGTGTCGGGAAATGTCGTTACCTATCGACATGCCCACACTCGCCACCTCAAGACTGTGGGTGAGGCGGTTGTGAACGAAGATGCTGCCCGGCAAAGGGAAAACCTGCGTCTTGTTCTGCAGGCGGCGGAATGCCGATGAAAAGATAAGACGGTCGTAATCGCGCTTGAATTCAGAGCGATCATCATGGCGCTCGGCATGCTTATGCTCCTGTCCGAAACGCTTGTTGGATATCAGTTGTTTCCATTCCATATTATTGTATTACTTGATTCTGTAGCGCAAAAATACACTAAAGTAAGCACAAATCAAAATAAAATATGATAAATTACATGTTTTTATCCTCAAAAATTCATTTATTCCATCAAAATTGCTTATTTTTGCAGATTATTAAACTCAGACACAGATAAAAAAGAAGAAGTCATGATAAAAGTACAGATTATCAACAAGGGGCATCAGCCTCTACCTGCGTTTGCCACACCTCAGAGTGCCGGCATGGATTTGCGTGCAAACATCGATGAGGCAATCGTGCTTCATCCTATGGAGCGACGACTGGTGCCAACCGGTCTTTATATGGCTTTGCCTGCAGGTTATGAAGCGCAGATCCGTCCTCGCAGCGGTCTGGCTTTGAAACATGGCATTACCGTGCTGAATACGCCTGGAACCATCGATGCCGATTATCGCGGTGAAATCATGGTTCTGCTCATCAATTTCTCTACAGAGGATTTCGTTATCAACGATGGCGAACGTATAGCCAGATGGTCCTGGCTAAGCACGAACAATGCGATTTCATCGAGGTTAATGAACTCGATGAAACCGAACGTGGAGCCGGCGGATACGGTCATACGGGAGTAAAATAACAGATTATTAAAGATAGAATAGAAAGGATTAGAATCGTGAAGATGAATCTTAGAAATATCAGTTGGGCAATGGGGCTGGTCTTGCTGGGTTCGGTAGCCATGCCGTCGCTTGCCCGTAAGAAGAATGTGCAGCCGGTTCAGAAGCCGGCGGTTCAGGAGGATCATCTCTCTCCGACCGACCGCCAGCGCTACAACTATTTCTTCCTGGAGGGAGCGCGCCAGCAGGCTGCCGGCAATTATTCGGCAGCTTTCGATCTCTTTGAGCATGCCCGGAAGATTGACCCGAAGGCATCTGAAACCTATTTCTATGAGTCGCTTTTCTATTCTCAGCTCAAGCAGGATTCCCTGGCACTTGCCTATATGCAGAAGGCAATAGAACTGAATCCCGAAAACCAGACCTATGCAGAGCAGTTGGGCAGATATTATATAGGTAGCCAGAAATACGATCTTGCCATCGATGCCTATGAGAATCTGTATGCTAAAAAACACGATAATACCGATGCCCTCCGCATCCTGGTTCAGCTTTATTCCCAGAATAAGGATTATAAATCAGTACTCAAAACAATTTCGCGTCTCGCGGTGGAAGAAGGTGAAAGCGAACAGTTTACCCTCTCTAAAATGAGAGTTTATGAACTGATGAACGACAAGAAGGCTGCCTATCAGGAACTGAAGTCGCTGGTAGACCAGCATCCGCTGGATATGCAGTACAAGACGATGCTGGGCAACTGGCTCGTACAGCACGACCGCCAGAAGGAAGCCTACAAGTGCTTTACCGATGTGCTGAAGGAAGAACCTGACAACTCCTATGCCCAGATGTCGCTTTACGACTATTATAATGCTACCCATCAGGAGCAGCTTGCCGGGCAGATGCTCGATAAGATATTGATGAGTCCGAAATCGGATCTGGAGACCAAGGTGATGATGTACCGCTCTTTCATTCAGAAGAACGAGAGCGAAGGTGGCGATTCTACCAAGGTGATTGCGCTGTTTGACAAGGCGCTCAACGTGGCTCATCCGTCAGCCGAAGTGGCAGAGATGAGAGCTGCTTATATGAGTTTGAAGAAGATGCCGGCCGACTCTGTTTGCCGTGCCTTCGAAAAGGTGCTTACCATAGCTCCGGATAACGTGAATGCCAGAATGCAACTCGTACAGATGCTCTGGAACGAGAAGAAATATGACCTGGTTTCCCAGCAATGTAAGGCGGCTCAGGAGTATAATCCCGAAGAAATGGTGTTCTATTACTTCGGTGGAATGGCGTATTATCAGAAAGATAAGGAAGACGAGGCGCTCCGTGAGTTCCGTCTCGGATTGGCGCAGGTGAATGCACAGTCGCCGGCTGACCTGGTATCCGACCTCTATGCCGTAACCGGCGATATCCTTCATAAGAAAGGTGAAGAGCAGGAAGCCTTTGCGGCTTACGACTCCTGCCTGCAATGGAAAGATGACAACGTGATGGCGCTGAACAACTATGCCTACTATCTGAGCGAGAAGGGCGTTGACCTGCATAAGCTGAGTCGATGAGCTACAAGACCATCAAGGCAGAGCCGAACAACGGTACTTATCTGGATACCTATGCTTGGATTCTCTTTATGGAAGAACGCTATGCTGATGCCAAGATCTATATAGACCAGGCACTCAAAAACCGTGATTCTACCGCAGATAACAGTACGGTTATTGAGCATGCTGGCGATATCTATTATATGAATGGTATGGCCGATGAATCCGTAGATTTCTGGAAGAAAGCCTATACCGGCGAGAACCAGACTGAGGTGCTGGCATGGAAGATTAAGAACAGACAATATATTACCGAAGAAGAACTGAAGAAGCGTAATGCGCCAAAGCAGAAACCTGCCGTTACGCAGAAGTCAGTTAGAAAAGGTAAGAAGAAATAAACGGATAGTAGAAAAATCAGTCAAGATGAAATATACAATGAAGAAGAATAAGATGATGCTGCTTGCCGCAGCCTGCAGCATCCTGCTCCTCGGTTCTTGCGGAACCAGCAAGAATGTACAGGGCTCTGGCTCCTCATCAGCCAGTCATCAGAAAGAGAATGCCACCAAGGGTTCTGGCTCTCGTCAGAGTGAGACGCTCAGGAAGTTGGCTTTCGTACAGAAAGTTTCAGACAATCAGGTGTATACCAGGAATATTGTAGGCAACATGTCGTTTACTCTTCAGGCTGGTGATAAGGACATTACTGTGCCGGGCAAACTGAGCATGCGTAAGGATGAAATCATCCGCATCCAGCTCTTTATTCCTATCTTGGGTACAGAGGTGGGCCGTCTGGAGTTTACTCCCGACCATGTACTTATCATCGACCGTCTGCACAAGGAATATATCAAGGCAGATTATACCCAGGTAGACTTCCTCAAGAAGCAGGGCATCTCCTTCTATTCTCTGCAGGCTCTCTTCTGGAACCAGCTGCTCCTGCCGGGCGAAAGGACTGTAAAGGAATCAGACCTGAAGAAGTTTGATGCCAGACTGGATGTGGCAGGAGATGCTGTGCCGGTTAGTTTCAGGAACGGCAATATGACCTATGCCTGGACAGCCAACCGCACTACCGGCCGTATCACAGCTGCAGATGTTGTCTATAAGTGTGCTCAGAACGGCACCTCCAATCTCCACGTCGACTACGGCAACTTCAAGAGTGTAGGCGTCAAGATGTTCCCTGCCTCCCTGAATCTGGCGATGACCACTACTGCTACCAGGAAAAAGCAGGAGGCTAAGATCAGTCTGGAATTGAATCAGGTGAAGACCGACAGCAAATGGAGCACTCAGACCGAGATTTCGGGCAAATACAAGCAGATATCTCCAACAGATGTGCTCAACAAGATATTGAGTATGTAGATGCTCATCAAGAGTTTGAAATTATAGAACATGGGTTTTTAATATAAGAAATGAAGCGAATCTTATTATTCATCATGGCAATCACCTTCTCGCTCGCACCTTTTGCGCAGAAGCATTCTGCCCAGAAGAAGCCGGTGAGAAAGACTGCCGTAACTGCGAAAAAGAAGGCTGCTACTCCTGCCAGAAAGACGAACAGCAGAAGTCATGCGGCCAGAAAGACATCCAAACCAGCTGCGCCAACCAGAGCCGAACGCAAGGCGGCAACCTATAGCAATGCCTCTATCCGAGGTTTGCAGGGACAGCGCGCTTCTATCCGGAAGAAGATCAGAGAACAGGAGCAGGCTTTGCAGAGAAATAAGGCGGATGTGAAGAAACGTCTTGAAGACCTGATGGTGCTGAACGGAGAAATAGACCAGCGTCAGAAGAAGATTGACGGTATCCAGAAGGATATTCATCATATTGACGGCAATATCGGCATTCTGCAGGCACAGTTGAAAACGCTTCAGCAACAGTTGCAGGACCGCAAGAACAAGTATATCCGTTCCATGCGCTATATGAGCCGTCATCATACGGTTCAGGACAAGCTGATGTTCATCTTCAGTGCCAAGAATCTGACACAGATGTATCGCCGTCTTTCCTTCATCCGCCAGTATTCTTCCTATCAGAAGGTGCAGGGCGAGGCTGTAAAGGCTAAGCAGAAGCAGGTGAACGAGAAGCACCAGCAGTTGCAGCATGTAAAGGGACATAAGAACACCTTATTATATAAGGGTAAGCAGGAGAAGACGGCATTGGAAGGTAAGCAGACCCAGCAGCAGGAGATGGTGCAGGGACTGCAGAAACAGCAGAAGACCATTCAGGCTGTCATTGCCGATCAGCGTCAGAAAGATGCGGCAATCAACGCTCAGATTGACCGCTTGATTGCTCAGGAAGTAGCCAAGGCTCGTGCCCGTGCTGCTGCCGAGGCTAAGAAGAAGCCGCTGCCGCTGCTGCCGCCAAGAAACGTGCCGAGGAACTGGCTCGCAAGAAAGCTGCTGCCGAGCTGCTGCCAGGGAGAATGCCCGTCGTACTAGCCGAAGCCAAGGCGCGTGAGGCTGCCTGCCGAAGCTGCCCGCAGAAAGGCTGCCGAAGAAG
>ENA-OQER01000353-OQER01000353.1-human-gut-metagenome-genome-assembly--contig:-NODE-353-length-25961-cov-3.039134_pt1 | contig 25961 bp, 39 predicted proteins | sample MGYA00242797_ERZ504639 | MGnify/ENA primary metagenome ERZ504639 (study PRJEB26092, sample SAMD00036306) | human gut metagenome | host: Homo sapiens | study: EMG produced TPA metagenomics assembly of...
TGCTGGAGGGTGCCTACAGTCTGGTGATCATGTCGGCCACCAAACTCATTGCAGTGCGCGACCCCCGCGGCTACCGGCCCCTGTGCATCGGCACCCTGCCCGGCGGCGCTACGTGTTTGCCAGCGAGAGCTGTGCACTGGACGCTGCCGGTGCCACCCTGCTGCGGGACGTGGAGCCCGGCGAGATCGTGGTGGCAGACGCAAAAACCGGCGAGCTGCGTAGCATCAAGGATCACTGCGGTCGGCCGGACACCCAGATGTGCGTGTTCGAGTTCATCTATTTCTCCCGCCCGGACAGCATCATCGAGGCAGCTCGGTGCACGAGGCCCGCAAGCAGGCCGGCCGGTTCCTTGCACAGGAACACCCCGTGGAAGCGGACGTGGTCATCGGCGTGCCGGATTCCGGTCTGGATGCAGCTCTCGGCTACTCGCAGGAGAGCGGCATCCCCTATGGCATCGGCTTTATTAAAAATAAGTACATCGGCCGCACCTTCATTCAGGGCAGCCAGAAGCAGCGCGAGAACAGCGTGCGCATCAAGCTGAACGTCGTTTCCAGCACGGTCAAGGGCAAGCGGGTGGTGCTGGTGGATGACTCCATCGTGCGCGGCACCACATCTGCCCGCATCATCAAGCTGCTGCGGGACGCCGGTGCCACCGAGGTGCACTTTATGGTGTCGGCACCGCCGTTCAAGTACCCCTGCTACTTCGGCACTGACATCCCGGATCAGAAGCTGCTGGTGGCCACCGGCCGCACGGTCGAGCAGATCAATGAAGTGATCGGGGCCGATACGCTGGGTTACCTTTCCACTGAGCATGTTGTCCAGCTTACAAAGAACGCAAAATGCGGATTCTGCACCGCCTGCTTTACCGGCGAATATGCCGTGAAGCCGGACGAGGTGCTTTCCACCGATATTCACGAACGCCACCTGAACGACCGTCCCAAGGACGAGAAAAAGTTAGGAGAGTAAGACCATGGAAAAAAGCTATTCTGAAAGCTATGCAGCCGCCGGTGTGGATATCACCGCCGGTTATCGCTCTGTTGAACTGATGAAGCAGTATGTGGCCCGCACCATGAACGAGCACTGCATTGGCGGTCTGGGCGGCTTTGGTGGCCTGTTTGAGCTGGACTGCACCGGCTACAAGCACCCGGTGCTGATCTCCGGCACCGACGGCGTGGGCACCAAGCTGAAAATTGCCATGATCATGGACAAGCACGATACCATCGGCATCGACTGCGTGGCTATGTGCGTGAACGATGTCATCTGCGCCGGTGCAAAGCCGCTGGTGTTCTTGGATTACATCGCCTGCGGCCGCAACATTCCCGAGAAGATCGCAGAGATCGTCAAGGGTGTGGCTGAGGGCTGCGTGCAGGCCGACTGCTTCTCTGGTGGGCGGCGAGACTGCCGACACCCGGGCATGATGCCGGAGGAGGGGTACGATCTGGCCGGCTTCACCGTGGGTGTCGTGGATAAGGAAAAGATTCTGAGCAACGAGACCATGGCAGCCGGTGATGTGATTCTTGCCCTGCCTTCCACCGGTGTGCACTCCAACGGTTTCTCGCTGGTGCGCAAGATCTTTGACATTGACGCAAACCCCGATGTGCTGCACACTGCCCCTGCAGAGCTGGGCGGCAAGACGCTGGGCGAGGCCCTGCTGGCTCCCACCAAGATCTACGTCAAGCCTGTGCTCAAGGTGCTGGAAGAGGTGGATGTGAAGGGCATTTCCCACATCACCGGCGGCGGCTTCTACGAGAACATTCCCCGCAGCCTGAAAAGGGCTGCTGCGCACGCATCAACAAGGCAGATGTCCGCACCCCGGCTCTGTTCCAGCTGATGCAGAAGACCGGCAATATCTCCGAGCACGATATGTTCAACACCTTCAACATGGGCGTTGGCATGGTGCTCACCGTCCCCGCAGAGCAGGCCGACAAGGCGCTGGACATCCTGCATGCAAACGGTGAGCCGGAAGCTTACCGTCTGGGCGTCATTGCAGAAGGTGAGGGCGTGGAGCTGTGCTGAACATTGCAGTTTTAGTCTCCGGCGGCGGCACCAACCTGCAGGCTCTGCTGGACAGCGAAGCCCGGGGCGAGAACCCCAACGGCAGGATCACCCTTGTGGTGGCCTCCAAGCCCGGTGTCTATGCGCTGGAACGGGCCGCAAAGGCCGGTGTGGAAGGCTGCGTGGTGCGCCGCAAGGATTACGCCAGTAGTGTTGATTTTGACGCAGCTCTGCTGAAAACGTTGAAAGACCACAACATCGATCTGGTGGTGCTGGCAGGCTTTCTGTCCGTGCTGGGGCCCAGTGTCATTGAAGCGTATCCCCGCCGCATCCTGAATGTGCACCCGGCACTCATCCCGTCTTTCTGCGGGCCCGGCATGTACGGCCTGCGTCCGCACGAAGCGGCTCTGGCCCGGGGCTGCAAGGTGACCGGTGCCACCGTCCACTCGTGAACGAAGAGTGCGACGCGGGCCCATCCTGCTGCAGAAGGCCGTGGACATCCTGCCCGGCGACACCCCTGAGGTGCTGCAGAAGCGTGTGATGGAGCAGGCCGAGTGGAAGCTGCTGCCTAAGGCCGTGGCTATGGTGTGCAGCGGAGAAATTGAGTGAAAACTCCTTCCGTCACGCCTGACGGCGTGCCACCTCCCTCTCCGAGGGGGCTGTCGCCGCAGGCGACTGGGGGAGTTCCGTAATAGGAGAATTTGACATGGAAAAGATCAACCTGAACGAGTATCTGGCATCCAACGAGTATCCAGGCCGCGGCATTGCTGTGGCAATGGCTCCGGATGGCCGCCAGATGTTCATTGGCTACTTTATCATGGGCCGCAGCGAGAACAGCCGCAACCGCGTGTTTGACCCCGTGCCCGAGCGCGGCGGCATCTGCACCATCGCAGCGGACCCCGCGAAGCTGGAGGACCCCAGCCTCATTATTTACAATCCGGTGCTGACGCTGGGCAAGACCCATATCGTGACCAACGGCGACCAGACCGATACCATCTATGACCTGATGAGTCAGGGCAAGAGCTTTGCCGATGCCCTGCGCACCCGCACCTTTGAGCCGGACGGCCCCAACTACACCCCCCGCATCTCCGCTGTGGTGTACGCCGACGGCAGCTATCAGATGAGCATTCTCAAGTCTGCGGACGGCAATGGCGACAGCGTGCAGCGCTATTTCTTTGATTACCCGCAACCCGTTGCAGGCGAGGGCCATTTCATCAGCACCTACAAACACAACGGAAATCCCATCCCCAGCTTTGAGGGTGAGCCGCTGCGCTTTGCCTGCCCCCGCACCATCGGCGATTTTGCACAGGGTCTGTGGAGCAGCCTGAACCCGGACAACAAGGTGAGCCTGTTTGCCCGGGTCATTGATCTGGACTCCGGCGAGACCGGCGACATGATCTTTAACAAGTACGATGCCGTGTGCAGCGATCTGGACGACCCCGAAGAGCCGGAGCTGCTGCCTGAGGAGCTGGAACTGCTCAAAAAGCTTGACGCAGAGGAAAAACAGGACTAAAACAATAGAGAAATAAGGAGGATGCACCAATGAACGAACTGGCACTGAAGTACGGCTGCAACCCCAACCAGAAGCCCAGCCGCATTTATATGGAAGATGGCTCTGACCTGCCGGTCACTGTGCTGAACGGCAAGCCCGGCTACATCAATTTTCTGGACGCGCTCAACTCCATCCAGCTGGTCAAGGAGCTGAAAGCTGCCTGTGGTCTGCCCGCAGCAGCTTCCTTCAAGCACGTTTCCCCGGCAGGCGCAGCGCTGGGCCTGCCGCTCACCGATGTGGAACGCAAGATGTACCACATTGCCCCCGGATATGGAGCTGTCGCCGCTGGCAAATGCCTATGCCCGTGCACGCGGTGCGGACCGCATGTCCTCCTTTGGCGACTGGATCGCCCTTTCGGACATCTGCGATGTGCCCACCGCAAAGCTGATCCAGCACGAGGTGTCCGACGGCATCATCGCCCCGGGCTACGAGCCGGAGCACTGGCTATCCTGTCCGGCAAGAAAAAGGCAACTACAATGTGGTCGCCATCGACCCGGCCTACAAGCCGCTCCCATCGAGCACAAGCAGGTGTACGGCATCACCTTTGAGCAGGGCCGCAACGAGCTGGTCATCAACGCCGACACCATGCTGAACAACTGGGTCACTGAGAACAAGGATGTGACCGAAGAGCAGAAGCGTGATCTGGTCATTGCACTTATCACCCTGAAGTATACTCAGTCCAACAGCGTGTGCTACACCTACCACGGCCAGACCATCGGCGTGGGCGCAGGCCAGCAGAGCCGCATCCACTGCACCCGTCTGGCAGGCCAGAAGGCCGACAACTGGCAGCTGCGCCACATGGATAAGGTGCTCAACCTGCCCTTCCGCGACGATGTGGCAAAGCCAACCGCGACAACGCCATTGATGTTTACATCGGCGATACGCCCGAGGATGTGATTGGCGACGATGTGTGGGCCGAGACCTTTACCGAGCAGCCCGCCCCGCTGACCGCTGAGGAAAAGAAGGAATATCTGAGCAAAGTGACCGGCGTGTGCCTTGGCTCGGATGCTTTCTTCCCCTTCGGCGACAACATCGAGCGTGCCCGCCGCTCCGGCGTGACCGCCATCGTGCAGCCCGGCGGCTCCATCCGCGACCAGCAGGTCATTGACACCTGCAACAAGTACGGCATCGCAATGGCCTTCTGCGCCTGCGGCTGTTCCATCACTGATAGTACGACAGCGGAAGCTTCCTCTCGGACACGAATCGGCCATTCCATCGCCCGCCCTGCGGCCTGCGGCGGCAGGGTCCAACCCCAGCGGACGGTCCTCGGAGAAACTTCCGCCGTGCCGATGCATAGAGAAGGTGCAATTATGAAGAAAAAAATTCTGGTTGTCGGCGGCGGTGGCCGCGAGCACGCCATCATCAAGCACTGAAAAGAGCCTGACTGCGGCGAGATCTGGTGCGCACCCGGCAACGGCGGCATCAGCTATGACGCAAAGTGCAAAAACATCAAGTCTACCGATGTGGACACCATGGTGGGCTTTGCCGTAGAAGAAAGTTCGATTACGTTGTGGTGGCGCAGGACGACCCGCTGGCTCTGGGCATGGTGGATGCGCTGGCAGCAGTGGGCATCCCGGCCTTTGGCCCGGATAAGGCCGCTGCCCGCATCGAGCCTCCAAGGTGTTCTCCAAGGACCTGATGAAGAAATACGGCATCCCCACCGCAAAGTACGAGACCTTTGACGACCCCGCCAAGGTCATGGAGTACATCAAGGCCGAGGGCAAGTACGGTGGTCATCAAGGCCGACGGTCTGGCACTGGGCAAGGGCGTGCTGATCTGCGAAAACGAGCAGCAGGCTGCGGACGGCGTGAAGGAGATCATGCTGGATAAGAAATTCGGCGCATCCGGCAACCATGTGGTGGTGGAGGAATTCCTCACCGGCCCCGAGGTCAGTGTGCTGAGCTTTACGGACGGCAAGGTGGTCAAGCCCATGGTGTCCAGCATGGACCACAAGCGTGCCAACGACCACGACACCGGCCTGAACACCGGCGGCATGGGCACCATTGCTCCCAACCCCTACTACACCCCGGAAGTGGCCGCTGAGTGCATGGAGAAAATTTTCCTGCCCACCATCAAGCCATGAACGCCGAGGCTGCCCCTTCAAGGGCTGCCTCTACTTCGGCCTGATGCTCACTCCGGACGGCCCGAAGGTCATCGAGTACAACTGCCGCTTTGGTGACCCGGAAACGCAGGTGGTGCTGCCCCTGCTGGAAGGCGACCTGCTGCACATCATGCAGGCCTGCACCAACGGCACGCTGGAAAACGAGGAGGTCAAGTTCTCGGACGGTGCTGCCGCCTGCGTCATTCTGGCTTCCGGCGGCTACCCGGTGGCTTACGAGAAGGGCAAGCCCATCACAGGCCTTGTGGACGGCCAGCTGCCCGGCGAGGAGAATGTGACGGTCTACCACTCCGGCACCGCCATCACCGAGGACGGCGCCCTTGTCACGGCCGGCGGCCGTGTGCTGGGTGTCACCGCCACCGGCCCGCGGCTGACCAATGCGCTGAGCCATGCCTATGAGGCGGCAGAGAAGATCAGCTTTGAAAAGCTGCACAAGCGCAGCGATATCGGCCTGCGAGCTGAAGGCACTGGCAGAAAAGGAATAAATGCTCGCCCTCTCAGCCGCTTCGCGTCCAGCTCTCCCAAAGGGAGAGCCCTTGGCAAAACCATGAACTTTGCGTGGACTGCCAAGGCTCCCACTTTGGGGGAGGTGGCAGCGCGTCAGCGCTGACGGAGAGGGCGAGGACGCTAGATGAATTTTAGAATCATAAGGGGGAACCTACCCAATGGTCTATCGTATTTATGTGGAAAAAAAGCCCGGCTTTGATGTGGAAGCCACCGGCCTGAAAAATGAGCTCACCAGCCTGCTGGGCATCCAGTCGCTTACCGGTCTGCGTCTGCTGAACCGCTACGATGTGGAAGGCATCGACGAAGAACTGTTCAACCAGTGTGCAAACACCGTGTTCAGTGAGCCGCCGGTGGATAACACCTATGCCGAGCTGCCCGCCAGCGACGGCGTGTCCTTTGCAGTGGAGTATCTGCCCGGCCAGTTCGACCAGCGCGCAGACTCCGCTGCTGAGTGCATCCAGCTCATCAGTCAGGGCGAGCGCCCGCTGGTGCGCTCTGCCCGCGTCTATCTGCTGGAAGGCACCCTGACCGACGAGCAGGTGGCCGAGATCAAGAAATACGTCATCAACCCGGTGGAGGCCCGCGAGGCTTCGCTGGACACCAAGCAGACCCTGAAAATGGAGTACCCCGTGCCCGCCCCGGTCAAGGTGCTGGAGGGCTTCAACCAGCTGGACGAAGAGCAGCTGAAAAAGTTCATTGCGGACAACGGCCTTGCCATGGATCTTGGCGATATCGAGTTCTGCCAGAAGTATTTCCGCTCGGAGCACCGCGACCCCACCATCACCGAGATCAAGATGATCGACACCTACTGGTCCGATCACTGCCGCCACACCACCTTCGGCACCATTCTGGATGATGTGCAGATCGACGATGCCGTGGTGCAGAAGCTTTTGACCGCTACATGGCCATGCGCGCCGATCTGGGCCGCGAGAACAAGCCCCGCTGCATGATGGACTTGCCACCATCGGCGCCAAGGAGCTGAAGAAGCAGGGCATCCTGAAAAATCTGGACGAGTCCGACGAGATCAACGCCTGCACCGTCAAGATCAAGTGCGATGTGAACGGTAAGGATGAGGACTGGCTGTTCCTGTTCAAGAACGAGACCCACAACCACCCCACCGAGATCGAGCCCTTCGGCGGTGCAGCTACCTGCATCGGCGGTGCTATCCGTGACCCGCTGTCCGGCCGCAGCTACGTCTATCAGGCCATGCGCGTTACCGGCGCAGGCGACCCGCTCAAGCCGGTCAGTGAGACGTTGCCCGGCAAGCTGCCCCAGCGCAAGCTGGTGACCACTGCTGCCGCAGGCTATTCCTCCTACGGCAACCAGATCGGTCTTGCTACCGGTCAGGTGGACGAGATCTATCATCCCGGCTATGTGGCAAAGCGCATGGAGATCGGTGCCGTTGTAGGAGCTACCCCCGCTTCCCACGTCCGCCGCGAGTGCCCCGCCCCCGGCGATGTCATCGTTCTGCTGGGCGGCCGCACCGGCCGTGATGGTGTGGGCGGTGCTACCGGCTCCTCCAAGGCCCACAAGCTGGACAGCCTTGAGCACTGCGGTGCCGAGGTGCAGAAGGGCAATGCTCCCATCGAGCGCAAGCTGCAGCGCCTGTTCCGCCGCGAGGATGCCTGCAGGATGATCAAGCGCTGCAACGACTTTGGTGCAGGCGGTGTGTCCGTTGCCATCGGTGAACTGGCCGACGGCCTGTACATCGACCTGAACAAGGTCACCAAGAAGTACGAGGGTCTGGACGGCACCGAGCTGGCCATCAGCGAGAGCCAGGAGCGCATGGCTGTGGCGCTGGCCCCCGAGGACGTGGACAAGTTCATTGCTCTCGCCAACGAAGAGAACCTTGAGGCCACTCCGGTGGCAAAGGTGACGGCTGAGCCCCGCCTGAACATGGTGTGGAACGGCATGTCCATCGTGAACATCAGCCGCGAGTTCCTGAACTCCAACGGTGCTGAGAAGCACCAGAAGGTCCATGTGGAAAAGGCCACGGTCTGGCAGCCCCAGTGGGAGGGCCTGACCTTCAGCCAGAAGATGAAGAACATGGTGGGCGATCTGAACATCTGCAGCAAGAAGGGCCTGTCTGAGCGGTTCGACTCCACCATTGGTGCCGCCACCGTGCTCATGCCCTTTGGCGGTGCCTATCAGCTGACCCCGCAGAACGCCATGGTGGCAAAGCTGCCGGTGGACGGCGAGACCAGCACCTGCTCCGGCATGGCATGGGGCTTCAACCCCTTCCTGATGAGCGCAGACCAGTACAAGGGCGCTCAGATGGCTGTCATCGAGAGCGTTACCAAGCTGGTGCCTCCGGCTTCCGCTATGAGGATGCTTACCTCACCTTCCAGGAATATTTCGAGCGTCTGGGCACCGCCCCGGAGCGCTGGGGCAAGCCGCTGGCCGCTCTGCTGGGTGCACTGGATGCTCAGATGGGTCTGGGCATTGCATCCATCGGCGGCAAGGACAGCATGTCCGGCTCCTTTGAAAAGCTGGATGTACCTCCCACGCTGGTCTCCTTTGCCACTGCCATCGGCAAGGCAAACAAGGTGGTGTCCACCGAGTTCAAGAAGCCGGAGAGCACGGTGGTGCTGGTACGGCCTATCATCGACCCCGAGACCGGCTGCCCCAACTTCTTCTCCCTGAAGGCCAACTACAAGATCGTGGAGGACATGATCGAAGAGGGCATGGTGCATCCGCCTGCTCTGTGGGCTACGGCGGCATTGCCGAGGCTCTGTTCAAGATGGGCCTTGGCAACCACATTGGCTTCAAGATGCGTGCGGATAAGACCACCCATGAGATGTTCCAGCCCATGTATGGCTCCATCGTTCTGGAAATGGTGTCCGATTCGCCCGCCGGTGAGATCCTGGGCGAGACCACCAAGGAATACGTCTTTGAAGCCTGCGGCGAAAAGCTGGATATGCCCAGCTGCAGGAGATCTGGGAAGGCAAGCTGGAGCCGGTGTACCCCTACCGCAAGGCAGGCCCCACCGTGGAAAAGATCAACGGCAAGTTGACCGCACCCGCCGCACCCAAGATCGGTGTGGCAAAGCCCAAGGTCATCATCCGGTGTTCCCGGGCACCAACTGCGAGTACGACACCGCCAAGGCCTTGCCCGCGCCGGTGCCGACCCGGAGATTTTGGTCATCCGCAACCTGACCCCCGCCGACGTGGCCGAGAGCTGCAAGGCACTGGTCAAGGCCATCGATAACAGCCAGATCGTCATGCTGCCCGGCGGCTTCTCCGGCGGCGACGAGCCGGACGGTAGTGCAAAGTTCATTGCTTCCTTCTTCCGCAACCCGGAAGTCACCGAGGCGGTGCGCCGTCTGCTGCAGCAGCGCGACGGCCTGATGCTGGGCATCTGCAACGGCTTCCAGGCCCTCATCAAGCTGGGTCTGGTCCCCTACGGCGATATCCGCCCCATCACCGCTTACGATCCCACCCTGACCTTCAACACCATCGGCCGCCACCAGAGCATGCTGGTGCGCACCCGCATTGCATCCACCGGCAGCCCGTGGCTGTCCAAGTGCGAGGTGGGCGAACAGTTCACCGTTGCCATCAGCCACGGCGAGGGCCGCTTCGTGGCTCCGCAGGAGGTGCTGGACACCCTCATGAAGAATGGCCAGATCGCCACCCAGTATGTGGACATCGAGGGCGATCCCACCATGGATCAGCGCTATAACCCCAACGGCTCTGTGCTGGCAATCGAAGGCATCACCAGCGGATGGTCGTGTGTTCGGCAAGATGGGCCACTCGGAGCGCAGCGGCGAATACCTGTACAAGAACGTTACCGGTGACAAATATCAGCCGATCTTTGAGGGCGGCGTGGACTATTTCAAGATTTGATGGTAGAATAGAGAAAAACTCCTTCCGTCATCGCTGATGCGATGCCACCCCCCTCGGAGAGGGAGGCTGAAAGGCCCCCTCCCGAGGGGGCTGTCGCCGGAAGGCGACTGGGGGAGTCACTTTCAGGAGGAAACAATCAATGTCTCAGCATGATCGTTATATCAGCCCCTTTTCCACCCGCTATTCCTCGGACGAGATGCAGTATATCTTCTCGGACGATAACAAATTCCGCACATGGCGCCGCCTGTGGGTGGCGCTGGCCCGGGCCGAAATGGAGCAGGGCCTGACCAACATCACCCCCGATATGGTGGCTGAGCTGGAAGCCCATGTGGACGATATCAACTATGAAGTGGCCATCGAGCGCGAAAAGCTGGTGCGCCACGACGTGATGAGCATGTGTACGCCTACGGCCAGCAGTGCCCCAAGGCTGCCGGCATCATCCATCTGGGTGCCACCAGCTGCTATGTGGGCGACAACACCGACATCATCGTGATGCGTCAGGGTCTGGAACTGGTGCGCAAAAAGCTGATCGGTGTGTTGGCAAAGCTGGGCCGCTTCGCCGAGGAATACAAGGACATGCCCTGCATGGCCTACACTCACTGCCAGCCCGCTCAGCCCACCACCGTGGGCAAGCGCGCCACCCTGTGGGCCAACGAGCTGGTGATGGACCTGCAGGAGATCGACCACCGTCTTGCTGTTCTGCAGCTGCGCGGTGTCAAGGGTACCACCGGCACGCAGGCTTCCTTTATGGAGCTGTTCAAGGGCGATGCCGATAAGATCCGCGCCGTGGATGCTTCCATCGCCAAGGAGATGGGCTTTGCGCCCGAAGCGGTCATCCCCGTGTCCGGCCAGACCTACAGCCGCAAGGTGGATGCCTTCATCCTGAACGCCCTTGCCGGCATTGGCCAGAGCTGCATGAAGTTTGCCACCGACCTGCGCCTGCTGGCCAACTTCAAGGAGATGGAAGAGCCGTTTGAAAAGAACCAGACTCGGTTCCTCCGCCATGCCTTACAAGCGCAACCCCATGCGCTGCGAGCGTATCTGCGCGCTGAGCCGCTACCTGATGGTAGATGTGCTGAACCCCAGCTTCACCACCGGCACCCAGTGGTTTGAGCGCACGCTGGACGACAGCGCCAACAAGCGTGTCGCCATGGCTGAGGGCTTCCTTGCCACCGACGCTATCCTGAACATCATGCTCAACGTCACCGACGGCATCGTGGTGTATCCCAAGGTGGTGCGCAGCCGTCTGATGGCAGAGCTGCCCTTCATGGCCAGCGAGAACATCATGATGCAGGCTGTGGAAAAAGGCGGCAACCGTCAGGAGCTGCACGAGCGTCTGCGCCAGCACGCCATCGCCGCCGGCAAGCAGGTCAAGGAAGAGGGCCTGCCCAACGATATGGTGGACCGTATTGCTGCCGACCCTGCCTTTGGCCTGACCCGCGAGGAGATCGTGGCGGGCCTTGTGCCGGAGAACTTGTGGGCCGTGCACCGCAGCAGGTGGAGGAGTTCATCGCCAATGTGCTCAAGCCCATCTTCGATGCTAACCCCGATGCCGTGGAGCAGCACGCATCTTTGAGTGTTTGATTTAAATGCTCTCCGCTTACGCTCTGAGCATAAACAGCGGAAGTTACAGTTTGTTTTGCAAGAAGGAGAAGCCTGTGGGCTTCTCCTTCTTGCTTTTTCACGAAAAGGGCCGGAAAGAAAAACTCCTTCAGCTGAACTTCGTGCGTCAGCCGTTCCCCTTTTGTCACCTTTCGGTGACAAAAGGGGAACAGTGGCATTGCGCAGCGATGACGGAAGGAGTTCTCTTGCGCAAATCATTTTATCATGTTACACTAAAACTCCAAACCTATGTAAAAGGAGAACCGCGTATGCGATTGGATAAATACTTAGCCGAGACGGCCCAGTGCACCCGCAGCGAGGCTAAGGCGCTGCTTTCCAAAGGGCGGGTGCAGGTGAACGGTGCTGTCTGCAAAAAGGGAGACACTCAGCTCAGGGAAACCGATACGGTGGCTGTGGATGGCAGGGCGCTCAGCTATCAGCAGTTCGTGTACATCATGCTCAACAAGCCCGAGGGCGTGGTGACGCTTCCACCGACAAGCGCGACACCACCGTGGTGGATCTGGTGGGGGATGCCTATCCCCGGCGGCAGCTGTTCCCGGCGGGAAGGCTGGACAAGACCAGCACCGGCTTTGTGCTGCTGACCGATGACGGCACCTTTGCCCACGACATCCTTGCTCCAAAGCGCCACGTCTCCAAGACCTACACCGTGGTGTTGGACACGCCGCTGACCGAGCAGATGCGCACCGGCTTTGCGGCGGGCGTGACCCTTGCCGACGGCACAGCGCTTTCGCCTGCGGAGGTGACGGCCCTTTCTGCCGATGGCTGCACTGTGCGGGTTGTGCTCAAGCAGGGCGTATACCACCAGATCAAGCGGATGTTCGGCGTGTACGGCGCAGGCGTGAACGGCCTGCACCGGGATGCCATCGGCGGCCTTGCACTCGACCCGGCCCTTGCACCGGGCCAGTGGCGGGAGCTTTCTGCCGAAGAAGTGTCAAAAATTTCCAGCTGACAGGGTCGGCTTTTCACCCGAATTTCAAAAAAGCAACACATTTTTCCGGTAGAATAGGGGCAGAACCACGCAAAAAGGCACTTTTTTGGTTCAGAATGGCCCTAAAGATAATATTCACAAGAAAAAACTATCTTTTTTGTTGAAATATGTTGCAAAAGTAAATTCTTTTGTGTAAAATATAAAATGTAATGCAGCTAAATTGTTAAAAATCACGACCGGCTGCCGCTGCGGTTTGCACAAACGAGGAAAAGGGGTATCCATTATGGCCAATAGAGTATTTCAAAGCGTGATCTACCAGATGAAAGACGCGATCAACCGGGTGGTCGGCGTGGTGGATGAGACCGGCGCTGTTATTTCCTGCTCGGAACTGAACCTGATCGGCGAGGTGCGCGAGGGTTTCATGGCGGAGCGTCTGACCGCGGGCGACCGCTTTGTGCGCGATGGCTACACCTATCAGCAGTTCTCCAGCGCCAAGCATAATGATTATGCAGTATTCGTGGAAGGCGTGGACGAGACGGCTGGTCAGTTTGCCGCCATGCTGTCCATCAGCCTGCAGAGCATCAAGCAGTACCACGACGAAAAGTTTGATAAGTCCAATTTTATCAAGAATGTGGTGCTGGATAACATCCTGCCCGGCGATATCTATGCCAAGGCCCGTGAGCTGCACTTTGCCACCGATGTTTCCCGCGTGGTGTTCATCGTGCGTGTTACCAGCGGCGGCGATATCTCCGCCTACGATGTGGTCAGCAGCCTGTTCCCCGACAAGCAGAAGGACTTTGTGTTCAATATCAGCGAGACGGATACCGTACTGGTCAAGGAGATCCGCAAGGGCATCGACCGCACCGATATGGAAAAGCTGGCTGCCAGCATTGTGGATACCCTGTCCGGCGAGCATTACATCAAGGCTGTGGTGGGCATCGGCACCCCCATCTCCAACGTGAAGGATCTGGCTACCTCCTTTAAGGAAGCACAGATCGCCATGGAAGTGAGCAAGGTGTTCGACACCGAAAAGCAGATCATCCGCTACGATAATCTGGCATTGCACGCCTGATCTATCAGCTGCCCACCACCGTGTGCGAGATGTTCCTGCGCGAGGTGTTCAAGCAGGGCAGCATCGAAAGCCTGGATCAGGAGACCCTGTTCACCATCCAGCGCTTCTTCGAGAATAACCTGAATGTGTCTGAAACCAGCCGCGGCCTGTTTGTGCACCGCAACACGCTGGTGTATCGTCTGGAAAAGATCAAAAAGCTGACTGGCCTGGATCTGCGTGAGTTCGACGATGCTATCGTCTTTAAGGTAGCACTGATGGTCAAGAAGTACCTGTCCAACAATCCGGCCAAATACTAATAAGCTGCAGGCTCTGCCTGCAGTGCAGAACCGGCCGCTCGAAACCGATGCTGGCCGGTTCTTTTTGCTGTGAAAACAGATTTTAATGTCAGGAGCTAATATTACCCTATGATCGATTTAGAACACGTTTCCAAGGAATATAAACGAGGCGGACCGCTGGCACTGGACGATATCAACCTCCATGTGGACGACGGCGAGTTCGTGTTCCTGCTGGGCCATTCCGGCGCAGGCAAATCCACCCTGCTCAAGCTGCTGCTGCGCGAAGAGCTGCCCAGTGAGGGCAAGGTGACCGTGCTGGGCAAGGATGTTGCCAGCCTGCACCGCCATCAGGTGCCGTATCTGCGCCGTCAGATGGGCATTATCTTTCAGGATTTCCGGCTGATCCCCACCATGACTGTGTACGAGAACATCGCCTTTGCCATGCATGTGACCAACGTCAAGCGCCGGGAGATCAGCGACCGTGTGGAGTACATGCTGGAGCTGGTGCATCTGGAGGATAAGGCCAAGGCCTATCCGGACACCCTTTCCGGCGGTGAACAGCAGCGCGTGGCTGTGGCCCGCGCCCTTGCCCACGGCCCCAAGCTGGTCATTGCGGACGAGCCCACCGGCAACATCGACCCGGAATTGAGCCTGGAAATGATGGAGCTGCTGGAGCGGGTGAGCGAAACGGGCATCACCGTGGTGGTCGTTACCCATGAGCACGAGCTGGTGCGCCAGTTCCACCAGCGCGTCGTCACCCTGAAAAAGGGCCGCATCATTTCGGATGTGCCTGCCGACAAGGAAGCCATCCGCGCACGCGCAGAGCGCAAAGAACGCCTGTTCGAGACCGAGCTGGAACCCGCTGACACCGCAGAAAAGGAGGCGGCCACCGTATGATGAGACCTTCTACCTTCTTTTTTCTGATCCGGCGCGGCATCCGCAATCTGGGCAAGCACTGGGCCATGACCTTTGTGTGCATCCTGTCCCTCAGTGTCTGTATGACCCTGAACACCTTTGCAAGCCTTGCCGAGGTGAACGTGGACAGCATGGTGAACTATCTGGGCAGCCAGAACGAGACCGTGGTCTATCTGGACCCGGAGTGTGATGATGCCACTGCGCAGGCCGTGGGCGAAAAGCTGGCGGCAATGCCCGGCGTGACCAATGTGCAGTTCGTCTCCAAGCAGGACGTGCTGAACACCTACCGCAATTACATGGAAGATTACTCCTCCTGTGGGATGAGTTTGAAAATGACAACCCCTTCAAGCCAACTACCGCGTTTCCATCGCGGATCTGAGCCAGATGGAGAGCATGAGCAAGCAGATGCAGGCCATTCAGGGCGTGTACAGCGTTACCGCCCCGGTGGAAATGACCAACGTCTTTGTGCAGGTGCAGCGCTCTGTTACCAAAGTGGGCCGCGGCATCGTGCTGGTGCTGATGGTCGTCAGCATCATCACGGTGGGCAGCACCATCCGCCTGAGCGTGTTTGCGCGCCGCCGCGAAATTGAGATCATGAAGTACGTGGGTGCCACCAACGGCTTGGTCACTCTGCCCTTCGTTGTGGAAGGTCTGGCCATGGGCCTGATCTCCGGCGTGCTCACTGCAGCGATCAGTCTGGGCGGCTACTCCTACATGGTGCAGGCCTCCGACGGTCTGGGCGGCGTGTGGGAAATGATCATGGGTCAGGCACTGGTGCCGGTGAGCGCCGTCTGGTCCACTATCATCCCGTACAGCCTCATCGGCGGTGCCGTTGTGGGTGGTCTGGGCAGTATGTTCTCCATCCGCAAGCACCTGAATGTATGATCGAAAGGAGCCGCACATGAAAAAAGCACTTCATGCAAAGCCCTTCCGGCTGCAGATGCCCGGCCATACGCCGCGCCATGCACGGCCGGAGCCTGCCCGCAGCAAGCTGCTGCGCGGTGTGAGTCTGTGCCTGGCGGCGGTATGCCTTGCGGCAAGCGTCAGCTTCCAGCAGGCCACGGCAGCCACCAGCATGGCCAGCCTGCAGAACAAGCTGAACAGCCTTTCCAAATCCATCGACCAGCACAAGAAGGAGCTTTCGGACGCAAAGAAAAAGGAAGTTGCTGCAAAAGCGCTGGAAAGTGAACTGAAGGAGCGCGTGGGGGTCATTCAGGATCAGATCAGCGTGCTGAGCACCCAGATCGCTGCTGTGCAGAACAACATTGGCCAGACCGAGCAGAAGATCATCTCCAAGGAAGGCGAGATCACCCAGAAGCAGGCCGAGATCGACAGCCAGTGGGGTGATTTTAAAAAGCACATGGCTGCCATGCAGGAGCTGCGCGACGGCGGCAGCGTGGCCATGCTGAGCGCAGTGAACGACCTGTATGAGCTGCTCACCTTCAACGAGGTCATGCAGGATATCTCTATCAAAGATACCGAGATCATGGACAACATGAAGGCCGCCAAGAGCGCTCTGGAAGCAGATAAGGTGGAGCTGGAGGCCCAGCGCAAGGAACTGCAGAGCCAGAAGGCGGAGCTGGATACCCAGAACTACCAGATGAAGGCAAAGCAGAGCGAGTTGAACAGCAGCATTTCTGCGGCGCAGCTTTCTGCACAGGATGCCCAGAAGGCCCAGCAGACGGCACAGGCCGCTATTGAATCGGACGAGCTGAACTATGAGGCCGTCAAAAAAGAGATCCAGAAGTTGATCGCGGCCGCTGCATCCAGCAAGCCGCAGCTGAGCTTTACCGGTTTTGCCTGCCCGCTGAAGAGCTATACCCGCGTTTCCAGCGAGTACGGCTGGCGTAAGAATCCGGTGTCCGGCGTCAACAGGCTGCATGCCGGCATCGATCTGGCGGCCCCGGGCGGTACGCCCATCTACGCAGCCGCCAGCGGCTATGTGCAGGTGGCAGGCTGGTCCAGCGGCGGCTATGGCAACTATGTCATCATCTATCACGCAGCATGTCGGACGGCAATGCCTACAGCACCCTGTACGGCCACATGAGTCGGTCGCCACCAGCGCAGGCAAGTATGTCAAGCAGGGCGAGCTGATCGGCTACGTTGGCTCTACCGGCAACTCTACCGGCAACCACCTGCATCTGGAGGTCTGGAAGGGCGGCAAAAAGGCCAATGCGGTCAATCCGCGCGGTTATATCCCGTTCCCGCACAACTGAGTGTGTTTATAAGGAGTCTGGTATTCTATGAACGAACAAAAACACAAGCGCTGGCTGCGTATCGGCTGCCTTGTTTTGGCAGGCGTGTTTGCACTCTCGCTGCTGAGCAGTGTGATCATGATGCTGCTGTATTAACAGGGAGGGGCAAGCATGAACCGTAAGATCTCTGTGGGCATGGCTGTCACCATTGTGATCCTTGCCATGACCGTGACCTTTTCCATTACCATGCTCATTGCCATGCGTCTGTTTGACAGCACGGTGAGCAGCGTGAAGGAAAAGGAGAGCATGTACAACAAAGTGGCCGAGGTGGACCGCTATGTGCGCAGCAACGACTACTACACCATTGATGAAACGATGCTGTACGACCGCCTGACCGCAGGCTACCTGCTGGGCACCGGCGACAAGTACGCCCGTTACTACACCGCCAACGCCTACACCGAGCTGATGAACCAGCAGAGCGGCAAGGTGATGGGCATTGGCGTGGAGCTTGGCATGGACCAGACCGGCTATGCCAGAGTGACCAGGGTGTATGAGGACTCGCCTGCGCAGGAAGCCGGTATCGTGGTGGGCGATTACATCACTGCTATTGACGGCACCGATGTGAAGAGCCTTTCCGGGGTGGATGCCGTGCAGTCCCGCCTGCAGGGCGAAGCCGGCACCATCGTCAATGTTACATGGCTCGACAGCAAGGCTGCTTCCCGGACGACGGACCTGACCCACTCCGGCTACACCAGCACCACCGTGGACTACCAGATGCTGGACAGCGTGGGTTACATCAAGATCCGCCAGTTCGACGGCAGCACGCCCAGCGAGCTGGACTATGCCATCCGGTCTCTCACTACCAGCGGTGCCCAGAGCCTTGTGTTCGACCTGCGCGATAACGGCGGCGGCGTGTTGGATGATGCCATCAGCTGCATCGACCTGATCGCCCCGGAAGGCACTGTGGCCTATGCCGAGGATAAGAACGGAAACCGCACCATCATTGGCAGCAGCGACGATGAGAGCAAGGTGGAGCTGCCCATCGTCTGTCTGGTCAACGGCAACACCGCCAGCGCAGCAGAGCTGTTTGCTGCCAGCCTGCGCACCATGAACGGCGCACGTCTGGTGGGCACCACCACCATGGGCAAGGGAACCATCCAGAGCAGCCCGCAGCGCCTTTCGGATGGCAGCGCCGTGAGCATCACGGTGGCAAAGCTCATCTGCGGCGACGGCTCCTGCTTTGATGGCACCGGCCTGAGCGTGGATGTGGAGCGTGCCTCAGTGCCGAAGAGACCACGAATTTCTACGATTATACCCCCGAGGATGACCCGCAGATCCAGCGTGCGGTCAGCGCAGCACAGCAGCTGAGCGGTACCACGACTCTAGGCGGTGTCAACGAAGCAGCTTCTTCGGCTGCTGCTTCCGAAGAAGCCGACAGCGCTGCCACTGAGCCGGAGAACGCTTCCTCTGAGGAAACGGCTTCCTCCACCGAAGCAGCATCCAGCGCAGAATAAAGGGTAAAACCGGCAGAAATGCTGCATGGGCTTCTTTTTGTAAAAAGGGACCCGGTTTATTGCGGTGCTGTTTGCCGTACGCATGTTCCTTTCTTGAAACGGCTTTTGATCGCGCCCGTAGCGCGGTGATGCCGCCTGCCGTATCGACTCCTCACGTGAAAAGGCGTTTTGGAGCGCCCCGTAGCGCTCCCGTTTACCGTACCGACCCCTTCTCGTGAAAATGCAACCCAGCCAGACCCGCAGGTCTGGCTGGGTTGCCATATTATAATAATATTTCCGCTGAATATGCCCAAAGCGACGCGGAGGGCATTCAAATCGTACTATGAAAAAGGATGGAATCTATGCCCGAACTGACCGACCTCTCGGTGATCCGCGCCTGTGTGAAAAATACGATTTTGCACTTTCCAAGGGTTTTGGACAGAACTTTATCATCAACGGGTCTGCCGCCCAAGATCGTGGATGCCAGTGGCGTGGATAAGCGCTATGGTGTCATTGAGATCGGCCCCGGTATCGGTGTGCTGACCCGGGAACTGGCAAAGCGCGCCGCCAAGGTGGTGTCCATTGAAGTGGACGAACGCCTGCCGCCGCTGCTGGCCGAAACGATGGCCGGAGTGGACAATTTTAAACTGGTATTACAGGATGTACTGAAAGTTGACCTGAAGGCTCTTATTGCGGAAGAGTTCCCCGGTATGCCGGTGGCTGTGTGCGCTAACCTGCCCTACTACATCACCAGTCCCATCGTCATGAAGCTGCTGGGCGACCGCCTGCCCATTGAAAGCCTGACCGTCATGGTACAGAAGGAAGCTGCCGACCGTCTGGCTGCTGCGCCCGGCACCCGTGCATCCAGCGCCATCAGCTGCGCGGTGAGCTACTATGCCACCTCCAAAATGATGTTCACCGCTGCGCCCGGCAGTTTTTACCCGGCCCCCAAGGTGACCAGCGCCGTGGTGCGCATGGAGATCCGTCCGCAGCCCGCTGTGCAGGTGGAGGACGAAGAAGGCTATTTTGCGCTGGTGCGTGCCGCCTTCGGACAGCGCCGCAAAACGGCTGCAAACGCCATTGCCAGCGGCTTGGGGATGTCCAAGGACGCGGTGACAGCCGCCATTGAAGCCGCCGGTTTTGATGCCCGCATCCGCCCGGAAGCCCTCACACTGGAGGATTTTGCAAAGATCCAGCAGGCCCTTGCCCGCTGAAGCAGCCCGCTGCTCAAAAAAGAATACAACAGACTTGAACCCCATAGGAGCCGTCCGCGGTTCCTGTGGGGTTTTATGATAATAGAATCGAATGGTTCGATTTTATTATCGATGTATTGCGTTGAAAATTCCTGGTATCAAAACGTGATACAACAGAAAAGAATGCTAAAAGCAGACGAAAGCATGAACTGATGGCAATGGCACCTCATTTGTTAAACGGTATAGTATACTGTTTGGGGAATGGGTTGTTTTTTTTGCACGCCAAGAAGATATTGACAAGCCGCGCGTTTTTTGGTATTCTATCAAAAGACCGCTTGATCCATGCTGGTGTGGCGCAATGGCAGCGCAACTGATTTGTAATCAGTGGGTTGCAGGTTCAACTCCTGTCACCAGCTCCAAGAAAATCCTGCGATATACCGTTAAAGCAACGGCGTGTATCGTGGGATTTTTGCTTTTCTATGCGTTGTAAATCCATCAGGATGTGCCTTGTTTGTGCCTTATTGCTCAAAAAATGCCTTGTCGGAGTGCCTTACAGAGTGCCTTGTGCCGGATGCCCGGCGGGGCGGTTTTGTACCTGTTTACCGCCTGTTTGATAGCAAAAAAGCCTGTCCGGTGTGTAGCCGGGCGGGCTCTTGTGCTATATGGGGGTTCAGTACCCTTTCAGGATGTTCAGTGCATCCAGTGTCTTTGCTGTGTCAAGCAGTTCAGCTTGCGACTTGTCGATAGCTTCAATGATGCTCCACAGAAGCGTGTAATACATGGGCAGTTCATGCCAGAGGGCTTCCAAATCGTACTTACTACAATCGGCTTCCCGATTGAGTTCATCCACCTTGCCGCGGCTGTTCATCCAGCTGTCCATGATAAACAGCAGGTCTTCAGGTCGGCCAGCCGCCCAACCACTGTGCCTACGTCCAGCGCTTCAACCTGTTCCGGTGTCAACTTCATTTTTGCTTCCTCCCTCATGCCTTGATAATGCTGCTTGCAAAAATCCAGACCAGCCGCACCTTGTCCGGTGCTGCCTTTTTCAGGCGCTCAGTGATAGCGTTAATCGTATCCTCCTTCTGGTCGCCCAGATCGCCAAAGAACAGGGCGTCCACGCTGGTGTCAAGCAGAGCTGCCAGTGTCTTGGCCTCGCAAAGCCGGAACTCGGTTTCCCCGTTCAGCTTCTTATTCAGCGTGTTGGTGGATATCTGCAGCGCTCTTGCCACGTTCTCCTGCTTCAGACCGCGTTCCCGGATCATTGCTCGAATGTCATTCATTGTGACTTCCTCCTTATGTCGGTTCCCGGCGGTAAGGGGTCACTGTTTTGGTGACACCTGCCGGGGTTATGAAATTTTGGCTGTACCAATCTGGTACAGTGTAACCGTTCTATGTGTACCAACTCGGTACAGTATAAGAGGCTCTTTCATGGTCGCACTGTACCAAATTGATACAGTGTGCAAACGATTCTACGTCATTTTTATTTTTACGATACTGTACCATTTTGGTACACATATACTATATATAGCCATCTATACCCGAAAAAAGTGTGCGGCTTTAGAGCCGGGGAAAGCAGGGGTCAAGGGGAAGAAAACGAGGGCGGGGCCTACGGGCCTACTGAATAGAATTCGCCGAATGCCTTGCCCGGTGTTGTCTTCCCTTTGCGCCCGTTCTTTTGTTGGTGTGGTCAATGATAAAGAATCATCCATCATCCAACCAGCGGAAAGAGAAAGAATAGTCGCTTGCTGTCCGGGTGGATTTTCCGCTGCGTTCCTTCTGGATAAAGCCCGCTTCTTCCAGTTCCTTCATGTATCGGACAAACGATTGCCGCGGTATCCCGTACTGTTCCGCCTTTGATGCTGGAATCTGAAAGTTGATGCTCCCGGCGGCTTCCATTGCGCAGCAGATGTAGAGCTTGAAAGCGCCTGCGCTCAGACTGCGGAACTTTTCATGAAACAGCAGGGAATTGCCGATCTGAACAAACCGGGCCTCTCTGCAGTCCCTTTTTGCGCTCATCCAGCGCGGTAGAGGCTTTGCACTGCTCTTTGCCATCCACTTTCACCTTTTTCCCCGGCGGGCTTCACATACCCCCGGCGGGCTTCACATACCCCCGCCGGGCCTTCCTGATCGTGTTACTGGGCTTCCAGCGGCTTCACCTGCGATGCACCGAAGAACGATGCCCGGTAGGTCTGGCCGTCTCCCTTGCTGCTGTGAATCAGCACTGCCTGAAACAGGGCCTTTGCACCGTGCTCTACCATGTACCCGGCGGCTTCCAGCTGCCAAGTGTTCACAGGCTCGGTGATCCCGGCGGCCTGCTGGGCTTCCTCGATGCGCTGGGCGTTGACCGGAGCAGCCTTTGCGCTGTTCCATGCCCGGTGCAGGGCTTCGGCAAAGCTGCTCACGCCCTTGCGGTACAGCTTCCATGCCTTGTGCATGATCTCGGAAAGATTGTACTTTTTCATACTGTCCTCGCTTTACTTTGCGGGTCAGCCTTGTTATAATGGGCTTGACCCTGTTGTGGGTTTGGCGTGGTGACTGTTTGGAGATGGGCACCGCGCCATTTTCTTTTATACAGCTGATTGGGAAGTGGGTTACTGACTTAGCATGCGTTCACGGCTTACAGCGCTCCCGGTTCTTACTTCGCCCCTTGCCTTCCGGTCGTGCTTCCCTTGCTGTGTCTTTATTATATACGTTAATACATATTTTGTCCATTGACATTCTTTACAAACATTAACGTATAATTTTTGATACATTGTATATGTTGACGTATATGTTAGAATATGATATAATCATCATAAAGAGGTGAGATTATGCCAACAAGTGAAGCTCAAAAGCGCGCCAACGCGGCTTATAACCGCCGTCAGGATAATATCATGCTGCGGCCCTCTAAAGAGGACGGCGCACGCATTCGCAAGGCTGCTGCCGATGCCGGGAAGAGTGTCCAGCGGTTTTGTCTTGATCTCGTATTGCCCCATTGCCCGGAAGCGGCAGACGTGCCCGCAGAGGACACCGCCGGGGAAGTAGAAAAGAGTGAGGTGTAATCATGGCAAATACCTGTCCTGTCTGCGGCGGCAAGCTGGGCCTGCTGAACCGTGAGAAAAGCGCTGACGGCCTGATCTGCGCCAGCTGCAGCAACTTTTTTCTATTCTAAGCTGGGTTTCCGGGCAGCAAAGCAGTCAACAGCCGCCCTTGCGGACTACTGGGCTACACTGGAACAGCGTCGGAAGGTGTTCAAAGAAACCGATTCCATCTATGATGGTGACGCGCTCTTTGTGTCCATTGACAAAACCAACCGGCTGTTTTGTTTTGGGCACCGCGGCGGTGATAAAAGCCCTCGCATGATCTACAGCTTTGATGAAGTCGCCGGTTATGAATCTGACGCGCCTGACGATCTGACGGTGACAGAGACAAAGGGTGGTATTGGCCGTGCCGTGATCGGTGCAACCGTTGCCGGGCCTGTGGGTGCGATCGTGGGCGCTGCCACCGCTAAAACAGAGACCCGCAAGGGTCGCAGTAAAGAGAGCGTGTCTATCCACTTTGCGCTTCCACTAGGCGAAAGCAACTTGCCGACAACGGTTTATCCAGGCGGAATGACTGCGTTTCTCAAGAGTTGCAAAGTCAGCCAGGAGAAGCCGCAGGCTGCCGCTCCGGCTGCCCCCAGCGCCGCTGATGAGCTTTTGAAGTTTAAGCAGCTACTGGATATGGGCGCTATTACGGAAGCAGAGTACAACGCCAAGAAAGCCCAACTGCTGGGTTTGTGACGCCGGGGAGGAATGAACATGGAAGAACTGTATAAGCAGCTGGCAGCACTCGCCCGCCAGCACGGAGCCCGGCGGCTTGTGCTGTTCGGTTCTCGTGCCAGAGGGGACAACCGCTATAACAGTGACGTGGATCTGGCCGTGTATGGGATGCCAGAGGGCAACCGGGCAAACTTCTGGATGGATTGCGAGGACCTGCCCACGCTGCTGAAATTTGACATCGTGCATATCACGGACGGTATGAACCCGGTGTTTATCGAAAATATCAAGAAGGACGGTGTAACCCTTTATGCTGCAGAAGATTGAGCACTATATCAGCGCGCTGGCGCAGCTGGAACAGGCTGTAGTCATCTACCAGAAAAGCCAGCAAGATGCCCTTTACCGTGACGGCCTGATCCAGCGGTTTGAGTTCACGGTGGAGCTGGCATGGAAGTCCATCAAGGAGTATCTGGAAGATCAGGGCAGCACAACGCCCATTGCCACCCCGCGCGCGTGCTGAAAGAAGCCTTTGCCGCCGGTATCATTCAAGACGCGGACGAATGGAACAAGATCATCACGGCCCGCAACATCACTTCCCACGTCTACGATGAAAAGACCGCGGAGGATGTGGCTGCACAGATCTGCAACGATTTTCTGCCGCTGCTCAAAGCACTGGGCAAGTTCTACCGCGACTGATAGCCCGCCGGGGCCGTCAGAGTAGATAAGATCACGGTAAGGAAAATTACCCACAAGCAACAAGAAAAGCCCTCAGGCACGCGCTGTCGCGGTCTGGGGGCTTTGTCATGCAGCGATTTTGTTGAGGTTAACAGAATCGTGTGGCTGAAGTGCTGCGCCCGGCGGGTGCTGCACGTTCAAAGGGTTTGGGATGCTGCCCAACAAGTCCTTGCAAGGCAAGGGGCTTTGTACATACAAAGACACTGCTTGCCGGTACAATGTCATCGATGAAACAAAAATAGTTTCATCAAAGACGGTTATATGGTTGTGCCGATTTCCAAAACATAGTAATATTGAAGTACTAACTGGGGCTGAAAGTGGCAAAACTGCTTGCTTGGTTTCCATTCAGGAATTACTAACAGCGTAGACCGTCCGTTCGCTTCGTAAAAGATTCAATGTTTTGATTGGTTGGGTCGGCACAACCGTTACCCGTGTCAACAACGCGCCTGTTACTTTTGCGAAGAAGCGAAACTGCCCTGAAAGGAGAGGTGTATATGAGTTATTGTCCGGTAGCTGGAATTGATGTCAGCAAACGATTCAGTGATATGTGCATTTTGTCGCCAGACAACAAAATCTTTGCGCAAGAAAAGATTTATCACGACGAAACATCGATAAATCGAGCAAACGCCCTACTCCAAAAGGCTGAGCGGCTTTTTTTCAGTAAGCCTGTTATTGTGATGGAGTCCACCTCACACTACCATTTGATCCTCTTTCAATTTTTCTCAGAGCATGGATATGACGTGATCGTGGTGAATCCACTTCAAAGCAATTCGATGAAGGACTTCTCTATCAGAAAGAGGAAAACCGATCGTGTGGATGCCTTCAAACTGGCAATGATGTATCGAACAAAGACATTGCGTCCTTCCCAAATTCCTCAAACGGCAACGCGTGCGCTACGCCAGCTCTGCAGACATCGTGCGGAATTGTTGAACGACGTTTCGAGTTATAAAAACCGATTAACAGCCTTTTGGATCAGACCTTTCCAGGCTATGATAAGGTCTTTTCCGATGTGGGAGCGTCACTTCCTGCGCTGTGCTTGTACGTTTTCCAACGCCGACCATTTTGCTTGTAGAGGAAGAATCAGAACTGGTTGAAGTGATTGCTGCTGCAAGCAAGTCTGGTTATAGTTTTGCTAAAAAGAAAGCTGGATTGCTAATCTCCGCAGCACAAAAAGCGCAGACATTGGGGATTCATTCATGTGCCGATGAAACACTCATTGTGTGTACCATTCAAATGCTTCGTACATTGTCCGAAAGTGTGCTTCAAATAGAAACCGCAATAGATAATTTGCTGGCTCAGATAAAAGAAATGCGCAACAACGTTTCTTTACTGCAAAGCATCCCTGGTATTGGTAGTCATTCGGCAGCCCTTTTACTAGGAGAAATCGGAGATATCTCGTTGTTCAAGAAGCCGAAACAGCTTGCAGCATATTTTGGTTTAGACCCAACAGAGCGGCAATCCGGATCATTCAGAGGGACAAAGAACAAACTCTCAAAACGTGGCTCTTCCTATGCAAGAGCTGCACTTCACATGGGAGTGGTTAATTCGATTTGTAAGCGCGGAAAGGACTCTGCAGCGAACCCCGTACTGCTCAGTTATTATGAAAAGAAATGTAAAAACAAACCGGCAAAGGTTGCTCAAGCAGCGTCAATGCACAAACTGGTCTTTATAGTCTTTGCAGTCTTGCGTGACCAGAAGCCCTTCGAACTGAAAACGCCAGAGCAGCATGCTGTTGAACAGGGATTTGTAAAAGCAGCCTGAAGTTTTTGAGAGATTCAAG
>ENA-OQER01000354-OQER01000354.1-human-gut-metagenome-genome-assembly--contig:-NODE-354-length-25956-cov-2.728871_pt1 | contig 25956 bp, 41 predicted proteins | sample MGYA00242797_ERZ504639 | MGnify/ENA primary metagenome ERZ504639 (study PRJEB26092, sample SAMD00036306) | human gut metagenome | host: Homo sapiens | study: EMG produced TPA metagenomics assembly of...
AAGCCATGCCCTTCAGCGGCAGGAAGTAGTTCATCATGGAGAACATGCCCTTCTTCATCTCGCCGCCGTACCAGGTGTTGACGATGACCTGCTCCTTGCTGGTGATGTTGAACACAACAGCAGTCTCAGAGTTCAGGCCCAGCTCCTTGTAGTTCTCAACCTTGGCCTTGGATGCGTTGTAGACAACGAAATCGGGCTCAAAGTTCTCCAGCTCCTCAGCGGTGGGCTTGATGAACATGTTGGTGACGAAGTGTGCCTGCCATGCAACTTCCATGACAAAGCGGATGGCCATGCGGGTATCCTTGTTGGCACCGCAGAATGCATCCACCACGTACAGGCGCTTGTTGGACAGCTCCTTCTGAGCAATGGCTTCACAGCAGCCCATGCTTCCTGAGAAGCGGGGTGGTTGTCGTTCTTGTACTCGTCGGAAGTCCACCACACGGTGTCCTTGGAGTTCTCGTCCATAACGATGAACTTGTCCTTGGGAGAACGGCCGGTGTAGATGCCGGTCATAACGTTCACAGCACCCAGCTCGCTGACCTGGCCCTTTTCGTAGCCTTCCAGACCGGGCTTGGTCTCTTCCTCGAACAGCTGCTCGTAGGAGGGGTTGTACACGATCTCAGTCGTGCCGGTAATGCCATACTTGGTAAGATCCAACTTTGCCATATTCGCTATACCTCTACTTTCGTTTGATCCATACGTCCTGTATAGGGCACAGCGTCTCCCGGCGGGCCGGGCGCTGCGCAGAAGGCTTGCAGTTTGTAAATGCAAATTCTCCTGCATATCATTATACATAAAAGTATCCCGAAATCAATAAACGAATCGTGCTATTTGCAGAAAAGAAACAAATTTCATTAAGAAATTTAACTGCCTGAAACAAATTCAGGAAACAAAAGCAGGGGGCGAAACCTGAAAAAATAAGGTGGAAAGGCAGAAAAACAATTTTTTGATAAAATTTTGACGAGCTGGTATCCATGAAAAACCGAGCACAAAAACGGCCCTTCCCGCAAAACGGCGCGGCAGGGAAGAGCGGAACAGGAACCACAGCCCGATTTGTGCAAAATTTACGAGATTTTGACGATTTTTATGACAAAGAAGCTTTGCCTGTGGTATACTGTATCTGACAAAAGGACAGCCTCGCTTTTTCTGTGTGCTACATATAAAAAGGAAAAAGATCATGAAGACCATCTACATCCTGCTCACCCGGTCGGTACCCTGCTTTCAAACCTTGTTTACGCTGTTACCGGTGCAAATTATACCCACGCTTCGCTGGCTTTTGACGAAGACCTGAGCTGCCTGTACAGCTCTACCCGCAAAAACGGCTATACCATGTTCCCGGCAGCCCAGCAGGGAATACCTGAACCGGGGTGTGTTCCGTCTGCGGGAGAACGTGCCCTGCGCACTGTATGCGCTGGATGTGAGCGATGAAGCCTACACCCGTGCCCGCCGCCGTGCCGAGCACATGATGGCCCACGGCAGCCTTTACCAGTTCAACGTTATCGGTCTTGCGCTCTGCGGGATGCATATCCGCTGGAAGCGCCGCCGGCACTATTTCTGCTCCCAGTTCGTCAGCGAGGTGCTGGAAAAGAGCGGTGCCATGGAGCTGCCCAAGCACAGCACCCTGATGCACCCGAACGACTACACCCGGCTGGAAGAGCTGCGGTGCGTATACAAGGGTACACTGGCCGGCCTGCCGCAGCGCCAGCAGATGGAATTTGACCAGAACGATACGGTGATCGGCGTATATCTGGGGCTGGCGCTGGGCCTGTTCCACACCGGCGCGGCCCGGGTGCGGAAGATTTTTTGAAAAAATTGAATTTTTGTGTTGACAAAGCAGACGTGCTATGCTAAAATAGCCAAGTCGGGAGCGAACACCCGATGCAAAATGGACGTATGGCCCGTTGGTCAAGCGGTTAAGACAGAGGCCTCTCACGCCTTTAACATCGGTTCGATTCCGGTACGGGTCACCATTTTATAGTAGTAAAACGGTCATGTGCCGTTTTATATAGATGCCTCTTTAGCTCAGTCGGTTAGAGCACCTGACTGTTAATCAGGGTGTCGCCTGTTCGAGTCAGGCAAGAGGCGCCAGCAAAGCGATGGAAGTTTTCCATCGCTTTTTTCTTTTTCTCCGGCCGCTTTTGTTGACAGAAAATGCGAGGCGGGATATACTTAAAGCATGTTTTAGAATTGAAAATTTGTTGGTGGGCGGATGCTTTTAAGAGCAGCATCCTCGCCTCTCAGGCGCATTCGCGCCAGCTCCCCCAAGTGGGACTTTGGCAGTCTACACGAAGTATACCGTTATGCCAAGGCTCTCCCTTTGGGAGAGGTGGATTTGCGGAGCAAAGACGGAGAGGCGAGCCGCCTTCCGGCAAAATAAAGGAGAACATCATGAAAAAAATCATTCTGACCGGCGACCGTCCCACCGGCCGCCTGCATGTGGGCCACTATGTCGGTTCCCTGAAGGAGCGGGTGCGCCTGCAGAACTCCGGCGAGTACGATGAGATCTACGTTATGATCGCCGATGCACAGGCCCTGACCGATAACGCCGACAACCCGGAAAAGGTGCGCCAGAACATTCTGCAGGTGGCGCTGGATTATCTGGCCTGCGGCATCGACCCCGCCAAGACCCATATTTTCATCCAGTCCATGGTGCCGGAATTGACTGAGCTGAGCTTCTACTATATGAACCTCGTCACCGTGAGCCGCCTGCAGCGCAACCCCACCGTCAAGAGCGAGATCCATATGCGCAACTTTGAGACCAGCATCCCGGTGGGCTTCTTCTGCTACCCCATCAGTCAGGCTGCGGACATCACCGCCTTCCACGCCACCACCGTGCCTGCCGGTGAGGACCAGAAGCCCATGATCGAGCAGTGCTGCGAGATCGTGCGCAAATTCAACGCTGTTTACGGCGATACCCTGACCGAGCCGGAGATCGTGCTGCCCCAGAACGCCGCCTGCCTGCGCCTGCCCGGCACCGACGGCAAGGCCAAGATGAGCAAGAGCCTTGGCAACTGCATCTACCTGTCCGAGGAACCGGAGGACATCAAAAAGAAGGTCATGTCCATGTACACCGACCCCAACCACCTGCGTGTGCAGGATCCCGGCAAGGTGGAGGGCAACCCGGTGTTCATCTATCTGGATGCCTTCTGCCGCCCGGAGCACTTTGCCGAGTTCTGGCCGGAATACCAGAACCTCGACGAGGTAAAGGCGCACTATCAGCGCGGCGGTCTGGGCGATGTGAAGGTGAAAAAGTTCCTGAACAGCGTCATGCAGCTGAGCTGGAGCCCATCCGCACCCGCCGCAAGGAGTGGGAGCAGCGCCTGCCCGAGGTGGTGGAGATCCTGAAGGAGGGCAGCGCCTACGCGGAAAAGACTGCCGCTGCTACGCTGGCCGAGGTGCGCAAGTCCATGCGCATCGATTACTTCGACAACGACAACCTGTTGAAATAAAATCTATGAGAGTGTCCGGGATGCCGCAGGTGTTCCGGACACTCTTTTTATAGTTTACGAAAATTGCATAGAAAATGCGGCCAAACTGTGTTAAAATAGGGGCAATAAGTACAGAAAGCCCCCGCTCTGGGGGCGAGAGGAAAAAGGAAAATCACCATGCAAAAGACCATTTGGATCACTGGTGCAAGCTCCGGCATCGGGCAGGAGTTTGCACGCCGCTATGCAAAGCTGGGCTGCCGGCTTATCCTGACCGCTCGCCGCACCGACCGGCTGGAAGCGCTGGCCGCAAAACTGGGTACGCCCTGCCGCATCCTGCCTGCCGATCTTGCAAAGGAAGAGGACTGCCAGCGCTTTTCAAGGAGCTGGAGGGGGAGACCATTGATATCTTTATCAACAACGCGGGCTTTGGCGTGTGCGGCAGCTATCTGGAGACCGACGATGCCCGGGAAGAGGAAATGATCCGGGTGAATGTGGAAGCCATGGCGCGGCTGTTCCGCTTTGCGGTGCGCAGGATGCACGCGGCAGGCGGCGGCACCATCCTGAACGTGGCGTCCTCGGCGGGGCTGCTGCCCGGCGGGCCCTATATGGCGGGCTACTATGCCAGCAAGGCCTATGTGGTCAGCTGACCGGGGCGTTGCCCGGGAGCTGCAGGAGCTGCACAGCCCGGTCTACGTGTGTGCGCTCTGCCCGGGGCCGGTGGATACCGAGTTCAACGACCGGGCAGGGGTGGTGTTTGCCCTCAAGGGCATCACGCCGGAGTTCTGCGTACAGGAAGCCATGCACGGCATGATGCACCGCAGGACCATCATCGTGCCCTCGGCCTTTATGCGGGCATGCACCACGGCGCAGAAGCTGCTGCCTGCCTCCCTGCTGATGCCCATTGTGGCACGGCAGCAGAAAAAGAAGCTGGGATGATATTCTGGATGGCTCAATATGGCTCTTGTCAACAAGCCCAAATTTTTCCGCCGAAATTGTGCGCACCGCTAATGACTGAAACCGTGTATACAAGAAAACCCGGGTTTTGCAGCTTTGCACGACTTTTCACGAAAAAATTTCCCGGAAAATTAAAAATACAGCAAAAATGCAGAAGAAAATGCCTTGACAGAGCCCAAAAAGAATGTTACCCTGTATACAAGAAGGATGCTAAAACCGAGAGTTCAGCTTTGGGCATCCTGCAAGGCAAGAACGGGGCTTCCCCGCAAAGGAACAATTTGATTGGAGGACTCTATTATGGCACAGTGCACTCCCAAATCTTTTGATCTGACCGGCAAGGTCGCGCTGATCACCGGCGCATCCTACGGCATTGGCATGGCAATTGCAAAGGCAATGGCAGCCAATGGCGCTACCATCGTGTTCAACGACATCAAGCAGGAGCTGGTGGATAAGGGCATCGCTGCTTACACAGAAGCAGGCATCAAGGCTCACGGCTATGTCTGCGACGTGACCGATGAGGATGCCGTCAACGCCATGGTGGCAAAGATCACCGAGGAAGTTGGCCACATCAACATTCTGGTCAACAACGCCGGTATCATCAAGCGCATCCCCATGACCGAGATGAGCGCTGCTCAGTTCCGTCAGGTCATCGATGTTGACCTGAACGCTCCCTTCATCGTGCAAAGGCCATCATCCCCGACATGATCGCACAGGCGGCGGCAAGATCATCAACATCTGCTCCATGATGAGTGAGCTGGGCCGTGAGACCGTCTCCGCCTACGCTGCAGCCAAGGGCGGCCTGAAGATGCTCACCAAGAACATCGCTTCTGAGTACGGCGCATACAACATCCAGTGCAACGGCATTGGACCCGGCTACATCGCTACCCCGCAGACCGCACCTCTGCGCGAGATCCAGCCCGACGGCAGCCGTCATCCCTTCGACCAGTTCATCGTTGCCAAGACCCCCGCAGGCCGCTGGGGCGAGGCAGAGGATCTGGGCGGACCTGCTGTCTTCCTGGCATCCGAGCTTCTGACTTTGTCAATGCCTGATCCTGTACGTCGATGGCGGCATTCTGGCTTACATCGGCAAGCAGCCCCAGTAATGGCTGAGAATATCCCAAAGGACTGAGCACGGCGCAGCCGGGCAGGCTTTGCCTGCTGGCTGCCGCTTTTTGTGTTTGTATGGGAAAGGATGTTGTGTTATAATGGAAAAACAGCATAAAGACGCAGTATGGGTGCCCCATGCCGAGATCGAGCCGGAGGTGTGCGGCAAGGGCGTAAAGCGCCGCATTCTGGCCTACAGCAAGGATGCCATGTGCGTGGAAAATACCTTTGAGACCGGCGGTGTGGGTGCCATGCACTGCCACCCGCACACGCAGGTCACCTACATCGTCTCCGGCCGCTACCGCTTTACCATCGGCGACGAGACCCGCGAGGTGGGCCCTGGCGACACCCTGCTCAAGCAGGACGGCGTGATGCACGGCTGTGTGTGTCTGGAAGGCGGCGTGATGCTGGACTTCTTTACCCCCATGCGCGAGGACTTTGTATAACACCTGCACCTGCAGGAGAAGATCATAAAAGGAGAAGAAACTACTATGAAGATCGCACTCATCAACGAGAACAGTCAGGCCGCCAAGAACGGCATCATTGAAGCTGCCCTGAAAAAGGTGGTGGAGCCCATGGGCCACGAGGTGGTCAACTACGGCATGTACGCTGCCGACGATGCTGCCCAGCTGACCTATGTGCAGTGCGGCATTCTGGCTGCCATCCTGCTGAACAGCGGCGCAGCGATTACGTCATCACCGGCTGCGGCACCGGCGAGGGTGCCATGCTGGCTCTGAACAGCTTCCCCGGCGTGATCTGCGGCCATGTGGAGGACCCTGTGGATGCCTACACCTTTGCCCACGTGAACGACGGCAACGCCGTTGCCATGCCGTTTGCCAAGGGCTTCGGCTGGGGCGGTGAGCTGAACCTTGAGTACTGCTTCGAGAAACTGTTCGGCTTCGGCCACGGTCAGGGCTACCCCAAGGAGCGCGTGGAGCCTGAGCAGCGCAACAAGAAAATTCTGGACGGCGTGCGTGCCGCTACCTTCAAGCCGCTGATCGAGTGCCTGAAGAGCATCGATCAGGACCTGCTGAAGGGCGCTGTGGCCGGTGCAAAGTTCAGCGAGCTGTTCTTCGCCTCCTGCAAGGACGAGGAGCTGGCAGCATACGTCAAGACGCTGCTGTAAGAGGATGCTGCTATGGGCTGGCTTTATCATCTGAACGCAGGCGTTACCCATGGACTGGAAGGCTTTCTGGAGACCGCAGTGCCCATGATCGCGGGCCTTGCCGAAGTGATCGGTCTGTTTATCATCGTCACCAGTCTTATCAAGGCCACCTACCACTATGTGCGGGCGACCTTCTTCCATGACCACCATGATTTCCACCACGAGATGAGCAGCGGCCTGACCACGGCGCTGGAATTCCTGATGTCGGCGGAGATCGCAAAGACCTTCCTTTTGCAGAATCTGGAGTCGGTGGTGCCGTTGGCTGCTACCTTTGCACTGCGCGCCATGATGAGCTTGATGCTGCACTGGGAAATGCAGGGCGGACACCGCTCTGGCCGCAAAAAAGCGGAAAACGACACAGAAGCGGAAAAGAATGACTAGTGCGCAGCTGAAAACAGAGTTTTGCCAAACTTTTGCCGTGATAACTTTCTTTGCGTTGTGAAAAACGTAAAACCTTGACATGAGCCCTTGACACTTTTGCACAAAGGGACTATACTCTTGCCATCGAAAGCAAAGGCGCTGACGGAATTGATTCCGCCAGCGCCTTTTGTGTTTTCGGGGATATTGCCGCTCGGGGGAAAATAGAGGGTCTCCTGAGTGCAAATGAAGCGTTCCTGCGTGCGATCGGCACGGGGAACACCGCACACGCCAAAAGGTTCTGGTGGCCTTGCGGCATCACATTCGTGGAGGTATGGAAAGTTATGTTCAGCTCCGTCAACACCTGTTGGACGCTGGTTGCAGCGTTCCTTGTCTACTTCATGCAGGCGGGCTTCGCCTTGTGCGAAGCGGTTTCACCCGTGCCAAGAACACCGGTAATATTCTGATGAAGAATATGATGGACTTCTGCATCGGCACCCCGTGCTACTGGATCATCGGCTTTGGCCTGATGTTCGGCGGCACTGGCGCACTGATCGGCGGCTTCGACCCGTTCATTCAGGCGATTACAGCCATCTGGGTCTGGATATCCCGCTGTGGGTCTACATCGTGTTCCAGACCGTGTTCTGCGCAACGGCCGCCACCATCGTTTCCGGCTCCATGGCCGAGCGCACCAACTTCAAGGCTTACTGCGTTTATTCTGCTGCGATCTCGCTGGTGGTCTACCCCATCTGCGGCCACTGGATGTGGGGCGGCGGCTGGCTGCAGAGCATGGGCTTCCATGATTTTGCAGGCTCTGCAGCAGTCCACAATGTGGGCGGCGTCATCGCTCTGCTGGGCGCATGGATGCTGGTCCCCGCATCGGCAAGTACGACAAGAACGGCAAGCCTCACGCCATTCCCGGCCACAACCTGACCGCCGGTGCTCTGGGCGTGTTCATCCTGTGGTTCTGCTGGTTCGGCTTCAACGGCGGTTCTTCTCTGAGCCTTGCCACCGACGAGGCCATGACCATGACCGGTCTGGTCTGCTTCAATACCAACCTTGCTGCAGCCGTTGCCACCTGTGTGACCATGATTTTTACATGGCTGCGCTACGGCAAGCCCGATGTCTCCATGACCCTGAACGGTTCTCTGGCCGGTCTGGTGGCGATCACCGCAGGCTGCGATACCGTTTCTCCCTTCGGCGCATTCTTCATCGGCTTTGTGGCCGGCTTGCTCGTTGTTCTGAGCGTTGAGTTCTTCGATAACATCGCCAAGGTGGATGACCCTGTTGGTGCAGTTTCCGTCCACTTTGCAAACGGCGTGTGGGGCACCATTGCGGTGGGCCTGTTCTCCACCGGTGCCAACACTGAGCACGCAGGTCTCTTCTACGGCGGCGGTCTGGCACAGCTGCACCCAGCTGCTGGGCCTCGTTACCGTTGACATCTACGTTGTCGTTGTGATGTTCATTATCTTCAAGCTCATCGATAAGTTCATCGGCCTGCGCGTTCCCGCAGAGGTGGAGATCGACGGTCTGGACATCCACGAGCATGGTCTGGCATCTGCCTACGCCGGCTTCTCCATCTCCGATGCAAACTCTGCTGTCATGGTGCCCAACGAGAACACCGACCTCGGCGAGGACGATGTGACCAAGGCCACCGACAAGCAGATCAGCGCTGCCGTTCCTGTGATGCGCGAGCCTTCGCCCGTGATCCACGATGGCGTGTACGACACTGGTATGCACAAGGTGTCCATCATTGCAAAGCTTTCCAAGTTCGATCAGCTCAAGACTGCCCTCAACGATCTGGGCGTTACCGGCATGACCGTCACTCAGGTGATGGGCTGCGGCATCCAGAAGGGCACTTCCGAAAAGTACCGCGGCGTGCCTGTGGATACCACCCTGCTGCCCAAGATCAAGGTGGAGGTCATCGTCTCCAAGATCAGCGTGGACGCTGTGGTGGAGGCTGCCAAGAAGGCACTGTACACCGGACACATCGGCGACGGCAAGATCTTTGTGTACAATGTGACCCGCGTGGTCAAGATCCGCACCGGCGAAGAGGACTTTGCCGCCCTGCAGGATGTGGAGTAAAGCTCCAAAATCTCTAATGGCAACCAGATCAAAAGCCCCGCTTCTGCGCACAAAGAAGCGGGGCTTTTGGCATTTGTTTTACCGGGCATGTAAAAGTTGTATAATATCCTTTGCCATTCTTTGGTTGACTTTCACAGAAAAACGTGTTATGTTTTTGCCCGCATCAAAATCAGACTGCAAGATAGAGAGGGATACAACAATGAAGGAATGGTTCCTGCATTATAAGGAAGCGATCCGGGTCTCGCTTCTGGCGCTGTTCCGGTGGACGCTTCTGGCTGTGTGCACCGGCGTGCTGTGCGGCGGCATCGGAACGCTGTTCCATCTGGCAGTGGAATGGGTGACCGAGCAGCGCACGGAGCATGTCTGGCTGCTATGCTTCTGCCTGCGGCAGGCATCGCCATCACGGCTCTGTATAAGGCGACGGGCTGTGTCGGCAAGGGCACCAACGATGTGCTGCGGGCCGTGCAGGACGGCAGCTCGGTGACGCCGTGGCTGGTCCCGGCCATCTTTCTGGCACTGTGCTCACCCATCTGTGCGGGCGGCGTCGGCCGGCCGCGAGGGCGCAGCGCTGGCAGATGGGCGGGCAGCATCGGCTGGAATATCGGCCGGGTGCTGCACTTCAACAATCATGACTGCCGCACGGCTACCGTGTGCGGCATGGCGGCATTTTTTTCGGCGCTGTTCGGTACACCGCTGACCGCGACCCTGTTTGCGATGATGGTGGTGGATGTGGGCCTGATGCTGACCGTGGCGTTCGTGCCGGGCTTTCTGGCGGCGCTTATTGCATACAGCATCTCGCTGAAGGCCGGCGTTGCGCCCACACGGTTTGTGATGGAAGCGCCGCCGCTGGATGCCCGGACGGTGGTGCGCACCGCCGTGCTGGCCATGTGCTGCGCGGTGGTGGCGGTGATTTTCTGTCAGATGCTGCACTTTTTTGAGCATAAGATCCCCAAACTGCTGCCGAACCCGTGGGTGCGGGCCGCTGCAGGCGGTGCAGCTGTGGTGCGCTGTCCTACCTGATGGGGGTGGGCCGCTATAACGGTGCCGGCATGGATGTCATTATGGATGCCGTTGAGCTGGAGCAGGCTCTGCCGTGGGACTTTGTGTGCAAATGGTGCTTACGGTGCTGACCCTGAGCGTGGGCTTCAAGGGCGGCGAAGTGGTGCCGAGCTTTTACATCGGCGCAACGTTTGGGCTGCGTGGTGGGGCCGCTGCTGGGGCTCCCGGCGGGCTTTTCTGCTGCAGTGGGTCTGGTGTGCGTGTTCTGCGGGGCGACCAATACGCTGGTGGCTTCCATTGTACTGGCGGCTGAGCTGTTCAGCGGGGCCGGGTTTGAGCTGATGGCGCTGGCCTGCGGCCTGAGCTATATGTTCTCCGGCTATCACAGCCTGTATTCCAGTCAGGGGTTCCGCACCAGCAAGCTTTTTTCGGAATTCCTGCAGCCGAAGGAAGAAAAATGAAGAAAAAATTTCATGGCTGCGTCTCTTGATTTTTTCGGCGGGACGTGCTACAATCAGCGTAGTTTCATCCTGTAAAAGCGATGATGCGGACAAACTGGGTTCCCGTTTCTCCATGACCCAGAGAGGGCTGCCCCGCAAGTGCTGCAAGCAGCCTGTCATGTGCCGGAGCTCTACCACCGCAGAGCGCAGAGGAGAACCTCTGCCGGGTGCGCCCGTTACAGCACAGCGAGTGGCGTGCAGAAAAGCACGCAATTCGGGTGGAACCGTGGAACGTTTCTGATTTTTTCAGGCGCTTCATCCCGTGAGTAAGTGTGCGGGATGAAGCGCTTTTTTGTTTTACTTTATCTGTCAAAGGAGCAAACATTATGAAGATCATCTATAAGGACGGTCATGTGGACGAGTGCCCGCAGGATCAGGAACTGCACGTTATCCGCCACACCGCAGCCCACATCATGGCGCAGGCCATCAAGCGCCTGTATCCGCAGGCTGATTTCGCCTTCGGCCCCGCTACCGAGAACGGCTTCTACTACGATGTCGATCTGGCGACCAGAAGCTCAGCGACGAGGATCTGGCAAACATCGAAAAGAGATGCGCAAGATCGTCAAGGAGAATTTGCCCATCAAGCCCTTCATCCTGCCCCGCGCCGAAGCCGTGAAGCTGATGGAAGAGCGCAAGGAGAACTACAAGATCGAGCACATGGCTGATCTGGCCGATGAGACCGAGTTCAGCTTCTTCCAGCAGGGCGAGTACGTGGATATGTGCATCGGACCCCACCTGACCTACACCAAGGCGCTGAAGGCCTTCAAGATCACCCAGCAGTCCGGCGCATACTGGAAGAACGACAAGGAAAACAAGATGCTCACCCGCATCAATGGCGTGGCCTTCCGCAATCAGGAAGAGCTGGATGCATGGGAGAAGGAGCAGCAGGAGGCCCGTGAGCGCGATCACCGCAAGATCGGCAAGGAAATGGGCCTGTTCATGACCGACGATCTGGTTGCCGCGGCCTGCCCATGTTCCTGCCCGCAGGCTACACCGTCTGGCAGGAGCTGGAGAACTATATCAAGGAGAAGGAGCGTGCACGCGGCTACCTGCACGTTATGACTCCCTGCATCGGCACTGTGAACCTGTATAAGACCTCCGGTCACTGGGATCACTACCGTGAGAACATGTTCCCCGCCATGGAGATGGAGGGCGAGAGCTATGTTCTGCGCCCGATGAACTGCCCCCACCACATGATGATCTACGCAAATCGTCCCCATTCTTACCGTGACCTGCCCATGCGCATCGGTGAGATCGCCCACGATTTCCGTTACGAGTCCTCCGGCACCCTGAAGGGCATCGAGCGCGGCCGTCACTTCTGCCAGAACGATGCTCACCTGTTCTGCACCCCGGAGCAGATCAAGAGCGAGGTCGCAAACGTGTGCGACCTGATCTTTGAGGTGTACAAGGACTTCAACATTACCGATTACCGCTGCGTGCTGAGCCTGCGTGATCCTGCCGATAAGAAGAAGTACCACGACGATGATGCCATGTGGAACCATGCAGAGCAGGCCCTGCGCGAAGTGCTGACCGAGCTGGGCATCCACTTCACCGAGGAGATCGGCGAGGCTGCCTTCTACGGCCCCAAGCTGGACGTGAACGTCAAGCCCGCCGTGGGTGCCGAGTACACCCTGTCCACCTGCCAGCTGGACTTCTGCCTGCCCGCAAAGTTCCACCTGACCTACGTGGACAAGGACGGCACCGAAAAGACCCCCGTGGTGCTGCACCGCGCCATCCTGGGCTCTCTGGACCGCTTCATGGCTTACCTGATCGAAGAGACCAAGGGCAAGTTCCCCACCTGGCTGGCTCCCACGCAGGTCAAGGTGCTGCCCGTCTCCGAAAAGACGCTGGACTACGCCGAGGGCGTGACCGAAAAGCTGGTGGAAGCCGGTGTCCGTGTTGTGCTGGACGACGACAACCAGAAGATCGGCTACAAGATCCGCGAGGCACAGCAGGTGGACCGTGTGCCCTATATGCTGGTTCTGGGTGCCAAGGAAGCCGAGGCAGGCAACATCTCGGTGCGTGACCGCAAGGGCGAGACCACCACGATGGAGCTGGATGCGTTCATCGCAAAGGTGACTGCCGAGATCCGCAACCGCAGCCTGTAAGCAGACACTGCAAAACACAAAGCGCCGCTTTCCCGGCAGGGGAGAGCGGCGCTTTTTTTGCAGGCAACAACGAATGTAAGGATCCGTATGGATGCCGCAAACTGAAAAAAATACCGCCGCCTTGACTTTTTTGCAAGGATGCATATAATAAGGGTAGAGAAAGTTGATAGAGATTGAGTATTACATCGGTCTCACACAAAAGTGAACCCCCTCGGAGTTGCCGCTCCAAGGGGGTTCTTGTGCTTACTTGCCCTTGCGGTGACTATCAACCACTTGCACAGATAGTTTGCCGTTACCTGCGCTGCGACAGCCACGAGAAAGTTGCCTAAAATTGAGTTCATCGGTCCTCACCCCCTTCTGATGCCAGAATGGGAAGGGCAGCGCGACCAGTATAGCACAAAAATCGACAGTGTGCAATTTTCGGCAAATAACAACACATAAACGGGAAGGCCCTGTTCCGATCGGAACGGGGCCTTCGCTTATGTTATATACTCCGTAAAGAGAGTTACACGTTTTCCTTCTGGACGCTCTTGACAGCCAGAGCCTTGGCGGGCTTCATCAGCAGCACACACACGCCGTTGAAGAGAACGGAACCCACGATGAAGGTGATGAAGAACTGGGGCAGGTGGGTGGCCAGAGCGGTGGTGTCGATGCAGGCCACAGTCAGGTAGCAAAGCCCACGTTGTTCAGCACCTTGGGTGCGTAGGGGTGCAGGATGATGAGGATGAACAGCACCACGGCCAGCGGGATGAGGAAGCCGAAGAAGCCGCCCAGCACCGGGGTCAGGGCCGTGATGGAAAGCAGAGCGATCACAGTGAGGATCAGACCCACAAGACCACCCAGCTCAACGGTGACGAAGCGATCCTTCACATCGCCTTCCAGCGTGAACATCATGATATTGCTCAGAAAGATCAGCCAGCTGTACTCCAGACCGGTCACATGGATGATGGCATTGGCGATCAGGATCCACACCAGCAGCATCAGGCGGAAATACAGCAGAAAGCGCTTGGTAACGGCTTCATTCATGATAAAATACCTCTTTCTTGATCGTGTTGGAAAGCTTTGCTTTCACTAAAGGACACTTTTTGACAGGTAAAACCTGCATTGATGCCGCCATTATACAATATTTACATGGCAAAAACAATACTTTTGCAAGAATAAATTGCATATTTTGGAAATTTTAACTTGCGGAACGAAGGGACGATTGAAAAATGCTCCGCTTCGCTCTGCCATTATCAGCGGAATGAATTTTATATTTTTGAGTTTGTCGCGGCCTGCGGGCCGCGACAAACTCATTTTCACACAGAGGCCCAAACGGATAGCCGCGATTGGCGGAACCCTCTCAGGCAAAACCTGACGGTTTTGCCAGCTCCCCCGAAAGGGGGAGCTGGCATTGAGCAAAGCGAGATGACTGAGAGGGTCAGTCACCCGAGAGCTGGCACGGCGCTTTTAATCCGGATCAAGCTGCAAAAATTGATTTCCCTGAGGCGGAGCCATTTCAAATTGTTTTTCTGTCCAAAATGGAGTATAATGAGACAATAAATATTCTGCCGCGGCTGCGGCTCAGATACGGGAGGAACCTTATATGAACAAACCGGTACTGGTGGTCATGGCGGCTGGCATGGGCAGCCGTTACGGCGGCATGAAGCAGATCGACCCGGTGGGGCCGAACGGTCAGGTGATCGTGGATTATTCCCTTTACGATGCCCGCCGCGCAGGCTTTGAGACGGTGATCTTTGTTATCAAGCATGAGATCGAGGATGCTTTCAAGGCAGCCATCGGCGAGCGTGTATCCAAGGCCATGAACGTGAAATACGCCTTCCAGCAGCTGGATGAGCTGCCCGCAGGCTTTGCCGTTCCGGAGGGCCGTGTCAAGCCCTGGGGCACCTGCCACGCCGTTCTGGCGGCAAAGGACCTCATCGACGGCCCGTTTGCGGTCATCAATGCCGATGATTATTACGGCCCGGAGCCTTCCGGGTGATGTATGATTACCTGTCCACCCACGAGGACGGCAGCTATTACGACTACTGCATGGTAAGCTATCTGCTCCGGAACACTGTCTCCGAGAACGGCAGCGTGGCCCGCGCGTGTGCGTAACCGACCCCGACGGCACCCTGCACAGTGTGACCGAACGCACCCGCATTGAAACGTACGAAAACGGCGTACACTTCACCGAGGACGGCGGCGCAAGCTGGACCGACCTGCCTGGCGATACCCCGGTGAGCATGAACCTGTGGGGCTTTGGCAAAAGCTTTCTGGACGAAGCCGAGCAGCGCTTTGCGGGCTGGCTGACCGAAAATCTGCCTAAAAACCCGCTCAAGTGTGAGTATTTCCTGCCGCTGGTGGTCACGGAACTGATCGAAGAGGGCAAGGCAAAAATTCAGGTGCTGCGCAGCACGGATAAATGGTACGGCGTTACCTACCGTGAGGATAAGCCGCTGGTGGTGGAAGCCATCGCCCGCAAAACGGCAGAGGGCCAGTACCCGGAAAATCTGTGGGCCTGACCATTTAAAATGCCCTCCGCTTGGCTCTGGGCACCCGGCACAACTTTTCTGTAAAAACAAAAATCGAAACGACCACAGTCGTTTCCGATTTTTTTAACGTTTAATCACTTATTTTGTCTGGGGAGGGGTAAGGGATGCCCCTTCATCCGAGAAGATCCAGAGCGTTTCATCGATATGAGAGCCACTCCTGGAGTAGGGTGTCACCTTGACGCGGAAGGTGGTGTCGTCGGTCTTTTTATAGGTGTGCTCCACGATGTCGCCGGTCAGGACTTGCTGCGGATATAGTTGTAGTCCAGCAGGTCCGCCAGACTCTCGCGGTAGGCGGGCTGCACCTGCGTATCACGGTACTGCTGCAGAACGGCGAGGAAAGAGCCGCCGGAGGTGTCCAGAATTTTCTGGAAATAGTCCGGGACGATCACGCCGCGCATACGGTCGGTCTTCAGATCCACAACGAACACGCTCTTGTACTTGGGGGCAAGGACCCGCAGGAAATGCTCGGCATCCCGCTTTTCGGTCAGGGTCTGCTCCAGCTTCTCGTTCAGGCCCCGCAGCTGGCGCTCCTGGCCGTTGCGGGCATAATAGGCCTGCTTGTCCTGCCGCATGGCAGCTTCGGCCTGATTCATGCATCGTCCAGCCGGTGCAGGTTGTTGGTGCTCTGGATGCCCACCGAGATCTCATATTCCTTCTCGCGCAGGAAAGCACGCATCTTGTCCACAGCCACCCACACGCTGTAGGGCGGCTGGTTCGGGGTGAAGATCACGAATTCGTCACCGCCGATGCGGTAGATGCGGCTGGAAACAAAGAACTTGCGGGCCGCATTGGCAATGAAGCAGAGCATGGCATCGCCGCTGCGGTGGCCCAGATGGTTGTTGATCTCGTGCAGGCCCACCACATCGATGTAGGTGCACACCATGGAGTCGTATTCGCTGGACTGCAGCGTCCGCAGATCGGTCTCGAAGAGGCTGCGGTTCAGCAGGCCAGTCAGGGTGTCGTGGCTGTAGGAGAAGTCCAGCTCCTCGCTGAGATGGTCGGCCTGTGCATCCTCACGCACCACCACGGTGCCCATGGGTTCTGGGCGCAGCAGTTGCGGCAGGGCAGAAATTCCATGGTGATCCACACGAACTGGCCGGACACGTTTTTGCGGAAGCGGTAGGCCTCCGGCTGCTGGGTGCTGAAAACAGCGGAGCGCAGGTCTCCAGATCGGTCTGTCGGTGAACATCTCCGCGTCGTCCGGGTGGATCACCTTGTTCGTCACCATGCGCTCACAGTAAGCGGCAAAGTCCTCCTCGGTGTCCGAACCGGCACCGGGCAGGCGTGGATCCCGCTTGATGACCCGGTATTCGCCGGTGGAAAGATTCAGCAGGGAAAGCTCCAGCACATTATCCGCAAAGATCTGGTAGGCCTGCAGTGCCAGTGCGGTCTGCTCACTGTCGGAGACGGGGACCCGGCGGTCATGGCGCATCAGGTCGCGGCGCATCAGGTCGCGGCGCATATCCCAGTAATCCTCGCTGTTGGGCTGGGCCAGCAGGGCCTCGGCGTTCTCCACCGGCATGGGCTTGTAGAAATAATAGCCCTGCGTATACAGCAGTCGGCGGCCTGTAGCATGGAGACCTGCTCCGGCGTTTCCACGCCCTCGGCGATGATGGGCAGATTCAGGCGGTGGGCCATATCCACCACCGATTCCACGATCTGCACGCCCTTGCTGCGGTTCTGCTGGTTCATGTCGATGAGCTTCATGTCCAGCTTGATGGCATCCACGTTGGTGTCCTTGAGCATATTCAGCGAAGAATAGCCGCTGCCAAAGTCGTCCATCATCACAGAGAAACCTTTGCGGTGCAGGCCCTGGATGGTGTTTTCCACCAGAGAAGCGTTTTCGGCCAGCATGGTCTCGGTGATCTCGGCCAGCAGGAGCTTGGGCTCCAGCTGATACTTTTCCACAAGGTTGGAGAAGATCTGCGGCACGTCCAGATTGACGATATCCACCACGGAAACATTCACAGATACAGGCACAAGATTGCTGCCGCTCTCCTGCCACTTGTGCAGGGTCTTGCAGACAGACTCCCAGATGTACTGATCCAGCTGGGTCACAAGGCCGGTGCTTTCCAGCAGGGGCATGAACTCAGACGGGGGCACGCAGCCGCGGGGTGGGGTGGTTCCAGCGCACCAGTGCTTCCATGCCCACGATGGCGCGGGTCATGCTGTTGCACTTGGGCTGCAGAAAGAAGCAGAACTCGTGATTTTTCAGGGCGTGCTCCAGCTCGCTCAGCAGCTGACGCTGCTTCTTGAGACGGCCGAGCATGGCCGGAGTAAAGCGGTGCACACCGCCCACGGCCGGGCTGGGGTCTACCGATGCGATCTGTGCAAGTGCATCGGGTTGCAGTGCGCCGACATTTTCATTCGACTTCAGTTCTTCGGACATGATAAATCCCTCGCTGTTGGATGTTTTCGACAAAATATGGCATTTTAGAAAACAGTGTAGCACGATTTTAAACCTTTGAAAATAGATATTTAAAACATTGCGACATTGCGGCAAAAAAGAACGGAACGCCGGACGGGTCCGAAAGGCGGGGCATAAAAAGACCGCTGCATTCCTGTGCAGCGGTCTTTTGGGCAGCGGTCTCAGGCATCCTTGCGAGTGTCGGAGCCGTTTTTCTTCGGTTCTTCTTCGGGGCTTTCCCGGCGGGCAAGACCAAGGCGCAGGGCCTTGAGGGTGGTCTTTTTTACGCCATGCTTCAGGCCGGGGAAGGCGCGCAGCATGCGGCGCGGGCCAACGATGCGGGGGGTGCGCAGCAGCTGGGCCTGCATTTCATCGCTGCGGGCCTGCAGCTCCTCGGCCAGCTGTTCCAGACGCAGCAGCTCGGCAGCGCGCTCCACGTGCCCTTGGCGGCCAGCTGTGCAGCTTTGGCGGCTTCGGCCGTGTTGAGCTTGGGCGATCTCGGAAGCACGCTTTGCGGCCTCGCGGGCCTCTTCGGTCTTGGCACGGACGGCGGCCAGCGTTTCACGCAGGGCACGCTTTTCCGGTGCGGCTTCGCGGGCCTCGGCGGCGGCAAGCTTGAACTGCAGGCGCTGCTCGTCCAGCTTCTGGTCGGCGTTCAGGGTGGTGGTGCCCAGCAGCTGGGTCATGGCATCGCTGACGGCATGGATACTGTCGGCCAGCTGCTCCATGGCATCCAGCGTCTTGGCCAGACCGGAGGCGGCAAAGGCCGTAACGACTACGTCTGCCGCGTAGACTGCATAGAGCACACACATAACGACAAAGCCCACAAAGGGCGGGACCATATCCACAAGACCGGCGACGACCGGGTGGACGATGCGCATGACCACCAGCGTGCCCACGCCCCACAGCAGGCTGAATTCCAGACAGATGTAGCCGCCGATGTTGAAGGGAAAGTCACTGTAGTCCCACCAGCGGGTGTGATAGAGCTTATACAGTGCAGCCGCCTACCAGTTCCAGCGCACTGGGCAGGATGACACCGCCGATGTACAGCAGCAGGACGCTGTCCTGCAAAGGGGTCAGGGTGAACAGCACAATGATCATGCCGAAGCCGTAAATGGGGCACACCGGGCCGTTGAGAAAGCCGCGGTTCACCAGTGACCGGTGGTGGCGGCGGCAAAGATGACCTCCAGACACCAGCCGGTGCAGGAATAAATGAGGAAGAAGGCCAGCACATGATACAGCGAAAAGCCGCATACTGTGGTGGTCGTGAGAAAGTTGAGCATAAAACACCTCCTGTGAGAATCATGCTGCTGTGCAGGTCAGTTCTGTTTTTGTACGATCTTGTATTCATCGCCCGGCTCAAAGAACGGGCAGGCAGCTGTGCTGCGGGAAAGATAGCGGGCCATCTCGTCCTCGTCCAGACAGCCGCCCTGAGCACAGTACCAGCTGCCGTACTCGTCCTGCACATTGTTCAGGCAGATCTCGCAGGGGTCATTCATTGCCTTCGCCTTCCTGTGCAGCCTTGGCAGCAGCCTCGGCCTCGGCCGCTTCGCGGGCCTGACGCTTGAGGATCTTCGGCTCGATCCAGGTCACGCTGGCGGGGTCCGGGTCCTTGCGGGCGATCAGGGCTTGATCTTGATGCCCATTTCGGTGAACATGCCTCGTGTTCGGTGCGGATGTTCCACTCCGGCTCGTTCTCATGGAGGTCAAAGGTCATCCACTCGATGTCGTAGCCGGAAGCGGGGAAGTATTCCAGACTGTCGCGGAACAGATCATCGTCGTCGGTCTTGAAGTAGATCTCGCCGCCGTCCTTGAGGAACTCACGGTAGTTGATGAGCTGGCGCGGGTAGGTGAGGCGGTGCTTGTGGGAAGAGCCGTTCTTGCTCCACGGATTGCAGAAGTTGATGTAGATGCGGCTGACCGTATCCTCGGCGGTAATGACCCCCTTGATGCGCTCGATGTCGGTGCTCATGATCTTCACGTTGTCGATGGGGCGGCCTGCAGCCTGATAGGCGGCTTCGATCTTGCGCTTGGCGAGGATGAGCACCTTATCGGTGATATCAATGCCCAGATAGTTGTTTTCCGGGTGGCGCAGGCCAACTGGGAGATGAAGCCGCCCTTGCCGCAGCCCAGTTCCAGCACAAAGGGCTGCTCCGGGCGGGCGTACTGGGCGTGCCACCTGCCGCCCCAGATCAGCGGCTCGTGGACATGGAAATCGGCTGCCATCAGCTCGTCGTGGGCATAGGGTTTGAAACGCATTCTCATAGTTTGTTGTTCTCCTTAAAATTAACGTGGCTCGCCCTCTCAGGCGCTGACGCGCCAGCTCCCCCAAAGGGGGAGCCCTTGGCAAAGCCGGAAGGTTTTCCGTACTGCCAAAGCCTCTCCCTTTGGGAGAGGTGGCTTTGCGAAGCAAGACGGGGAGCGAGGATGCTTACCGGTTTTGCTCCCGCAAATTCCTCCACCTGTTCCGGTGCAGCGGCGCAGCTGCCCTGACAGATGCCGGGCTTGCCGCCGCCGCGTCCGTTCAGGGCGGCGTTCAGGGCTTTGGTCAGGCGCGCACATCGCCGTCTGCCTGCGCAATGCAGTAGCCGGTGCCCTTTTCGGTGGGGGTCAGGGCGGCGCAGAGACCGGTGGTGGCTTCGGTCAGGCGCACCGCCAGCCGGTGCAGGCCGTCCGGGTCAAGGCCGGGCACTGTGCGGATGGCATCCTCACCGGGGTTTGCCAGCTGGGCAAGTGCATCGAACAGCTGAGAACATACACCAAAGTGTGTAAACTTGAGCGCAGTATACTCATCGTAGACGCGATGCACCGCCACAGCGGTCTGGTCGCTTGGCCGAGAGCAGCGCCCCGATCTCTGCCTGCCGCTGGCGCATAGCCTGTGCAGCAAGCAATGCCCGCTGGCCGCACACCACGCTCAGCCGCACGCCGCCCTTGTAGTTCTCGCTGGCCAGAATTTTGATCTGTCCCACCTGTCCGGTGGTGCGGGTGTGAGTGCCGCAGCAGGCGCAGACATCCGCACCGGGAATGGTCACGATGCGCACCTGCCTTCGATCTCCTTTTTGGAGCGGTAGACAAGGGCGGCAAGCTCCTCCCGGGTGGGGTAGCTGACCAGCACCGGCACATCCTGCCACACGATGCGGTTGGCGGCAAGCTCGGCTGCTGCAGGCCTCGGCAGAAATGGGCACGCTGGTGTCCATGCGCACAGCCTCGGAACCGATGTGGAAGCCCACGTTCTCGGCCCCGAACATCTGGTGCAGGATGCCGGAAAGGATGTGCTCACCGGTGTGCTGCTGCATTTTGTCAAACCGCCATTCCCAGTCGATGCAGCCGGAAACGGCAGTGCCGGGAACAGCGCTTTCCGGCAGAGCGTCCACGCTGTGCCAGAGGATGCCGTCATGCTCGTGCACATCGGTCACATTCAGCGTGGCACCGTCCGGCAGGGTCAGGGTGCCCCGGTCGGCAGGCTGACCGCCGCCCTCCGGTAGAACACCGTGCCGTCCAGCGCAATGCGCCCGCCGCCGGTCTTTTCGTCCGGCTCTGCGGCAAGGATGATGCTCTCGCACTGGGTGCGGAAAGCGTCCTGTTCAAAGTATTTTTCAGTGCGCTGCATGGTACCTCCAAAAACCCTCTCAGTCATCGCTGCGCGATGCCAGCTCCCCCGAAAGGGAGCTTTTTCTCTGGAGGGAAAATAAGACTTCCGGGCTGAAGGGCGCCTCTCACCAAGCCATCGTCTGAAGCTCCCCCTTCGGGGGAGCTGGCGCGAAGCGCCTGAGAGGGTTATCCCGTAAAAATAAGTATACCACGTTTTTTGCCTGTGGAAAATAGTCTGCGGATATGTTATGATAAGAAACAACGATATTCCCATAAAATGTTAAAAATGAGGAAGGTAATAGCATGCGTGAAAGTGGAATCCTGATGCCGGTGTCCAGCCTGCCCGGCCCTTACGGTATTGGCTGCTTTGGCAAGGAAGCATTCAAGTTTGTGGATTTTTTGGCACAAGCGGGCCAGAAGATCTGGCAGATCCTGCCACTCAGTCCCACCGGCTACGGTGACAGCCCCTATCAGAGCTGCTCGGCCTTTGCGGGCAACCCCTATTTTATCGACCTCGACGCTTTGAAGGAAGAAGGCCTGCTCACCGCCGCCCAGCTCAAGGCCGAAAAATGGGGCACAGACCCCAAAGAGGTGGACTACGGCACTTTGTATGTGAGCCGCTTTAAAGTCCTGCGCACCGCCTACGCCGCATGGCGCAAGCAGTGCGCCGGGCTGCACGGCTGCAGCTATTACTTCCCGGATGATTATTATGCCTTTACCCTCGCCAATGAGGAATGGCTGGACGACTATGCCCTGTACATGGCCCTGAAAGTGCCAACGGCATGAAGAACTGGGTGGAGTGGGACAAGCCCTACCGCCTGCGCGACAAGAAGGCCCTTGCTGCCTTTGCCGCCGAAAACGAGGAAGAGATCGGCTTCTGGAAGTTCGTGCAGTACAAGTTTGCGGCCCAGTGGCAGGCGGTGAAGGCCTACGCCAACAAAAAGGACGTGCAGATTTTGGGCGACATCCCCATCTATGTCTCTGCCGACTCGGTGGATGCATGGGTGGGCGGCGCGCTGTTTGAGCTGGATGCCGACGGCGGCTTTGCCCGTGTGGCGGGCTGCCCGCCGGATTACTTCTCTGCCGACGGTCAGCTGTGGGGCAACCCGCTGTACAACTGGGCCTACCACAAAAAGACCGGCTACGCGTGGTGGGTGCGCCGGGTGCGCCACGCACTGGGCATCTACGACCTGCTGCGCATCGACCACTTCCGCGGCTTCGATACCTATTGGGCCATCCCGGCGGACAGCACCACGCCCGCACCGGCAAGTGGGAGAACGGCCCCGGCATGGAGCTGTTCGATGCGCTGGAAGCTGCCTTGGCAAGCTGCCCATCATTGCCGAGGATCTGGGTGAACTGTTCCCCAGCGTGCGAAAGCTGCTGGCCGACAGCACCTTCCCGGGCATGAAGGTGCTGCAGTTCGCCTTTGGCGGCGGGGACAGCGAGTATCTGCCCCACAACCACGTCAAGAACAGCGTAGTGTATCCCGGCACCCACGATAACACCACCCTGACCGACTGGTGGGAGAACGGCGCTTCCGAAAAGGAAAAGGCTGCCGCTGCCGCTTATCTGCACCTGACCGGCGTAAAGCCACCGTAAAGGAGCTGGCGGCCATCCGGACCGATGATGTCCGCATCGCTCTGCTGCGCGCAGCGCTGGGGTCGGTGGCTGACCGGGCCATCATCCCCATGTACGACTGGCTGGGTCTGGGTGCGGAAGCACACCTGAATACCCCCGGCAAGCTGGGCGGAAACTGGGCATGGCGCGCCGCTGACGGCTTTGCCGCCAAGGCACTGGCCAAGACCATCCACGACGAGTGCAGTGTGTACTGCCGCGTATAAACAGAAGGCACAGAGCGGCGGGAGCTTGGCAATTTGACGAAAATGTAAAAACTCCGGCAGAAAATTGTGCGTTTTGCTGGTAAAATCGGAAGCTGAATGGTATAATGTTGCTAAAGCGCATTATGCCATTTTTCTTTACCTGATGCGTTCCCGGCATTCCGGAAACAGGGCGGGCGCGGGATGCATAATGCGGCAGATGGTTCCTGAACGTATGGGGAACAGGTGACTGCACGCGGGATACGGGAGCGCCGCGTGCGCAGATGATGGGGAAAAATACATGAAGAAAGAATGTACCGAGCAGGATCTACGGGAACTTGCGCGCTCAGCGCAGGCCGTATTTGAGGCAGTGACCCTGACCGAAGCACCGCTTTGTGACGGCTGGCAGGACGATGGCCTGCGGGTGGACTACGAGCTGCGCAATGGCCGTGTGGACTGTGTGCTGCACCGCAGAGTGGAAGCGGACGGCAAATGCTGGGAGCTGGAAATGTGCGCACCGCTGGCAGGCAATGTGCTGCCGGAAGAGCGCATGACGCCCCGGGAGCGGGAACTGTGCCGCGAGGATATGAGCCACGATTTCCTTACCGGCGTGTACAACCGCCGCTATCTGGAAACGGTGTTTGCCCAAAAGCTGGAACAGTGTGCAGCGCAGGGCCGCAAGGCGGCTGTGGCGCTGGTGAGCATCGACAACGGCCAGAAGCTGCGGGATACCTACGGCCAGCCTGTGATGGACCAGCTGCACTGCTTTGTGGGCAACCAGTGGAAAAAGAGCTTTGATACCCCTGCGACCCGCGTGGTCTGCCGCCTGACCGGCAGCATCTTGCGGTGGGCTGTCTGGACGCCGACGGCAAGCAGCTGGCAGAGGAAATGCAGAACCTGTATCGGCAGATGCCCCGGGAATGCATCACCACCACCGGCATGATGCGCCGGGTGCCTTTACCTTGAGCTGCGGCGCAGCCGGGCTGGAGGATGTCTCTGCAAAGAACTGGCAGGCGCTGTACGAGCTGTGCGACGCACGCCTGCGGGAGGCACAGAACGCCGGCGGCGATCAGATGCGTGCAGAATAAAACCAGCGTATAAAATCCCCCTTTTGGCGCAGACTAAGGCCAGAAGGGGGATTTTTTGTATGGAAAACCAGAAAAACGACAACTTGAACCTGCTGGAAGCCGTGGTGCAGAATACCGAGATGGGCAAGAACACCTTGGAACAGATCGTGCCGATGACCGACGATGTGCAGTTCAAGGCCGAGCTGCTGCGCCAGCGCAATGTGTACCACCAGCTCAATCAGGAAGCGCACACCGCCATCGAGGCCTGCGGCGGCACCGCGCAGGGGCAGAGCGCCATGGCAAAGCTGAACACGAAAATGGGCATCAGTATGAAGACCCTCACGGACAAGTCCACCCGCAATCTGGCCGAGATGCTCACACAGGGCAGCGGCATGGGGGTGGTGGACTGCGTAAAGGCCCAGAAGGATTACCCCAATGCCGCGCCCGGCGCAAAGCGCCTTGCCCAAAGACTGCAGGAGTTTCAGGAGGATAGCCGGGTAAAGCTGGAACAGTTCTTATAAGGCTGCGCTGCGGCGCATGAAAAAAGCGACCCCGTCCGTCAGGTACAGCTGCCTGACGGGCGGGGTCATTGCCGCAAAAGCGGCACATCCTTTTACAGTGCTTCCACCATTGCTGCCACGATCCTGGTGGCGGTGGCTACATATTCCGCAATGCTGAACTTTTTCACCACCAGCACCTCGTGGCCGTCCTCGTCAGCGTTGTCGCTCATGGCGCGCAGGATGACGCAGGGCACACCGTTCTTGGCGGCAATCTGGCTCACAGCGGCACCTTCCATCTCCACGCAGTCGGGGGCGCATTTGGCTTCAATGGCAGCCTTGGTCTCGCTGTCGCCCACAAACAGGTCGCCGGTGGCGATCTTGCCCACCAGAGCCTTCACACCCGCTTCGGCGCAGGCTTTTTCGGCGGCAGCGATCAGCTCCGGGTCGCCGGTGTATTCCTTGAGGAACGGCGGGTTCTGGCAGATCATGTCCAGCTGTGCGTCGTGGTACAGCACGGTCTTGCCGATGACCACATCGCCAATGCCGATCTTCGAGGTCATATTGCCTGCGATGCCGGAAAAGATGATCTTCTCCGCGCCGAATTTTGTGATGAGCACCTGCGTGGTGGCGGCGGCATTGGCCTTGCCCATGCCGGCACAGCACACCACCACCTGTCTGTCGGCCAGCGTGCCCTTGTGGTAATCCACGCCGCCGTAGGGCTCCACGGTGACGTTTTCCAGCTTTGCACACAGCTGATCGACTTCATCGGGCATTGCGCCCATAATACCGAAAATCATGGTGAACTCCTTTTATAGTAGGATTGATTTTTTTTTCAGCGTCCTTACGGATGGCGGGACGATTTTGAATGGCCTCCGCTTTGCTCTGGCCATGTACAGCGGAAAGAATATTTTTATTTCGCGTTGTTGCGGCCTGCGGGCCGCAACAAACGCTATTTTCACAGGTGGGGTCGTGGCGGCAAACTTATCTCTGTGCCAAGGCCTCTCCCTTTGGGAGAGGTGGATGCGAACGCAGTGAGCAGACGGAGAGGGCAAGCCCGGCAGAGTTTTACATGGCTGCTATTTCGATATCAGACGTTGAACAGGAACTCGATCACATCGCCATCGTTGACAACGTATTCCTTGCCCTCGGTGCGCTGCAGACCCTTGGCCTTGACGGCGGCGTAATCGAAGTTGTTGCTTCCAGATCGCTGTAGCCAATGACACTGGCACGGATGAAGCCGCGCTCGAAATCGCTGTGGATCTTGCCGGCAGCTGCGGTGCCTTGGTGCCCTTGCGGATGGTCCATGCGCGGCCACTCCTTCTTGCCGTCGGTCAGGAAGG
>ENA-OQER01000356-OQER01000356.1-human-gut-metagenome-genome-assembly--contig:-NODE-356-length-25934-cov-3.782927_pt1 | contig 25934 bp, 36 predicted proteins | sample MGYA00242797_ERZ504639 | MGnify/ENA primary metagenome ERZ504639 (study PRJEB26092, sample SAMD00036306) | human gut metagenome | host: Homo sapiens | study: EMG produced TPA metagenomics assembly of...
ATATTATATCTGGTAAAATTCGTTCTCTTTTTTTCCACTATCATTGTGGCACGGACATACAATTTCGCAAAGACCGCAATCTATACATTTTTCTTTATCTACTACGGGATAAAGAAACCTTCATCATCTTCATACATAGAGATACACTTTTTAGGACATTTCTGTACACAAGAAGAACAACCACAACAACTATGTTTATCTATAATCTCTATCATATTTAATTATTAAAATACCTTTTTCCTAACTCTTTCATTTTCATAATAACGAATTTCTTTTCATCTCCTGTTAATCCTATAACAAAAGAAGAAAGAAGCATAGTTACCACAGAAACAACACATACCAAAAGACCTATCCATAAAGTAGCAGGAAATACATACAACAAAACTATAGGTAAAGGAACTGCCAATAACAACACAAATAAACAACGTAATAAAACCTGATAAAAATAACTACGCAAAGGAAAAGAAATCATAGAATGAATGATAAACAAACGAACAATAAAGGCAAAAACACAAATAAATAAATGAACAACAAATACACTTGACGGTTCGGCTCCCAATTTAAGAACCAAATAAGAAATCGGAACGATGGAAAGCAATATACCACCAATAACAGACTGATACACTCTAATACGACCTGTGGATTGTGCCGCCACCATAAAAGCACCAGCCATAGCATCTATTATAACAATACATAACATTAACCGAACAAACAATACCGTATAATGAGGAACTGTTTTAAGCCACAAACGCAATATCATATCCGTTTCAAGTAGTATCGGAAGAGAAATAACTGCAAGTAATAAAAAAGTAAACCTAGAACTACGAAATATCAAACTATACATATAGGTAAAATCACCCAACGCGTATGATTTGGTTATTTGAGGATTCAAAGCTGTTTGAAAGTTTATAGAGAACTGAACAACTGCTCCTTGTACTTGTATTGCTATGCCACGTGCCGCATTCACAACAGGACCAAAAAACATATTCAACAAAATATTTATTCCTTGAGAAAAAAAAACAGTTGCAAAGCCTCCCCATAAATTCCAACCACCAAAACATAACATTTCTTTAAACAATCTACTATCCCACCCATATACATAATGAGTTTCTTTAAAATAACAACTGCAATAGCGACCGTATACAACACGAATTAACAATTGCATAGCACAAAGCAAAGCTGCATATACAATTAGCTTGTCAGACTCCGTAAGATACAATAAATAAACAATACCCAATTTCAATAATACCTCAAGAACTGAGATATAAGCAAAGGCTGACATTTTTCATGAGCTATAATCACCGCATTATAAGGAACGCTTACTATCATAGCCATCATAGTAACAATTGAAAATTGATATACCCAAAAAGCAGCTTCTATTCGAGAAGAGGGAATCACCATCTTTTCATAAAGAAACCAAAGCCCAACCGTTTCACCCAAAAACAGAACAACTAAGGCAACTAACAAATGAATATTTACGCTAGTCTGAAAAACTTTTTGTAATTGATTAAAATCTCCTTTTCCTAATGCAAATGTAATATAACGTTGAGTAGAAGAAGACATTGCGCCATTAAAAAATCCGAACATAGTTATCACACCTCCCACAACATTATAAATTCCAAAATCTTCTATACCTAAGGCAGCTAATATGACACGTGAAGTATAAAGACTTACCAACATCATAAATAACATGCGAAAATAAAGCAATAATGTATTTTTCGCTATTCGGATATTATTTGCTGAAATATCTGTCATAAAAAGAAATATCAAATTCTTTTATTTAAATACAATTTATAATATGATTATTCCGTATTCCCAATAACATCCAATATTTCCTTATTCTTATTTTTTAAATGAAATGCAGGAATGCAATTATGATCTTTCATGCATAAATCTTGGATACATAAATTCTCTAATAGACCATAATGAATTAATAGTTCTTGCATTTTTGGAAAAAGAAAACTATTATAAAACAACAACTTCAATTCTGCGGTACTCATTTGTGCTTGAACAAATTGAACATATTCTCGATACTTCTTATGTATATCTGCCTGTTGAGAATGATTTGAACTATATCTGAAATATTGCGCTTCACTATACCTTACAAACTTAAGAATATGATATAAATGTCTGAAATACACACTAACATTACAATGATGCCTATAAAAAAATAATAAGCTATGGCAATTTTCTTTTGAATAGTATTAACGCTATTATATTTTAAGTGACCTGATTGAGTAATACAATATTGTTGATTGACATACCCTAAAATAAAAGAAAGTCTTTTTTTTGAACATTTTTTTTCAAATTCTTTTATTTCAATAGGAGGAACATTTACACCATTTATTCCATCATTATACACATCTTCTTCAATACTGTCTTCTATATCAATAGCATCTTCCTGTGAATACCCATAGCAATCCTTTTGCTCCAACGAGCTAAAGATCAAAGATATTTGATTAGAAGCATTTATAAAAAACATTTCCCCTTTTACATGATAATCATCAAATCTTTTTCTAACATCTTGGCAATCCAGATATGAAAACGAAGACTCTACTTTTTGTTTTATATCCCTATGTTCTTGCAATAAATTAAAAAAAGGTCGATTTAAATTGTTCTTCCTTACTTATTCCTATCTGATGCTCATTAAACCGATACTGTTCACGAAGGGTAAAATAAAGTAAAATAGCATTTACTAAACCTATAATAGGGGCAGTAGTTCCTGCAATGGTATCACCTATCTCTCCTTTTTCCGTAAAGTCCAAAAACTCCGGTCCATTTAAAGTAAAAATGAAAGGGGCAAAAAATGTAAATAATATAGCAAATCCTATAAGAAAATTACTCTTCTTCATTTTATCAATAGAGTTTTAGAGGATATAATTTAAACTAGTTACGCATACCTTTTAAATAATCAATAATTTCTATCTAAAACATAAATCAAATTCATAAACTACGTAAGTAGACTTACTTCTTATTGTAACACTATCCAAAAAGGAATTTGATAACAATATAATTAGTATCTAATACTATATTAATCATAATAAGGAGTTCTCAAATGTTCCTTCAATATTACCTCATTCCACATCCCTTCATCACACCGCTTTTCACTCTTCGAGCATAGTAGTAGGCTATCAAAGATTTATGATTTCTTCCAAGGCAGGCCTTCTTTAACATAAGAAAGCATCTTTAAAAATGTAACTGAACTGGGTTTAAAAGGTTCTGACTTCATATTCTTTAGTTTTTATGATAGACTAAGAATATAACGATAAACAGTCACAAAAGCCAACACCACATACTATTCCGGCTTCTGACTAAACAATAAAACTGTTTCGGTAAATTATACAATGACAGAGGTTAGTCTAGATTATCAAGGCAGACAATAATCGCTGCATAATTCAGCCTTCTTTCAAGATCCCGAACACCAACGGGCATAAAAATAATTAGACTTATACAATGAAAATGAAAGAATAAGAATTAATATAGTCAAGATTAAAATTTACCATACTTCAAAATAGGTAGCATCCTGACCTGTACGTTTCTTAAAGTCCTCCTTCATCTTCTTTTCCAGCTCCTTAACATATTCACGCTTTAATCTTCTTGCTTCTTCCAGCCGACGCAAAGCATCTTCGCATGTCATTTTCTTAGTACCTTTATCTCTCATATTCTCTTGAATATTCATATTACCCACATGCAATAGCAGAAAGAAGGACTATCTTTCCACCCAATTTTCAACCATCAGCCCTTTTATATTTTTAAAATGCTTCAAATTGTCCGTCACCAATATAAGATTTCTAGAACAAGCTGCAGAAGCTATCAGCAAATCAAAATCTTCGACAGGAGTGCCTAATGAGCGGAGGCGATTCTTCTCTTGAGCAAAGAAATCTACAGATTCTGCAAAAAGCACAATATTTATCTTTGATATAAAACGATCTATCAGATCCAAATTCTCTTTTAAACGATTACTTTTGTAAGCGCCATATTTCAATTCTACAATGGTTACTTCTGATACAAAACACTGTGAAGCACCTATTCCTACTAATTTTTCAGCTATTTCAAACTTCTGCCGGAATAGAAATACACAGATACAAGTATCAAGAAGATATTGTTTCATAATTCAATCTCCCTATTTGAAGTCCTTGCACCACGTATATCCTCGATAACCTCATCTGCCGTACGATCATCTTCCCATCGCCCGACAAATTCTGAAGTCCAATTTGAAGTATCGGACGTATTATCCTTGGCAACTAAGGAAGCAGACAACTTGGCTATCAGTTCCAACTTAATGTCGGAACTTAGGTCTTTCAACATCTCCCAATAGATATTTGAAATTGAAGTTTTTGAATTTGAAATATTCATTGTCGGCATAATCGTCTTTTCTATCATTATATACAAAAGAACAAATTATTTTTCATTCTTCCTAGTGAAATATTCTTTTTAACTCACTGCACCACCCTCATGCATGCACCTATTTCCATTTCAATGCCTCAGCCACCGATCATAATCAGCCAACCGGCTGATCAGCTGCTGCTTACTCTTTTTCGGCTTTTCCTCTTTCTTCCACGGATCAATCGCCTCATGTGCCAAATGATAATAAATACTGCTATCCGTACAACCATAAAGTGTAACCACAGCAAGCGCACGCGACTGCTCCGCCTTGACGAGAGGAAGCATCGTCTGCATAACGCCAACCAACTTTGCCGCCTCTTCTTCCATACCCAATATAGTATAAGCCGGCAGCAAATGGCATAAAGCTTGCAACGCATCACATCCGTATCCATCTGGAGATTGCCATATTCTTTCAACGCCTTGGCAGCCAGGGAACGATCTTCCTCACTCACCCCCTCCGCACTGTGATAACGCTGAAGAGCACTGTGCAAACCATTCAACATACAGTCATTGTCCAGACGGGTATATACATGCTTGTCCTTATCATTCAGGCAATTACCTCATACTCACCCGGCATCACACGCAGCAGCGGAACCCACATCCAGTTCTCCACACATACCATCACATCCTTCGCCCGGCTCCCGGCTGAATGACAACAGTCGCCTCCACCCCCTTAAACCGTCCCTCGGTAATGCGTATCCGGTCGCCCTTGCGCAAACCATCCGGCTGGGTATATAAACAGGAAGTGTATTGGAATAAGAACGGGCCACCCACTGCAAATTCTCCATTGCCGCATCGGAAAGGTAGGGGAAATACTCCCGCTTCCGCTCCCTCACCCGAGGCAGGAAACTGAGCACAGGAAAACGTTGCATCAGTTGGAAAACATCACGCTCGGAGGCACGGACAAATACATAGTTGAAGAGTAAGGGACGCTGGTATTGACGAATTTGCCGTCTATACGCTTCACTTCCTGATAGGAAGGAGCAAAAAAGCCGAATGAGGGCTCGCCTGCCTGTATGCGGCGGTCCTGTTCCCGTTGCAAACCGCGCACTCCTCCCCTATGACAGTCGGGAAGCGACAACACATACCAACGCACGGCATTGTTATTCCGCAAAGCTCCAACGCTTCGGGAGATGCCACAGAACGCTTCGGTTTATCAACTGATGGGATAGCTTTTTCATGAGATTTATCGTCAGAAATCCACGCTGACCGATACTGGAAGACCATATCAGCACAGTGTTTATAACTGGCTGATAAATAGCTTTTTACACAGATTTCATTTTGTATTTCTGAAATCTTTTATTTGTTGTTTCTTTCGTCCGAAGACGTCTTTTCTGTCTGCTTTTTATAGACATGTTTATACCCTCAAAAAAGGTTCTTTACCCTTTATATAAAAGGAATTTAGAAACTTTTTGAGGGCACAAAGATACACTATAATTGTGTATTACACAATAAAAGCGCTTAAAAAATAGGAAAACTTACTTTTGATAAGAAAAATAAGAGATGGGTATATTTCGTAATCACAATAAAAGATTCAAGTTTTACAAATATTTATTCAATAGGACTGTAATAACCTTATCCAATTCTATAAGGTCATTCTTTATAGTAGTAAATACTATCTGCTCGTCTACATTACTATATTCATGCGAAATAAGATTGCGCATATCATAAATAGCCAACCAAGGAATTTCCTTATATTCAGAAAGCGGTGATGGTTGTAAAAACAACAACTTTCCTACCTGTTCACCTATTACTTGAAGGCGCATAACACATGCATTGAACACCATCACTTTATCCATGGAGGCTAAAAAATCATCAGCACAATTTATTTCTTTACTCCATTGCTGTATATAGTAAATGGATTCTTTTATCTGGGTTAACCTGTCGCAAATGGTTAGTCGTCCTCCTTTATACATAAATGGCTTCTTTTTCAATATTCTGTTTCAAAAATGGAGACAGTGAGGAACGGAAACGCACTAAATCAATTTCACAATGAAACATTTCCGTCAAAACAGTCTTCAAAGTGTACATAGTGGATAAAGTAGGATTATCAATATCTACAACAATATCCAAATCACTATCTTCCCTGTTCTCTTGACGTGCAACCGAACCGAAGATACCAATTGATTTAATTCCAAACTCATGCCCAAAACATTGTTTGAAACTAACTAACTTTGCCTTACATTCATTTAAGCATAACATACTTTTCACCAACTTTAGGTACTGGAACAAAGATAAACCTTTTATTTGAACGATACAAGTTCTTACCTCGGTTTCTTCATTCCACACACCATCGGAGCTCTCCCTGCATCAGAATGTCATCATCACCATAAACCGAACGCCCCATTTGTTCGCATCGGGATGATCCAGATAATTCAGACGGCGGACATAGTCTATGTGCAATATCTTGAAAATATTGTGAATACCCACAGAGCATTCCATGTACGGGGTCTTCGGGTCCATCACAAAGCTGGTAGGACGTCCGTCACGGGTCGGGAACAGGAAGAGTTCGCTGTCACCCGGATGTTTCATCGGATTGTTCTTGTCGGTTAAATGACCATACAGCATCTTGAAGCCGATCGCCTCACGCCACTTCAGTTTCTTCAGCAAAGGAATACGGTTGAAAATCTTACCGTTCAAATCCCACGATACATCCAGAGAGGCGTAACGGTCGTTCAGGAACTCCATATTATTAATCAAGTTGAAGTCTCGCGCTGCAGGATATAAGACAAGTTGGCCGCCGGCATAATCAGCAACGGGAACGGAACTTTATTCCACTGCGCACCGCCTTTCACGAACATATCAATCTTACCCCATGACGAGAACCAGAAACGCTTGTACAGCCCTACTTCCGTCAGATTGAAGTTATACTCTCCGCCCAGCACACCCTTGAAACCGGTCGTGTGCGACAGCGTGAATACCGGAGCGTCAAAAGAAACCGGTATACGGCGTTGCTTGGTATTGACAAATGTCTCACCCGGAGCGTAACGGAAAGCCAAGGAGGCTTCCATGGTCTGAATCTCAGGAACCAACGTTTTCTGGTCATCATTGGTTATATAGGCCAGACCGCCGGTAGGCTCGTCCGTGCTGTGTTTCACTTCCACCGTGGTCTTCAAACCAAACTGCGTCTCGTTCTCATACTTCAAGGCGATATTCCGCACGTAGGACATCTGGTCCACCGTAGAAGTCTTGAAAGAAACGAACACATTATCCTTGTCCGTCTTCAGGAACTTATCCGTGGGCGACATCACATCATACTGATAGCTGAACGTGATAGAGTTCTTCGGGAACTCGCGCGGCAGGTATTCCTTCTTGTTGAAAGAGTATTCCACCTCACCCATATACTTGGAACGATGGTCCTTGAACCCGTAAGCATAATATCCCTTGAGGAACAGATGCGGATTCAGGTTGGCCGTGGTCTGCGCGCTCATACGCAAACGCAATCCGTCGATATAGTTATTGGAGATCATGGTGTTTACCGGACCGATATCCACCTTGCTGGGGTTGTCCTTGGTTCCGGTTTCCACAAAGTTCTCGATAAACGCTTTCAATACAAAAATCACATATTTGAATCCCGGCATCTGTTCCAGACGCTTCACCAGCATATCCATAGAACTCTCGGTCTGCGTAAGCGGAACCGGCCGGTATTGATTCCAGAAATCGTCTCCGCGCATCATGGCGTCCGCCTCTTTGATCTCGGCCCCCTTACGCTTGAAAAGTTGCTGCGGAAGCTCATCGAAGGCATAATCGGAATAACGGGTAGTCCTTCGTATCTGGAATCCTTGCATGATCTTCATCAAGGTCATCTCCACAATCATGTCATCGGTCTTCAACACCCACTCCCCATTAGGCAATTGCTCGAACTCCTGAATAATATCCATATTGTCCACAAAGTTCACTCCCGATTTCTTGCAGATTCATCGTACATTTCTTCACCGTATAAGATGAATCGGCCAGTACATACAGATGTCCCGTGAAACCGAAATCCTGCGAGTTATTGGGGACAAAGGTGAGATGGAAGCACTTGTCCTTGTCCACGAATGTGGTGTCCATAATGTAAAACTTATAAAACGAAATGGCGTCACTGGACGAAATAGGACTGATGAAAGGATACTGCAACAGACGGATATCGTTATCATAAATATTCACATCCGTAAACACATCCTTCAGAACCGTGCTCAGCATATCTCCTGTGGCAAACAGCTCGTTCACCCCCGTAGAGCTCATCCCTTTGATAATGGTCTTCTCACTCTTGGGATGTTTACGGTAAATTTTCTGCGAAGCGGTCTCGTCCACCGAGATAGGAAGGATAAATTTATTGGTTTCCTCACAAGTTCGATCTGGTCTTTCAGGAAAGGCATCTTTTTATACATACCTTTTTCCAGCATTTCGGGGGTCACATCATTCAGTGACATTGTGATCTTCTGATACTTGTTGTACTGATAATAGTCATTCTCACTCAGCTTGTTATTGTTCTTATGAGCAATCACTTTCTTCATCAGTTCCACAGCCGGGTTATTCTTACGGGAGTACTTCTCTCGTTTGGGCTTCACCACCACTTCGTCCAGCATGATATCGTCCGGCCTCATCCTCACATTCAGGTTCTTGGTGACACCGGGGATTATATTCACTACTTTTGTTACATACCCCACTGCCGAAAAGGTGAGTTTATTCCAGCCTTTACGGGTTTCGACCTTATAATGTCCATCATTATCGGTAATGCTTCCTACGCCTTTTCCTTCATAAAAGACTGACAAGTATGGTATGGGATCATTCGTCAATGAGTCTGTTACAACGCCTTGTATATTTTGAGCTGACACCGAGATGCAGCATCCTAATAACAAAAATAGTAAAAACGACTTGATGTATTTTGTCTTCATTCTTTTTACCGCTATTCTTATGAGCCAGCAAAGTTAAGCATTAACTTAAAAGAAAGTTGCTAATATAAGCTAATAATTACAGAAATCTTACATATTGACCAATAAATAGGTGAAATTTAACACTGACAGAGCCTTTATATAGAAAAATAAAAAAGGGGTCTTTTCACAAAGCCCCCTTTTTTAAGTTTTCAATAGGTATTAGTTTTTTTTTAAGGTAAAAAGATTGTTTTCAGGATAACGATGCAAATATGGAGCCTTTTTTTAAACCAGCCAAATAAAAAACTATGCCATACAACATGTTTTTAGAAATTTCTGTCTTTTTTGGCAGATTATTATTCAAAATGCTCTTTATCGGCCTCATTACATATACAAAGATAGCAAAAGTTTAATTTGAAACAGCATTTTAATGAGTTTTTTCTTTTCCCAAGAAATGTTCGTCCACTTTATCGCGGTGTTTCAGTACCTTTGCATCTATAAAGAAAACAATCTCTTCAGCGATATTAGTTATATGATCTCCGGCACGTTCCAGCTTACGGATAACGGTGCCGAGTTCCAGGCAAGTCAGGAAATTATCGGGATGTGTTTCCAGATATTTTGTAAGCACGGCAGGGGCAGCCGCATTTATCTCATCCAGAAAGTTGTCCTTACTGAATACATTGAGGGCTAATTCCAAATTTTCTTCATTCAACGCGTTCTTGGTCATTTCGAGCATACTGAGCACTTGTCTCAACATCTCTTCTATACGCAGACTGTGGAGCAGTTCACTATCCAGCACTGTTTCCTCGCTTCTTACCACAAAACGGGCTATGCCTTCGGCAAAATCTCCCAAACGCTCCAAATCACTGTTTATTTTGAACATGGCCAGCACAAAACGCAGGTCAATGGCTACCGGATTGTATAGAGCGATAGTGTCCTCTACATCACTGTCAATTTTCAACTCGAACGCATTCACCCTTTTCTCACGGACAATGACTTGCTGTGCCTGGTCACGGTTAAAGGTCAGCACGGCCTCTCCTGCCCTGTCCAGCTGATTGTAAACCAATGTCCACATCTCGTTCACTTCCTTCTTCAGTGATACAAGTTCTGATTCTATAAATTTCACCATATTCTTAATTCTTGTTTTGTTTATTATTATTTCTTTCACCGCAGATTGCGCAGATTCACACTGATTTTAATTTTCCGGACAGAAGAATAAAAAGGCAAATCCGTACCCATTACATCTGAAAAGCAAACAAGCCTGCATCGAGCTGTGGTACATAAATTCCATTTTTATCTTATCTCCCATTGTGCAACGCTGTGATGAATGCTTTATCCGAAACGTCCCGTAATATAATTCTGGGTTGCTTCTTTGCCCGGATTCGTAAATATCTTCTTCGTATCATCATATTCCACCATATTGCCCATATAGAAGAAGGCTGTTTTGTCACTGACACGCGCGGCCTGCTGCATGTTGTGAGTGACAATAACGATGGTATATTCTTTTTTCAGCTCATGAATCAACTCTTCTACCTTGGCTGTAGAGATAGGATCCAATGCCGAAGCCGGTTCGTCCATAAGCAGCACCGAAGGAGATACGGCCATGGCACGGGCTATACACAACCGTTGCTGCTGACCGCCGGACAGAGCAAACGCAGACTCTTTCAACTTATTCTTCACCTCATCCCACAACGCGGCTCCTTTCAAGGTTTCCTCCACCCTGTGGCGGATAAACTCATTATCTTTCACCCCATTTACCCGAAGCCCATAGGCCACATTCTCGAAAATGCTCTTCGGAAACGGATTGGGACGCTGGAATACCATTCCCACATTCTTGCGCAACTCATCCACCTGCACAGACTTGTCGTATATATTTCTCCCGTCAATCAAAATCTCCCCTTCCAGACGAGAGCCGGGAATGAGATCGTTCATGCGGTTGAACAGGCGGAGGAAGGTGGACTTGCCACAACCGGACGGACCTATGAAAGCCACCACCTCTTTCTCTTCAATCGTCATGCTTATATCTTTCAGCGCCTGAAAATCACCATAGAAAAAATTTACATGTTTTGCATCTATCTTATTCATATTCTTAATGTTTTAATAATTTGCTGATTTGTCAATGTGCTAATGTACCAATACCCGTGCGGTACACAGTGCAGCCAATCGGCACATTGACAAATTATTAATTCGTTTTTACTTTGTTGGAAAAAATACCGGCGGAGTGCATTTGCCAACAGGTTTATAATTAAAATAATAAGGATCAGTACCAACGCCGTACCGTATGCCAAAGGAAGCTGTGACTCCATATCCGTTCCGCTGGTAGAAATCACATAAAGGTGATAAGGCAATGCCATGCATTGGTCCAGAATGCTATGTGGTAGTTGCGGCAGGAAGTAAGCGGCACACGTAAACAAGATAGGCGCCGTTTCACCCGACACACGTCCCAAAGCCAGAATCAGTCCGGTAATGATGTTGGGCATCCCCATGGGCAGAATTACATGCCAGATGGTTTGCAACTTGGTCGCGCCCAAAGCCAGACTCCCCTCACGGAAGCTGTCGGGAATCGCCTTCAAGGCTTCTTCGGTGGTACGTATCACCAAAGGTACACAAAGCAATCCCAACGTCAAAGAACCGGCTAGGATGCTGTCGCCGAACCCCATGTATTTCACAAACAGTGCCATACCAAACAAACCGAACACAATGGACGGAATACCGCTCAAGTTATTGGTCATCATCCGGATAAAGCGGACCAGCTTGCCTTTCGGCGCATACTCGTTCATATAAATGCCACTCATCACTCCCACCGGAAATGCGAACAGCGCACTGCCCACCATCAGATAAAAAGTACCTACAATGCCGGCCATATACCGCCACCCGTCATACCGTCACTGGGACCGTGGTCAGAAACTCCCAGCTGATTACTCCTATACCTTTATATATAATAAAACCGAGAATGGCGAACAGAATGAGGACAATGCTATAACTCAGCAGTTTGAAAATACCGAATGCCAGCCATTGCGAACGTCTTTTACGCGCCCCTTGCCGGGCAGGGAAAACATCTTGCTTCATATTTTAAATACTTAATTAATCTTTTGTCAATCTATCAATATACCCACTGGCTGCGCTGTGTGCCGCATGATCATTAGCACACCGGCAAATTAGTACATTATTTATTTGTTCTTGATGAAATATATTCTACACTAAAGTTGATAAGCATCGTGATGAAAAACAACACTACTCCCAGCAGGAACAGAGCTTCATAGTGCGCGCCGCCGGCGGGTGCCTCTCCCAGTTCCGCTGCAATAGTCGCCGGAATGGTACGAAGCGGTTCCAGAATAGTGGTAGGTATCACAGCCGCATTTCCTGTAACCATCAGCACCGCCATCGTCTCGCCTATGGCACGTCCGATGCCCAGGACAACGCCCGAAGTGATTCCGGAAATGGAAAACGGAATCACCACCTTATATATAGTCTGCCAACGAGTGGCGCCCAATGCCAGACTGGCCTCGCGCATGGCACGGGGACAATTCCGCATCGCATCCTCACTTACGGTAATGATAGTAGGGAGTGCCATGATCGCCAAAACAATACTTCCGGCCAATCCGGTCTCGCCCACAGGCAGATTAAAGACTTCTGAATAAGCGGTACGATAACAATCAATCCAAAGAAACCGTAGACCACGGACGGAATGCCACTGAGCAATTCAATAACCGGCTTCAGAAAACTACGGGTCCGATGGTCGGCCACCTCGGACATATACACCGCCACCGACAAGCCGAAAGGCAAAGCGAACAGGATGGCAAAGAAACTCACCCAAAGCGTACCCGTAATCAAAGGAAGAAATCCGAACTGAGGGGCGGGAGTAGCCGTAGGGAACCATTCCTTTCCGGCAAAAACCTCGTCAAAAGAAATAGACTCGTCTTTCAGCAGATGCCCCGGAAAATCCTTTTCTATAAACTTGGAGGGAACAAAGGCGATGATGCCTGGATTACCGGCAACGATCTCGCCGATGCACCGGGGAGCCTTCTCGTATTCGGCTCCCAGCTCTTCCTCCGAGAAATAGGAGGTGATATCCTCCAACCGGAAAACTTTAACCTCCGCGTCCGGTCCTCCCAACTCTTTCCAGTTGGTAATCTCTTCGTCAAAAACATCTTTTATTTGTGCCGCACTCAGTTCCTGTACCGGATTGCTTTATTCACCGCCAGTACATACCCCTCTTCTATGACTTTTTTATTAAAAAGTCCCAGAGCCTCCGCAAATAAGAATACGACAATCAGCAAAATAGTAATGCTCGTTATAAAGCCGCTGCAAGTCAATATCCCTTCTACAATCTTTTCCCAAACTCGTTTCATACAGTTTTAGTCTTCTATTTTAATAACTGATGCAAAAAAAGCCTCTTTATATTAAGGTGATATGAAAGAAGCTTGAAGTATTTGCTACAATTATATTACAAACTTGTTACAGATAAAGAAAAACCTGATCTTATTACCATTTTCCCGCAGGAACAGATTCAATCCACCCTTGCCGGTGAATATTACCCGTAACAGAATCGTAACACACCAGTAAAACAAATGACACAAGAAAACGTTTCTTTTGCACACGAATTAATATAAGAACTTATGAATCAAGTAAAAGCTCTATTTCTTTTTATTCTATTGGCTTGTAGTCTGAATATTACCGCGCAACGCATAAAAGGTAGTGACACGGTGTTGCCCGTATCACAAGAAACAGCCGAGATTTTCATGAAAGATGATCCCGACCGACGGGTAACCGTCACCGGCGGAGGAACCGGAGTGGGGATTTCCGCCCTGATGGACAACACAACAGATATCGCTATGGCTTCCCGTCCCATCAAATTCAGCGAAAAGATGAAACTGAAAGCCGCCAAACAGGAAGTGGAGGAGGTAATTATAGCGTATGACGCCCTGGCCGTCATTGTAAACCCGTCCAACCCTGTCAGCCAACTGACACGCCAGCAACTGGAAGCCATATTCCGCGGCAAGATAACCAATTGGAAACAGCTGGGGGGACCCGATATGAAAATCATTGTCTATTCTCGCGAAACCTCTTCGGGAACTTACGAATTTTTCAAAGAAAGCGCCCTGAAGAACAAGAACTACATGAGCAGCAGCTTGTCCATGCCCGCCACCGGAGCCGTGATCCAGTCTGTAAGCCAGACCAAAGGCGCTATCGGCTATGTGGGACTGGCCTACTTGTCTCCCCGGGTGAAAGCCATTGCCGTTTCCTACGATGACGGCAAGCATTATGTACTGCCCAGCCTTGAAAACGGAAAGAAGAAACTTTACCCCGTAGTACGCCCTCTTTATTACTATTACAATGTAGCCAATAAGGAAAAAGTGACCCCGTTCATTGACTACATCCTGTCACCCGAGGGGCAAAATATTATAAAAAACGGTGGATATATTCCTGTGAAATAAAGGATATCCCAAAAAGAATGCGTACTTTTGCAGCAAAAGTGTAAAATTGATATCACAATGACTGAAATGAACGCTACAGAAGCTACAGAGAAGAAAAGTCTGAACTTCATTGAACAGGCAGTTGAGAACGACCTGAAAGAAGGTAAAAACGGAGGGAAAGTACAAACCCGCTTTCCGCCCGAGCCGAACGGCTACCTGCACATCGGTCATGCCAAAGCCATCTGTCTGGATTTCGGGATAGCTGCACGCTATGGTGGCGTATGTAACCTGCGTTTTGACGACACCAACCCGACCAAAGAAGATATGGAATACGTGGAAGCCATCAAGGAGGACATCCAATGGCTCGGATTCCAGTGGGGAAACGAATATTATGCATCCGACTACTTCCAGCAATTATGGGATTTCGCCGTCAATCTGATAAAGGAAGGAAAGGCTTATATAGACGAACAGAACTCCGAACAAATCGCGGCACAGAAGGGAACTCCCACCCAACCCGGAACCGAGAGCCCTTACCGCAACCGTCCCATCGAGGAAAGTCTGGAACTGTTCAACAAAATGAACAGCGGTGAAATAGAAGAAGGCAAAATGGTGCTCCGCGCCAAAATAGACATGGCAAGCCCCAACATGCACTTCCGCGACCCTATTATTTATCGTGTGGTAAAGACTCCGCACCACGCACAGGCGAAACCTGGAAAGCATACCCTATGTATGACTTCGCACACGGACAGAGCGACTACTTTGAAGGAGTAACTCATTCACTGTGTACCCTGGAGTTCGTACCCCACCGTCCGTTGTACGACCTGTTCGTGGACTGGGTAAAAGAAGGTAAAGATCTGGACGACAACCGTCCTCATCAGTATGAGTTCAACAAACTGAACTTGAACTACACCTTGATGAGCAAGCGTAACCTGCTGATTCTGGTAAAAGAACATCTGGTAAACGGTTGGGACGACCCCCGTATGCCGACTCTCTGCGGTTTCCGCCGTCGCGGCTACTCGCCCGAGTCCATCCGCAAATTTGTAGACAAGATAGGTTATACCACTTACGATGCCCTGAATGACTTCGCCCTGCTGGAAAGCGCTGTCCGCGAGGACTTGAACAGCCGTGCCACCCGTGTATCGGCAGTCATCAATCCGGTGAAGCTGATCATTACCAACTATCCCGAAGGACAGGTGGAGGAAATGGAAGCTGTCAACAACCCGGAAGATCCGTCGGCAGGCACACACACCATCGAATTCAGCCGCGAGTTGTGGATAGAACGCGACGACTTCATGGAAGATGCCCCGAAGAAATATTTCCGTATGACTCCGGGACAGGAAGTGCGTCTGAAAAGCGGATACATCGTGAAATGTACAGGCTGCAAGAAAGACGACAACGGCAACGTGGTGGAGGTATATTGCGAATACGATCCCGACAGCAAAACAGGAATGCCGGGCAGCAACCGCAAAATCAAAGGTACGATCCACTGGGTAAGCTGTGCACACTGTCTGCCTGCCGAAGTACGCCTGTATGACCGCCTGTGGAAAGTGGAGAACCCGCGTGATGAGATGGCCGCTATCCGCGAAGCAAAGAACTGCGACGCACTGGAAGCCATGAAAGAAATGATCAACCCCGATTCGTTGAATGTATTAACCAACTGCTATGTAGAAAAATATCTGGCCGATGCCAAACCGCTGGATTACTTGCAGTTCCAACGCATCGGTTATTTCAATGTGGACAAAGACTCTACACCAGAAAATCTGGTGTTCAACCGCACCGTATCTTTAAAAGATACCTGGAGCAAAATTAATAAATAAAAACAAGCTTATGAACTATGACATGTCTTCTTACTTTGAAGACCCGGAATTTAAAGAAGCATTAGCAAGATACGAGGGTATGGTGGAAAACCATACCCCCGCTTATTTTGAAGCTGATGAACTGACCGATATCGCCGAATATTACGCCTCAAAAGGAAGACATAAAGACGCTGACAAGGCCATAAATCTTGCAATCCAATTGCACCCTGATAACATAGACGCCCTGATTTTCCAGGCACGTTCCTTGATGCTGCTAGGAAAAAAAGAAGAAGCCCAAATGGTGATGCAGCTCATCAACAACCCTGCCGACCGTGAATTCAGATTCCTGCAAGCCGACCTGCTGATAGAGGAGGAACACATGGAAGAGGCCGATAAGATATTACAACAACTGGCCATGGACGAGGAGTATGAACTGGATACGCTGCTAGACATCATTCTGGACTACGTTGACGTCAACCAGAAAGAATACGCCAAGAAGTGGATCGACTGCCTGTTTGCCCATTTCGACATGCAAACCCTGCCGGAAACCAACCAACGTCTTCGCGACGTGCTGTGCGATTATTACAGTACTTTCAACAAACCGAAGTTGGCTATCCCTTACCTGAACATGACTCTGAACGAGTTTCCCTATTCCGTTCAGCATTGGAACGAACTGGGTAAATGCTATCTGCAACAAGAGCAATACGAAAAGGCGCACGAAGCTTTCGATTTCGCATTAGCCATTGATGAAAACAACACAGAGACATTGACCTTGAAAGCATTCCTTTACAGCCAGACAGCAAATATCAAGGAATCTATCAACTATTATCTCCGTCTGGAAAAGGCGACAGAGAAGAAACCTCCCGTTTATATGGCATTGGCTGGTCTCCACTTCGAGATGAAGGATTACGAAACCGCCATGAAGTATACACAAAAGCTGCTAAAACAGAAACAGGAGATAACTGCATTCGAGCTAACCGATATATATAGTATCGCAGCCCTCTGTCATGTAGCCCTGGGACATCCTGAAGAGGGATATATGTATCTGGACCAAGTGCTGAAGCAGAACGGGAACGATGCGGAAACACGTATCTATGCCGGACAGTTTTTCACGATAATGGCAGGCAGCAAGGACATCAGCGAGGAGGAAAGAAAGAATAATATCGACAAGGCGGAGGAACAATTCAACCTCGCCCTGGAATTCACCCCGAAAGAGGAACGGATGGATATTTTGTTCAAAATCGGATCCAAATACTTCGATGAACATCTCTTTGAATATGCCAACCGGTATTTTGAGCAAATAAACAAAGAATTCCCCCACAACGCCCATAGCACTTATTTCTTTCTGATTTATGGCTATCTTTATTTACAGCAACCAGGTCCGTTCATACACTATCTGGCTAAAATCAATAAAGAACTTCCTGATACGTATGCAGCTCTGGGAGTTGATGAAAACGCACAGTTTCCCGACCAGTTATTCAACGAAGCGATACGCGTAATCAAGGACGATATCAGCAAAGGCAAGCTAAACTTAAACAATTATTTATAATTATTTTATGGAATCAGTTGCATTTATTCAATGGTGTCTGGACCACCTGAATTATTGGACAATTACGTTATTAATGGCCATCGAGAGCTCTTTTATCCCCTTCCCCTCGGAAGTGGTAGTGCCTCCTGCCGCTTACAAGGCAGCCGGAGGCAACAGTGACCTGAATGTATTTCTGGTAGTTATATTTGCGACAATCGGAGCCAATATCGGCGCTCTCATCAATTATTACATAGCCTATTTCGTAGGCCGTCCGCTGGTTTATAAATTCGCGAACAGCCGCTTCGGGCACATGTGTCTGATTGATGAAGCCAAGGTTCAGAACGCGGAACACTACTTTGACAAGCACGGGGCACTCTCCACCTTTATCGGACGTCTTATTCCTGCCGTCCGCCAGCTTATCTCCATTCCTGCCGGTCTGGCCAAGATGAAATTATCCACTTTCCTGCTGTACACAACGCTGGGAGCAGGTATCTGGAATGCCATTCTGGCGGCTATCGGTTACTATCTGCAATCAGTGGTTCCCGAAGAGCAGTTATTGAGTACCGTAACCGAATACAGTCACGAGTTAGGATATTGCTTCATTGCTATCGGTGTTTTAGTGGTAGGTTTCTTGATTTACAAAGGAAGAAAATAAAAAAGAATGAACTTTTTTCCATTTAAATTTGTTATCATTACAGTATCGAACTAAAATATAATAAAATTATGGCAAAAACAGCATTTAAAGGAGCACCGGTGACATTGGCCGGAGAATTTGTAAAAGTAGGAACTTCAGCTCCGGAATTTACATTGGTAAAAGGAGACTTAAGCAATTATACATTAAAGGACGGTAAAGGCAAGTACCTGATTCTGAACATTTTTCCCAGTCTGGATACAGGTGTATGCGCTACTTCCGTACGCAAGTTCAATCAGTTGGCTGCAAACCAGCCCAATACGGTAGTGTTGGCTATCTCTAAAGACCTGCCATTCGCCCAGGGCCGCTTCTGCACCACCGAAGGGATCAGTAACGTTATTCCTTTGTCTGATTATCGCTATACTTCCGATTTTGCTGAAAAATATGGTGTTCTGATGACCGACGGTCCTTTGACGGGATTATTGGCACGTTCGGTAGTAGTGGTTGACCCGGAAGGAAAAGTGGTTTATACCGAACTTGTTCCCGAAATAACCCAGGAACCGGATTATGAAGCTGCGTTGAAAGCAGTAAAATAAAAAGCTCCCGAAGGAATAAAGAAAACGGCAGAAGATTTTGTCAATCTGTCTGCATAGGTTTTGGTGGTTTCGGGCATAACTTCAAGAAGTTATGCCCGAAACTTTTATGTGTTATGCCGGAAAGATCTATCATCTTGCATACGAACGATCTATAATCTTACACCCGAAAGATCTATCATCTTGCATCTTCATCTTCTAAGACAAATACCATTGATACATTCGGTGTACTCCCTCTTCTATATCAATCTTATGCTGCCATCCCAGACTATGCAATTTGCTTACATCCGTCAGCTTGCGCATAGTGCCGTCGGGCTTCGTAGCGTCAAAAGTCAGTTTGCCTTGATAGCCCACTTCTTTGACAATCTTATCCGCCAATTGAGCGATGGTGATTTCTTTTCCCGTACCGATATTGATATGGCAGTTACGGATATCCTTGGAACCGGGTGTGTATGTATCCTTAAAGTCCACATGCTCCATGATATAGACACTGGCATCGGCCATTTCCTCACTCCATAAGAATTCACGCAACGGCTTGCCTGTACCCCATAAGGTCACTTCCTGTCCGGAGATGCCGTATTTTTTCAATACAGCCAGAATTTCCTCATCCGTATTCAAACCGCTTACCCCCTCCACAGGGCGGAGATTCATATCTTTACGCACCGCATCCCAATCTCCTTCATTCAGGCATTTTCCCAAATGAATCTTACGAATCATGGCAGGCAGCACATGGCTGTTCTCCAAATGGAAATTATCATTGGGACCGTAAAGGTTCGTGGGCATCACGGCTATGTAATTGGTTCCATATTGCAGGTTAAAGCTTTCGCACATCTTCAATCCCGCAATCTTCGCAATAGCGTATGGTTCGTTGGTGTACTCCAACGGTGAAGTCAGCAACACCTCTTCCTTCATGGGTTGTCCGGCATCACGAGGGTAAATGCAAGTGCTTCCCAAAAACAAGAGTTTCTTTACATTGTGACGGAAGCTCTCTCCTATCACATTCTGCTGAATCTGCAAGTTCTGATAAATAAAATCGGCACGGTAAAGACTGTTCGCCATGATACCGCCTACATGTGCCGCCGCTAAAATGACATACCGGGGCTGCTCTTCATCAAAGAACTCCTTCACAGCCTGCCCGTCCAGCAGATCCAGTTCTTTGTGAGAACGGCCTACCAGATTGGTATATCCTTTTTGCTGCAAATTATTCCATATAGCAGAACCCACCAGTCCGTGGTGTCCTGCTACATATATCTTGGCTGTTTTTTCCATTATTCCGCTATTTGAGCCTTTAAATATAGTTTCTTCACGAACTTCATATCATGCTTCACCATGATTTTCACCAGTTCGGGGAAAGAAGTCTTACGGGGATTCCAGCCCAATAAGGTTTTGGCTTTAGTGGGATCACCCAACAACTGCTCCACTTCGGCAGGACGGAAATACTTAGGATCGACGGCAACCAGTTCCTTGCCCGTCGCCACATCGATGCCTCTTTCATCCACCCCTTTGCCTTCCCAGCGCAATTCAATGCCCACTTCCTTGAAGGCCAAGGTACAGAACTCGCGCACCGTATGGTACTCGCCGGTCGCAATAACAAAATCTTCGGGAGTATCGTGCTGAAGAATCATCCACATACACTCCACATAATCTTTGGCATAGCCCCAGTCACGCAAAGAATCCAGATTTCCCAGATACAGTTTGTCCTGATATCCCTGGGCTATACGTGCGGCAGCCAAAGTATCTTGCGTGTTACAAAGTTTTCACCACGACGTTCGCTCTCATGGTTGAACAGGATGCCGTTCACGGCAAACATACCGTAACTTTCACGATAATTCTTGGTAATCCAGAAACCATACTGCTTGGCCACCCCATACGGAGAACGGGGATAGAAAGGAGTCGTTTCCTTCTGAGGGACTTCCTGCACCAGTCCGAACAACTCGGAGGTAGATGCCTGATAAATCTTGGTCTTTTTTTCCAAACCCAGGATCCGGACAGCTTCCAACATACGCAGCGTGCTACCGCATCCGCTTCCGCAGTGTACTCGGGCACATCGAAACTTACTTTCACATGGCTCTGAGCAGCCAGATTATAGATTTCATCGGGCTGTACAGCCTGAATGATACGTATCAGCGAACTACTGTCGGTCATATCCCCCCAATGCAGATTCACCAGACGGGTCTTTTGCATATCACGAACCCACTCGTCCAGATAGAGATGTTCTATACGACCTGTGTTGAATGAAGAAGAACGGCGCAGAATACCGTGAACCTCATATCCCTTTTCAATCAAAAACTCTGCCAGGAATGAACCGTCCTGACCTGTAATACCTGAAATTAAAGCAACTTTTTTCATTTCGTTTATTGTAAATGGCCTCATGCAGGCCTTCTAAGTTATTTCATATCACATAGCTATCTACCGCTATCTGCCTTTCGGCATGACAAAGGACAAAATGACCAAACAGAACGGCAGATAACAGACAGCATACACTCCATGTATGCAGAAATAAAATATATACAAGAAAGAATACTTACTCCGCCGAGAATTCTTTGATGCGCTGTTCCTCGCTCAACCGGCAGATCAACAATGTGTTATTCTTCTCAGCAACGATATATCCGTCCAGTCCCTGTACCACCACCCTCTTTTCCTGTGTAGTGTGAATCACACAGTTACGGGTTTCATACAACTTTATATTCTCACCTATCTGCGTATTATTATGGGCATCTTTCGGCAAATTCTCGTGCAACGATCCCCAAGTACCCAAATCACTCCATCCAAAGCTGGCAGGAAGGACAAAAATCTCATCCGCCTTCTCCATAATGGCATAATCCACCGAAATGTTCTCGCACAAAGGGAAATTCTGGTTAATCATTTCCTGCTCCTTGTCCGTATAATAATAAGGAAGCAAACGCTCGAACACCTTCGAAATGGCAGGCTGATATACGCGCAGGGCATTCACCACCGTATTTACATTCCACACAAAAATACCGGCATTCCAGAAGAAATTATTTTTTTGAATATAGCGCCGGGCTGTTTCCAGATCAGGTTTCTCTTTAAAAGAATACACCCGGAATACTTCCTTATTGGCGGTAGAAGGTACACTGAGATCAGCTTCAATGTAACCGTAGCCCGTCTCAGGACGAGTAGGTTTCATGCCCAGGGTAAGGATAGCGTCCGAATCGGCCGTAAAATTCATCGCCGAATTAATCACCCGCTGAAACTCCGCAATATTCATCACAATGTGGTCGCTGGGGGTCACCACCATATTGGCCTTAGGATTACGTGCCTTTATTTTCCAACTGACGTATGCTATACAAGGAGCCGTATTGCGACGGCAAGGCTCACGCAGGATATGATCATCAGCAATATCGGGCAACTGCTCCTTTACAGTGTCCGCATACTTCTCTGATGTCACCACCCAAATATTTTCCGGAGGCAGATCCCCTGGAAACGGTCAGCCGTAAGTTGGATCAATGTACGGCCGCAACCCAGTACATCAATAAATTGCTTAGGATAATCAGGAGTACTCATCGGCCAGAAACGGCTTCCAACACCTCCGGCCATTATAACGAGGTGATTATTCTTGATGTTCATATGATTCATTTTTTACGTTGTATGACCGCAAAGATAAGTATTATTTTTTAAAAAAAGTATTGCGTTTTAATTTATATGTTCTATATTTGCATACGACTAACATTTTTTTTGTCATGAAACAACCGACAACTGAAAACTCTGATATAATTAAACTAGTAGCGATATTAGGTGATTTTGCCTTGTTGAACCTTTCTATGATACTTGTGTTTTTTATTCTGAAAGGAATAGATTCACAGGCCATAGCCATATTTCATTGAAAACCTACCTGCTGACTTCCAACCTGTGCTATATTCCATGCATATCCATCTTTGGGGTCATACTGCACAACCGCATAGTGCGTCCGGAACAGATTGTAGGCCGTCTGTTAGGAACAATCAGCTTGCATGTAGTCATCTTCCTCACGGTGCTGGCCATTATTAAAGTAGATAACTTCTCACGCATCTATCTGCTTGTTTTCTATCTGTCTTTCATACCTTTAGCTATAGGATGGCGGCTGACATTGCGGTTCTTTGTGAAAATGTTCCGCCGCAGTGGCAGGAACCTGCACGCCACTGTACTGATAGGTGACGGGGACAATATGGTGGAGCTATACCATACGTTGAACGATTTGACTTACGGATACAGGGTTTTAGGCATTTTCTATGATGAGAAGGACTCTAATTACCCCAAAGGGATTCCCTTTAAAGGTCCTGTAAACCAATTATTTGAATGGTTGTCTCATAACACCGTGCACGAACTGTACTGCGGTCTGCCATCCAGCAGAAAGGATGATATTCTGGCCATCATGAACTATTGCGAGAACAATCTGATCCGCTTCTATAGCGTACCTCATGTACGTAATTACATAAAGCGTCAGCTGCAACTGGAATTATTGGGTGAAGTTCCTGTATTGTCCATCCGTACCGAACCGTTGCAGAACCCGGTAAACAGACTGGCAAAACGGTTATTTGATTTGACATTTTCCTCTCTGTTTTTACTTACAATTTTTCCATTTATATACCTATTTGTAGGTCTTATTATTAAAATTTCATCACCTGGTCCCATTTTCTTCAAACAGGAGAGAAACGGGGAAAACGGGAAAATTTTTAAATGCTATAAGTTCCGTTCCATGAAAGTGAATGCATTGTCCGATTCATTGCAGGCTACCAAGAATGATCCCCGCAAGACCAAGTTCGGCAACTTCCTGCGAAAGAGCAATCTGGACGAACTGCCGCAATTCATTAATGTTTTCAAAGGAGAAATGTCTATTGTAGGTCCCAGACCCCATATGCTGAAACATACAGAGGAATATTCCCAACTGATTAACAAATACATGATGCGCCACCTTGTCAAACCCGGAATCACCGGATGGGCGCAAGTCACCGGCTATCGGGGAGAAACCAAAGAACTTTCCCAAATGGAAGGCAGGGTAAGAAGAGACCTGTGGTATATTGAGAACTGGACTTTCCTGCTCGACATCCGCATCATGATAAAAACAGTAACCAACATGTTCCGGGGCGAGAAAAACGCCTATTAATTCAAATCGTAGGAACATTATAAAAAATAAAAAGATATGAAAGGTATTGTACTAGCCGGAGGTTCGGGCACGCGCCTCTATCCTATTACCAAAGGAGTATCCAAACAGTTGCTCCCTGTCTTCGACAAACCCATGATTTATTATCCTATATCGGTACTTATGCTGGCCGGCATACGGGAAATACTCATTATCTCAACCCCATACGACTTACCGAGCTTCAAAAGACTGTTAGGAGACGGAAGCGATTTCGGAGTACGCTTTGAATATGCGGAACAGCCTTCGCCCGACGGACTGGCTCAGCCTTCATCATCGGCGAGAAATTCATCGGAAATGATTCCGTCTGCCTTTGTACTGGGTGATAACATATTCCACGGTAACGGTCTGTCCGCCATGTTGAGAGAATCCGTACGTGCTGCCGAAGAGGACAAGAAAGCAACGGTATTCGGCTATTGGGTCAGTGATCCCGAAAGATATGGCGTAGCGGAATTCGACAAGGATGGCAATTGTCTCTCTATTGAAGAAAAACCTGCCCAACCTAAGTCCAACTATGCCGTGGTGGGACTCTATTTCTACCCCAACAAGGTAGTGGAAGTAGCCAAGAATATCAAGCCTTCGGCACGGGGAGAACTGGAAATCACCACCGTAAACCAGCAATTTCTTCAGGACAAGGAATTGAAAGTACAAACATTGGGCAGAGGTTTCGCATGGCTGGATACCGGTACTCACGACTCGCTGGCCGAGGCAAGTACCTACATCGAAGTCATTGAAAAGCGCCAGGGGCTGAAAGTGGCGTCCTTGAGGGCATAGCTTTGAGAAAAGGCTGGATTACCCCGGAAAAGATGCAGGAACTGGCTCAGCCGATGCTTAAAAACCAATACGGACAATATTTACTGAAAGTTATAAAAGAACTGGGATTAGAATAATGGAAGTTATAAAAACAGCAATAGACGGGGTTTTCATTTTGGAACCCCGTATTTTTAATGATGCAAGAGGGTATTTCTTTGAAAGCTTCTCGGGACGTGAATTTGAAGAAAAAGTATGCAGGACTACATTTGTACAGGATAATGAGAGTTTCTCCACTTATGGTGTATTACGCGGCCTGCATTTCCAGAAACCTCCTTTCACACAAAGCAAACTGGTGCGTGTAATCAAGGGAGCAGTACTGGATGTGGCTGTAGATATCCGGAAAGGTTCTCCCACTTTTGGAAAGCATGTAGCTGTAGAATTGACTGGAGAGAATCACCGGCAGTTTTTTATCCCCCGCGGATTCGCACACGGCTTTGCGGTACTAAGTGACGAAGTGTTGTTCCAATACAAATGTGACCATTATTATGCTCCGCAAAGCGAAGGAGGAATCGCATGGGACGACCCCGATCTAGGCATAGACTGGCGACTTCCGGCCGACAAGGTTATTTTGTCCGACAAGGACAAGAAACATCCGAGAATTGAAAGACTATCAAACGGATTTCGACTTTAATCAAAGTTTATATTAAAGGCAGTTTTGATTCTGCGTTTGTTTGGTTTTGCCAGTGAAATTAAAAAAACCGAAAAACTGCACACAGGACTATCGTAACGTTCAGGACAACATTTTCGAAGATTGACCTATAAAAACAGGGTGTATCT
>ENA-OQER01000358-OQER01000358.1-human-gut-metagenome-genome-assembly--contig:-NODE-358-length-25781-cov-1.665315_pt1 | contig 25781 bp, 41 predicted proteins | sample MGYA00242797_ERZ504639 | MGnify/ENA primary metagenome ERZ504639 (study PRJEB26092, sample SAMD00036306) | human gut metagenome | host: Homo sapiens | study: EMG produced TPA metagenomics assembly of...
TCGTAATAAGCTCCCCACCTTCCTCAATTTAAGCTAATGTCAATAAATTCTTGTCGAATGATTTTTTCGATTTGATTTTTTAAACCATAGCGCTCATTATCATCTGGAACATTAAATTTTTAACAATTTATCCAATTGACGGTCATAGTGACTTTCTTTTTGCCTTCCTTTTGTTCTTATGAAATGTAGCATTTTGATAATATCTTCATCCGTTAAAATGGGGTGAACAACCAACAATGGCAATGTTGTCTCAACGTTATCACTTGTTGAAATAACCATGTTTGATGTAATGATATCACTAACACTATAAAATTGTTCCAATGTGAAAATAGCATCTATTTCACAATTTTCCAGACATTTTTTACATTGGCTGACTAATAATTTCTGAATACCCACTCCTTCATCACAAACTAATACAACATGATTTTTTTGACTATCGCTGACATCATGATTTCTATCTCGCCGCCTAAATGAATGACAAAGTAAGCAATGTCATCGTCTGTCATTTGAATTAACCAAGCTTCTTCCAAAATATAAATACAAGATTTAGTCAGATTAAAAAGGTGACTATATTTTATTTTAATATCTTCTGTTAAGGGATTTTCTGATAAAATACCATAGGTTTTACGATAAAGCAATGCCTTACAATGCGTCAACAGTTGGTTTAACAAGTCATTAGGATGTCGAAAAGAAAGATGATGCTTTGTTGTAATGTGTCCAAAAAAGTTGCAATGTCTCGCGCATATCATCATAGTCCGTACTTTCTAAATGAAGATCCAATGTCTTTCGGAAAGAAAGTAACAACATGGCAATCAAACCAATCTCGATGCTATCTAAAGATAGATTAAATTTTTCTCGTAAATTTTTAGCGATATTAATAGCCATTTGGTACTCTAAACGTTCCCAAGCTAGGCTAAAATCACGTCTTGCTCGTTCTTTTTCTTCAGCAGTAAAATCAATACTATGGTAACTCAACAAGAGATAGGGCAAAATTTTCACCATAAAATTCAAGTCTTTGGAATTCAGTCTTTTACCCAAGCGTTCTTCAATCGTTGACAATTCTGTATAAAGATAATCATTGATGTCATCAGAAAAATAGGGCATTACCTCTGATAAATTGATAATACGTTTTCGAATAATCGCAATAAACTTTTCATTATCCTTTGTGTAAACTCTGTAAAGCAGGCGATATAAAAACTGTATTTTAGACAAGGGGTGACATGCTAAATAGTAACCACGTGCTTTTGATACACGAAGCCTAATGTCATATTCTTCGTCTGATAATTTCTGACGAATATCGTTCAAATCGTTAAGAATAGTATTACGAGAGACATCTGTCAGTTTCATCAGTTTATCAATTGTTACTCTTTCCTTAGAAACTGCAATGTATAGTAAACTTAATTCTAACCGTTCTTCACACTCATCACATAGGAATAGCCGTCTAGTTCCCCCATCATGGTACGACACGCTTGGCGCTGTTCATCATTGAGAAGGATTCCGATTCGTGGGTAAGGAATAATTTTCTCAATTTCCTCTGGCAAAGCATCATTGATTTTATCTAAATGATAGTAAATTCTTCGACGCGACTGATTTAATACTTTAGAAATAGTCGTCACTGTCTCTGGCTCGGTCAAAGTCAGTAAGCAAGAAAGAAGATCATAACTTTTTTTATCTAGCATGATAACCAGCTCCTCCATATCTATGTAGACCTATTGTATCACAAAGACTTTTTCTAGTAGAATTTTCCATTACATTACTTCAAATATTCCAATCAAGCTTGTTGATGAATATATTTTTATACCAAATAATGTACTTCCTGTAAAACCTGTAAAAAAAGAAGAGACGCAAAAATCAGTCGTTCAGACTAATTATTTCACACCGTCACTTCTATTGTAAATATTGGATAAAAACATTGGTTTAATGTGTCAGACTTTTTGTCCGTAATAGGCATTTTTCCATGTTTACGGAGATAATGTTTATCTTTGAGCGCTTGTGGCACTTCTTTGACATCTGGATTGATGCCTTCTGTGTAACGTGCCATACGAGCTGTCTCTTCAAGAACGACAGCGTTATAAACAGCTGCTTGTTCGTCTTTTCCCCAAGAAAATGGTCCATGATTACGAACAGTAACCCCCGCAACAGCCATTGGGTCAAGGGAGCGTTTTTGAAACTCTTCAATAATCACTTTCCCAGTTTCTTTTTCATAAGCACCATTGATTTCTTCTGGAGTAAGTGCACGCGCACACGGAATAGCACCATAAAATGTATCTGCATGTGTGGTCCCATAACAAGGAATATCTCGCCCTGCTTGCGCCCAAGCGACTCCTTCTGTTGAATGGGTATGAACAATCCCACCAACTTCTGCAAATGCTTTGTACAGCTCTACATGCGTTGGTAAATCAGATGACGGATTCAAGTCACCCTCAACCACATTTCCCTCTAAATCTGACACCACCATATTTTCTGGAGATAATTCTTCATAAGGTACCCCTGAAGGTTTGATAACAATCAATCCTTTTTCTCGGTCAATAGCTGACACATTTCCCCATGTAAATTTGACCAAACCATGCACTGGTAAATCCATATTCGCTTTATAAACACGTTGACGTAATTCAGGAACTAACATTAACGTAACCCCGCTTTCTCAATTTTTGGTAATAAAAAGTCTTTTGCGACTTGAATAGCTTGTTTTGTTTCCTCAACTGTCGCACAATTTTCCGACCACATTTCAATCAAAAATGGACCGTTATAGTTTGTTTTCTTGAGAATAGCAAACATAGCCTCCCAATCAACACAGCCGTCCCCAAATGGGACATCACGAAACTGCCCTTTGGAGTTTTCAGTGACAGCATAAGTATCTTTTAAATGCAAGGCAGCAATGGACTTATGACCGTTGTAGAATTCACTCCAAAGGTCATTATGCCAAGCCGATACATTGCCAGTATCTGGATAAACAAAGAGATAAGGCGAATCAATTTCCTTTTCCACAGCCAAGTATTTTTCAATAGAATTGAGAAAAGGGTCATCCATAATTTCAATCGCTAGAATAACTTGAGCTTCTTCAGCCAATCACAAGCTTTCCTGAGATTTTTGATAAAACGAGCGCGTGTTGCTGGGGACTTTTCTTCGTAATAAACATCATACCCCGCCAATTGAATGGTACGAACACCAAGGTCTTGCGCTAATTCAATACATTTTTTCATCATTTCAAGCGATGTTGCTTCAGTTTTAGGGTCATTAGACCCAAGAGGATAACGACGATGCCCCGAAAAGCAAATACTTGGAATCCGAATACCTGTTTCGTAAATAGCTTGAACAACGTCCAAACGCTCTTTTTTTGTCCAATCCAGACGTGCCAAACGGCTATCCGATTCATCTACCGACATTTCAACAAAATCAAAGCCAAGCTCTTTTGCAAACGCTAGACGTTCTCTCCATGTAAAATTCTTAGGAGTCGCCTTTTCATAAATACCAATTGGACGCGTCATAGCCTACCCCCAAATACGTTTGATTTCATTTTTAAAATCACGCGCTGCCGCAGCTGGATCTGCTGCTTCTGTAATACCACGACCTGCAATAAAAGTGAAAACATCTACACCAGAAAAGAGTTTGAGTGTGTCAATACTAAGACCGCCAGTCACAGATACGCGAAAGCCCATATCAATAAGCTTTTTAACTTTATTTAAATCCTTTTCACCCCAAGTTTCACCAGCAAGGAGCGCATCACGCGATTGGTGATAAATAACTTGTGAAATCCCCGCATCAAGCCATTGTTGTGCTTGCTCATAAGTCCAATCGCCATAAGTTCAACTTGAATCTCACCACGTTCACCACGCACTTCTTCAATGGCCTTACGCGCAGCTTCATGGTTGGAATGGTAGCACAGCAAATACAAGTCATCCAGTCTGCTCCGCGTACAGCATTATTTTTAGCGACTGTTCCACCAGCATCTGCACATTTAGTATCCGCCACAATCCATTTATCTGGAAAAAGATTACGAAGCACTTCGACTAACTCGCTGCCGACTTGCAAAAGACATACTGTCCCAGCCTCAATAATATCAACTTCATTGCCAACCGAAACGGCAGCTGCAATAGCTCCTTTCAAATCAGAATGATCAAGAGCAACTTGTAAATTTGGTAATTGTTTTGTCATCATATTTCCTTTCTCTTCATTGCTAGTTTTAAAAATGTGATATTAACTCTCTAAATCCAAGCCTTCCAAATACGGACTATCCTTTGATTCATCAATCATAGCCAACACTTCTTCTTTGGTCTGACAAGATTGTAGGCGTTCTACTGAATTTTCTAACTCAAAAAAGCGCAATAATCTGCGGAATAGCTACCGAAGTATGGATTTTTGAACTCGTAGCTGCCAAGCAAGGAGTACAGAAACTTCTTTACCGTCTTGAAATTTAACAGGATGAGTCAATGTGATTAACGAAAAGGCATCACGTTGTACACCAGCTTCTGGACGCGCATGAGGCATCGCCATACCTGGCATCAAAATATAATACGGACCATACTGAGCCGTGGATGCGATAATAGCATCATAATATTCTGCCTTAACTGCACCACTTCAACCAGAGGTTCAACCGCTAACTTAACCGCCTCTTTCCAATCTGATGCTGTCACCCCTAGCCGAATAGAATCATTATCAATCAAAGCTTGTTTCAAATTCATAAACTGCTTCCTTTCATACTTATCAAAATCGTGGTGTTTTCGTTTGTCTGAAAACACCCATGTCCAGAACTTATATTCATAGATGACATTCCATCTAGAAAGTTGCTTTCTGTTACTCGTCGTTAAAGTTTTTTAAGACATCCATTATTCCTGCAAAATTCTTCCTAGATTGGTGGAAATCATCTGTCACCTGAAAATGCCACCTTTATGAATCCAAGTTCTAAATTATTTTAAAGCTGCTTCCAATTTTGTTTTTATTTCATTATCGTCCATCAAATTATCAAGACCAATCAATTTACCGCTAGTACGACCATCTAATTCATGAATCAAGTGATTTGAAGCGACTACAATGTCGTAATTAGCTGCCAAGCCTTTAGCTTCTCCAACCGAACAAGAAGCTGATTCGATATTACTAACACCAAGTTGACGAAGTGCATTTTCAACTTTCATTTTGATAACCATAGATGAACCCATACCATTACCGCATGCTGTAAGAACTTTAACCATTTTATTTTCCTCCGTTTGAATTCTTTTTTTCTTTATAGAAAAGCATTATAAATAGCATTTACTTTTTAAACTGTTACTCTTCAGGCTGAACTTGACCAGCATAGTAAGCTTCCTTGTCTTTTGCTCTTGCAACTGAATTTGAGGGATTGCAAGCAAGAAGAGGCAGACAATAGCATAACCAATCGCACCAGCATATTTGAAAAGATAAGCAAATGGAACCCACGGAATTTCAAAGTCAATATTGCCATGGTAACCACCATATGCACCGAGATTAAGAAGTGATACCGCAACGGCACCAAGTGCCACTTGAATAACACCAGATAGGAAAGAAAGGACAACCGCAGCTTTCCAACCACCACGTTTATCAGCGTAAACAGCGATAGCCGCATTATCAAAAAATACTGGCACAAATCCTGTGATAATCAGAACTGGATTTTTGAAAATAATCAATAAGAGAATGGTAATCAACTGTCCAATAAGACCTGTCGCAAAACCAAACAGTACCGCTGAAGGTGAACCAAAGCCAAATGATGCTGCAACATCGACCGCTGGGAATGAACCAGGAAGAAGCTTAACTTGAAATTCCTTGGAAAGCATTCGTCAACTCAGCAACGAACATACGTACACCCTGCATCAAAATGAAAAGATAAACTGAGAAAGTGAACGATGTCTCAATCACATACATAAAGAACGATTGACTTGCAGGATTATAAACCGTACCAGATGTGATAACGTCTGCATTTGACATGATATCTGGTCCCAAAATATAGAGAATGGCACCAAAGAATACCAACATTAATGTCGCAGAAGCGACGACAGTATCATGGAAAATATTCAAGAAAGTTGGTAATTTAAGAATTATCAAGATTTTCTTCTTTTTTCCCAATTTTCGGAGCAATCTTATCAACAAACCAAATAGCAAATTGTTGTTGGTGTCCAATAGCGAACCCACCGCCACCAGTCAAACGTTGTGTTGGCTCAACAGTCATATTTGAACTAACAGCCCAATAAAGCCCACAAACAATACCTACTGCCAACGTTCCCCAAAATTGATTGCGGAAGCTTGGAATCAATAGAATAATCATCAAAGTAACCGTAGCTGCTTGCTGAACCATGATATGACCAGTGATAAACAAAGTACGCACCTTTGTAATCTTACGAAACGCCACCAAGAAGATATTTAAGAAAAAACCAATCAACAAAGCTGTTGTTGCTGTCCCAACGAATTTAGGGAAATTATCCATAATATAATTATTAGCCGCCGTCAAACCAAAGTAAGGGTCAATAACTGCCGCACCAATATTAAAACGATAATTCAATGCCGCAAGAATTGGACGGAATGTGCTAACAAGTCCCGCAGAAGCTACATTTAAAATCATGTAACCTACTGTTGCCTTAACAAATCCAGCAAACACATCATACCAAGGTTTCTTCAAAAGAATATATCCGATTAAAACCAAGATACCTACAAAGAACGCTGGTTTTTTGCAAAATATTTTGTGAAAACCAGTTAAGAATTGATAATAGGAAATCCATGAGATTACTCCTTTTCTATATTAGTTTTGTAATTTCTTTATGTTTATTATAGAAAATGTAAGCGCAAACAAAAAGGGCAAAAAAAACACAAGGAAGTGTGCAAAAATGTACTGAACCATATGCAGCAATTCCCTGATTTTCTCTTATCTATTAACATTTCTAAAAAATAGCTTTTATCCTGTATTAGGAATTCTTTTACAACTAAGTAGAAATTAACTAATCGTTTTTCCCACATCACCTACATTTCTTTTTTATCACTTAGACACCATATGTGCAAAATATATTATAAGTTACATATTCTTACGAAAATCTGATATTTAATTTTGAATCATACTTTTGTGGAGGTAAAACCAGTTATGATATGTCAACTATTCTAGCTAACTTTTATTAACATAAATTTCAACAACATAAGAACAGCTCCAGATTTTTTGGAACATTTAAATATCTTATATCATGTTTCCGTTCAGTAATGCATAATTAGCTCATAACATTAAAACTTAGGATCTCTATTAGATTTACAATGATAGAATTATTAGGAAGTTACATTTCATATAATAGATCCATGATATTTAAAAACCACCGAAACCGAAGTTCCGATGGTATTAGAAAATATAAATATGAAAAGAAAAGTTTAGGAGTAATGTTAGTATAGTGAGAACAACTTAAACTATCCTAAATTTTTCCGATAAGTGTCTTTTTCTTAAATATTTGCCCAAACAGACTCAAGAATATTCGTTTGGTCGCGGTCCGGTCCAACTGAGAATGTTGAAATGCGAACACCAACAAGTTCACCAACACGACGAACGTAGTTACGAGCATTTTCTGGAAGTTCGTCAAGGCTACGGCAACCTGTGATGTCTTCTGACCAACCTGGTAATTCTTCATAGATTGGTTTGCAACGTTTGAGTTGCTCCAAGCTTGCTGGGTAGTGGTCGATGCGTTCCCCATCCAAGTCGTAGGTACACAGATTTTCACTGTATCCAAGCCTGACAGAACGTCGATCGAGTTCAAGCTAAGGTTGGTAATTCCTGACACGCGACGGCTATGGCGCATGACAACTGAGTCAAACCAACCGACACGACGTGGACGTCCAGTTGTTGTCCCATATTCATGACCGACTTCACGGATACGGTCGCCAACTTCGTCTAAAAGTTCAGTCGGGAATGGTCCATCACCAACACGGCTTGTGTAAGCTTTACATACACCGACAACCTTGTTGATTTTACTTGGACCAACACCAGAACCGATTGTTACACCACCTGCGACTGGGTTAGATGAGGTTACAAATGGGTATGTTCCTTGGTCAATATCAAGCATGACACCTTGTGCACCTTCGAAAAGGACACGTTTCCAGCGTCAAGAGCATCGTTCAAGATAACTGATGTATCTGTAACGTAATCTTTGATTTGTTGACCATATTCATAGTATTCCTCGAAGATGTCTTCAAATTTGATTGGTTCGCATTCGTACATTTTTTCGAAGAGACGATTTTTTTCTTCCAAATTCACGCGCAAGCTTCTGCAAAGATTTCTTTGTCCAAAAGGTCAGCAATTCGGATACCGACACGTGCTGCTTTATCCATGTAAGCAGGTCCGATTCCTTTATTTGTTGTCCCAATTTTATTATCACCCTTAGAAGACTCTTGCAAACGATCAAGTTTAATATGATATGGCAAAATAACGTGTGCACGATCAGAAATACGAAGACTATCTGTTGTAATTCCCTCATCATGCAAGTATTTCAATTCAGTTACCAATGATTTTGGATTGACAACCACACCATTTCCGATAACAGAGATTTTCTCTGGGAAGAAAATACCTGACGGAATCAAATGCAGCTTAAATTTCTTACCGTCAATAACGATAGTGTGACCTGCATTGTCTCCACCTTGATAACGTGCAATCACTTCAGCATCTTGAGACAAAAAGTCTGTGATTTTACCTTTTCCTTCATCACCCCATTGGTACCAACAACTACTACTGATGTCATATTCTGTTCGATATGGATACTAACATTTATACAGCGAGCAAATAAAAACGATACTAGCTAAAACAAAGCGTCACGTATCTATCTCCAAGCTATAAAATTGTATCTTCATCCTTTCTTGTACAACATGGCAGGAATCTCACCTGCGAGTTTGTCTTACAACTTATTATATGCAATTTCTGATTTTTTTTCAATATTTGATGACAAAATATTATTTTTCCCGAACGTTTTTTAGATTTTAAAAAAAAGCAGCTTTAAACAGATACTTTTTCGCCCCTCCGTTAAAAGTTCATCCAGTAATCCTTGCCCGCAAATGCGATAGCCACTGCATTTCCTGAAAAAATGCCTGAAAATTCTGGTAAAACGTGTCAAAAATCTTGCTTTTTTAGCAACTTTTCCCTAGAATAGTTTTACATTTATCAACAACGACCGACTATTTTTTGACAAATATTTATCACTAAAGAACTGTCAGATTTCAGATAGATTATTATAGATTATTAATGAGGAGATTACCATGACATTGAACGGATTATTACAAAAATCACCCGCAAGTCTCCCTATCCTTCAAGCAACTTTTGGCTTAGAAAGAGAGAGCCTTCGCATTAGTAAAATAAATCACAGAGTTGCCCAAACTAAGCACCCTGAATTTTGGGGAGTCGCTCATTTCACCCTTACATTCAGACGGATTACAGCGAGCCACAGATAGAGTTAATCACTCCGATTGCCAACTCAACTAGTGAAGTTCTACGTTTTCTTGGCGCTATCACAGATGTCATTGGGCGATCAATCAACAAAGATGAGTACCTTTGGCCTTTATCAATGCCACCAAAACTAAACGGCTGATGAGATTGCTATTGCCAGTCTAGAGGATCACTGGGAACGCCAATACCGCGACCATTTAGCAAAAGTGTATGGCAAGGTGCTTCAATCCATGTCTGGAATCCATTACAACATGGAGCTGGGTGCTAACCTTGTGACTGCTCTTTTTGAAGAAAGTGACTATACCTCTCTAATCGCCTTTAAAAAACGACCTCTACCTCAAATTAGCTCAAAACTTCCTACGTTTTCGTTGGTTATTGACTTATTTGTATGGGGCTTCGCCAATAGCAGAGCAGGGATTTCTTGACAAACCACTTGATAAGCCTGTTCGCTCACTCCGCAATAGTCACCTTGGCTATGTTAATCATGACGACATTCAAGTATCCTACCAAAGCCTTGAACGTTATATTTCTGACATTGAACATTATGTCAATTCTGGTCAACTCATTGCTGAAAAAGAATTTTACTCAGCTGTCCGACTTCGTGGCAGCAAACACAATCGCGATTATTTAAAAAAAGGCATTACTTACCTTGAGTTCCGTTGTTTTGATATCAATCCTTTTGACAATCGCGGCATCACCCAAGAGACACTTTGATACGGTGCACCTTTTCGCCTTGGCACTTCTTTGGTTAGATGATAGCTTTACTATTGACCAAGATATTGCTGACGCAAAAGCGCTTAATGACCGTATCGCTCTTAGCCACCCACTTGAGAAATTGCCACAAGAAGCACCTGCTGACCTTATCCTTTCTGCCATGCAAGCAGTCGTTGAACACTTTGATTTGCCAGAGCATTATCACACCCTACTCGAAAATGTCAAAGCACAGATTGAACACCCTGAATTGACCATTGGTGGACGTTTAGTGACAGAAATTGACCACCTCTCTTTGGAAACATTTGGGCAAGAAAAAGGGCAAGCCTATCACGACTATGCTTGGCATGCTCATTATGCCCCCAAAGGCTATGAGAATATGGAGCTTTCCACTCAATTATTACTTTTTGATGCCATTCAAAAGGGAGTAACGTTAATATTCTTGATGAAAATGACCAGTTTCTCAAACTTTGGCATGGTGACCATGTTGAATACGTCAAAAATGCAATATGACTGCCAAAGATAATTACATTACACCACTTGTCATGGAAAATAAGGTAGTCACGAAGAAATTGCTAGCACAAGCAGGCTTCCCAGTCCCAGCTGGACAAGAATTCGACGACAAAGATACCGCTCTCCGCTATTTTTCACAAGTCAAAGACAAGGCTATCGTTGTCAAACCAAAATCGACTAACTACGGACTAGGTATCTCAATTTTCAAAGACTCTGCTGACCTTGCTTCTTACCAAAGCGCTCTAGACATTGCCTTTGCTGAAGATGACACGATTTTAGTTGAAGAATTTATCTCTGGAACTGAATATCGCTTCTTCGTTCTTGATGGTAAATGCGAAGCGGTGCTTCTGCGAATTGCTGCTAACGTGGTTGGTGATGGTACACACACGATTGCGGAATTGATTGACCTTAAAAATCAAAATCCACTCCGTGGCTACAATCACCGTTCACCACTTGAAATCATTGAACTAGGCGACATTGAACGCCTCATGTTAGAGCAACAAGGATACACACCAGATGACATTCTCCCTGAAGGTGTCAAGGTTGATTTACGCCGTAACTCTAACATTTCAACTGGCGGTGATTCCATTGACGTTACCGAAGCCATGAACAAATCTTATCAACAACTAGCAGCTCAAATGGCTAGCGCTATCGGTGCTTGGGTTTGTGGGGTAGATTTGATTATTCCTGACGAAAATCTCAATGCTAGTAAAGAAGAGCCAAACTGCTCGTGTATCGAGCTGAATTTCAATCCAGCAATGTACATGCACACTTATTGCCACGCAGGAAAAGGGCAAGCATTGACACCAAAAATCCTAGCAAAACTCTTCCCAGAAATCTAAAAAAATTTCTATCACACCTGTAAATAAAAAATCTGTCTCAAAGTACAGTCATTACTTGTCATCAAGCACCATTTTGCGATAAAATAAATACAAAATCAGATAGAAATGGACTGACTAACATTATGCCACGTTATGGTAGACCTCCAAGAGGTGGAAACGGTATTTTCACCGCTATTATCGGAGTTATTATTCTTATTGCTTTGCTTGAGAGCCTTTTAGAAATCATTTTACCTATTGTTCTTATTGCAGGGGTTGGATATGGTGTTTATTATTTGGCAACCAAGCAGACACGACTTGAAAAAGTCAATACCGAACAACGTTTACAAGATTTAAAAGATAGTATTAGACTGGCTGACCGCCAAGTTAAACTTTTGGATAATTACCTTGATGAAAAAGATTACACGCAATATGTTGTCGTTGCGCGCCAGCTATTGCCCAAAATCCGCAACATCAAAACTGAAGTCACTGACTTAAAATCTAAAATGGACCTCAAAATCTCTAAACGTATCCTTCAGAAAGCAGAGAGTGTTGAGGAAGATATCTTGTTACAACTGGAAAAATTGGACGTTTCACCAGCAACACCGCAAGCTTCAGGTGAAGAAAAAGAATTGCTTCAATACGCTCCCGAGTTGACCAAGCTTTACAACAACATTCAAAAAGACCACTTAACCATTCTGGAAAAGATTGAAAATGCGGATAACAAAGAAGAATTAACCGCCCTTCACGAAGCAGACATGGAACGTTTCGAGATATTTTAGAGGGTTATCTCAAAATCAAAAAATCTCCAAAAGATTATTACAATGCCGAGGAACGTTTGGCACAGGCCAAAAACAGCTATGGAAAAATTTGACTTGGCATTAGACGAAACATTGAGAAAACTGAACGAAAGTGATTTAAAAGACTTTGATATTAGCCTTCGTATGATGGCTGACGATGACACAAACTTATAATGTTGCCTTGCACATAAAGGAGAATTCTAATGGCTGATACTTTCAACTTTGATATTGATAAAATCGCTGAAAATGCGATTACAAAAACAGATAAAACAACTGAAATTATTGTTTCAAGCGACACCAGCTCAACAGGACAAGTCTCATTCTACGACAAATTGTCACCTGAACAACAATCAGCAATTACAGCTAAAGCACCTGCTTTGATCGATAATTTCGTTGCTGACCAAAATGCTCTTCTTGATTTTGGAACATCAGCTGTTGAGGAAGTCAACACGACTGTCAATCGCATTTTGTCAGAGCAAAAGAAACTTGAAATTCCTCAAGTAGATGAATTGCTCAAAAACACCAACCGCGAACTAAACGGCTTTATCGCCAAATACAAAGATGCTAAACCTGCTGAGCTTGAAAAGAAACCAAATTTCTTGCAAAAACTTTTCAAACAAAGGTAAAGACACTTTTGACAAGAAATTCTATTTTGATTCGCAAAATATTGAAACAAAAAATGGATGGCATGGCTGCCGCTGTTGTCAAACAAGAAGAAACCTTAGCACGTAACATTGTCTCTGCTGAAATGCTTATTGAGGACAATAACAAATCTATCGAAAATCTTGTCGGTGTCATTGCTTTCATCGAAGCCGCTCAAACCGAAGGTGCCAACCGTGCTAGCCAATTGCAAAATGAAATTACTACACTTGATAGCGCAACGCCTGAATACCAAACAAAATCAGACGAATTGGCACGCATGACCGAAGTTATCAATACATTGGAACAACAACACACCGAATACCTCAGTCGCCTTTATGTCGCTTGGACAACAACGCCACAAATGCGCAACATGGTTAAAGTGTCATCAGATATGCGTCAAAAACTTGGTATGCTACGTCGCAACACCATTCCGACAATGAAATTGTCAATTGCCCAACTCGGTATTCTACAACAATCGGTCAAATCTGGCGTAACTGCTGATGCTATTGTCAATGCTAATAACGCTGCGCTTCAAATGCTTGCTGAAACAAGCAAAGAAGCCATTCCAATGCTTGAACGCACAGCACAAAGCCAACCGTTTCAATCCAATCCGTGACCGCACTTGCTGAAAGCCTCGTCGAACAAAATAACGGCATTATTGCTGCAATCGACAACGGTCGACAACAGCGTGCTCAACTCGAAGCAGCCGTTGTCAAATCTGCTGAGACAATCAACGATTCTGTTAAAATTCGTGACCAAAAAATTATCGAAGCTCTCCTCAACGAAGGTAAAGAAAGCCAAGAAAATGTTAAAAAGAAAGACATCACACCAGAAAACGACTAAGAGAATCGACTAGTATAATGCGAGCAACTCGCTATCAACTAACTGCAACATCATAAAAATTACCAACTACCTTGCTCCTCACTTTAAGGAATAGGGCAGTTTTACTTTTCCAAACAAACTACCAGACTTAAAGCCCTGATTTTCTCCCAGATGATTACGCTTTTACTAACCACAATACTAGCCCATCAAATTTGCTTTGTGTTATAATGTTCTTATGGATAAACTTATAAAATCAATTTCAAAATCTGGTTCTTTCCGTGCTTATGTGCTTAATAGCACTGAGACGGTTAGATCTGCACAAGAAAAACATCAGACACTTTCTAGCTCTACTGTTGCCCTAGGTAGAACGCTTATTGCCAATCAAATCCTAGCTGCCAATCAGAAAGGAGACAGCAAAGTAACCGTCAAAGTTATTGGTGATAGCTCACTTGGTCACATTATCTCTGTGGCTGATACTAAAGGACATGTCAAAGGCTACATTCAAAATACTGGCGTTGATATTAAGAAAACCGCTACTGGCGAAGTCATGGTTGGACCATTCATGGGTGCTGGTCAATTCGTTGTCATCACAGACTACGGTACAGGTAACCCTTACACTTCTTCAACACCACTTGTCTCAGGTGAAATCGGTGAAGATTTGGCTTTTTATTTGACTGAATCTGAACAAACACCTTCTGCCGTTGGGCTTAACGTTCTTCTTGACGACAATGACAAGGTCGAAGTTGCTGGTGGCTTTATGTTGCAAGTCCTTCCAGGTGCTTCTGAAGAAGAAATCAACCGCTATGAAAAACGTATCCAAGAAATGCCTGCTATTTCAAACTTTTGGAATCTGACGACCACGTTGAAGCTCTTTTAAAAGCAATCTATGGCGAGGATGAGTACAAAGTCCTTGCTGAAGAAGAAATCGGCTTTAATTGTGATTGTTCACGTGACGTTTTGAAGCTGCTCTTGTCACTCTTGGCAAAGAAGAACTCAAAGCCATGAAAGACGAGGACCACGGTGCCGAAATCACTTGCCAATTCTGTGGTAAAACTTACAACTTCACCGAAAATGACTTGGAGGGATTAATCAATGACTAAACTCAGCTCATCATTATGATTGGTGATGTTGAAATTCCTCACCGTACGGTGCTAGCACCCATGGCAGGAGTGACAAATTCTGCCTTTCGTATGATTGCAAAAGAATTTGGAGCGGGCTTAGTTGTCATGGAGATGATTTCTGAAAAAGGTCTCCTCTACAATAACGAAAAAACTCTTCACATGCTTCACATTGATGAAAATGAGCATCCAATGTCAATTCAATTATTTGGTGGTGACGCAGACGGACTTAAACGCGCAGCTGAATTCATCCAAGAAAATACCAAAGCTGACATCGTTGACATCAATATGGGCTGCCTGTGAATAAGGTTGTCAAAAATGAAGCAGGCGCAAAATGGCTCAAAGACCCTGATAAAATTTATCACATTATCAATGAAGTCACTTCTGTTCTCGATATTCCATTGACTGTCAAAATGCGTACTGGCTGGTCAGATAGTGAGCTCGCTGTTGAAAATGCACTTGCTGCCGAATCAGCTGGAGTGTCTGCCCTTGCTATGCATGGACGTACACGTGAGCAAATGTACACTGGAACATGTGACCACGAGACACTTGCTCGTGTTTCAAAAGCCATTACCAAAATTCCATTTATTGGAAACGGTGATGTCCGTAACGTTCACGATGCTAAATACATGATTGAAGAAATCGGTGTTGATGCCGTTATGGTTGGACGCGCAGCCATGAACAATCCATACATCTTCACTCAAATCAATCATTACTTTGAAACAGGCGAAGAACTGCCAGACCTTCCATTTGTCAAAAAATTGGACATCGCAGAAGATCACCTCAAACGTCTCATCGACCTCAAAGGTGAAAAAATCGCTGTCCGTGAATTCCGTGGTTTAGCCCCACACTACCTCCGTGGTACCGCTGGCGCTGCCAAAATCCGTGGAGCCGTCTCACGCGCAGAAACTATTGACGAAGTCAAAGAAATCTTTAACAGCTTACGATGATTGGGAAATTTCACCGATAACAAACCCAAAAACAGCTACTAAGTTAAACTTAGCAGCTGTTTTTATTTATTATTAAGCAATATCAAATTTGAGTTTCCCTTTAGAAACGCCGATTTTAAGGGTATTTCCACTTGCCAATTCGCCTGATAGAATAAGCTCTGATAATTCATCTTCAACTTTATCTTGCAGAGTACGGCGAAGCGGACGAGCTCCCATTTCTGGGTCGTATCCAATTTCGGCTAAATATTTCAATGCTGATGGTTGGAATTTTAGCGTAATATCTTTTTCAGCTAGTGTCGCAATCAATGGTTTAACCATGATTTTCACGACATCACGCATATTTTCTTGAGTTAAGTTGTGGAAAACAACCTTTTCATCAATACGGTTGATGAATTCAGGTCGGTAAGCTTTTTTGAGTTCTTCCATGATGCGTTTTTGCATTGCCTCATAATCATGAGCCATATCACGCGCACCAAAACCAACTGTCTTTTCATCACGCAAAGCGGTTGCCCCAAGATTTGATGTCATGATGATAATCGTGTTTGAAAAATCAACTTACGACCACGACTATCCGTCAGCACACCGTCATCCAACACTTGGAGAAGCACATTGAAAATATCTGGGTGGGCTTTTTCAACTTCGTCAAATAGAAGCACAGAATAAGGTTTGTTGCGAACTTTTCAGTCAATTCGCCACCTTCTTCGTAACCGACATATCCTGGAGGAGCTCCGTTAAGACGACTCGCCGCAAATTTTTCCATATACTCAGACATATCAAAACGGATAAGAGCAGATTCATCATCAAATAGCAGTTCTGCTAGTGCTTTAGCCAACTCTGTTTTACCAACACCCGTTGGACCCAAGAACATAAACGACCCAATCGGACGTTTGCCTGTACGAATGCCCGCTTGATTACGACGAATAGCACGACTAATCGCTGAAATAGCTGAATCTTGGCCAATCACACGCTTATGGAGTTCTTTTTCGAGGTTCAAATATTTCTTACTATCTGCCTGTGTCATTTTCTCAACAGGAATACCTGACAAACGACTGAGCGTTGCCATAATATCATCTTCTGTCACAGCAGTTGGTTTACGATTTGGCTTCTTGCGTGACTCTTTCAGCAATTTCGTTGCCAATTTGAAATCACCTTCCAAAATAGCTTTATCAGCAGGTGTCAAAGTAGCTGGCGCTTCTTTTTTTCACCAAACCTTGAACCGTTGCACTTGCTTCATCAAGCAAATCAATCGCTGAGTCAGGAAGATTTTTACTTGTCAAATAGCGATGCGCAGCTTTGACAGCCGTTAAAACAGCTTCGTCAGAAATCACCACATTATGAAAATCTTCATATGATTCTTTAACCCAAGCAAGATTTGGTAAGCATCTTCAACACTTGGTTCTTCAATGGTATCTTAGCAAAACGGCGAGAAAGCGCCGCATCTTTTTCAAGATGTTTTTGATATTCTTCTTGCGTTGTCGCACCAACCATATGAAGCGTACCACGCGCAAGCGCTGGTTTTAGAATATTAGCCGCATCCAAAGTGCTGTCAATTCCAGAGCCTGAACCCATAATCGTATGCACTTCGTCAATGAAAAGAATAATATGACCGTCTTCCTCAATATCTGAGATGATTTGGTTCATACGTTCTTCAAAATCACCACGGAATCGCGTACCAGCCACAACGCTCATCATATCAAGCTCTAGAACACGCATGTCTTGGAGTTCATACGGAATCGCACCATTGACAATTCGCTGTGCCAAACCGTAAGCAAGAGCCGTTTTACCAACACCAGCTTCCCCTACTAAAACTGGATTGTTTTTCGTTTTGCGGCTAAGTACCTGCACCATACGAGAAATTTCTTTTTCGCGACCGATAACAGGTTCTAATTTTCCTTGACCTGCCATCTCTGTCAAATCACGCGTGAAATCTGACAAATCCCCCGCTGTTGACTGTGGTTTCATCATTTCAGAAAAAGCACCGCCCATTGTCGCTTTTTTCGGCTTACGAAGCCCATGAATAGCCTTGATATTTTCCTTTGTAAAACCAGCATTACGTGCCAAACTCTTACGCAAATCAATCAAACGAGCAGCGTCACCGTCTTCTTTATTTTTAAAACCAACAACTTCTAGCAAACGTGTGGCAAATAAATCAAGGTTTAACAACATCGCATAAAGCACGTGTTCTGTCCCGATTTCGTTACCGCCAGTCACCTGACAAATAGACTCAGCAAATGCTAAAACGTCACTAAGAGCTTTAGATTGTTCTACAAAATGAACTATGTCAACGTCCGTTAACGGTGATTTCCCAATGGCTAAAACAGCTGCCGCTTCATATTCTTCATAGGCGATTTTAGTTTGGTATTCCGCAAATGTTAGCCTGCGACTGAGTCATGGATAGCAACCATAGCTAAAAGGACGTGCCAACTTTCTAAATATGGGCTTTCAAAACGCGCTGCTTGGTATTGAGCAACACTGAAAACCTCTTGCATTTTTATCGAATACTCACTCATAAATGGAATCCTTTTCTATCTAATCTTTGTAAAATTTTCCGCAACATACGTGCCCTAATCTCTGGAGCATCTTTGCCAAGAACATCATCCGAAGCTGTTGCTAAAATCAAATTTCCTTCACGTTCAGTATGATTTTTTCATCAAACAGCAACTGAATCAAATCCGTGAAAACCTGCTCACTAATACGTTCACCAATGTTTGCCATAAGATTACCAAACATTTGATGTTGATCTGAAAAACGCACTCTGGCAATGCGGATATAACCTCCGCCACCACGTTTACTTTCGACAGTATAACCACGACTTTCCGTGAAACGCGTTTTAATCACATAATTAATCTGGCTAGGAACAACTTGAAAGGTATCTGCCAAGTTTGACCGCTTAATTTCGGCAATACCTGATTGGGCAAGTAATTGCTTAATGTATTCTTCAATACTATCAGATGTATTTTTTGCCATTAGCTTCCTCCTTTTCAAGATTAATGACCATTTCCAAATAGACTATCTTTGACTATAACTGACTATCATTATAACAAAAATATCCTTTTTAGGGGAAAATAAGCCCTACTAATTTAGATAAATTTAATATCATCATCTCAAGTTTCATAAAAATAAAGTCAATCACACCAATCCAGTATATTGAGCAAGTAAGAATTGAGTGCATTAACCCACTGTGTACGCTTTGGCAACTCCCCTAATCGCTTGCGAAAGAATGTGCGTTAGCTATTGTACCAAGTTCTTCTTTTTGATTATCGTGCGCAACATAGTAAATCTTGTTGTAATTCACTTTAGCACAGCTATACGTAAAAAATGGATAGAGAAGCATCTTGATGATAATGAAAAATAGTTGTCCTTCTCTGAGACATTGCAAAGTTGTGAGCGATGATAAAAAGTACCTTAGCTTTGGCCGGCAAGGTGCTTTTCTTGTACTCAGATATTACTCTGAAATTCTCCTTGCTGTTGTTATAGCATGAGCTAACATCTCTTGTCAAAGAAAGGCACTCAAATAGTCAATCACACCAATCATGATACTATTTTCAGCCTAAAACAATCACCGAAAGACAGATTTTGGTTGTGTTTGCTCAAGAGATAGGATACAATAAAATCTGTAACAAATGAAAGGTTTCAAGTAAATGAACTATATTATTACATTTTTGATTTCCATGCTTCCTCTTGTAGAACTTCGTGGCGCTGTTCCTTATGCAATCGCCACTGGTATTCCAATGTGGCAAGCACTTATTATCGGCGTTGTCGGTAATATGCTCCCCATCCCAATTATCTTCTTCTTCGCACGTCGTGTGCTTGAATGGGGAGCAGATAAACCAGTTATCGGTGGTTTCTTTACTTGGTGTTTGAAAAAAGGTCACAGCGGTGGTAAAAACTAGCTGCGACTGCTGGTAACCGTGGACTATTTATCGCCTTATTACTCTTTGTTGGTATCCCCATTCCTGGAACAGAGCCTGGTCCGGAATATTAGCCGCATCAATCCTCGATTGGAACTTCAAACAAAGCGTCGTTGCAGTTATGCTCGGGGTTATCCTCGCAGGACTAATCATGGGAACACTAACAATTCTCGGCTTAGGAGCATTTAGCTAAAAAAAGAGCTTAGGAAGCAAACCAAGCTCTTTTATTATTGTTTTTTATCAACTGTTAGCAAGATTTCTCAAGCATACAAAACCACCTGAGATTTCTATCTCAGATGGTTATTTTATTAGCAAGCTATTCTTATTTGTTAAGTGCTGCTGCCATTGTTGCTGCAACTTCTGATTCAAAGTCGTTAGCTGCTTTTTCGATACCTTCACCAACTTCAAAGCGAGCAAAAGTGATAACTTTAGCATTTACTGAATCAAGGTATTGTTCAACAGTTTTGCTGTCATCCATGATGTAAACTTGTGCAAGAAGTGTGTATTGTTGGTCAACTTTAGTGTTATCAAGCATGAAGCGATCCATTTTACCAGGGATGATTTTATCCCAGATTTTTTTCTGGTTTGCCTTCTGCTTTTAGTTCTGCCTTGATATCTTCTTCAGCTTGAGCGATTACTTCATCAGACAATTGTGATTTAGAACCGAATTTCAAGTGTGGAAGAGCTGGTTTGTTAACCATTGCACGTGATTCGTTATCTTGATCGATTTTGTGGTTCATTTGAGCTAATTCATCGTGAATGAATTCTTGATCAAGTTCTTCGTATGAAAGAACTGTTGGTTTCATAGCTGCAACGTGCATTGAGATTTGCTTAGCAAGAGCTTCGTCGCCACCTTCAATAACAGTTACAACACCGATACGTCCACCGTTGTGTTGGTATGCACCAAAGTGTTGATCATCAGTTTTTTCGATAAGAGCGAAACGACGGAATGAAATTTTTTCACCGATAGTCGCAGTTGCATTAACATAAGCTGCTTCTAAAGTTTCACCTGAAGTCAAAGTAACTTTAAGTGCTTCTTCGTTATTAGCTGGTTTTTGTTCAGCGATAGCTTTAGCTGTTTCTTTAACCAATTCAACGAATTGTGCGTTTTGAGCAACGAAGTCAGTTTCAGCGTTAACTTCAACAACTGCTGCAACGTTACCGTCAACATAAAGGCCAGTCAAACCTTCAGCGGCTACGCGGTCAGCTTTTTTAGCTGCTTTAGCCATACCTTTTTCGCGAAGCAATTCAATTGCTTTCTCCATGTCACCATCAGTTTCAACAAGTGCTTTTTTAGCGTCCATGACACCAGCACCTGATTTTTCGCGCAATTCTTTTACTTGAGCTGCAGTAATTGCCATTTTTTTATGTCCTCCAGGATTTTTTTGTTTTCCAAAATAATAAAAACGAGACAGAGCGGTTTGCTTTCTGCCCCCGTTTTTAAAGCATATCAAAGACTGTTAAGCCTTAAAATCTTATTCGTTGTCGCCTTCTACAACTTCAACAATTTCTTCGATTGAGTCAGCTTGTGCTTCTGATGCAAAATCAACATCTGCATCTTCACCTTGACGTCCTTCGATAACAGCATCAGCCAATTTAGATGTAATCAATTTAACGGCACGGATAGCGTCATCGTTTGCTGGGATGATAACATCGATATCATCTGGATCAGCGTTTGTATCAACCATTGCAACAACAGGGATACCAAGTTTTTTAGCTTCTTTAACAGCGATTTGTTCTTTGTGTGGATCAACAACGTACATTACGTCTGGGATACGAGGCATATCTTCGATACCACCCAAGAATTTTTCAAGACGAGCACGTTGTTTTGTTAAGAAGAGCAACTTCTTTCTTAGGAAGAACTTCAAAAGTTCCATCTTCTTCCATGCGTTTGATTTCTTTCAAACGAGCGATACGTTTTTGGATAGTATCCCAGTTTGTAAGAGTTCCACCCAACCAACGGTGGTTGATGTAGTATTGACCAGCACGTTCTGCTTCTTCTTTAACAGCATCAGCAGCTTGCTTTTTAGTACCAACAAACAAGATAACAGCGTCGTTAGCAGCTGCATCACGAACGAATTCGTAAGCTACATCAGCCATTTTTACAGTTTGTTGAAGGTCAATAACGTGGATACCGTTACGTTCTGTGAAGATGTATTTAGCCATCTTAGGGTTCCAGCGACGAGTTTGGTGACCAAAGTGAACACCAGCCTCAAGAAGTTGTTTCATTGAAATTACTGCCATGAGTAGTTTCTCCTTTTTTTATAATGTTTTTTCCTCTCCCAGACTTCATCTTGCAAACCCACCATAAGAGCAACAGGTTCACAATACATCCAGAATGAGTATTTGTTGCATAAAACAACTGTTATAGTTTACCATAAAACCCCTATTTTGACAAGTCAAATGCAACCTTAAAAAAGCTTTTCTTTAAAGTATTTTGGCACTACCTCCTATCATTAAATCTCTGCCATAATAAATTCTTATTTCCTTATCCTTATCACAAAAACAAAAGCCCGACAGAGTCGGCTTTTGGCGTAAACACATTATATAAAGGCGGTAGACGGATTTGAACCGACGATCAAGCTTTTGCAGAGCCGTGCCTTACCACTTGGCTATACCGCCATAACAAATAATATTCTACCTTAAAATCTAAGCGGCGTCAAGTAAATTTCTTAAATTCTGAACTTATCTACCAATTCTATTTCCCTTGTAAAATACGGCATTTATGCTATAATACTAAAAATCTTTGGAGGTGTTTTATGAAAAAACTAAGTCCTAACAGTCATATTCGCGTACTCAGCCCGTCAGATTCAATTGCTCGCTTGGGTGGATTTGAAGCCAATCTTTCTGCCAAAGAAACGTTAGAAAATTCTAGGATTTCGTGTGTCATTTTCAGAGCATTATTTAGAATCTGATATGCTCTATTCTTCTTCAATCAAGAGCCGTATTGCTGATTTGCACGCTGCTTTTGCTGATGACTCTGTTGATGCTATTCTGGCTACGATTGGTGGTTTTAATTCTAACGAACTATTGCCTTATCTTGACTACGACTTAATTGCCAAACACCCTAAAATTATCTGTGGGTATTCGGATTCGACAGCTTTTTGAATGCTATTTTGCTAAAACTGGAAACCTCACTTACATGGGACCGTCGTATTCTAGTTTTAAAATGAAAGAAGGTCAAGATTACCAAAGCAAGGTTTGGTTAAACGCTATGACAAAATCAGCTTATGACCTTGTTCCAAGTCAAGAGTGGTCAAGCGACCTTTGGTATGACCCAACACAACCACGTCATTTTATGCCAACAGAATGGAAAATTTACAACGCAGGGAAAGCTTCTGGCACCATTATTGGTGGAAATTTATCTACTTTTGGACTTCTTCGCGGAACACCTTACGCCCCTCAAGTCAACGATTATGTCCTTTTCTTAGAAGAGGCAGAAGAAGATGACTATCATGAGTTTGACCGCAATTTAGCAGCCATTTTACAAGCTTACCCCAATCCAAAAGCGGTGCTTATCGGACGCTTCCCAAAGGAATGCCAAATGACACCCGAAATATTAACCTATATCCTAGACAAGCACCCACTTCTTAAAACCATTCCTGTCATGTATGACCTTGATTTTGCCCACACTCAGCCACTCTTTACAATCACTATCGGCGCACAAGCAAGCATTGACACTGACACTTTAAGCATTCACATCGAGGAATAAATACCCTAAAAAAGAATAATTAAAATATTTTCATTTGCAGATTTGTAAATAAAGCGATTTCACCAATTCCTCTGCTAAAATGAGGTTATAATCTATGGAGGAAATCTACTATGCTGAAACGCTTATTTAATTTATTACCTATTCTTATCTTTTTGCTTTTGCCACTTATTTTATAAGCAACCCTTACTAATAAACTTTAAAATAAACTCTTTTCATGACACAAAAAAAGCCAAGCAAAAATGCTCAGCTTCAAACTTTTTCAACAAATCACCAAATGATAACGCGGTCTTCTGGTGCGCGCCACATTGGGTCACCTGCTTTGATGTCAAATTCTGTGTGGAATTCATCAAAGTTTGTCAATGTAACATTGGTACGAAGTTTTCCTGGTGCATGAACGTCAATGCTTGCTAACATTTGCATATATTCATCACGCGCTTTCATGCGCCAAATCGTTGCAAAGTTGATGAAGAAATCACGTGCTGAGAAATCCTCGTCTTGTTTTGCGGCTTCGAGTGCACAAGCCACACCACCAAGGTCAGCCACATTTTCAGAAACGGTTAATTTACCATTGACTTTCGCACCATATGAATCTAAACCGTCAAATTGGTCAACGATTTTATCCGTACGTTCTGTAAAGGCTTGGTAATCTGCTTCTTTCCACCAGTTATTGAGGCTACCATGTTCATCAAATGATGCACCGTTGGTATCAAAAGCATGTGAAATTTCATGGGCAATAACCGCACCAATACCACCATAGTTAGCAGATGAACTTTGTTCTAAACTGTAAAATGGGGCTTGTAAGATCGCCGCTGGAAAGACAATCTGATTTTGTTGTGGGTCATAGTAAGCATTAACCATATGGGCAGGCATATGCCATTCACTACGGTCAACAGGCTTGTTCCATTTGCTCCAGCTATGTGCGATTGAAATTTTAGCAAGGTTTTGCGCATTTTCAACTAATGACAACGAGTCATCAATGATTTTCTTAGCATAAGTTTCTGGCAATTTTTCAGGATAACCAATGTGTGGTGTAATGACGTTTAATTTAACAATGGCTTTATCACGTGTTTCTTTTGCTAACCAATCTGCTGACGTCAAACGTTTCTTGTAAACATCAATCATTGTCGCTACTTTATGTTCCACATCGGCTTTGGCTTCTGGAGAGAATTTTTGCCCAGCATACCAAAGACCAAGTGCTTGGTTATAAGGGCCCGAAGCTAAATAGTAAGATGCTTTTTTCTTATCCATAGCTTGTGGTGTCCCTGAAAGCGCACGACCATAAGCACCTGAAAGCACACGAATGTCATCTGTTAAGTAACCGTCAAACGCCCCCGTAGCTGCTAAAACCAAATCTGCCTTTAGCAAATCCCAGTTCTTTTCTGAATAATAGTCAGCAGCAAATTCTGTCCAGAAACGTTCTTCAGGAACAATCACTTTATCAGGAATTTCTCCCAAAATTTGCGTGAAAATAGCGTCCAAAGGCAATTCTGGTGCTAATTTTGTAAAATCAGCCAATCATATGGGTGATAAAGTTTGACGTATTCAGAAGATTCTTCACGTGACAAAACATATTTAGCGACTTTGGCATCTAATGCAATCACCTTGTCAAGCAAGTCTTTCGTTTCTTCAGCTGAAAAACCAAATTTTGGCAATAATTCTTCTTGCATTTGGCGCCAGATAGCTAGTAATTCTTTACCTTTTTCGTTATCTTCGGCATAGTAAGTTGTATCAGGCAAGATTGTTCCAGGAGCTTCTGCCCAAAGAACATTAAGCTGCGCATTCATGAAATCTGGGGCAACACCAAGCGGAAATTCATTTGGTTTTCCTGCCATTTCAAAATCTGCAATTTTGCCTGCAAATTCAGCAAAAGAATCCAAGTTTTTGTATTCTTCGATCAATGGAAGAACTGGCGCGACACCAACTTCTTCACGTTTATCATAATCTGAAGTCATACGATGAAACTTGATATAGTTTTGTAAAATACTATCCTCTGGTACATCTTCGCCGCTAAGCCATTTATCTGTTGTTGCCAACATTAAATCTTCAATCTCATCGGCTAAATCTGAAAAACCACCTGTACGTGGTTTATCATCAGGAATAACGGCTGTTTTTTCCCATTCGCCATTGACAGCATCATAAAAATCGTCTTGATATCGAGTCATAAAAAATCTCCTTTAATCTATTAGAACCATTTTATCAAAAAAAGGTGAGAATAGCAGATATAAAGCACATTTGTCAGAAATTAAATAACAGACTTTCTGACACTTTTTGCTATACTTAGAGCAAGGAGGCAACTATGACTAAAAAACATTATAATTGGGCAACCCTGGAACTGGTGTCATTGCTAATGAATTAGCGCAAGCACTTCAACA
>ENA-OQER01000359-OQER01000359.1-human-gut-metagenome-genome-assembly--contig:-NODE-359-length-25529-cov-2.737855_pt1 | contig 25529 bp, 32 predicted proteins | sample MGYA00242797_ERZ504639 | MGnify/ENA primary metagenome ERZ504639 (study PRJEB26092, sample SAMD00036306) | human gut metagenome | host: Homo sapiens | study: EMG produced TPA metagenomics assembly of...
CCCGCTTTTTATAAGTCCGGATCTTGTAATAGTAAGTTTTTCCTTTGCGTGCCTTCTTGTCAAGATAACTCTGGGTCTTTCCCTTTTTCACAACATGAATCTTTTTATATCCGCTCTTTTTCTTTGTGGAGCGATAAATATAATATCCATTTGCACCGGATACTTTTTTCCAGGTGATCCGGATCCCTTTTTTCGTTGCTTTTGCTTTTACATTTCTGACAGCTTTCGGTCTGGTCACAGTCGGTTTTGCCGGTGCTGCCGGCGTTTGAGTTTCCGTCTGTTTTTTATCATCCGACGGTTTGTTTATTGTTTCACTTTCCGATTCTTTTTCCGATTCCGTTGTTGTCTCTTTCTGCGTTTCACTCTCTGTTTCGCTTTCTTTCTGTGCATCTGCCGGGATTTTGAATGCAGTAACAGAATGCGGAGCCAGGCTGTATTTTGCTGTTTTCTCTGTTACGGAAATCTTTGTTTTCTGTACATCTACTTTATTTGGATTTGCCTGTGTGTTTTCATCCAGCACATCATCCGATGTCAGATACCATACCTGAAGATCTTTTCCTGTCAGGTCTTTTCCGTCTATGATCAGATTTACATCTGTTCTTTCATCTCTGCTGTTATTCACAACCGTAAGATAAATATTCCCCTGTTCATCTTTTGAGGAAATTGCTTTTACAAGCGGAACATTGTACCCCTTATAGGTATAACAGGTCACATTTCCTTCAATTTTCTGGCCAATCTGCGTTGTTCCTGTCATATTATTGAAAATGGAAAACATTTTTGCAGAAGGGGTCGACACAAAATCGGTCGTTCCATCGTTTTGTTTGATCGCCTGGATCACACACTGAGAGCCTGAGCCAAGGTTATCTGCTCCATATGGATAATCAACCAGACAATGTTTGTTGATATAAGGTGTTCCAAAGCCAATGTAATCAATCATTTCATTTGCAATGTAAACAGCATGTCCGATCCCACGGACAAACTGGGTATTATGGTTATATACGCCAAATTCAGACAGAACTGGCACTTTCCCCATTCCAGGTGCATATTGCTTCATCGCATCCACCAGTTCTTTTACACGGGGCATATTGTACTGCAATGACCGTCCGAGCACTTTTTCATAGAACTCCGGATCATTGTCTGCAATAACTCCGCCGCTTGTATCACTGTACGGATGAATAACAACACCATCATAATACTTATTGTAACCTTTCTGTGCCATTTTCTGCACAAAAGAAACCTGCTTGCCGCTTCCGCAGTATACCTGGATCTCCATCCCCAGTTCATCAGCAATCTTGTTCATCGCCTGATAATACGACACAAATCCATCACGGTCACTCTGGTAAGATGCGGTGATTGCCTTTCCTGACTGTGGAACATTTCCATTTATTCCATCACCAAATGTAATTTTACCTGTTTTGCAGTCTACCGTGCAGACATTCTGTGCCCCCTTGCCTTCCAGGGAATCCACGATCTGCCACTGTGTTCCGCCTACATAGACAGCCACAGAATTTTCTACTGCCGGTGTATAACGTACATAGCGAACCTGATTTGCTGTTCCATCACTGTTTGTGGCCTGATCTCTCCAGTCTTCATCCTTAACCGTCCTGGTATTCTGACCGAAGTCATTCTGCCGCCGTCAATATAAGCATCCATCCAGTCAGTGTTCCCTCTGCCATCCATCCAGTAGGTCTGTCTGTAATAACCGATTTCATTTCCGATTTCAAACGTGTTACACCATAAGGTTCCGGATGCCCATTGGCTGCACGCACTTCTGCCCAGTCTACGCCACCGTTTGGGTTCGTCACCTCACCGTCTGCCGGTGCATTTAAGTATTCGATCAAATCTGCCGCATCTGCTGCACTTCCCTGACCCATACCATAAACCCAGACCGCCTCTGCTTTGATATCATCGTAAATCCAGCTCATTGCCTCATCCAGCCCGAAATTCGGTGTGATCGGATCAGATGTTTCCGGAAGTCCATGTACTGTTTTCTTTCGCTGCTCTGCAGGTCCGATGCTGCGTTTCCAGTCAAACAGATTGGATACCGTTCCACCTGGATAACGTACAGAACCAAAATGTGCTTCTTTTACATATTCATTAAATTTAGCTTCCACTTTCTTTTCTGATGCGTTCCATGAGCTGTAAGCATTATTATGATAACGATGATTGATGCCAAACATTGCTTTTGAGATTTCACGCACTTCTTTGGAAGTATCCACCGTAATGTCTATGTTCGTGACAGCATTTTCAGAATAAACCTTGTAAATACTCTGGATCTGTGCCGGTGTCATCACTTTTTTATAATAACGCACTTCATCCATATATCCTTTGAAACCCGTTTTTTCAGTAGCATTCTTATGATTTCCGATCAGGAGATCCGTGAGTGCATCTACATAACTACCGTCCAACGTGTTTTCGTTTACCAGTTTTCCATTGATATAAAACTGTGCTTTTTTCGCCGTATGGCTGCTTGTAAATGCCACATGCACCCATTTGCCTCCGGCTACCGGGCTCTTGCTCAGCACATCGCTGGCTGTTACATAAGTCCCAAGTTTCATATTAGAATCCAGATAGAGAATGCTCCGTCCCGCCCCTGTCTGCTGGAACAGATATTTTTTGTCCGTGCTGCCGCCAAACATATCGTCATCGCACTTGATCCATGCCATCAGCGTGACATCATCCGAGCTGCATTGACTGCATCTGGCAGTTTCAGCGAAGATGCAGATGTTCCATCAAAATATGCCGCACTTCCTGAAATACCTTCACTCTCTTTTCTGGTAACTCCGCTGCCCTGCACTTCCACTTTCTGGGCAGACTGTGATGCACTGTTCGTGGTCAGGGCATCGTCAAAATTCAGATAAACAGACAGACCTTCTCTCAGGTCATCCGCTTCTTCCGCCGCAAACACTTCGTTATAATTATAACCACCCGTGCCTGGCACTGCTGCCGCAGTAACACATAACGCCGTCAGAATGCATGCTGTTCGTTTCGCCATGCTGCTCCATGTTCTTTTCTTTTTCATAGTAACCTCCTGTTTTAATTTTAAGAATCCCCGTCTTCCTGCTGCAAGCTGCACGCCATACATCGCATGGTCTGTTTTCCCGTACACTTCCGCAGGCTGATGGAGGCTGTATGCAGATTTACTAAATTAAATCTGCTTTTTGCAAGATCAGACGCAAAATCCCTCTCATCCTTTCGCATCTGTTTACATATAATATCATATTACCATAAAGAAAGAGAAAAAAACAGGTGTATTTTCGTTGTTTTATATAATAATCCCATAATTTTAACTCAAAAAAGACCGCCATATCGATTTCTCGATACAGCGGTCTCTGCTCGCCTTGCAAATCTGAATTAAACCAGTTTTACCGGATTCAGTTTTACGCCCGGTCCCATAGTAGGAGCGATTGTAACACTTCTCAGGTACTGACCTTTCAGTGTGCTTGGTTTTGCTTTATTAATTGCATCAATAAGCGTCTGGAAGTTTTCGCGCAGTGCATCCTCTTCGAAGGAAGCTTTTCCAAGTGGCACATGGATAATGTTATTCTTGTCCAATCTGTACTCAATCTTACCAGCTTTGATATCAGCGATAGCTTTTGTTACGTCCATAGTAACGGTACCAGCCTTCGGGTTTGGCATCAGCCTTTAGGACCAAGTACACGACCCAGACGACCTACAACACCCATCATGTCCGGAGTTGCTACTACTACGTCGAAATCCAGCCATCCTTCATTCTGGATCTTCGGGATCAGTTCTTCTCCGCCTACGAAATCAGCACCAGCTGCCTGAGCTTCGTCTGCTTTTGCGTTTTTAGCGAATACCAGAACACGAACTGTTTTACCAGTTCCATGAGGCAGAACTACTGCACCACGGATCTGCTGATCTGCGTGACGTCCGTCACATCCTGTTTTGATATGAGCTTCGATTGTTTCGTCAAATTTTGCAACAGCAACTTTCTTTACTAAAGAAATTGCTTCTGGAATATCATAGAGAGTTGCACGATCAACTGCTTTCGCAGCCTCTACGTATTTCTTTCCTCGTTTCATATTAAATACCTCCTGGTGGTGTTTGCGGGAATATCCCTCCCACGTTTTTTCGTTTTCGTTTACGGAACTGCAAGCTTATTGTGAAGCCTGTATGAAATGAATTAGTCTTCTACAGTGATACCCATAGAACGAGCTGTACCAGCGATCATGCTCATAGCTGCTTCTACAGATGCTGCGTTCAGATCCGGCATTTTCATTTCAGCGATCTCTCTTACTTTATCTTTAGAGATTGTAGCAACTTTGGTCTTGTTCGGAACACCTGAACCAGATTTGATGTTGCATGCTTTTTTCAGCAGTACTGCTGCCGGCGGAGTCTTTGTTACGAAGCTGAAGCTTCTGTCTGCGTATACTGTGATAACAACAGGGATGATCAGATCACCTTTATCTGCTGTTCTTGCATTGAACTCCTTTGTAAACTGAACGATGTTAACACCATGCTGACCAAGTGCCGGACCAACTGGTGGAGCCGGTGTTGCCTTTCCAGCAGGAATCTGTAATTTAATATAACCTGTTACTTTTTTTGCCATCTTAGGCACCTCCTATGTGGTATTGTCGGGGGTTTCCCTCCCACTTGCTTCGGTTTCCGATTGTTCCGAAGCGGTTCTCTGTTACTTACAACATTGCGGCATCGGCCACAGCCGGTGACGCATACCAAAAATATTACATTTTTTTGATTTCTGTGAAACCGATCTCTACCGGAGTCTCACGTCCGAACAGTTCGACATTGATTGTCACGATCTGTTTACTTGGATTAATGGACTGAATAACGCCTACGGTATCTTTCCATACACCTGCGGTGATGGTAACCGTATCGCCTTCTTCGAAATCAATCTCAAGTTCTGCAGGTTTGATTCCGAGCGGTGCCATTTCCTCCTCTGTAAGCGGAACTGGCTTGGATCCAGGTCCAACAAAGCCGGTAACACCTCTGGTATTTCTTACGACATACCAGGTATCATCATTCATGATCATGTTCAGCAGAACATAGCCCGGAAACAGCTTTTTCAGAACCTGCTTCTTGGCACCGTTCTTCACTTCCACAACTTCCTGCATCGGAACTCGAACCTCAAGGATCTGATCCTCCAGGTGACGGTTTTCAATTGTTTTTTCAATGTTGGCCTTTACCTTGTTCTCATACCCTGAATAAGTATGAACTACATACCAGTTTGCATCTGACATATTATCACCCTGTCCTTATTTTACTAAGAAATCAACACCGTACTGTACGATCATATCAATGATGGTGATCAGAACGCCCAGTACTACCGAAACGCTAAGGACTGCTGCCGTCTGCTTGCCGATGGATTTCTGATCCGGCCAGATAATTTTGCGGAACTCAGCTTTCAGGCCGTCGAACCAGCTTTTTTTAGGAGCTTTTTCTTTCTTTTCCTTTTCGCTCATATAATCACTTATCCTTTCGCACCCGGCTTATTTGGTTTCCTTGTGATTCGTGTGTTTCTTGCAGAATCTGCAATACTTCTTGGTTTCCATTCTCTCAGGATGAGTTTTCTTATCCTTTGTCATGTTGTAATTACGCTGTTTGCATTCTGTACATGCCAATGTAATTCTTGTGCGCAAAACTTCCACCTCGCTCTCTTTGTTTTTTGCTCACAGCCTTTATGGGCTGATGAATTTTAGGCATAAAAAAAAGACCTACTTCCATTCGCCAGACCAGTCTATCATGACATTAAAAAGAAGTCAAGTCTTTCTTGTGTTTCTGACACTTTTTTTTTTCTTGTGTTTCTGACACTTTTTTTTTTTGCCAAATACCTGACATACGGCAAGTATCAGAAAAGAACGGGAAATACTTCCGCATCCCCACAGCCTGACTTCCATTTTTCAAGCACAGCCTGATAAACTTCTGCCTCTGCCGCATGCATCCGGCAGAGATATTCCGGACATCCTTTTTTTTCTCCACATTCGGCAGCGATCATCGCAATGCAGGGATGACAGATTTTTCTGTTTGCACAATGTATACACGCCGGAGAACAGCATACTTTTTCTGTCTGTGCAACCAGTTCTTTCCAGGCTTCTGCAAAAGAACGCTCTTTTAAAGATGTTTTGCCGAAGCGTACATACCGCAGTTGACCAGATTGCCCTGCCAGTCCACCCAGAAAGAACAGTGTCCGGCCCGGCAGTGCATGGTCATCACATTTTCATCCGTCATCTTTTTGTCTTCACATCTTTTTTCTTCGTCAGATTTTCCCGAAACCGTTCCTCGCCTTTTTGGAATCTGCCAAACCGCTCTGCCTGCCGCCAAAACCAATCCCCATCTCCGGTCAGAAAATCGGTCTTTACTCTGGCAAGTGCGGCCTCTTCCGGGGAGAGGCGTTCATTTGTCCGACCATTGCTGCGTTTCGGCGGATCGGCGGAAACATATAGGTTGCCGCTGGATCGGTATCTGACACTCTTTTGCATAAGAAATCATACTCTCCAGATCCTGTACATTCTGCGGTGTAATGCTGGCGTTCAATTTGATCGGTACCCCATACTGTTTCAACCATCGGACGGCATTTTTCACTTTCAGAAAGGATTCGCCGTTTCCGCAGAGCTTCTGATAAGTCTCTTCACTCGCCCCGTAAAGTGTGATGTTAATCCTGGTCGGTGTGTGCCTGCCAAGCCACCTGGCCATGTTCTGATCGATCCGGGATGCATTGGAATTGATGCTGACCTGCATTCCAAGATCCTGCATTCCGGCAAAGACTTCCTGAAAATCTTCGTACAAAAACGGCTCCCCGCCCGTCAGAAGCGGAAACAGCAAACCACATTTTGCGGCATCTTCTGCAATCTCAAGCCACCTCTTTCCATCCATCAGTCCGCCTGCTTTCTCCACTTCTGCCCTGCTTTTACGGACATAACACATTTTGCAGGCAAAATTACAGATCGGGAGCAGTTCAAATGCCCCGGTCAGTGGGATTCTCTCCGCTCCCGCTTTTGCCCATAAACGCCTGCTGATCGTTCCCTGCATATTTTCTCTTCTCCTTCCTGTTTAAGCATACGTTATGTATTTCTTGTGACACTCTTCCGTATACCTTACTTCCGTACTCGCTTCACATTTTGCATGTCTGAATAAATTTCATTTTATCTTTTCCTACAGATATCGTCCATCTTCAGGATTTTTTCCAGGCACACAACTGCCTGCTCATCCATCGTTGCAGTCAGCTGGTAGACCGGCATTTCTTTCAGCAACAAAAACAGATTCTCTGCCGCCTGGTTTCTGGCATTTTCACTCCACCAGTCGATTACAAGCTGCGGCATCAGCTGTGCCATCGCTTTCCCTGTCCGCAGTCTTTCGATGCTACTCTTTCCATTCTGCGACTGTTTTACCAGAACGATGCATCCCGCCACATGCACTTCCCCGCTTCGCACCGGCTGTGATCCATCCATCGGATAGCCGTAGCTGTGCCAGTTTCCGTCCTGTTTTCGCAGAAGTGTCCGGTCATTGCAGATGATCCTGGCATTTCTGAACCTCTCCCAGAGTTTTGCCTGCGTGGTCTTTCCCGCCCCGGATGGTCCGGCAAATAAAATCCCGGTTTCCTGATATGTAATCTGTGCCGCGTGAAAAACAGTACAAAAAACTGTTGAAGGATGGCCCGCATCGGAAAATAACGCAGGATTTCACCAAGACTTTTCGGTGCAACCGGAAGCAGCCGTTCCTGTATCCTGCACGAAACATGTGAAAAAGTATCGTCGTATTCCACGCAGGAAATTGCTCCCTTTTCTCCCTCCCACACAATACAGTAATTTTTCTCTTCCCTGCGATAGTAAGTCTGGATCAGATCTTCTCCAAGCTTTACCGCAGAACGAAGCGGCGGCTTTACCCACTTCCAGGAAACCGCCGCCAGAATATCTGTCTCTTTCCATTTTTCATCCTGCCCGGATATACCGGATCTTTCCCGGATTATAAATGGAAGGAACACATCTTCGATCTGAATTTCTTTTTCACAGTCCAGACAGATTTTCACGCCGCCAAGGCATAACATGATATGCATCCCCGGTACCTCGCTTTTTCTGTTTCTCTTTGTGTTCAGGATGTCCAGTAACCGCCGCCTGCTGTCGTGTAACAGTCGCACGTATCCTCCGAATAAAACTGTACATTGTGCACACTTCTTGCAGCACTGTATGTCTCAAACGGATCGATGTAATCGCTGCACTGGCTGTATCCGTTCATTTGCGGACCGTTGTGGACGACCGTTTCACAGTTGCTTGCGATCGAAGCATCCAGCTGATAGCGTTCCACTTCTGCTTTTGGAGTTTCATACGTTTTCTTCATATCCATTCCCCTTCCCGTATGTCTGTTTCTTTATGATCGTAAACTCGGCATTTCCGGTTACTTTGATATTGGTTGAGGAAACCAGTCCCTCTTCGGCTTTGATCTCAAATGTAGCTATCGTGCTTCCCTCTTTTTCACTGATATCCGCACATTTTGAAATTTCATAATAACAGTCTGCTGCATTTTTAAGTTCCAGGATCTGTCCGTTGACTGAGACTTTTGCATTTCCGAACGGAGCTTTTACTCCAAGATAAAGTTTGTTCGTATTTGGATTCCAGTCTTTTAAAGAGAAGGTTACGCTCTGATCTTCATCCAGATAAACCTCTTCTTTCGGCCCGTTGCTCTTATATTCGGAAGCTTTTTTGATCTCACCGTTTGAATCGGTAAATACCACAAATGTTTTTCCATCCCACTGGATCTCGCCGTTCTCATTAACCTCCGTATAATCGGAGAGAAGTTTCTGACGCAGTGTAACTGCCGTCATATTTGCTTCACCGTCCTGGTTGTAGGCCTGTGCTGCAATATCCGCATGTTCATCCGTCTCATCAAGCGGCTGCATCACACGAATCCCGTCCAGCCAGAAATCTGAGCCAAAACGATTTCCCGCCTTTGCAACAGAGACTTCTACATTATATGTGCCATATTCGGAAGTATTCCAGGTAAATACCGGAATATTGTATAAAGTGATCTTGTTTTCACTCTGATAAATGGTGTTGCGATATCCATGATAGATTTCTCTGCCTTTTGCATCTCTGATCACGATCCGCAGATAGCCGCTGTTATTGGATGTCCTTGCAAAGAAAGAAGTTCCCTTTCCGGTAAAGGTGTAAGTAAATTTTGCTGCACCTTTTTCTGTGCTTACATAACAGCTGGAACCGTTGCTGTCTTCGCTGTCACTTAAATAAGCAACATCTGAACCATACGGACTGTCACTGGCATCCCCGACTACGCCCGGTTCCTGGTAATCCTCCTGAGGTGTTCCCTCCTGTTCCCAGCTTCCGTTTGGATATTCTGCCATTCCGAAATCTTCTTCATAATACATGTCGGTCGCCGGAATGATATAAACCTTTGCCTGTGCCTCCTGATCATCTACACCGTTTGTACTCTTTACTTTTGCAGTATAATTTAAAACTTCTACGCCGGTCAGCTGTTTTGTCAGCGTGTAATGGATTTTTCCGTCTTTTACTTCGGCCGTTCCATATTTCAGAGAATTGCTGTCGATTTCAACCAGTTCTTTGCTACCTCCGACTGCCAGATCATTTACCAGAGGATCAATTTCAACCGGAAGTCCGTAGTCCAGAACAATATAATCGTCATTTGCCTCAAAAGATGCCGTTTCTTTGTGCAGCATTTCATTTTCACAGGTGAACGATACCTGATCTGCTTTGTCTGCTTCACCTTTTGCAGTCACGCTCATACTCGTTCCGGCACTGTCCGAATCCACGACATGGAAACCACCGGCTGCTTCCGCCTGATAACTCCATTTCGGAACGATCCAGCTCGCTCCGTTGTCCGCCTCGGTAATATAATAGGTTTTGCCGTCATCTTCATCCATCGTTCCGATGAATTTCGCAGTCTGACCATTTTTCAGTGCAAACCTTCCGTCCGTTCCGGTCATTCTCGTATCTACATACTGATTGTTGATGTCATAGAGATTGTAAGTTGCATCTGACACTGCTTCGCCGTCACGGTAGAGCGTAAAATAAAAATCTCGTTGGCTGATCTGTGCTAAAATACTGTCATCCAGTTTTATTCCTTTACTGTCTGTTGTTTTGACTGTTTTATGCACCGAAACGGTATCTTTCATTGGCAGATTGAATTTGATTTTACAGTTGGAAGCTCCTTCTCCACGTTCCAGATAATAGACGGTCAGCGTATGCTGATCGGTCGCTGCAAATGTTTTTAACGTAGTATCAAAAATACCCGCACCTTTAGAATCCCGGAACACTTTTTTTGAGATCTTTCCGGCTGTTGATCTTCCTCCTTTAATAAACATTCCGCTTGTCTGACCGGAACTGGTCGCGGAAATTTCTGTTTTGTTCTGTGCAAAATTAATCGTTCCGTTGACTGAATCGTGGATGCCGCCAATATCCAGAACAAGTTTTCCGTCAATAAATACCCACACATCATCATCACCGGCAAACTCAAACTTGATATCTTCGTCTGAAGTGCTGGAAATTTTGCCATCTGCCGTCATGGAAAACGGAATCGTTGCGATCATTCCAAAATGATAATCCGGCGTCCTCACACTCGTTCCGCTGTTGAACGGATAAAAGCCCTTTCTGTTATCTGTCTTATTCGTCTGTGCCGTGTCATTCCAGGTCAGATTCGTTTCACTTGCTGCTGTTCCAGAAAATACGCTGAATCCTGACTTGCATCAAATGTATAATATCCATTTTCATATACAAACGGCAGTCCGACATTCGTGTAAACTTCTTTTGTTTTTGTGTCACCGGAATCAAAAGTGCCGCCGTCCGGAACCGTAAATGAATGTTTCCATTCTGCATGTCAGAACCCACCAGGCCGCTGTAAACATAACCCTTCTGACTGGTCTGCGTGGATGAGATCGTATTATTTGTCGTCAGCAGACCGGTCCAGCTATTCCAGGTGGCATAGCTGCTGCCGGGAGCACCATTCGAAAAATAGATACCCCGAAGAACTCTGCTGTTCGGATTTTCTGCCTTGTCTTCCTGATAAACTGCCTGATTGATCGTGTCCTGATCATAATCATAAAGCGTTACCGGAAAATAACGGATCTCTTTTTGTGATGCCGCCTGCGAAATTGCCTGGGATACCGCTTTTGGCACACTGTCAAAACTTCGAAATGCTGCCTCCGCCTCAGATGGCATGGCGGTGACCGTAACTACGGTTGCCAGCGTTACCGCCAGAATACGTGATACTCTTTTTCTCATAATTTTCCTCCTTTTTCTCAAAACATTTTTATTTCCCATAAAAGAGCAGAGATCTGTGCCTCTTTCGCACATTTCTCTGCTCTCGTTTTCACGATCGTTGCTTTATTTTTATATTTCTCACCTGTATTTTATAAAGATGCCACACGGATTGTTCCGCACTTCACACGCTTTTATTCTTACTGTACTGCTTTGAATGCTTCGTCCAGATCCTGGATGATGTCATCAATGTTCTCTGTACCGATGGACAGGCGGATTGTGTTTGGTTTGATTCCCTGATCCAGAAGTTCTTCCTCTGTGCACTGGCTGTGTGTAGTGGTTGCCGGATGGATAACCAGAGATTTTACGTCTGCTACGTTTGCCAGCAGGGAGAACAGCTCCAGATTGTCGATGAAATCTTTTGCTTTCTGTGCGTCACCTTTGATCTCAAAGGTAAAGATAGAGCCGCCGCCGTTCGGGAAATATTTTGCATACAGCTCTTTCTGTTTCGGATCATCCGAAACAGACGGATGATGTACTTCTTCTACCTGCGGATGATTCTTCAGGTACTGTACGACTTTCAGTGCGTTCTCTACATGACGCTCTACTCTCAAAGACAGTGTTTCCAGTCCCTGCAGGAAAATGAATGAGTGGAATGGAGAGATGGTTGCACCGGTATCTCTCAGCAGGATTGCACGGATTTTTGTAACAAATGCTGCAGGTCCTACTGCTTTTGTAAAGCTGATGCCATGGTAGCTTGGGTTCGGTTCTGTCAGAGAAGCGAATTTACCGGATGCCTCCCAGTCGAATTTACCGCCATCTACGATAACACCGCCGATGGTTGTTCCATGGCCACCGATGAATTTTGTTGCAGAATGTACAACGATATCTGCACCGTACTCAATCGGTCTTACCAAGTATGGTGTTGCAAACGTATTGTCAACAACCAGCGGGATTTTATGTGCATGAGCGATCTTTGCGATAGCTTCAATATCTACTACGTCTGAATTCGGGTTGCCCAGAGTTTCGATATAAACAGCTTTTGTATTATCCTGGATAGCTGCTTCTACTGCATCCAGATCAAAGATATCTACAAAGGTTGTTGTGATACCGTACTGTGGCAGTGTGTGCTCCAGCAGGTTGAAGGAACCGCCGTAAATATTTTTTTGCAGATACGATGTGTCACCGTTCTGTGCCAGGTTTTCAATGGTATATGAAATAGCTGCTGCTCCGGATGCTACTGCCAGTGCTGCAACACCGCCTTCCAGAGCTGCGATTCTCTTTTCGAATACATCCTCTGTCGGGTTTGTCAGTCTTCCGTAGATGTTACCGGCATCTGCCAGACCAAATCTTGCAGCTGCATGATCGCAGTTACGGAATACATAAGAAGAAGTCTGATAAATCGGAACTGCCCTTGCATCGGTGACCGGGTCTGGAGTTTCCTGACCTACGTGAAGCTGTAATGTTTCAAATTTTAAATTTTCTGTTTTCTCTTGTAATTTTTTTCGCTCATGTTATTCACCTTTTACTGCATCTGGCGTGGCATTTTACCTTTCTTTGAATTAGTCTGTAAATAATGCTGTGGAGTAGTAACGATCTCCTGTGTCAGGAAGCAGTGCTACAATGGTTTTTCCTTTGTTTTCCGGACGTTTTGCCAGCTGGATTGCTGCGTAAAGAGCTGCACCTGAGGAAATACCTACCAGTACGCCTTCTTTCTTGGCAATCAGTTTGCCTGTTGCAAATGCGTCTTCGTTTTCTACTTTGATGATTTCATCATAAATGTTTGTATCCAGTACTTCCGGTACAAATCCTGCACCGATACCCTGGATTTTATGTGGACCTCCCTTGCCTTCGGAAAGAACCGGAGAAGTTGCCGGCTCTACTGCCACGATCTTGATATCCGGATTCTGCTCTTTCAGATATTCACCGACACCTGTCAGTGTTCCGCCTGTACCAACACCGGCTATGAAGAAATCTACCTTGCCGTCGGTGTCTTTCCAGATTTCCGGACCTGTGGTTGCTCTGTGTGCTGCCGGGTTTGCAGGGTTTACAAACTGTCCCGGAATGTAGCTGTTCGGGATTTCTTTTGCCAGCTCATCTGCTTTTGCGATGGCACCTTTCATACCCTTTGCACCTTCTGTCAGCACCAGTTCTGCACCGTATGCTTTCAGGATGTTTCTTCTTTCAATACTCATCGTATCCGGCATGGTCAGGATGATGCGGTATCCTTTTGCTGCTGCAATGGATGCCAGTCCGATACCGGTATTTCCGGATGTCGGCTCGATGATAACAGAACCTTCTTTCAGAAGTCCTTTGCTCTCAGCGTCTTCGATCATGCTCTTTGCAATACGGTCTTTTACGCTTCCTGCCGGGTTAAAGTACTCAAGTTTTGCCAGGACAGTTGCTGAAAGCTCCTGATCTTTTTCTATGTTTACAACTTCTACCAGTGGTGTATTTCCGATCAATCCTAAAGTTCCTTTATAAATGTTGGACATGTTATTTTCCTCCTTATTTATTCCTACCTTTTCGATATGTTTTATATGATTTACTCGAATTATATGCCAACATCCAGTATTTGTCAACACCTTTTTTTCAGATTTCCCTTTTTAAATCTCTAGAAATACGATAGGAAATATGATACTATCATTCTAAGGTTGAACGTTCCATTGCTGAAATCACCCGGCAGTGAAGCAATTCACAGGCGTCATGCCGGAGGACAACACTTTCAACACTGCTAATATATGAAACGAGGTGAGAAAAAATGAAAATTTCTACAAAAGGAAGATATGCTCTGCGTATGCTTCTGGATCTTGCAGAACATCAGAGCGAGGGTTACATCGCTTTAAAAGACATCGCAGCAAGACAGGATATTTCCAAAAAATATCTGGAACAGATCATCCCGATCCTGAACAAATCCGGTTTCCTGCTCGCAAGCCGCGGATTTCAGGGCGGATACCGTCTGGCAAAAACACCGGACAAATACACCGTCGGTGATATCTTACGTGCAACAGAGGGAAGTCTGTCACCGGTTGCCTGTCTGGACAATGAGCCGGTACTCTGTCAGAGAGCCGACATGTGTACGACATTTCCGTATGGAAAGGATTGAAAAAAGTCATTGATGACTATGTAGATGGGATACTTTGCAGGATCTTCTGGATCAGCAGCGTGAAACTTATGCAAATGATTATGTAATATAACATCCGGATTACAATGAAAAGATGTAACTGTTCAGTACCTTCACAGTTACGAAAAGATTACCATATTCTTTTCATCCGTAAAACACGATATCTTTTTAGAAAGAGAGGGTTATTTCATGAAAAAAAAATATGTATTCTGTTTTGCTTCATTTTTTTCTGTTTGTATGCCTGGTCATACCTTTGCATACAACCGCAAATGCGGCAAACACCACCGACGATTGTCTTCAGATTCTTACATCTGATTTTAACAGCAGCTCTGCTGAAAAATTTATCGGAACACAGCATTTGAATATCACGGATTCTCAGTATCAGACGATCCGTGCCTTTACGTTAGATTTGACTGAAAAATACAGTTCCACAAAGGACAAGATCACCGCCATCTATCAATGGGCAAAAGACACCAGTCTGAAGGCTTCTGTCGGAGAAGATGCCCCTGCGGATCTTGAGGATAATGATCCTTATAAAGTATTTAAAGAAAAAACCGGAGTATGTCAGGGAAAAGCCAATCTCTGTAAGACCATGCTCGCCGCCATCGATGTTCCATGTATCATCGCCCACGGCTACTGGGAAACCGAAGGCCATGCATGGGATTTCGTTCTGTGTGACGGCAAATGGGGCATCGTCGATGCATCCATGTGGCAGATCTCGCTGGATGATCCTTCCGACATCTCTTCTCATTATAAAACAGACAGCCTGGAAGCTGTTCTTTATGAAAAGGACGGCTTTGAATTTACTTACTATCTGGGCGGCATTGGTGCTGTCGGCTATACCGGAAATGCGGAGCGTCTGGAAATCCCGGAAAGCTGCAATGGTTATCCTGTGATCAGTATCGCCGCAGAAAGCCAGATTTATTATGAACATTCCTTTCAGGATACAGCAGCAAAAGAACTGGTGCTTCCGGCAACGGTAAAATACGGAATCTACTTAAGTGACTATGAGATCCGTTCTTTCTATTCAAAATCTCTGGAATCTATTTCCGTGGATGAAAACAATCCGGTATTTGCGTCCTATGACGGAATACTTTATTCCAAAGATTACTCAAGAATCTACTCCATTCCGGCAAATATTTCAGAGATTACCCTGAAACCGATAGAGATCATGGAAAAAAATACACTCACCAATCTTTCGAACCTGCGTATTCTGAAAATCGGAGAAGGTACAAAAGAACTGGAAGAAGATGCCATTGAAAACTGTGAGCACCTGGAAAAAGTTTATATTCCGGACAGTGTGACAACGATCGCATATGAAGAAAGCCATGGCAATGTTTACGAAGCTTTTAGCGGATGCCCGAATAACTTTATCGTATATGCATCTGCCGGAAGTGCAGGTGAAGCTTATGCCAGAAAGAAAGGACTGACCTGCAAAGATCCAAAAGAACTCTTCCCGGCAGATTATAGCAAGATCGATGAACTGCTGAAAAGCGTTCCGGATGATTCTGATCTTTACCGGTACACACCGGACAGCGTCAGCCGCTTAAAAGAAGCCATCCAGGCCATCAACCGTGACTGCACTGCCGCACAGCAGAATCTCGTTGACGAAATGGCAAAAAATCTGGAAACTGCAATCAAAAAACTGGAAGTTCGACCGGCTGTTCCGGATACCAACGAAACCGAAAAGCCACAGCCGGATACAGAAACATCGGATACAGAAACGCCGGATACGCACGTACCAGATCAGTCCGGCAATACGGAAACGCCAAAACCGGCTGCGAAACCGACCGCACCTGCAAAAGTAACCGGAGTAAAGATTTCTTATAAAAAATCCGGCAAAGCAATCCTTGGCTGGAAAAAAGTAAAAAATGCCTCCGGGTATGAGATTTACCGTTACCAGAATAAAAGATGGGTAAAAGTGAAAAAGGTTGGTAAAAAAACAAGCTTTGTAATAAAGAAACGCTCCCGAAAAACCGTGTACTATCGCGTGAGGGCTTTCCGAAAAAAAGGGAAAAATGTGAGCTATGGAAAATACTCCAGGAAAGTGAAGTGTAAAGCTCTTCAGAAAGCCAAATAAAAAGTTGTGGCGGAGGTTTGTGTAAATGTGAAAATGAACGCCATAGAAATGATTTTATAAAATATATAACGCCATGATGATTCGAAAACAATCTCCTGACACGCTGCGTTTCCTGTTCGGTTCGCTCGCCGGTTAGCCGCCCTTCGCCTAAACTCGCCTCTTCGAGGCTCAGACAGCGGCTCTTTGGGGCGGCAGCATCGCAAACCTCACGACGGAAGCCTTGCTACCGTCAGAGCGATTTGTTTTCGAATTCATCATGGCTGTATTATTTTACGCACCATGTTTTACAATGTGCCTCGTCTGCACATTACTAAAAGCTCCTGGCTTGACCCCTGTCTCTGAAGCGTAACAGCCTTTCAAGCCAAAAGGCAGAACATGAAAAAGCAGAGGTAAAGTAACGGAAATCTGCCGCCGTCACTATGCCTCTGCTTTTTTACTATCTGGCACAATTCTGCACTTCACATCCCTTTTGCTGCATGGAAAGAAAAAACAGCATCCACTCTTTTTACTATCTTGATGCGGAACATTTTGATTCTAAAAACTTTCTGCGTGCACCAGCGTGGCAAAAGGCTGTTTCCTGCCAGCGTGTAAAATATGATATGAAGTGTTTTTAAAACTATGGCCGTTCAAAAACGTACAGCAATGTGCAAAATGAACAATTCCCAAGAAGGCACTTTTACGTGCCCTTCGGGGAATTCGTTCATTTGCACATGCAATACTATTCTTTTGCAAACACTATTTTAAAATGTGCGGCATTTCAGTTCTTTACACCTGCCGGGAAACCAACGGTCAATTTTTATTTGAGATTCCCAAGCCGGATATGTTTCTGCAAAATTTCATCGATCACTTCAAAAAGTTCCAAGGGATCCGTCTTTTGTTTTCTTCTGTCTTGCATAAACCTGTTTGGCACTGACACCGTGTTCTCTCCAGTCGCCACCGCCATTGCTGTTATTGAGCATCAGAGGCTGCAGATTGTCCATCGCATGTGCAAATCTTGATTCCGGCGTTTCATTTGCCTCAAATTCATCAAACAGTGCGGAAAGCTCTTTTTTCTGATCATCAGGAAGAAGAGAAAAGATCCGTTCTTTTGCGGCTTCCTCCCGGGCTTTCTGTGTTTTGAGTCCTTCGGCATCATACGCATACGTGTCTCCTGCATCAATTTCCACAATATCGTGGATCAGGCACATGATCATTACCCGTTCAATATTTACCCTTTCATTTGCATATTCCCGGAGCAGATATGCCATGATCGCCATATGCCATGCATGTTCCGCATCGTTTTCATTGCGTCCGTGACCGGACAGATGTGTCTGTCGGAAAATATTTTTTTCCTTATCAATTTCCAGTGCAAAATCCAGTTGTTTCTGTAATCTTTCGTTCATGTTTTATCTCCTCAGATATATGAAATATTTTTGGCGTATTCATACCATTTTTGACTTTTGTTCCATGCTTCCTGTTCTATTTTTCTTACAAACCCATCGTTATTTCAAATGTCGTTCCGCCCTGTTCATTTCCATGAACTTCGATCGTTCCGTCATGCACCCGGACAATCTCACGTACCAGTGCAAGCCCGAGACCTACACCGCCAAGTTCCCGGCTTCTTGATTTGTCTATTCGGAAGAACGGTTCAAAGATCTGTTCCCGGAACGCTTCCTCAATTCCGTTTCCCGTATCTGCGACAGTAAGAACAACGGTATTCTTCATGCGGACTGCTGATACGGTAACGGTTCCATCGGTGTGATTATATTGATGGCATTCTCCACAAGATTATAAAGCATCCGGTAGATCAGGATATCACTTCCTGTCAGGATCAGATCAGCTGTTTCGTTTTCTGCTTTTTCATCCAGCAGGTTCTGAGGCTTTTGGATCAGTTCAACGTTTTTTTTCCTGTGCCAGAGGTTCCAGATCAGTCAGTACTTCCTCAATCAGACTGTGAAGTTCGATCTTGTCATTACGTGCCACGCTCTGCAGCTCGCTCATGTCAAGGAGTGTCCGAACCAGCCTGGTAAGACGCTCGTTCTGTTCTGTTACCATCTGGATCGTCTCTTGTGCTGCAGCGTCACACTCAGGATGGCTTGTTGTGTGATAGAGATCTAGCTGTGCCTGGATTAATGCCAGAGGAGTCCGCAGCTCATGTGCTGCATTTCCGGTGAACTGACGCTGCGTCTCGAATGATTCCGAAAGCCGCAGAAGCATTTTATTATAAGAACTGCGGAGTCTGTCCAGTTCTGTAATCTTATTTTCTCCGATCGTACAATCCGTCAGATTCTGTGCCTGAACTTTTCTACGGTTTCTGAGAATTCTCTGAGCGGCTTCAGTGCCCGGCCGCTGACAAAATACGTCACGGCTCCGCCAAACAGTGCTACAAGAGCAGTGATCAAAAGGCTTTGATTTCTGTAAGCGGATTTTGAATGATAGACTTTCATGGAAAACTGTGCTGCAAAATCATCCCATTCATCATCCGGAATATCAATGTAGATCGCATCGGGTGTCCCGTTCTGATCCGTCACGGTTTCCTGAAGCGTGTTAAAATAATAAACTCCGTTCTTATACAGGAAAAACGTAAGACATCCGCACAATACCGTGATCAGCACCGTAGTAAGGATCGTCAGTCTCCACTGGAGTGATATTTTTCTCATGTTTTGTCATTTCCTCCTATTTTATAACCCTCTCCGATCTTATTTACGACCGGATCGTAACCAAGTTCTGCCTTCAGCTTTTTCCGGAGAGAAGACATATGGACCCGGATCGAACCACTGAAACTGTCCACAGAAGAATCCCAGACATGTTCGATCAGTTCTTCCTGACTGACCGGCCGCCCCTGGTTCAGAAGAAGATATTCCAGAATCCCATTCTCTTTTCTTGTCAGTGCAACAGGGGTCTCTTTTGCATACGCTGTTCGTTCTCTTGTGTTGAAACGAAGAGCACCGCATTCCAGACAGACATTTTTCTGTACAAATTTTCTTCTGGTCAGACTTCTGACACGAGCTTCCAGTTCCAGCAGATGAAATGGTTTTTCCATATAGTCATTTGCTCCGGCATCCAGCCTTCAACTTTATCTGCGATCTGACTTCTTGCAGAAGGATCAGTACCTTTGTCTCTTCATTTTCTTTGCGAAGTTCTCTGAGGATATCCATTCCGTCCATTCCCGGAAGGTTAAGGTCAAGTACAATCAGATCGTACATTTCCGCACAGATCATCTCAAGTGCCTCTTCTCCGTCATTGCACGTATCCACTTCATAACCGGCCTGATGCAGGCTTTTTGCAATCATATCACATAATTTTTTTCATCTTCAACAACTAATAATCTCAATTTTTTCTCTCTTTTCTTAACAGGAATTTTACACCTATTATTGTATAATGCAATCATCGAAAGGTCAATAAAAGGACTGTAAATAAGGAAAGGAGTGTCTTGATGAAATCAGAAAAAGCAACACAGATTCTTTTGCTTGCAGCAGGTATGCTGTTTTTTCTTGCCGGAATTTTCCGCGGGGAATCTGCAGTTGTACTTAGTAAGGCAATAAAAATATGTATGGAGTGTGTCGGAATTGGATAAAAAAATAAAATCAGCCAAAAATATTCCAGCCCGCTTCCGCGGATGGATCCAGGCAGCTGCAGTGCTGCTTACAAACATTCACATCCCAAATCTGTTTAAAGGGAAAATTTATCAGGGAAAAGCAAAGACAATGTGTGTGCCGGGGCTGAACTGCTACTCTTGTCCGGCCGCCACAGGTGCCTGTCCGATCGGAGCTTTTCAGGCTGTAGTCGGTTCTTCAAAGTTTAAGTTCACCTATTATATCACAGGCTTTTTTATCTTGTTGGGAGTTCTGCTGGGACGGTTTATCTGTGGTTTTCTCTGCCCGTTCGGATGGTTTCAGGATCTGCTGCATAAGATTCCGGGCAAAAAGTTTTCCACTGCAAAGATGAACCTCTGCGGTATCTGAAATACGTGATCCTGGTTGTCTTTGTTATACTGCTTCCGGCATTTGTAACAAATTCACTTGGCATGGGCGATCCGTTTTTCTGTAAGTACATATGCCCACAGGGCGTCCTCGAAGGTGCACTTCCGCTCGCCCTTGCAAATTCAGGAATCCGTGCTGCACTTGGACACCTTTTTACATTCAAGTTTACGATCCTTGTGCTTTTCATTGTCCTGAGTGTTCTGTTTTACCGTCCGTTCTGTAAATGGATCTGTCCGCTTGGTGCCATCTACTCTCTGTTCAACAGAGTATCCTTTCTTAAAATCCAGGTGGACCACGAAAAATGCATAGGATGCCGGAAATGCATCCGGGCCTGCAAAATGGACGTCAAAGTAACAGAAACACCAAACCATCCGGAGTGTATCCGCTGCGGAGAATGTATGAAAGCCTGTCCGGTGGATGCAGTATGCTATCATTACGGATTTTCAAAGAAAAAACAGGCTGACGATCAATCAGAAAAATCAAATGGAAAAGGAGATTTAAAATCATGAAAAACAAATTCAAAAAAGTAATCGCTGCATCACTTGCAGTATCCGTACTTCTTGCTTTTACAGGCTGTGGCAACAATCAGGCTCCGTCAGCAGACAATAAAAAACAGGAATCTGCTTCCACGGCAGATACCGCAAGCATGGATGAACAAAGCAAAAAAAGAGATGACCTTTATCAGCAGGAAAATCAGATTTTTGCTGATCACAAAGATGCCTGGGACAAGGTATTTGGTCTTATGAACAAGAACAGTGCCGGTGAGAGCCTGAGTGAAAACTATGCAGATGTCCTTGCAGGCACCGTTGAGTCTAATAAAGATTCTTTTACGGAAGAAGAATATGATACGCTGTGCAAAGACATTGAGACGATCCGCGGCATTGAAGAAGAGCTTGCAGCGATTGAAAAAGAGATTGCAGAAGCGGATTCTGCCAATGGTGGATCCTCAGAATCAGATGAATCTATCAGCTTATTTCAGGATTTCACGGGAAAAGATCTGGATGGAAAGGATGTCGATGAAAGCGTTTTCAAGAATAACAAGGTCACCGTTGTAAACTTCTGGTTCAGCGGTTGTAAGCCATGCGTTGAAGAACTTTCCAAACTGAATGAATTAAATGAAACACTTAAGACAATGGGCGGAGAAGTTGTCGGCATCAATACAGACACGTTAGATAACAATGAGGACGGAATCAAAGAAGCACAGGAAATTTTAAAAGCACAGGGTGCTTCCTACAAAAACCTGACGGTTGCTTCAGATTCAGCAATTGGAAAATATGCCAGCAGCATTATGGCATTTCCTACAACAGTTCTTGTAGATAAAGACGGAAATATCGTAGGCGAGCCTCTGATGGGAGGAATCGATGATCAGGCAAATTACGATCAGCTGATGGAACAGATCCAGGCTGTCATCAATCAGTAAACGTCAAGGGGGGGAGACCCCCCTTTTTTTTTTTGCTTCCGCATACGTTTTAGAATCTGAAAATTATCATATATACTATAAAAACATATAATATAAAAAATATTTTGTGCAAATATATAAGAATTTAAAACAAAAATAAAAAAACAATAGCAAATCGTATAAAATTACATAGAAAAAACAAAATAAGCATGGTAAAATGTATAATCATTGAGAACGAAAATCGGACAGAAAGGCACTGTCGAGTACAAAAGTGAGAAGGAGGGCAGAGAAAAGAATTGCCTGTGGAAAGCATGAACTTGATTGAGTCCAGAAGGAGCGAAATTCTGGCAGAAGGGAGAGAAATCATATGAAGATGAGATTCAGAAAGATTATGGCAGCCATTCTTTCGACAGCAATGGTTGCGGCAGCGATACCGGCAGCCGGTATTCTGAATGTACAGGCGAAATCGCCGCAGGAGCATATTGATCTGTCCAGACAGGTGGCAGGTGAAGGTATGGTTCTGATGGAAAATGATGGTGCACTGCCACTGGCACAGGGCGAAAAAGTTGCCATGTTTGGGCGTGCGATGATTGATTATGTACGAGGCGGCGGAGGAAGCGGTGCAACGAACGTGGATTATACGCACAATATTCTCCAGGGGATGCAGATCAAGGAGGAAGAAGGAAAGATCACGCTCTATCAGCCGCTGGTGGATTTTTATACGAAGCAGGTCAGTGAAAAAGGCATTAAAAACGATGCAAATATTACGGTTACCGATGATATGTTAAATGCTGCGGCAGAAAATGCAGACACCGCAATTGTGACGATCGGACGTTATTCTTCGGAGGGAAGCGACCGCAGTGCATCAAAAGGTGACTACTATCTGTCAGATGCAGAGACAGAGCTTCTGACACGAGTGGCAGCGAAATTTAAAAAGACCGTTGTTGTATTGAATGTCGGTGCGTTCTGGATACGGAATGGATCAAAGACATTCCGGGTATCGATTCTGTGCTGATGGCATGGCAGGCAGGTATGGAAGGCGGACTTGCCACAGCAGACGTGCTGGTTGGAGATGTAAACCCATCGGGTAAATTTGTGGATACATTTGCGAAAGATTATAAGGATTATCCAAGTTCCGATACATTTTATGAATCAAATTCTTATGTAAATTATGAAGAAGATGTGTTTGTCGGATATCGTTTTTTTGAAACTTTTGATCCAGAGTATACGAAAGTGAATTACGATTTTGGATATGGATTATCCTACACAACTTTTAAAACAGACAATGTAAACGTCAAAGTAGACGGAGAAAATATGGTTACGACAGCGACTGTTACGAATACCGGAAAGGTAGCCGGCAAACAGGTCGTGCAGGTTTATTTCTCAGCCCCGCAGGAGAGCTGGGCAAACCTGGAAAAGAGCTGGCAGCGTTTGCAAAGACAAAACTGCTGCAGCCGGGTGAATCGCAGGAGCTGACAATGACGTATGCGATCAGTGATATGTCAAGTTACGATGACACCGGAAAAGTTCAGAAATCCGCATACATTATGGAAGCCGGAGATTACAAGATCTACGTCGCAATTCTATCAAAGATGCCGGAGAACATGGCGTACGTTATACCTATAAAGTAGAAGATACGGAAGTTACCGAGCAGCTTTCACAGCAGTGTGCACCGGTTCAGTAAAGAAGAGACTTCTGGCAGACGGCACATACGAAGATCTCAAGACGAATTCAGATGAAATGAATCCGCATTACACGGTTCCGGCAGAAGGAACGACAAAAGTAGAAGCAGAGAACTTCCTGAATTCTTCCGGAAACCTGAGTGTGGAAACATTTTATGATGACAATCTGCAGATGAAAAAATGTCTGGCATTTTTAAATGCAGCAGGCAGATACATGGAATATGAGCTGACTGCAGAAGAGGCCGGCAAATATGAAGTGATCATGTGTATGGCAAATGGCTATGCAGAGATCCAAAACTGTTTTACCGTTGCAGTAAACGGTCAGCAGCAGCCTGGTATTTCATTTAATGCACAGCAGACCGGTGATGGAATGGTGCATCCGAGTGGTATAATTTTGAAGAATGTGAACCATTTTACATCAATCTTGACAAGGGCGTGAACCTGGTTCGTTTCACGGCAAATAAAAATAATCCAAACTATGATTATATACTGTTCAGACGTGTTGGCGATCAGGAGGAACTGTACAATAAAGTCATCAAAGCAGAAGGTACAAACAAGATCGAGGCAGAAAAATACGATGCGGCAGGTACGACAGGCAACAACGCAGTACGCACCGAAAACTTTACAAAAGATGATTACACAGGGACTTGCCTGGCTTATATGAATTATGTCGGAAACTATGTGAGCTACTATCTGAATGTTGAAGAAGCCGGAGATTATAATGTGATATTAAATGTGGCAAATGGCCGTGCGGCATTCGATTTTGATCCGGGCATGGAAGTAGACGGAACGAAATTCCCGGCAACGATCAATGCAAAACAGACAGGTGACGGAAGCGGCAAGAGCGAATGGTACAATTTCGAAAATCTGGAACCGGTTACCGTAACCCTTCCGAAAGGACACAGCATTCTCACACTGAGGGCATCCGAAAAGGATAAATACCCGAATATCGATTATATCTTGTAGAAAAGAAACAGACAGCAACACAGAGCCTGAAGAGTGCGGCAGCAAAAAAAGCCCGTACAGCCGAAGATACACCAGCTTCTGAACCGGCAGACAGCAGCAAGATCATGCTGGTGGATGTTTATAATAATCCGGAACTTATGGATGATTTCCTGGCACAGTTAAGTGATGACCAGCTCTGCACACTGATGGGTGGTCAGACAAATACCGGTGTTGCAAATACCGGCGGTATGGGAAATCTGATGGAATACGGCATTCCGAACGCCATGACGCAGACGGTCCGCAGGGTATCCGTATCGGTACAACCTGTACTGCATGGCCGATCTCCACACTTCTTGCAAGTACCTGGGATGTAGATCTGGTGAAGCAGGTAGGAAAAGCGGCAGCAGTGGAAGCACACGACAATGGTATTGATATCTGGCTTGCACCTGGTATGAATATCCACAGAGATCCGCTTTGCGGACGTAACTTTGAGTACTATTCCGAAGATCCTCTGATTACCGGAAAAATGGCTGCAGCGATCACAGAAGGCTGCCAGTCGGAAGGCGTTTCCATTACACTGAAGCATTTTACAACAAACAACAAAGAGACAAACCGAAACAGCAGCGATTCCAGAGTCAGTGAACGTGCACTGCGTGAAATCTACCTGAAAGGTTTTGAAATTGCAGTCAAAGAAGCACAGCCTTGGAGCATTATGACTTCTTATAACTTCTTAAACGGAATCGAAACATCTGAAAATAAAGATCTCCTGACAAACATCACCCGCGGTGAATGGGGATATGAAGGAATCTTTATGACAGACTGGGGCAACAACTCCAATCATGCAAGAGAAGTCTTGGCAGGAAACGATGTCAAAATGCCAAGCGGTTCTCCGGCAACTTTAAAAGCGGCCTGAAGAAAGGCATCCTGAAACGTTCTGATCTGGAAGCCTGTGCAGAACGTCTTGTGAAGATGATCATGAAAGTGAATATCTTTAAAGAAAAGAATCCTCAATCCGGTGACAGTAGACATCGGTGATGACACATACTTTAAAGCAGCAGAAAATATTCTCTGGTCACAGACAGCAAGAGCAGAGAATACATCTGATGAAGACGGCGGAAAAAAACCTCGGTTAC
>ENA-OQER01000360-OQER01000360.1-human-gut-metagenome-genome-assembly--contig:-NODE-360-length-25391-cov-8.992519_pt1 | contig 25391 bp, 22 predicted proteins | sample MGYA00242797_ERZ504639 | MGnify/ENA primary metagenome ERZ504639 (study PRJEB26092, sample SAMD00036306) | human gut metagenome | host: Homo sapiens | study: EMG produced TPA metagenomics assembly of...
AAGAAAATTCCTATTTATTGGCAGAATTGAGAAAAAAAAGAAGAACATAACAGCTTATTAATGGCTCAATTATTTAGAGCACAAGAAGATGAAAGACAGCGTTTATCTCAAGAATTACATGATGGTACAAGTCAAATAATGGTATCAATATTGACTTATTTGCGCATATTGCATCAGATGTTGACGACGGCAGAACAAAAAGAATTTTTAGGTCAAATAAGAGAGCTGACATCACAGACATTAGAAAGTATACGAGCTTTAGCTGTGAATTTACACCCACCAATGCTCAAAGATTTAGGTTTGATTATAGCTATTGAAAAATTTTTAGATATGGTACAACAAACATCATCAACAATACAGATTGACTTTGAACATGAAGGCGATTTTTCCACTTTATCAGATATGTTGGCTTTAGTATGTTATAGGATTATTCAAGAGGGTATAACTAATATTGTAAAACATGCACAAGCAACACAGGCAACGGTAAAAATTATTTACACAAAGACAAAAATAGATTTAGAAATTATTGATGATGGCATTGGTTTTAATGAAGAAACGGCACAAAGAGCAAAATTAAATCATCATTTAGGTCTTAGAAGTATGCAAAAACGCATAGAATTATTACAAGGTGAATTTGAAATAATTTCTAAAATGAATGAAGGTACAATAATAAAAATTGTGATACCTGTAGAAAATATACCAACAAGAGAGGATTTTGATTATGAGTAGAACTTTAAAAATTTTATTAGCAGACGATCATAGTATATTGAGAACTGGTTTAAAGTTATTACTTTCTACTCAGAAAGATTTCAAGGTGGTAGCAGAAGCTTCTAATGGAAAAGAAGTTTTATCTTTACTAGATGATGGCTTAGAAGTAGATGTTATCTTATTGGATTTATCTATGCCTATTATGAGTGGGCTTGATTGCTTACGTGAATTAAATAAAAGACAGAGTATTTCTAGTATAAATGTATTGGTATTGACTATGCACAATGAGCAACAATATATCAAAGAAGTTATGCTTTTAGGTGCAAAAGGTTATTTACGCAAAGACACATTAGATACAGAATTGTTTAAAGCATTAAGAACTTTAGCTGAAGGAAGACGTTATTTAGCAGAAAATGATGCAAATAGTTTATTAGATAGTTTGATGTATATTCCACCGAAAAAAGAAAGCTTATCTTCACGTGAAGAAGAAGTTTTAAATTATATAGTTAGAGGATATTCTTTATCAGATATAGCACAGAAATTATGTTTATCTGTAAAAACTATTTCGACATATAAAACGCGAATAATGACTAAGCTGAACTGCAAACAGAATTCAGATTTAGTGAATTATGCTTTAAAGAATAATATTTTAGATAAGTATTGATTTTTTTGAATTTATTTTAGGGCAAATGTAGTGATTTTAGATTATTTTAGTGATAAGAATTAAAAGAGGCGAATTTTTTTGAAAGATATACGATTAATTATAGGTATAGTTACGATTATGCTTTTTGTATTTGTGGCTTTTCAATCATGTGGAGCTTATGCCACAGTAAAAAGTAGTAATGGTATAGGTAATATAGGGATAATAATTTCTTTTGTGGCGTTGATTGCTGCTTTAATCTGTATAAATACAAGAGATGCTTATAGCGGAGCTTTTATAAGTGCTGTTTTTTATGCCTTAGCAGGTTTTTTAGGTTTGTTTAATTTTACAAATCATAAAATTGTTTTTGTCTATGGTTTTATGTTTATAATGTTTTCTATTTTTTCTGTTTTAATAGGAATAAAACAGAAAATGCTTCAAATTAGTATTTTTAGGGATTTTTTATCAAGTGTATAAGTTTTTATGCTTATACACTTTTTTATAAATATCTTTTAGTTATTTTAGTTAGATATTTGAGAAAATAGACAATTGTAATATTTGCATTACTATATACAATGAAGTGTAAATATAGTAATATATTTATAAGTTGAATATTATGTTTTATTGAGGACTGTACAATATTGTACAGTCCCCTTTATCGTATCTAAAATAGTCAATAGAGAAAAGGTTGATAAATGAATGAATATACTCTTTCCTGCATTAGCTAAAGAGGTAACTTTAACTAAGATAAATGAATGTTTTAATCAAGATTATGGTCAAAATTATATTTATGGCTTAGCAGGTACACAAAAACATATAGTTATCGCTAATGCATATAAACAAAATCCTAAAACGACAATTATTATTACACATAATCAAGATGGTGTAGAAGAATGGTACAATGATTTTTCTTCATTATTGCCAGAAGCATCTATTTGGGAATTGCCAGCATTAGATGTCATGTCTGTAAGTGCTACAGCAAAAAGCTTAGAATTAAAAGCTAAGAGAATGAAAATTTTGGGAATGCTCACAAGAAAAGAGCCTGTCATTATTTTAGCGACTACCAATGCTGCTATGCAAAAAGACATGTCTCGTCAGGATTTTGAAAATTCTAGTGTGCAAATAGAACTTAATAAAGAATACGAACATGATAAAATTTTAGAACAATTAGTATCTTTAGGTTATGAACGTGTAGATAAAGTCGAACAAATAGGGCAATTCAGTGCTCGTGGTGGAATTATAGATATTTATCCTATAAATTCAGACACGCCTATACGTATTGAGTTTTTTGACAGTGAAATAGAGTCCATACGTGAATTTGCTATAGATAGTCAACGTTCTTTGCGCAATATAGCTAAATGTGAAATCTTGCCATTGATGCAAATGGACGAGACAGGTTCACCAGCTATATTTTTATCTTATTTAAATAAAGATTGTAATGTAATTTTAGATGAACCACTACATTTAAAAGAAGCTGTTGAAGGCAGTATAAAAGAAAATCCTGAGATAAAAGAATTTGTCTATGACTGGAATTATATTTTAACTTCTGCGAAAAAGCATAATATTATTTACATGTCTTTGATGATGCAAAGAATAGCAGATACAGAGCCAGAACAGCTCATCAGTGTAGCAGTAAAATCTACAGCACCTTTTCAAAAGCAGATGCATTTATTAGGTGAAGAAATTAAAAATTGGCTAGAACAAAAAAATGAAATATTGATTTGTTTGGGTGATAAAACAAAAATAGCATATTTACAAGATGTATTAGAACAACAAAAAATACCTGTATCACGAGAAAGTGAGCCAAAAGAATTATCCAAAGATAGAGTTACATTTATCGTAGGTTCACTTTTAAATGGTTTTGAATTCCCTCAATCTCGATTGGTGGTAATCACAGAAAAAGATATATTAGGTCGTCAAAAGAAAAAGTTAAGACTCGTCAATCGGGTAAAAATAAAAATGATAAAATAGCTCATTTTAGAGATATAAATATTGGCGATTATGTTGTACATGTAAATCATGGTATTGGTAAATATCTAGGTGTGGAAACATTGACAATAGGCAATGTTCATCGTGATTATTTACATATAAAATACAGTGGTACAGATAAATTATTCGTGCCAACAGACCAAGTGCATTTAATTCAAAAATATATTGGCTCTGAAGGTGATGTACCTCGTTTATCTAAGATGAATGGTACAGCATGGAAAAAAGCAAAGGCAAAAGCAAAAGCTTCTGTAGAAAATATTGCTAAAGATTTAATCAATCTCTATGCAGAACGTAAAAATGGCAAAGGTTTTGCATTTGCTCCAGATACGCCATGGCAAAAAGAATTTGAAGATGCTTTTCCTTATGAAGAAACACCTGACCAATTAAAAGCGATAGCAGAGATAAAAGCTGATATGGAAAAACCTGTTCCTATGGATAGACTTTTATGTGGTGATGTAGGCTTTGGTAAAACAGAAGTAGCTATTAGAGCTGCTTTTAAAGCTGTAATGAGTAATAAACAAGTTGCTGTATTAGTGCCGACTACTGTATTAGTGCAACAACATTATCAGACTTTTAGCAATCGTTTTAATGATTTTGGACCGAAAATCGGCATTATTTGTAGATTTAATAGCCCGAAAGAACAAAAGAAAGTTTTGGAGGATTTGGCAACAGGTCAAATTGATATCTTGATTGGTACTCATGCTATTTTAAATGAGAAAAAAGTAAAATTTAAAGATTTAGGTTTATTGATTGTTGATGAAGAACAGCGTTTTGGCGTAAAACAAAAAGAAAAAATAAAACGCATAAGTAAAAATATTGATGTATTATCTTTGAGTGCAACACCTATACCACGTACACTCCATATGTCTCTTGTAGGTGCTAGAGATATGTCTGTTATCGAAACTCCACCGCAAGAGCGTTTCCCTGTGCAGACTTATGTAATTGAAAATAATGATATGATTATCAAAGACGCTATTAAGCGTGAAGTTCGCCGTGGTGGTCAGGTATATTTTATTTACAATAGAGTAGAAACTATAGATAAGATGTATTTGCATTTATTATCTATGCTTCCTGATGTAAAAATAGGGATAGCTCATGGGCAGATGAGTGAAGAAGAATTAGAAAGAGCTATGCTCAATTTTTATGAAGGAAAATATGATATCTTATTGGCTACAAGCATTATTGAAAATGGTTTAGATGTATCAAATGCTAATACTATAATTATTTATGATGCAGATTATTTTGGTCTATCTCAGCTCTATCAGATGCGAGGTCGTGTAGGTCGTTCTAAACAAATGGCATTTGCATATTTTTATTTATCAGAAAGATAAAATCTTATCTGAAATGGCAGAAAAGAGATTACAGGCAATAAAAGAATTTGCTCAATTAGGTTCTGGATTTAAAATCGCTATGCGAGATTTAGAAATTCGCGGTGCTGGTGATTTATTAGGTTCTCAACAACATGGTCATATTTCTAGTGTAGGTTTTGAAATGTATTGTCGTCTATTAGAAGAAGCAGTAGAAACATTGCAAACAGGTAAAGAGCCAGAAAAAGTAGTAGAACCGATAATTGAATTGAAAGAAGATGCTTATTTAGATGGAGAATATATAAATGACGCCACTAATAAGATTGAAATTTATCAACGCATTGCAGCGATACGAACAGACGAACATGCAGACCAATTAGAAGAAGAATTAATCGACCGTTTTGGTGCATTGACTGAACCTGTAAAGAAAATAATGCAAGTAGCACGATTGAAAAATTATGCTCGTAAATTAAAAATAAAATCTATTATTGAAAAACCTGCTTTTGTGGAAATATGTTTTGATAAAGCACCAAATATAGAGCCAGAAAATATGCTTTTAGCGAAAAAGCAATTTGATAATCTATTAAAATTTGTGCCAAAACAAAATACGATACAGATAAAAATTACGCCAATAAATAAAAAACATATAATAAATTTATGTTTAAAAGTAGTAAAAGTCTTAACAGGTGAAAAATTACAGAAGATGACTCTTAAAAAAGAGGAGAAAAAATAATGAAAAAATATGAAGTATTTATCATGATTTATTGGCTTTGATTGAAAATAATAAAATTAAAGCTGGAGAAAAATTGCCTAGTGAGTTTGATTTACAAAATAAATATCAAGCTTCACGAGATACAATTAGAAAAGCATTATTATTATTATCTCAAAATGGATATATTCAAAAATCACAGGGAAAAGGTTCAATTGTATTAGATATCAATAGATTTAATTTTCCAGTATCAGGGCTTACTAGTTTTAAAGAAATTGCAAGTGATATAAAAGGCAAAGTTGAAACTATCGTGCATACTTGTGAATGTATTGAGCCGGATGAAGAAATAAAAAAATTATTGATGCTAAAAAATGGTACTAAAGTTTGGTATATAGAACGTGTACGTAAAATAAATGGAGAAGCTGTGATTTTTGATACAGATATTTTGAATGCTGATATCGTATCTAATTTAACAGTGGATATAGTACAAAATTCTTTATATGAATACATTGAAAATACTTTAGGTTTAAGAATTGGCTATGCTAAAAAAGAGATAACATGTAGAGCTATAAATTCTCGAGATGAAAAATTAATGGACTTAAAAAATTATGATATGTTGATTAATATAGCTTCTTTCGTATTTTTAGAAGATACAACATTATTTCAATACACTTTATCTAGACATAGACCAGATAAATTTCGCTTTAGTGATTTTGCACGTAGAACAAGATAAAATTTTATTTAATATGCTCATTTACCTTATAACTTTTTTGTTATAAGGTATTTTTTTATGATTGACAAACTTGTACGTACATGATATATTTAAGATGTTTAATAGATGTACGTACAAGTTAAGGGGCTTTGAGAGATTAAGGAGGATATTATGTCGAAATTTACAGAAGATGCAAAATTATTATTAGAATATATCGGAGGTAAAGATAATATAAAAGCGGTAACACATTGTGTAACACGTATGCGCTTTGTATTGATTGATGAGAAAAAAGCTGATGTGAAAAAAATTGAAAGTTTAAAATCAGCAAAAGGAACTTTTACTCAAGCAGGACAATTCCAAGTTATTATCGGTAATGAAGTTAGTGAGTTTTATAATGAATTCACTAAAATTGCAGGCATTGATGGTGTAAGTAAAGATGCAGTAAAAGCGGCAGCAAAATCCAATCAGACATTTGTACAAAAATTGATGGCAAATTTAGCAGAAATATTTACACCACTTATTCCAGCACTTATCTGTGGTGGTCTTATTTTAGGCTTTAGATCGGTTATTGGTGATATTAAATTAGTTGAAGATGGTACAAAAACTTTAGTCGAAACTTCTCAGTTTTTTGCAGGTTTATATAGCTTTTTATGGTTGATAGGTGAAGCGATTTTCCATTTCTTACCAGTGGGCATTGTATGGTCTATCACTAGAAAAATGGGAACTACACAAATTTTAGGTATTATTTTAGGTTTGACTTTAGTATCGCCACAATTATTAAATGCTTATAATATGGCACCGGGAACTGTTCCTCCTGTGTGGGATTTTGGTTTTGTTCAAATTGAATGGTAGGTTATCAAGCACAAATAATACCTGCTATTTTAGCTGCATTTATTTTAGTTTATTTGGAAAAATTCTGGCGTCGCATTACACCTGATTATATTTCTATGATAATAGTGCCTTTATTTAGCTTAATACCAGCTGTAATTTTGGCACATACAGTAGTAGGTCCTATTGGTTGGGCTATCGGTTCTTTTATTGCCAATGCTGTTTATGCAGGTCTTACTTCTAGTTTTGGTTGGCTTTTTGCTGGTGTATTTGGTTTCTTCTATGCTCCACTTGTTATCACAGGTTTGCATCATATGACAAATGCTATTGACCTTCAACTTATGAGTCAATTCAATGGTACTATTTTATGGCCAATGGTAGCACTTTCTAATATCGCCCAAGGTTCAGCAGTATTAGCTATGATTTTCTTACAACGCAAAAATGAATGTGCAAAACAGATTAATGTTCCAGCTTGTATTTCCTGTTATTTAGGTGTTACAGAACCTGCTTTATTTGGGGTAAACTTAAAATATGGTTTTCCATTTATTTGTGGTTTAGTTGGTTCTTGTATTGCAGCTATGATTTCTGTATCTAGTGGAGTTATGGCAAGTTCTATCGGTGTTGGCGGTATACCAGGCATTTTATCTATTAAACCTCAATTTATGTTTATGTTCTTTATCGCTATGATTGTAGCTTTTTGTATCCCATTTATTTTGACTACAGTTGTGGGTAAGAAAAAATTAACTAGCGAAGATGTCTCTGGTGTGGATATTAAACAAGCAGAATTTACAGAAACTGAAAATATTGATAGTGAAGAAAATAAAGTAGATACAGTAGCAGAAAATTTCCAAGCACCAATAACAGGTATTACTAAAAAATTAAGTGATATTGAAGATAAAGGTTTTGCTAGCGGTGCTATGGGCGAAGGTTTTGCTATTGAAATGCAAGATGGAAAAGTAGTAGCTCCATTTTCTGGTGAAGTCATGGTATGTTTCCCAACAGGTCATGCTTATGGTTTAAAATCAAATGATGGTAAAGAAATTTTAATTCATATTGGCATGGATACAGTAGAACTTGATGGAAAAGGTTTTGATGTAAAAGTACAGGCAGGTCAAAAGATAAAACAAGGTGATGTTTTAGTTAATGTAGATATAGATTATGTAAAATCTCAAGGAAAATCTTTAGTAACACCAATTGTATTTACAGACGGACGTAAAGTCGAACTTTTACAAGAAAATGTAGCTGTAAAAGCTGGAGATGAAAATATAATAAAATTATAATTATCTATAGATAGTATTTGATGAGATAAAACATTAGAAGGAAGGCATTTTTTCTATGAATGATTTTAAAAAGAAAGTAGTATATCAGATTTATCCAAAATCTTTTAAAGATACAAATGGCACAGGGACAGGCGATTTAAAAGGCGTAATCGAAAAATTAGATTATTTACAAACTCTAGGTGTTGATTATATTTGGCTTACTCCATTTTATGTATCACCACAAAATGATAACGGCTATGATGTGGCAGATTATTATAATATTGATCCTAGTTATGGGACTATGGAAGATGTAGAAAATTTAATTGCTGAAGCGAAAAAACGCAATATTTATTTGATGATGGACATGGTATTCAATCATGTATCCACAGAACATATTTGGTTTAAAAAAGCTATGGCAGGAGAAGAAAAATATTTAAATTATTTTTTCTTCAAACAAGGTAAAGCAAATAATCAACCACCTACAAATTGGAATAGTAAATTTGGTGACCCTGCATGGGAATATGTAGAAAAATTTGATAAATGGTATCTACATTTATTTGATAAAACACAGGCTGATTTAAATTGGGAAAATCCTGAAGTTCGTGAAGAAGTAAAAAATATCGTGCGTTTTTGGATGGAAAAAGGCGTAAAAGGTTTCCGTTTTGATGTCATTAATTTAATCAGTAAAGCTGGCTTTGAAGATGATTTCTCTGTAGATGGAGATGGCAGAAGCTTTTATACAGATGGACCACGTATTCATGAATTTTTACAAGAATTAGCTAGAGATAGTTTTGCTAAAGACAAAGATATCATCACTGTTGGTGAAATGAGTAGCACTACTATGGAAAATTGTTATAAATACGCTGGTGAAAAAACAGGCGAACTTTCTATGGTATTTACTTTCCATCATTTAAAAGTGGATTTTATGGGCAATGAAAAATGGGTACTTGTACCAACTGACTTTATGAAGTTGAAACAGTTGATTTTTGATTGGCAGATAAATATGGAAAAAAATAATGCTTGGAATGCTGTTTTTTGGTGCAATCATGACCAGCCACGTGTAATATCTCGCTTTGGTAGTGATGATAAATACCATAAAGAATCAGGCAAAATGTTGGCAACATTGATACATTGTTTGCGAGGAACACCATATATTTATCAAGGTGAAGAAATCGGAATGACTAATCCTCATTTTAAATCTATTGAACAATATCGCGATGTAGAAAGTTTAAATCATTATCAAATTTTACAGGATAAAGGCATGACAAAAGAGCAAGCTTTGATGATTTTAGATGTACATTCTCGTGATAATTCAAGAACTCCTATGCAATGGGACGATAGTATAAATGCAGGATTTACAACAGGAACTCCTTGGATACAGACAGCAGATAATTACACTGAGATAAATGTAAAAAATAGTTTAGAAGATAAGGACTCTATTTTCTATTATTATCAAGAATTAATTCAGTTGCGTAAAAATTATGATGTGATAGCTTATGGAGATATAAAACCATTACTTCGCGAAGATAAAAGAGTATTTGCTTATGAACGCAATTATAAAGGTCAAAAATTAATTGTAATCTGTAATTTCTATCCAACAACATATGAAATAGAATTGCCATATGACCTTTCAAATTACAAATGCATATTAAATAATTATAAAAATGAAGCAAAAGCAAAAAAAATTGCATTAAAACCTTATGAAACCTTAGTTTATTGCAATCTTTGATTGACAAATCACTTTTCTTGCTTTATATTTATAGTAATCACAATCCATAGTAACCGCACGGTTTTCCACAGCGGTTACTTTTTTTCTGAAAGAAGTGGAAGGTATAATATGGGACAAATAACAATTGTAGGCTTAGGACCAGGCGATTTTGGTTTTATTACTTTAGATACTTGGGATAAAATAACAAATACAGATAAATTGATTTTGCGTACTGCTATTCACCCTACAGTAGCTGAATTAGATAAACGAAATGTAGTTTATACTTCTTGTGATGAATTTTATGAACAAGGGGCTTCTTTTGATGATGTGTATAATAGCATTGCTCAAAAATTGATTGAAGAAGCTAAAAATGGTCATGATGTAGTATATGCTGTTCCAGGTAGTCCACTTGTTGCAGAAAGAACAGTAGTGATTATCAGACAAAAAGCCAAAGAAGCTGATGTAAAATTAAACATCATGCCAGGTATGAGCTTTATGGAAGTTTTATATCAGCGCTTAAATATAGACCTATTGATGGGCTCACTATTTTAGATGCTTGCGATTTAGAAAACTTGCCAAGTGAAATGCCATCAGCACTTGTAATCACGCAAGTATATAATCAGCACGTAGCTTCAGATACAAAATTGACTTTGATGGAAAATTATCCAGAAGATTATCCTGTAACATTCATTCGCAATTTGAGTTTGCCAGATGAAGAAATTCGCGAAATTCCTCTATATGAATTAGACCGTCAACCTCATATTGATCATTTGACAAGTTTATATATAGGGAAAATGCCAAAAAATGAGCAAACTTTTGATTTAGAGCCACTAGAAGATGTAGTAAAAACACTTCGTAGTCCTGGTGGTTGTCCATGGGATATCGTGCAGACACATAAATCTCTTCGTCGCAACTTGATTGAAGAAGTTTATGAAGTTATTGAAGCTATCGATTTAGAAGATGAAAAATTGCTCTGTGAAGAACTTGGCGATTTATTGATGCAAGTAGTATTCCATGCTCGTATGGCAGAAGAAGCTAAGTTATTCTCAATGCAAGATGTTATCGATGGTATAACAGAAAAATTAATTCGCCGTCATCCACATGTTTTTGGTGATATCGATGTAAAAGATGCAGGCGAAGTTTTAGCTAATTGGGAAGCTATCAAACAAGCGGAAAAAACAGAAAGAACTTCTATATTAGATGGTGTGCCAAAAGATTTACCATCACTTATGGCTGCTTATAAATTACAACATAAGGCAGCAAAAGTAGGTTTTGATTGGCCAGATATTGATCCTGTATGGGATAAATTAGAAGAAGAACTTCGTGAATTAGAAGAAGCTATTGTCGATGGACAAAAAGAAAAGATAGAAGAAGAACTAGGCGATGTTTTATTTACAATTGTAAATATTTCTCGTTCCTTAAAAATAGATCCAGAAGTAGCTTTAGCTGGCACAAATCGCAAATTTAGAAGAAGATTTTCCTATATTGAAGAAAAAGTAAAAGCTAAACAACAAAATTGGGAAAGTTTATCTTTGATTGATTTAGATGAATTGTGGCAAGAAGCTAAACTTCAAGATGAAAAATAATTAAATAAATATAAATAAGGACTTGATTAAGTCCTTATATGATGAGATAATAAGGTGGTTTTATAATCTCATGATATAAGGATTTAATGTTGTGAAATAATCCTTACAAAATAAGAGTTTTGCCGTAATTTATATATAAATTAGACTCTTATTTAGAGGAAATACCTCTTTAGCGGCGAACAATTATATTTGATAATAATTTTAAAGGAGGCTATCTTCGTGAATAAATCCGAATTAGTAGCAAGTGTTGCTGAAGTAGCAGAATTAACAAAAAAAGATGCAGAAAAAGCTGTTAACGCTGTTTTTGCAAGTGTACAAAAAGCTCTTGTTGAAGATGACAAAGTACAAATTATTGGTTTTGGTACTTTCGAAGTTAGAACTCGTGCGGCTCGTAAAGGTCGTAACCCACAGACTGGCGAAACTATCGAAATTCCTGCTTCCAAAAACCCAGTATTCAAAGCTGGTAAAGCTTTAAAAGAAGCTGTAAATCAGTAATTCTTAATTGAATAAACGTTAAGAAATGATAAAGTCGAGTTTTTAATATCACGTGATATTTAGACTCGGCTTTATTTTTTAGAATGATGAAGAAATGGTGAAGTTTATGGAGAAAATAGCTTTAATCACAGGTGGGACATCTGGCATAGGTCTTGAATGTGCTAAAAAATTTTTAGTAAATAAAATAAATGTGATTTTAGTAGGTAGAAATAAAGATAAATATATAGAAGCTAGAAAATATTTAAAATCATTTATCACAAAAGATGTATTTTGCGATTTTATTCAAGCAGATATCAGCAGTGCTAAAAATTGTAAGAGCGTCATAGATACAGTGATTGAAAAATATAAAAAACTAGATATTTTAGTGAATAATGCAGGGATTTATCTGGAAAATGCTATTGAAGATGTAGAAGAAGATGAATTTGATAGAATTATAAATATAAATTTAAAAGGAGCTTATTTTTTATGTAAATATGCTGTTCCTCATTTGAAAAAACAAGGAGAAAATGCTTCTATTGTAAATGTATCTTCTGATGCAGGCATTAATGGAAATTTCTTTTGCAGTGTATACTGTGCTTCTAAAGGTGGTTTGACCGTATTTACAAAAGCTTTAGCCTTGGAATTAGCACCGTATAAGGTCAGAGCAAATTGTGTTTGCCCTGGAGATATAGATACACCACTTACGCGAAATCAATTTGCAGGTGATGTGGAAGAAGGCATAAAAGAAGCAAGTAGTTTATACCCTATAGGAAGAATAGGCAGACCAGAAGAGGTAGCAAATGTAATTTATTTTTTGGCAAGTCCAGAAGCTAGTTTTGTAACAGGGGCTGTATGGAGCGTTGATGGCGGAATTACAGCTTGTTAAATAAAAGCCACATTATATTAAATTTAAATAATATAATGTGGCTTTGTTATTATGCTAAAGCTTGAGCTAAATCACGGAGAATATCGTTTATATTTTCAAGACCTATAGAAAGGCGAATTGTATTTGGCTTTATGCCAGAAGCAGATAATTCTTCTGTAGTCATTTGTGAGTGAGTGGTACTAGCTGGGTGAATTACGAGGGATTTCGCATCTGCTACATTGGCAAGTAAGGAGAATAATTGGAGTCTATCGATAAAATCTTGGGCGTCTTTTGCTGTGCCTTTGATTTCAAATGTGAAGATAGAGCCACCGTCATTAGGCAAATATTTCTGATATAAATTATGGTCGAAGCGTGAGGTAATAGAAGGGTGATTGACATTTTCGACTTTATCATGATTTTGTAAAAATTCAATGACTTTAAGTGTGTTTTGTATGTGGCGTTCTACACGTAAAGATAAAGTTTCTAATCCTTGTAAAAGTAAAAATGCATTAAATGGAGAGATACAAGCGCCTAAATCTCGAAGTAAAATGGCACGAACTTTAGTGATAAAAGCGAGCTTTCCTGTAGCTTTAGTGAAAGATATTCCATGATAACTAGGATTAGCTTCGACTAAAGAAGGGAATTTATTACTTTTTTCCCAATCGAAATTGCCACTATCTACGATAATTCCACCTAGAGAAGTGCCATGACCACCAATGAATTTAGTAGCAGAATGAATGATGATATCAACACCATATTCGATAGGTCGTACAAGATATGGTGTAGCAAATGTATTATCTACAACAGCAGGAATGTTATATTTATGTGCTAAATTAGCTAAAGCTTCTAAATCGCAACATCACTATTTGGATTGCCTAAAGTTTCAAAATAAATACATTTTGTATTTTCTGTGATAGCATTTTCGACTTCATCTAGATTATGAATGTCGACAAATGTCGTATTTATACCAAAATCCACTAAAGTATGAGCAAAAAGATTATATGTTCCTCCATATACTGTTTTTGAGCAGACAATATGATCGCCTACTTTAGCGAGAGCTTGTATTGTATAGGCTATAGCGGCAGCACCTGAAGCTACAGCCAAAGCTCCTGCACCATCCTCAAGACTAGCAATGCGCTTTTCTAATACTTCTTGAGTGGAATTAGTTAATCTACCATAAATATTACCGCCTTCTTTTAAGGCAAATCTATCAGCAGCTACTTGGCAATTATCAAATACATAAGAGGTCGTTTGATAAATGGGTACAGCACGAGAATTTGTTATAGGGTCAGATATTTCTTGACCTATATGTAATTGTTTAGTTTCAAAAGCCCAATTATTTGTATTTAATTTTTTTGTCATCAAAAACTCTCCTTTTAAAATATATTTATCCTATTATAAAACTATGAATATCTTATAAAAAAATAACATCATCACATAAAAATATTTACAATATGATGATGTTATTGAGTTTGAAATATTATTCTTCAAATAATGGTGTAGAGAGATAACGTTCACCTGTATCAGGAAGAAGCATAACAATATTTTTGCCAACATTTTCTGGACGTTTGGCAACTTGAGTAGCTGCCCAAAGTGCGGCACCAGAAGAAATGCCAGTCAAAAGACCTTCTGTTTTAGTTAATTCTTTACTAGCTGTAAAACATACTTCATTGTCTACAGTTATGATTTCATCATAGATAGAAGTATCTAAAGTATTTGGTATAAAGCCAGCGCCAATACCTTGAATTTTGTGAGCCCCTGCTTTACCATTTGTTAATACAGCAGAAGTTTGAGGTTCAATACCAATGATTTTTATATTAGGATTTTGTTCTTTGAGATATTTTCCTGTACCGCTTAAAGTACCGCCTGTACCAATACCAGCAACGAAGATATCAACTTTACCATCAGTATCTTGCCAGATTTCTGGGCCAGTCGTCATGTAATGAGCTTGGCGATTGACTAAATTAGTGAATTGTCCAGGAATAAAGCTATCAGGTATATCTTTTGCTAATTCTTCAGCTTTTTGGATAGCTCCTGCCATGCCTTTGCTACCTTCTGTTAATACAAGCTCAGCGCCATAAGCCTTCATGAGTTTTCTGCGTTCAATACTCATTGTTTCTGGCATAGTGATGATGATTTTATAACCTTTACTTGCAGCTACAGCACAAAGACCAATACCAGTGTTGCCACTTGTTGGCTCAATGATAGTGGAATTAGGTTTTAAAATACCGCGATTTTCAGCATCTTCAATCATGGCTTTGGCAATTCTATCTTTAGCACTACCAGCAGGATTAAAATATTCTAATTTCACTAGTAAATTAGCTTTTATATCATGGAGTTTACTATAATTATTGATTTGAACAAGAGGTGTATGACCTACTAGTTCCATAAAATTATGATAAATTTTCATGGTAATGACCTCCTTTAATATGTATTTTCATAGTGAATAAGTATGAATGAATTATAAACGATAAAATTATATTTGTCAATTTTATTTTGTATAATTGTAAACTGTTTAGGGTAAATTTTTTCTTGCTCATTTTCTATTATTGTGATATTATATCAAGCGTACACAATAGTACAAAGAAGAAAAACAATGAAAGAGATAGTAAATTAAAAATAAAAGTTACAGAGAGCCATGTATTGCTGGAAATTGGTACAAGTAGTTTTTAATGGAAAATCACTCTGGAGTTACAGGTTGAAATTAATTTTTAAGAATAGACCGTGTCGGGTCCCTCCGTTAAAGGGGTTGCATATGTTGGTATGTGAAATAGGTGGTATAATGACAGCACAGCTTCATCCTGTTTTGGGTGAAGGCTTTTTTTAGTTATGTATTACAGTTGCTCTTGTCCTATTTGGCAAGAGTTTTTTTCATATACTGGAATTTTTATTTATTATTTGTATACAGAGGAGGCTTTTTTTGTGTATAACAAAGTTGATACCAATCTAAATTTCGTAGAACGCGAAAAAGAAATTGAAAAATTCTGGGAAGAACACGATATATTTAAAAAACAAGTACATCAACATGAAGATGCAGATGTATTCACATTTTATGATGGACCACCAACAGCAAATGGTAAACCTCATATTGGACACGTTTTAACTCGTGTAATCAAAGATATGATTCCTCGTTATCAAGCAATGAAAGGTCATAAAACTATCCGTAAAGCTGGTTGGGATACACATGGTCTTCCAGTAGAACTTGAAGTTGAAAAATTATTAGGCATCAATGGTAAAGAACAAATTGAAGAATATGGTATTGAACCTTTCGTAGAAAAATGTAAAGAAAGCGTTTGGAAATACGAAGGTATGTGGGAAGAATTCTCCAAAGCTGTAGGCTATTGGGCAGATATGAAAGATCCATATGTTACATACCATAATGATTATATTGAATCTGTATGGTGGGCATTAAAAGAAATTTGGAACAAAGGTCTTTTATATAAAGGTCATAAAATCGTTCCATACTGCCCTCGTTGTGGTACACCTCTTTCTTCTCACGAAGTAGCTCAAGGATATAAAGATGTAAAAGAAAAATCTGCATTTGTAAGATTTAAAGCAAAAGGCGAAGACGCTTACTTCCTCGCATGGACAACTACTCCATGGACTCTTCCATCTAACCTTGCACTTTGCGTAAATCCAGAAATCACTTATGTAAAAGTAAAACAAGGCGATTACACTTATTACATGGCTAAAGAACTTTGCGAAAAAGTTTTAGGCGAAGATTATACAATCCTCGAAGAAATGCCAGGTAAATCTCTTGAATATAAAGAATATGAACCACTTTATCCATATGCTTTAAATAAATTAAATGGCAAAAAAGCATTTATCGTAACTTGTGATGATTATGTAACAACTACAGATGGTTCTGGTATCGTTCATATGGCTCCTGCATTCGGTGAAGATGACTCCCGTGTTTGCCGTGAATATGGTATTGCTTTCGTACAATTTGTTGACGCTAAAGGTTGCATGACAGCAGATACTGATTGGCCAGGCGTATTTGTAAAAAAAGCAGATCCAAAAATTTTAAAAGACTTAGAAGAAAAAGGATTATTATTCTCTGCACCTAACTTTGAACATAGTTATCCACATTGCTGGCGTTGCGATACTCCACTTTTATACTATGCACGTGAAACATGGTTTATTCGAATGACAGCAGTTCGCGATAAATTAATTGCTAATAATAAAACAATCAACTGGATTCCTGAATCTATCGGTAAAGGTCGTTTTGGCGATTGGCTCGAACATGTTCAAGATTGGGGCTTATCTCGTAACCGTTATTGGGGTACTCCACTTAATATCTGGGAATGTGAATGCGGTCATCAACATGCAATCGGTTCTATCGAAGAATTAAAATCCATGTCTGATAATTGCCCTGATGATATTGAATTACATCGTCCATTCATTGATGCTGTAACTATTAAATGTCCTCATTGTGGTAAAGAAATGCATCGTGTTCCAGAAGTTATTGACTGCTGGTTTGACTCTGGTTCCATGCCTTTTGCACAATGGCATTATCCATTTGAAAATAAAGAACTCTTTGAAGAACAATTCCCAGCAGATTTCATCTCTGAAGCAGTAGACCAAACTCGTGGTTGGTTCTATTCTCTAATCGCTATTTCCACATTACTCTTTGACAAAGCTCCTTATAAAAACGTTATCGTATTAGGTCACGTTTTAGATGCTCAAGGTCGTAAAATGAGTAAATCCAAAGGTAATGCAGTAGAACCAATGAAAGCTTTAGCTCAACATGGTGCAGATGCTATCCGTTGGTATTTCTATGAAAATAGTGCTCCATGGCTTCCAAATCGTTTCCATGATGCTGCTGTTCAAGAAGGTCAACGTAAATTCATGGGTACATTATGGAATACTTACGCATTCTTTGTACTCTATGCTAATATTGATAAATTTGATGTATCTAAATACAGCCTTGAATATGATAAACTTTCTGTATTAGATAAATGGTGTTTATCTCGTCTTAATACTTTAATTAAAACTGTAGATGAAGATTTAAATAGCTATAAAATCACAGAAGCTGCAAAAGCTCTTCAAGAATTTGTAGATGAACTTTCTAACTGGTATGTAAGAAGAAGCCGTGATCGTTTCTGGGCTAAAGAAACAGACCAAAACAAAATCAATGCTTACATGACTTTATATACTGCACTTACAACAGTTATTAAACTTGCAGCTCCAATGATTCCATTTATGACAGAAGCTATTTATCAAAACCTTGTTTTAAATAGTGAAAAAGATGCACCAGAAAGCGTACATCTTTGTGCTTATCCTGTTGCAAATGAAGCATTCATTGATAGCGAACTTGAAAAAACTATGGACTTAGTATTGAAAGCTGTAGTTTTAGGTCGTGCTGCTCGTAATGAAGCAAATATCAAAAACCGTCAGCCAATCGCTCTTATGTATGTAAAAGCTCCATTTGAACTTAATGAATTCTATACAAAAATTGTAGAAGAAGAATTAAATGTTAAAAAAGTAGAATTCAAAGATGATATGGACGAATATTTGAACTATGAAATCAAACCACAGTTCAAAGTATTAGGTCCAAAATACGGCAAACAGATGAAAGAAATTGCTGCTGTTCTAGCTAAAGTTGATGGACAAAAAGCAAAAGTTGAACTTGAAACTACAAAAACATTGAAATTAGAACTTTCTTCTGGTGAAATCACACTTGTACCTGAAGATCTTGATGTAAAAATGACTCAAACAGAAGGTTTTGCAGCTCAGCGTGATGGTGATGTAACAATTGCTATTTCTACAGTATTGACAGATGAACTCATTGAAGAAGGTTTCGTTCGTGAAATCATCAGTAAAGTTCAGACAATGCGTAAAGAAAATGGCTTTGAAGTAACTGATAGAATTACAGTATTTGCTCAAGGTAATGAAAAAATTGCTAAATTAATGCAGGATAATGCAGAAACAATTAAGAAAATTACTTTAGCAGATGAACTTGTTTACGATAAATTAGACGGCTTCACTAAAGAATGGAATATCAATGGTGAAAAAGTAACTTTAGGCGTAAAATAATAAATATGAAAATAAAAAGGAAGTCTATTATATAGACTTCCTTTTTTATTTGAAAATATTAATAGCCAAATTGTCTATGACGATTTAAGCTAAGTAATTTATAAAATTTATCAGTTACTTTACGATTATATGGTTCAAGTTCCATATTTTTTTTGAAAAGCATAAAGGAAACTTCATTAGAAGTTATATATTTAGCTAATCCTTTTTCTGTGAATTCATGTAGAATATCTAAATCAGATTTATCAATATATGGAATGAATAATTTCATCTTGCTATTGAGCCAATTCATATCTTCAGTGAAATTGCGTTTATTAGAATTAATTTTTTGATGAATGAAATTCAAATAGCGTTTAGCGATATGACTAAATACTGATGTGAAATTACCTTTGATGAAAGATGTCAATGCGCTAGGGTCTCTAAATTGATTGATAGGCATACCATCTAGGAAGATATCCAATTTTAAAGCAAAATCTTGAGCTTCTTTTAATTGATTTTGTTTGAGGAATTTACTGAGTTGAATAGATTCTAAATCCCAACCATGTATGTTCAAAAATTCACTATAATGGCGCAAAACTAATTTATTATAAGGAGATAACTCAATAGTTTTTACGAAAATAACGTGAGCAAGCTCAGGGTCTTGAAGACAAATTGCCTGACCGCTTTCAGTAAGACGCAATAGTAGATGTAAATCAGTTAAACAGAGGCGATAACAATCGTCTTTCATGAGTTCTTCATAAGCTAATAATAAATGATTTGCTTCAATTTTTTCTACTGCGGAAAGTCTATCATAAGATTCTATTGTTTTTAAATATTTTGTGCCAGCTTCTAAAAAAGACATATAAAAAACCTCCATTACTAAAATTTATATAACGATTAATTTTTGTTATTACAGTTATGATTTATAATAATACACTATTTAATTAAATTTTACAATAATTTTCTATATTTAAATTAATGAAAAAAATAAAAATACAAAATACATTATATAGAATAAAAAATAGGCTAATAAAAAGAAAAATTTATTAGCCTAAAAGTTTTATTCTAGCAAAGGAGAAGCTTTTGCATCAGTCAATAATATATTTGTTTCAATTACACTTAAATGTCTTTGAAGTGCATACATGATTATAGTATCCCATGGATTGCGTGGGTATAAAGAACTATGTTCAGCATGATTTAAAAGATGATTTGTTTCATCAATACTTAATTGCATAGCTATAGCAAGAGCTAATATGCGATTTCTAGCAGTATGTTTTTGCCCTGAAAAAATTTTATAAGCATAGGTTACAGGTAGACCAGATTTTTTGATAACATCTGATTTTGTTAACTTTTTTTTGCGCTAAAAGTTCATCTAGATATTTAGGTAAGTTCATATCTAATAATTTATCTTTATTATTTTCTAAAAAAGTGTGAATATCTTTTTGTTGTTTTAAATCAGCACCTAATTTATCTGTGATTACTCCCATAAAAATACTTCCTTTGTTATTTTTAATTGATTTATATTATAATAAAATAACATTTTAAAGAATGCAATATTGATTAAATTATAGATAGTAGGGGTAAAAATAGTGCAATCAAAATTAGAAGCTAAATATTTACGAGAAATTGGAGAAAAAGTATATAGTTTTTTCTTTGAAAATCCTGAAATGGAAAATAATAATTTAGAATTTCGTGAAGGTCAATCAGAGATGGCTTGTGAAATAGTAGATGCCATAAGTCAAAAGAAAAATCTAGTGGTAGAAGCAGGTGTAGGGATTGGAAAATCTTTTGCTTATTTAGTGCCACTTATTTATTACAATTATTATTTACAAAAACCAGTGGTAATAGCTACTTCAACTATAACTTTGCAAGAACAATTACAAGGTGATATACGCTATATCATGGAGAAATTACAAATATTTCCAGAAGTTTTATTGGCTAAAGGTATGACTAATTTTATTTGTAGATATCATTTTAAAAGATTTTTTGATGATAGAGCAAATTTAAAGCAATATGAGAAAATATATGAATGTATAAATCAAGGTGGCAAAGAGCCAAGTGATTGGAATATTGAACTTCCTTTAGATTTATGGCAGAAATTTAGAATTAAAAATTATAATTATCGTGAATGTAAATATTGTGAATATCGAGATGTTTGTCATTATCATAATTTACGTTTAAATTTGAAAAAGACAAAGGGCATAATTATTTGCAATCAAGATATGCTCACTACTGATTTGCGTTTAAAGCGAGAAATGAAAGATGGTTTATTTACTGAAGAATTAAGCTTGATTGTCGTTGATGAAGCTCATAATTTGGAAGATAAAGTGCGTTCTTCATATACAGATATGTTGACTAGAAAGCAATTGGTAAATACATTGAAAAGATGCTATTTAAGCATAAAAAAAATACCACCTAATTTAGCTAAAAATATAGATGGTGTATTTAGAGATATAGATAAAATTTTTAGGATAATAGATAAGCAGATAAAATATCAAATACAACAGGCACAAAAACAACATCAAGATGCTGATAGATTTAAGATAAATATACCGATTGATTTATTGCAAAATGTATATAAAATAGCAGAAGCAATAATGATAGCACATGCTGTAAGTATTCGTAAAACTGGCGGAAAAATCAATAGTGATATGGAGATTATTTTAGACTTTTTCAAAGCATGGCAAGATGAAAAAAACTATATTGTCTGGGCTGAAGAGGCTAAAAATCCAATAATATATCTTTGTCCTACAAATGTAAATGAAAAAATCAATGAATTATTTTTTGGCGATAGAGTAAAACTGAGAAAAAGTTTCCATACAATTTTTACTTCGGCGACTTTGACGAATTTAGCCAGTGAAGATTTGACGAAAGCATATAGTTATTTTATACAAAATACGATGTTTCCAATAAATGATAGCATATTATCAGAAGTGAAATATTCGCCATTTGCTTATGATAAACATGCAAAACTTTTCTATACAGATGATATTACAAGCCCTAGCAAGATAGAGGAAAATTTATTGACGAAAGCATAGATTTAGTAAAAAAAATATTGGATATTTCTCAAGGAAAGGCTTTGATTTTGTTTACATCTAAAGCGGATATGAATGCTGTATATACAAGGCTAAAAGCTTTGAATTTAAAATTTATACTTTAATTAAACAAAATGAAATATCTTCACAACAACAATTAATTCATAAATTTAAGCAAGATGTAAATTCCGTGTTACTAGGAACAGGAGTTTTTTGGGAAGGTATAAGCATAGAAGGTATAGCACTTTCGAATTTAATTATTTATAAATTGCCATTCCCACTGCCAGAACCAATCATCAATGAAAAATGTAAACGTAGTAAAAATCCTTTAGAGGAAGTATTAGTTCCAGAGATGATTATTAAATTAAAACAAGGTGTAGGTAGATTAATACGCAATAAAACAGATAAAGGCATAGTATCTATCATTGACTCACGTTTAGGTGATAAATCAAAGGCAAATTATAAAGAAAAAGTATGGCAAGCTTTGCCGATAAAACAAAGAACAAATAGCTTAAAAGAATTACAAAGTTTTTATGATAATTTATGATTAATAAACAGGAAATTCATCATTATAAAGATAGATAATATCTAGTATAGGTGAATAAAAGCTTATATCTATCATGTAGGGACCATTTTTATCTTTATCTAGAGTGCTATTTGTTGGAAGTCCATTGCTTAAATCAACTTTTTTAGAAAAATCTTCATAGAGCGTTTTATCGTATAATTTACATTGACTTAAATCAATCCATATTTCACATACTTCATTTGGTGAGATATCTTTTTTAGGAAGGATAAATATAGTTGTTGCACCATCGACACCATCTCCAGGATAGATATCTAAATCAGTAAGAGATAAATTATCACTTGTAGTAACGGCTGAAGTAGGTATTTTCATTCCATGAGTTACAAATTCATAGTTAAGAGGTAAATCAATATCTGTATTATTTACTATTTTAAAATGCAAAGTACCTCTACCTCCGATATAATCTCCATAATCTTGCCAAGATAAAGTTGTAGGGCTAAAACTGCCATCAATATCATAAGTAAATGGGACATGCTCAGCTAAATATTCTCTAGTGTATTTTCGTCTAGGTTTTTGATTAGTAGACTGATTTTTTTCATCATTAGGCGTAGCTGTTGGAGCAGGTGAAGAAGGAGTCGTTTCATTATTTTTAGGAGTAGATGATTTATTTTCTGATTTGATATCATTAAAAGGATTTTTTTGAGGTAAATCTTTAATTTCTTGTTTTATTTTTTCTGTATCAATTTTTCAGGGAGTTGTTTTAGATCATCTTCAATTTTTTGAATATCAAAATCTGTAGGTGTCTCAGAAGTTTTATTTAAATAATAGCTATAAGAGATGATGATTAAAATTAATGTAAGCAGGATAACACTTAAAGTGATTAAGAATTTTTTCCATGTTGCCATAGGGACAAATTCTTGCAAAATTTCATTTACAGATTGGTAACGTCTGTCAGGATCGAATTTAATCGCTTTTTTGATGATTTTTTGAAGCTTTTTATTTTTAGGTTGAAGTTTTTGTAAAGTTATACCTAAAGCATAGATATCACTGCGAATATCTGTTTGAGCAAAGCCGTATTGTTCAGGGGGAGCATATCCACGTGTACCAAGATATTCTGTATCATACGTTTTATCAGGATTGATTAGACGAGCTGTATCAAAGTCGATTAGTTTAACGATATTATCTTTAGTGAGCATTATATTAGAAGGTTTTATATCGCGATGTAATATTATGTTCATGTAAAATTTTTAATCCTTCGCATAATTGAATGATTATTTTCTTGATAATATCATCAGAAGTTGTTCTTGTTGTTCTAAAATATTAAAAAGTGTGCGTCCATTGATGTATTCTTCAACAATAATAGTGATGTTTTCATCTTGATATAGATAATATATTTCAGGAAAACAATTATGTGAGAGTTTTTTTTTATTCGCTATAAGGACTTGTAGTGTGATGAAGATATTTTATGATACAAGGTTGATTTGTTAATTTATTAATAGCTAAAACAATTTTACTCTTTGACGATTTTTTTATTTCTTGTGTTATTGTAAAATTGGTAGATAAAAATTCATGGAAGAGCTCAGACATAATAAATTAACCTTTCTATAAAAAACATATATTTTTTATTAATAAAATTTAACTATATTGATAGTTAATATTATTTTAGCACATAAATAAGCTAGTAGTTAGTTTAATTTTAACTTACTAGGCTTTATTTAGAGTGAGTTTTTTTCTTAAGCAATAGTTTTGCTTGAAATGAGTTTTTCTTTTTTAGTTGTTTTTATTTTTAATATTATAGCTATGATGAAGCTGATAATAAATAAAAATGCGAATACATAGAGGCAAAGTGCATAACTTTGAGTTGTTTCACGAATAAAGGATAATAAAAGTGGTCCTGCGATACCAGCCATGCCCCAAGCTGTGAGAATTCTGCCATGAATAGCGCTTAATTGTTTTGTGCCAAATAAATCGCTTAAATAAGCTGGCATACAAGAGAAGCCACCACCATAGCAAGAAACAATGATTAAAACTAATAATTGGAAGAAAAAGGCTTCAGTTGTATTAGCGAGTGCATAGAAAGCAAAAATTTCAATTAAGAAAAATAAAATATAAGTATTTCTGCGACCAATATAATCGGAAACGCTAGACCAAGCGATACGACCAAAACCATTGATAAGTCCAATAACGCCAACCATGGAAGCAGCAGCAATTGGGCTCATATGAACTACTTCTTGAGCCATAGGAGAAGCTACAGCTAAAAGACCAATACCACAAGTAATATTAGTGAAGAATATCCACCAAAGTGCATAGAATTTCCAATCGCGAGTAGCTTCAGCTACGCTATATTGTTTTATTTCAACCATAGAATTAGAAGTTTTAACAGTTGTAGGTAAGTATTTTTCTACGAATTCTTTTGGTGGAGGAGCGAGATATAAAGAAGAAGCTCCCATGATTAATATATAAGCACAGCCTAAAATGATGAAGTTAGTTACTAAGCCAAAATTGCTAACGAGAATTTGCATGATAGGGCCAGCAATTAAACTTGCAAAACCAAATCCCATGATAGCAAGACCTGTAGCAAATCCACGTCTTTTAGGGAAATATTTTACAAGAGTGGAAACAGGAGTGATATATCCAATACCAAGACCAATACCACCGATTACACCATAGCAAATGTAGAGTAAAATAAGGCTTTGTAAATGAAGAGCTAAAGCTGTACCAAACATACCAATACCAAAGAAGGCAGTGGCAGTAAGTCCGCTAATACGAGGGCCATTTTTTTCAACAAATGTTCCTAAAAAACCAGCGGATAAACCTAAAAATAAAATTGCAATAGAAAATGTCCATGTAGTTTCTTGAAGACTAAAGCCCATTTGAGCCATGATAGGCTTAGTGAGTACGCTCCAAGCATAAACACTACCAATACAAATATGAATACCAATTGCGGATAATGCGATAAGCCATCTGTTTTTCATTATATATCTTCCTTTCGTAAAAATAAAAATTATAAAATACAAGAAAACTTATGCCTAAAAA
>ENA-OQER01000363-OQER01000363.1-human-gut-metagenome-genome-assembly--contig:-NODE-363-length-25291-cov-3.202909_pt1 | contig 25291 bp, 29 predicted proteins | sample MGYA00242797_ERZ504639 | MGnify/ENA primary metagenome ERZ504639 (study PRJEB26092, sample SAMD00036306) | human gut metagenome | host: Homo sapiens | study: EMG produced TPA metagenomics assembly of...
ATGGAAAATTGATAATTAGTCGGCGATGAGCAGATCAACGCCGGCTTTTTCATAAATTTCTTTTGTATTTTCGGATAATCCGGAGTCGGTGATTACCAGATTCAGATCATCAATAGAGGCATAGCTGGAAATGGATGAGGTGTCAATTTGGTGTGGTCAATCAATGCAATTGTTTTAGCAGAAGCTTGATACACATGCGTTTTAAATCTGCTTCGTAGATACTGAATCGGTAAGTCCGTTTTCAACGGAGAAGCGCGTGCAGAGACAAATGCAATGTCCGTATGAATTTTCTGCAGCAGATCCACACCGAGGAGACCTTCAATGGAAGAAGAGGCAGAGGTAACGATTCCGCCGGTCAGGATAACGGTGATCCCGGGGATATCCTTCAGAGCCAGTGCAAGGTCAATGCCGTTTGTAATAACGGTAAGTTCTGTAAAGCCGGTCAGTTTCATGCCAAGTGTATAGGCAGTGGAGCTGGCATCTAAAAAGATGCACATGTGATCTTTTACCATGTGGATGGCATTTGCAGCAATTGCCTCTTTTTCTTTTTTATTTTCCAGTGCACGTTCATGAAAGAAATAGGCTTTTCCGGTAAGTTCTTTATTGTCTGCGGAGTTATCGTGGTAGAGTGCGCCTCCATGTGTTTTGGTCAGAAGTTTTTCTTTATCCATCTGGTTTAAATCGGTACGGATGGTTGTGGTGGAAACTCCAAGCATTTCACTGAGTTCATTTGTGGTTGCTTTTCGGTTTTGTTTCAAATATTCCAATATAAGTTTCTGACGTTCTAATTGCAGCATGATGATTTTTTATACTCCTTTATATTTACGAAAACACAGATTTCGAAAGTTTATATATAGGATACTATACATCGGAATTGCATTTTTTGCCAGTGAAAAGTGAAAACAAAAAAATTTGCAAAGAAGTGGATGAAAATCAGCGGCTGTGGTATGATAAGAAAAAAGCATAAGGAGGGGTTTTTATGCTAAAAGAGTGGGAAAAATCCGAAAAACCATCGGAGGAGGAAATTAAGGCACGGCTGGAAGCGGTAAAAGAGAAACTGGCACGGCAGCAGCTTTTGATTAAAGAAAAAAAAGTACCGGTTCTTGTTGTGCTTGAAGGCTGGGGAACGGCCGGAAAAGGTTATGCAATCGGCCAGATCATCCAGAATATTGATCCGCGTTTCTTTAAGGTGGTATCGATGCAGAAAAAGACGGAGGATGACAAGAGAAAACCGTTTTTGTACCGGCATTTTGCCAAAATTCCGGAAGCCGGACAGTTTGTATTTCTGGATACGGCATGGATGGATGAGATTACGGAGGAGCGTCTGCACGGAACCATTTCCGAGGATGTATATGCCAACCGGATTGAAGTGTCCGCCGGTTTGAACGGCAGCTTACAGACAATGGCTATCTGGTCATGAAATTCTTTCTGCATATTTCAAAAAAGGAACAGTCACGGCGTATTGCACAGCTGGAGCATCAGAAGGACACAACATGGCGTGTCAGCAAAAAAGATCTGTGGCAGAATGAACATTATGAGAAATGTATGGATGTATTTTCCGGATATCTGAAAAATACAAATATGCCATCCGCACCCTGGTATATCATTGATGCAAAGTCCAGAAAATGGACAGAAGTACAGATTCTTGAGACGCTTACCCAGGGGATTGAGATTGCTCTGAGCAATCACCAGATGGCGGTTCCGCTTCTGCAGAATGTATTTCCGTTGAAAAAAATGCCGCTTCTTTGTGAAATTCCGTTGGACAAGTGTATGGAGGAGGATGTCTATAAAAAGGAATTAAAGCAGCTTCAGCAGAGACTTGGAGAACTGCACAATCGTCTGTATCGTAAGAAAGTGCCGGTCATCATTGCCTATGAAGGGTGGGATGCAGCCGGAAAAGGCGGAAATATCAAGCGGATTACGGGAGCACTTGATCCGCGTGGATATGAGGTTCATCCGATTGCAAGTCCCGAGCCGCATGAGAAAGCAAGACATTATCTGTGGCGTTTCTGGACAAGGCTTCCGCGTACCGGGCATATTGCAATCTTTGACCGAACGTGGTATGGGCGTGTGATGGTCGAACGTCTGGAAGGGTTTTGCAGCGAGAATGACTGGATGCGTGCGTACAATGAAATTAATGAGTTTGAGAAGGAACTGCACGACTGGGGAGCCGTGATCATCAAATTCTGGGTGCAGATCGACAAAGATACGCAGCTTGCCCGTTTTACAGATCGGCAGAATACGCCCGAAAAGCAATGGAAGATTACAGAGGAAGACTGGCGCAACCGTGATAAGTGGGATGCGTATGAGGGGGCAGTCAATGAGATGATTCAAAAGACGAGCACTACCTATGCACCGTGGCATATCTTAGAATCCGTAGATAAAAAATATGCACGGATCAAAGCATTAAGGATCGTGATTGCTGAACTGGAAAAAGTGTTAGACTGACTGGAAAAATAAAAAGGAATACCCCGCAAACGGAATTTCCGTTGCCGGGGTATTTTTGCGACTTATGATGAAACATCGCAGAATTATGAATTTGTTTTTTTCAGGTTTTTCTGTGCTGTAGAAAGCATCAGCTTGATACGGTTGAGCTGGTTAACTTCCGATGCACCCGGATCATAATCGATTGCAACGATATTTGCGCCCGGATATTCGTGACGAATTTCCTTAATGACACCTTTACCGACGATATGGTTTGGCAGGCAGGCAAATGGCTGCGCACAGACGATGTTGGTTGCTCCCTGTGCAATCAGTTCAAGCATTTCTCCAGTTAAGAACCAGCCTTCGCCGGTCTGGTTACCGCAGGAGACGATATGCTCTGCCTGTTTTGCCAGATCCTGAATATATGCAGTTGGCTCAAAATGTTTACTCTTTGCAAGTTCATCCCTTGCATCCTTGCGCAGCCACTCAAAGAAGCGGATGAGCATATTGTTGATGCGCTTGGATTTTGCGGTAGCTCCAAGATAATCCGCCTTGAAATTCTGATTGTAGCAGCAGTACAGTAAGAAATCGGTCAGATCCGGTACGACTGCTCCGCACCTTCGGATTCGAGCAGATCCACAATATAGTTGTTGGCAGCCGGAAGGAACTTGACAAGGATCTCTCCAACCACACCGACACGCGGCTTTTTCTCATCCGTCATTGGCAGATTGTCAAAGTCGCGGATGATCTGACGGCACATTTTGCGATATTTACGGTGGGACAGAATCTTGGTGTTGCCAACAAAGTCAATGACACGTTTTTTCCATTTTTCATGCAATGCGTTGGCAGATCCCGGTACCTTTTCGTATGGGCGCACACGGTAGAGACAGCGCATGAAGATGTCTCCGAATTCCAGAGCGTACAGACCATGCTGGATCAGGCTTGGTGTGAGTTTAAATCCCGGATTTTTCTCCAGACCGACCATGTTGATGGAGATGACCGGAATATCCGGGTGGCCGGCTTTGGTCAGTGCACGGCGGATAAATCCAATGTAGTTGGTCGCACGACAGCCACCACCGGTCTGTGAGATCAGGATTGCTGTTTTGCTCAGGTCATATTTGCCGGACATTACTGCACTCATAATCTGTCCGATGACAATCAGGGACGGATAACATGCATCGTTATTTACATACTTTAAACCGACATCGACACATTCTCTGGACGGAACATCTGGGATGACCAGATTGTAGCCTGCGGCACGGAATGCCGGAACGAGAAGTTCAAAATGGATCGGTGACATCTGTGGACAGATGATGGTGTAATCTTTACGCATTTCCTCGGTAAAGATAACGCGCTCGTAATTTGCCGGCTTGATTTCGCGTTTTTCATGTTTTTTCTCTTTGACACGAATTGCAGCCAGAAGCGAACGGATACGGATACGGGCAGCACCGAGGTTGTTGACTTCATCAATCTTTAAGCATGTATAAATTTTTCCGGAATTGGTCAGAATATCGCTGACACAGTCGGTTGTTACGGCATCCAGTCCGCAGCCGAAGGAGTTCAGCGTGGATGAGGTCAGATCATCCCTGGTCTTAACGTAGTTTGCGGCGGAGTACAGCCGGCTGTGGTACATCCACTGATCCATGACAATAAGCGGGCGTTCCAGATTCCCCAGATGGGAAATGGAATCTTCTGTCAGTACACACATACCGTAGGAAGTAATCATTTCCGGAATACCGTGATTGATTTCCGGATCAACATGGTATGGACGACCGGCCAGCACGATACCGCGGCGATGGTGTTCTTCCATATATTTCAATACTTCTTCGCCCTTCTTCTGCATCTCCAGACGGGTCATGGCAAGTTCTTTCCAGCCTTCGGATACGGCATCACGTACTTCGGCTTCCGGAATATGGAATTCTTTCTTAAAACAGTCTACGAGCTGTTTGGAAAGGATTTCTTCGTTTGTAAACGCCATGAACGGGTTTAAGAACCGCATCTGTCCACTCGTAATTTCTCAACATTGTTTTTAATGTTTTCGGAATAAGAAGTTACGATCGGGCAGTTGTAGTGGTTGTTTGCATCCGGAAACTCGTTGCGCTCGTAAGGAATCGCCGGATAGAAAATAAAATCTACATTCTGGTGGATCAGCCAGGAAATATGACCGTGCGCCAGTTTTCGCCGGGTAGCATTCGGATTCGCTTGGAATAGAATCAATGCCGAGTTCGTAGATTTTTCGTGTGGACTGCGGAGAGAGAACCACACGGAAACCGAGCTTCTTAAAGAACGTTGCCCAGAACGGATAGTTTTCATACATGTTCAGTACACGCGGAAGTCCGACGGTCCCGCGGGTTGCTTCGGCTGCTGACAGAGGTTCATAAGCAAAAATACGTTTGTTCTTATATTCGAAGAGGTTTGGAATATTCTCTTTGTTTTTTTCTTTTCCAAGTCCGCGCTCACAGCGGTTTCCGGTAATATACTGACGGTTGTCTGAAAACTTATTGATCGTCAGCAGACAGTGGTTTGTACATCCCTGGCAGCGTGCAAGCTTGGTAGTGTAGGACAGTTTATTGATCTGTTCAATGGACAGCATCGTCGTCTGATAGCCGGCTTCGTGACGTTCGCGGGCAATCAGTGCGGCACCGAAAGCACCCATGATTCCGGCAATGTCCGGACGGGTTGCGTGACACCGGCAATTTTTTCAAAACGCGCAAAACGGCGTCATTGTAGAAAGTACCACCCTGAACAACAATATTTTCTCCCAGATCTTTGGCATCGGACAGTTTGATCACCTTAAATAATGCGTTTTTGATTACAGAGTAGGCAAGTCCGGCAGAGATATCGGCAACGGAGGCGCTTCCTTTTGTGCCTGTTTTACCTTTGAGTTCATAAATACGGTACAGCGGGTACCAAGATCAATCGGATGTTTGGCAAACAGTGCTTCTTTGGCGAAATCCTGCACCGTGAAGTTTAAGGATTTTGCAAAAGTTTCAATGAAGAACCGCAGCCGGAAGAACATGCTTCGTTTAACTGAACCGAATCTACGGTCTGGTTCTTGATCTTGATGCATTTCATGTCCTGACCGCCGATGTCTAAAATACAGTCAACTTTTGGATCAAAGAAAGCGGCGGCATAGTAATGGCGACGGTTTCTACCTCGCCGTCATCAAGCATCAATGCAGCTTTCAAAAGAGCTTCCCCGTATCCGGTGGAGCAGGAGTGTACAATGTGCGCACTCTCCGGAAGCAGACGGTAAATTTCCTGAATGGAACGGATGGCAGTTGCAAGCGGGCTTCCGTTATTGTTGTCATAGAATGAATACAGAAGTTTTCCGTCCTCGCTGACAAGTGCGATCTTTGTTGTCGTGGAACCTGCGTCAATACCGAGATAGCAGTTTCCGGAATAGTTTTTCAGGTCACCGGTTTCTACATGATTGTTTCCGTGCCGCTGGTAAAGCATCGTAATCTTCCTGGCTGGCAAACAGCGTCCAGACGGGCAACTTCAAACTCCAGCTTAATGCCGGTGGAAAGACGCTGCTGCAGAGATCCCAAGTGTCTCTACGTCTTCTTTATAATTTAATGCGGAACCGATCGCTGCAAACAGATGCGAATTTTCCGGTGTAATTGCGTGCTCATCATCGAGATTTAACGTGCGGATAAACGCTGCTTTCAGTTCGGATAAAAAATGCAGAGGACCACCGAGAAATGCCACATGTCCGCGGATCGGTTTACCACAGGCAAGTCCACTGATCGTCTGATTGACAACCGCCTGGAAATAGAGGCAGACAGATCTTCGCGAGTTGCACCCTCATTGATGAGCGGCTGGATATCTGTCTTGGCAAATACACCACAGCGCGCTGCAATCGGATAGATTGCTTTATAATTTTTGGCATATTCATTTAATCCGGAAGCATCGGTCTGGATCAGGGATGCCATCTGATCAATGAACGAACCTGTACCGCCGGCACAGATACCGTTCATACGCTGTTCGACATTACCGCCTTCAAAATAGATGATCTTGGCATCTTCTCCGCCGAGCTCGATTGCAACATCGGTCTGTGGCGCATAATGAGTGAGAGCAGTGGATACTGCAATAACCTCCTGCGTAAACGGAACCTCCAGATGCTTTGCAAGGGTCAGTCCGCCTGATCCGGTAATAACAGGAGAAACAGAAAGATCCCCCAGTTCGTTGGATGCTTTGGCAATTAAGGACGCCAGTGTCTCCTGAATATTTGCAAAATGACGCTCGTAATCGGAAAACAGGATGTTGTCCTGTGAGTCGAGGATTGCAATTTTGACGGTGGTGGAACCGATATCAATTCCAAGTTTATGTAACTGCTTGTCACTCATAAATGTAACCTCCATGTGTAAGTAACTAAACTTATTATAAATAAGTATGATTTCAAAACAAAACCTAAAACATTATACGACAAGAATTGACAAAAGACAACGACTGAAAACATAAAGATTTTATAAAATGTTGGAAAGAACGTGCCGCTGCGTTGACAAGAGGGATTTGAAAACCGTATAATTGGTTGACAGAAAGGTCAGAAGTGACCGTAACCATACATACACTATTCTATGTAGACAGGAGACAGATTTATGAACTGGATGGATAAACTGGAACGCAAATGGGGACGACATGCGGTCGCCAATCTGAGCAGATATTTTGTACTTGCGCAGGTGATTGGATACGTGGTACAGCTGACGGCACCCGGACTCATGAGTTATATGAATTTTGATATGGGCAGTATTCTGCACGGACAGCTCTGGAGAGTTGTGACATGGATTTTTACACCGACGGCATCGCTGGATGTTTTTGGAATCTTATTTCTGTTCTGTGTGCTTATGTGGGGCAGTTCGCTGGAATCCATGCTTGGAACATTCCGCATGAATGTATTTTTGTGGGGAAGTGTGATTTTGTGTGACATTGTAGGCGCGATCGTATATGTTGTTACGCGGATTCTGCTGGGATATGGTTTTTCTCCGTATCTGTCCACGTATTATATTCTGATGTCCATGCTGCTGGCGCTGGCCATGTGCATGCCGGAGGGAGAGGTACGCCTGTATTTTGTCCTTCCGATCAGGATGAAATGGATGTTAATTTTTGAACTGGTATATCTGGGATATCAGGTGGTTCGTATATTCTCGATCGGAATTGCAAGTTATGGAACCGGAATGGGAATTCTCGTGGGTGTTTTAAACTGCGTACAGATTGTGGTTCCGGTACTCAATATGTTCTGGTTTTTCCATGCAATGAAGACCCGTTTGTCCGGAAAACAAAAGAAACGCCAGAAAGAATTCCGGGCACAGTTCAGTCAGCCTCGTCCGGGGTCCGGCATTGCACGTCACAAATGTGCCATCTGTGGTAGAACCGAGCTGACAAATCCGGAATTACAGTTCCGTTATTGCAGCAAATGCGTGGGAAATCGTGAATACTGTCAGGATCATCTGTTTACCCACCAGCACGTAAAATAAAATTTAGTGAGTGGAAAAGAAAAAAATCATGAAGAAAAAGTTTTTAAGTGTTTTGCTTATCGTTGCGGTTCTGATAGGAATGGCAGGTGTCAGCGGAACACAGACAGAATCAGGAGAACAGAAAGCAGACAAAGAACAAAAGCAGCAGGAAAACGAACAGACTGCGGAAACGAAAGTGGAAATTCCACCGGAAAATGAGGAAGAACAAAAGGGATGGATCGGTGTTATCTTAAACGGAGATGAGACAGAAGCCTATACACTGGCACATATTGACGGAATCCGGGCAGCAGCAGAAAATGTCAGTCTTCCGGAGCAGGATATCATCTGGAAAGAGCGTGTCGGTGCGAATGATGGCTGCAAAAGTGCGGTAAAGGATCTTATCAGACAGGGATGTGAGATTATTATTGCAAACAGCGCCATCTATGAAGAAGCAATAAAAAGTGAAGCAGAAAAGAATCCGGAAGTTGATTTTGTAGTTATCAACGATTCAAAGACACAGAGTACGGTAACGGAAGACGGAACAGAACTCACAAATCTTTACAATGTACATATGGATACCTACGAAGCTTCTTATGTGGCAGGAGTCACGGCCGGAATGAAAATAGCAAAGCTGAAGGAAAAGAAAAAAGATTCCCGCAAAGAGTTTTGACGAAAAGAAAAATGTAAAACTGGGATATGTGGCGGCAGAGGCAAACGATGATGCACATGCAGATATTAATGCCTATTATCTGGGAGTAAAGGCCGTCTGTAAAAAAGGTTGTTTTACAGGTAGAATACATAGATGCCTGGAATAACAGTGATGCGGAGGCAACCGCAGCCGGAGATCTGATCCGGAGCGGGTGTGTGGTTCTTGCATCCAATACCGATCTGGATGCTGTTATGCAGATGGTTGAAAATGCAAAAGAAAGCGGAAAATGCGTATACGCGGTTGGAAGAAACTCTGATATGCGTCAGATGGCCGGAAAGGCCGTGCTGACTTCGGTTGTCAGTGTGTGGTCGGTTTATTATACAGAGCTGTTTGATGCAAAGCTGAATGGCCGCTATATGGAACAGAACTGGAATGGAGGATATGCACAGGGAGCGGTTACAATTTCTACACTGGGAAAAAGTGCATCCTCCGGAACCGGTGACAGAGTGAAAAAAACGGAAGAAAAAATAAAAAACGGGAAGAAACAGATTGCATATTTTTCAACACGTGCGCTGGACGGAATTCTGGAATCCGAAAAAGGACAGGAGCAATAGCGTACACAGGCGCGTTTGGTTGACAAATATCGGGAATATCCCTATAATTATTCTTATTTGAGGAGTGCTGGAGGAATAGACATATGGAAAATGAAGCGGTTTCCAAGAATTTTATTGAACAGATTATTGAAAAGGACCTGGCAGAGGGACATTGTGAGACGGTAAAAACCCGTTTTCCACCGGAGCCAAACGGATATCTGCATATCGGACATGCAAAGTCCATTCTTTTAAATTCAGGGTTAGCAAAAAAGTACGGAGGAGAATTCAATCTCCGTTTTGATGATACAAATCCGACAAAAGAGAAACTTGAGTTTGTAGAGTCTATTAAGGAAGACGTAAAATGGCTTGGAGCAGATTGGGGAGATCGCCTCTTCTTTGCATCAAATTACTTCGATCAGATGTATGAAGCAGCGATTAAACTGATAAAAAAGGGAAAAGCATATGTATCCGATCTGTCTGCAGACGAAATCCGTGAGTATCGCGGTACTCTGACAGAGCTGGGAAAAGAAGACCCATATGCCAAAAGAAGCGTAGAGGAAAATCTTGCGCTGTTTGAAGAAATGAAGGAAGGAAAATGTGAGGATGGAAGTCGTGTACTTCGTGCACGGATTGATATGACTTCTTCCAATATCAATATGAGAGATCCGATCCTTTATCGTGTGGCACATATGACACATCACAATACCGGGGACAAGTGGTGCATTTATCCAATGTACGATTTTGCACATCCGATTGAGGATGCAATCGAGGGAATAACCCATTCCATCTGTACTCTGGAGTTCGAGGATCACAGACCGTTGTATGACTGGGTTGTGACAGAACTTGGATATAAGACCAGTCCGGAAGGGACTCCGAAGCAGATCGAGTTTGCAAAACTGTATCTGACAAATGTTGTAACCGGAAAACGTTATATCAAGCGTCTGGTTGAGGAGAAGATTGTAGATGGATGGGATGATCCACGTCTGGTTTCCATTGCAGCGCTGCGCCGCAGAGGATATACACCGGAATCCATTCAGAAATTTATCGAACTTGGAGGTATTTCCAAGGCAAACAGTTCTACGGATTATGCAATGCTTGAGTACTGCATCCGTGAGGATCTGAAGATGAAGCGTCCACGTATGATGGCAGTTTTAGATCCGGTAAAGGTTGTCATTGACAATTATCCGCAGGGCCAGACGGAGGAACTTCCGGTGGACAATAATCTGGAAAATCCAGAACTCGGAAAGAGAACCGTTCCGTTTACCAGGGAAATTTATATTGAACGGGATGATTTTATGGAAGAACCGCCGAAGAAATATTTCCGTATGTTCCCGGGAAATGAAGTACGTCTCATGAATGCATATTTCGTGAAATGTGTCGGATTTGAAAAGGATGAGAGCGGAAAAGTTACGGTTATCCACTGCACATATGACCCGGCATCAAAAGGCGGAAACAGCCCGGATGGAAGAAAAGTAAAGGGAACCATTCACTGGGTATCGGCAGAACACGGAAAGAAAGTAACGGTTCGCTTATATGAGAACCTCATTAATGAAGAACTTGGCGTATATAATGAAGACGGAAGTCTGAATCTGAATCCGAATTCCCTGACTGTCCTGACAGAGAGCATTGTAGAGCCGGCATTGTTAGAGGCAAAACCATATGAGAGTTTTCAGTTTGTAAGAGAAGGATTTTTCTGCGCAGATTATAAGGATTCAAAGCCGGGAGCGCCTGTATTTAACAGAATTGTTTCTTTGAAGAGTTCTTTTAAGCTGCCGAAAAAATAAAGAATAGACAAAAAGAGGCGTAGAATGAATTTATTATCGGGATTGGAAAAATTTGGTCTGGATCAGATGGATACAGACCACCTCTTTGAAGAGGAAAAAAGTGATACACCTGCACGGAAAGCACCGGAACCGGTGCCAAAAAAAGAACCGGTTCACAGCGAAACTGAGTTCTTACTGGATAAATCCATCCGTTGTCCGGTATGTGATAATGTTTTCCGTACAAGAATGGTAAAAACCGGACGGGTGAAGCGCATGGAACCGGATTTTGATCTTCGTCCGCGTTTTCAGTACATTGATACAAATAAATATGATGTATCGTCCTGCCCACAGTGCGGATATACGGCGATGAACCGCTATTTTACCCATTTGTCTACCGGTCAGGTCAAGATGATTGAAGAAGGGGTATGCCATAAGTTCAAAGGCAGAAGCAGCCAAAAGAAGAACCGATGGAGCCGTATTCTTACGAAAAAGCCATTGAGCGGTATAAATTGGCTTTATATAATACACTGGTGAAAAAGGGAAAGAACAGTGAAAAGGCATATGAGTGCCTAAAGATATCCTGGCTGTACCGCGGCTGGATTGAGGAGCTTTCCAAGGCAAAAAAGAAAGATGAAAAAACACTTGCCGAATGCCGGAAAGAAGAAGCCACGTATTATGAACAGGCATATGAGGGATTTTTAAAAGCGATTGCATCCGAAAATTTCCCAATGTGCGGAATGGAAGAAGTACCGTAAACCTGTTGATGGCGAATATAGCTTATAAACTTGGAAAGGTGGACATTGCATCCAGATTCATTTCCATGATTCTGACTTCACAGGCAGCTTCCCGAGTGGCAAAAGACCGAGCGATGCTTTTAAAAGAAGAGATTATTGCAAAACTGCACGGCAAAGGATAATCTATGGCTGGAAAATTTTATGCGGTAAAAAAGGGAAAAGTTCCGGGAATTTATACCTCATGGGATGCATGTAAAAGTATGGTGCATGGATTTCCGGGAGCTGTCTATAAAGGGTTTGCGACACGCGCAGAAGCGGAACAGTTTCTGGAAGAAAAAAAAGAGGAACAAAAGGAACCGGAAAATTATGCGTTTGTCGACGGTTCGTTTAACAGTGCTACTTCCGTCTATGGATATGGCGGATTTCTCGTGACAAAGGGAGAACGTCACGTGATCAGCGGAAGCGGCAATGATCCACAGATGGCATCGATGCGCAATGTGGCAGGAGAGGTGTTAGGCAGCATGGCTGCAGTAAAAGAGGCTGTTGCCATGGGACTTACCGACTTAACCATTTATTATGACTATATGGGAATCGAGATGTGGGCAACCGGAGCTGGAAGCGGAACAAACAGGGAACGATTGCCTATTATGATTTTTTGCGGCTTTTTTAAAAGGAGTGTATGGAGACGATTCCTACGACCTCCCGTTCGCTTGACCGCTATTATCACATAAACGGGGATACGTTTGAAAAGCAATACAAGGAAGTGCTCAGCGGCTATCGTGAATGGTCAGAACTCTCACATGCAGAAGACTGGCTTGTCTTTCCAGAGAACATTGGTGAAAGCATCTGCATTGACGAAACGGCTCCAAGCAACGGTGAGCTGTACACTATAGTAAGCAACAGATCTTCACGTGGAGGTAAAGGTACCATCATTGCTATTGTAAAGGGTGTGGCGGCAGATGCTGTCACGGAAGCACTTATGCGCATTGACGAGGACAAGAGACTGTTGGTTAAGGAGATAACAATGGATATGTCGAATTCCATGCGACTTATAGCCAGACGCTGTTTCCCGAATGCAATGCGTACCATAGACCGCTTTCATATACAGAAACTTGCATGTGATGCCTTGCAGGAGATGCGCATCGCGCATAGATGGGATGCCATTCAAGCAGACACGGATGCCAGGGAAGAAGCCAAATGCCTGGGCGAAGCATACACTCCAATTGTGCTTGCAAATGGTGATACCCACAAGCAGTTGTTGGCTCGCAGCAGATATCTGCTTTTTAAATCTGCCGACAAATGGACGGAAAGTCAGAGACAAAGAGCTGAGGTGCTCTTTGAAACGTATCCTGATCTTAAAGAAGCCTATTCGCTTACACATTCCCTAAGAATGATATTTTCCAAGAATACCGTCAAAGATGCAGCAAGACTCTCGCTTGCACGATGGTACAACAAAGTGGACGACTCTGGCTTTAAGAGTTTCAATGTTATTGCCGCCACACTTTACGAGCACTATGATGAAGTCTTGAACTTCTTTGTAAACAGGGCAACTAATGCATTTGCAGAGTCTTTTAATGCTAAAATTAAGGCGTTTAGAGCTGCTTTAAGAGGAGTAACGGATATAAAATTCTTTCTTTTCAGACTTACAAAGCTGTATGCTTAATCCCCCAGGTTTATCGGGTGAGCCGTTAGTTCCTTTTCATAAAAACAGCTTTTAATGCAAAATTAATAATAGGATGAAGAATATGATAAATAGATAATTCTTAATTTTGCAATCAAAAATTTATTAGCTATGTCTGAATTGGCTCCATTGATAAGTGATTTGCTTTGATTCTGATCTGCGCCGGTGTCATGACGCTCGTCTTTAAACGGTTAAAGCAACCTCTTGTTCTCGCTATATCGTAGCCGGCTTTTTGGCAAGTCCCCATGTTCCTCTTACTCCGTCGGTCATTGATGTGGCCAATATCCATACATGGTCGGAGATTGGTGTGATATTTTTGTTGTTCGCTCTGGGATTGGAATTTAGTTTCAAGAAATTGGTGAAAGTAGGAGGGACAGCGGTCATTGCGGCGTGTACCATTATATTTTGTATGATATTGGTTGGAATTTTTGTGGGGTGGTCTTTCGGGTGGCAACGCATGGACTGTCTGTATTTGGGAGGTATGTTGGCCATGTCCTCTACGACTATTATTTACAAAGCTTTTGATGATTTGGGGTTGAGGCAGCAACGGTTTGCCGGTTTGGTTCTTAGTATTTTGATATTGGAAGATATATTGGCTATTGTTTTGATGGTTATGTTGAGTACAATGGCAGTGAGTCAGAATTTCGAGGGTAGTGAAATGGTCTATAGCATTGCTAAATTATTATTCTTCCTTATATTATGGTTTGTGGTAGGTATTTATATCATTCCTACATTTTTGAAGCGTTCCCGCAAGTGGATGGCAAATGAAACATTGCTGATTGTTTCGCTGGCATTGTGTTTCGGTATGGTAGTTGTAGCGGCCAAGGTTGGATTTTCGGCTGCGTTTGGAGCTTTTATAATGGGGTCTATTTTGGCAGAAACGGTGGAGGCCGAAAATATAGAGAAGCTTGTGGCCCCTGTAAAAGATTTGTTTGGAGCCATTTTCTTTGTATCTGTGGGAATGATGGTAGACCCTGCCATGATTGTAGAATATATATGGCCCATTGTGATTATTACATTGGCCATTCTGCTTGGGCAGGTTATTTTTGGTACAGGTGGCGTGATTTTGTCGGGACAGCCGTTGAAAGTTGCCATGCAATGTGGTTTCAGTCTGACCCAGATTGGTGAATTTGCATTCATTATCGCTTCATTGGGGGTAAGTCTGAAAGTAACCAGTGATTTCTTGTATCCTATTGTGGTGGCTGTTTCGGTCATTACCACATTTCTGACCCCGTATATGATACGTTTGGCGATACCTGCTTATCATATAGTAGAGAAACGTCTGCCCGGCAAATGGAGAAAAATGCTTGAGCGTTATTCGTCGGGATCGCAAACGGTGAATCATGAAAACAATTGGAAGAAATTGTTGGTTGCCATAGCTAGGATTGTAGCTGTTTATTCCGTATTGTGTATAGCTATGATTACACTTTCATTCCATTTTATTATTCCATTGTTCCGGGCTAGTCTGCCTGTCTTTTGGGCAAATCTGGCAGGAGCTGTTTTTACTATCGTTTGCATCGCACCTTTCTTGCGTGCCATTATTATGAAGAAAAACCACTCTGTAGAGTTTCAGGCGTTATGGCAGGATAATCGTTTCAACCGGGCACCCTTGATTTCTACCATTTTACTCCGTATAATGATAGCTGTCATGTTTGTGATGTTTGTGATAGAGAAACTTTTTCAGGCTTCCACGACTTTGCTGATCGGTATAGCTGTTGTTTTGGTAGGTATGATGATGTTCTCGCGATGGCTAAAGAAACAATCTATATTCATGGAGCGTACTTTTATTCAGAATTTGCGTTTCAGAGATGTGCATGCTGAATTTACAGGCCAGAAACGTCCTGAGTATGAAGGACATTTGTTGTCCCGCGACTTACATCTTTCGGATTTTGAGATACCTGCGGATTCCTTATGGGCGGGACATACATTAAGAGAATTGAATTTAGGGCATAAATACGGAGTGCATGTGGCATCTATCATTCGTGGAATGCATCGTATTAATATTCCTGGGGCAAATGTACGTCTGTTTCCCGGTGACACCATACAGGTAATCGGTACGGATGAGCAGTTGGGCGAGTTTGCCCGTCAAGCAGAAAGAGTATCAGCCGCCGCCGAAGAGGAAGATTTGGAAAGGCGTGAAATGAGTCTGAAACAGTTCATTATAGATCGTAACTCATTTTTCTTGGGTAAGAATATCAAAGAAAGTGGTATCCGGGATGAGTACAAATGTCTGGTAGTAGGCGTCGAAAAAGAAGATAGTACGCTGATGACCCCTGATATCAATGTACCTTTTACGGAAGGAGATGTGGTATGGGTGGTAGGCGAACGGGATGATGTGTACCGTTTGTTGGGTAAGAAAGAAAAAGAGGAAGAATAATTAATTTTAATAAATAAGAAAACCATGAAAAGTGATCCTAAAGATTGTCTGTATTGTCAGAACAATGAGACATTGCACAATTTAATGATTGAAATAGCGCCACTGAGTGTTTCACGTGTATTCCTTTTTAAGGAACAAACCTATCGCGGACGTTGCCTTGTTGCTTATAAAGATCATGTAAACGACTTGTTTGAACTGAGTGATGAAGAACGTAACGCATTTATGGCAGATGTTACCCGTGTAACCCGTGCCATGGACAAGGCTTTCCATCCTGAAAAAATAAATTACGGAGCGTATAGTGACAAACTTCTCACTTGCATTTTCATTTGGTCCCCAAGTATGTGGATGGACCTGATTATGGAGGTGTATTTCAGATGAATCCGGGAAAAGTTTATCTGGCTGATGCGGAATATCAAGAAATGATTGAAGCTATAAAGAAAAATCTGTAGTAGCGATTAGTGGTTAGTGATTAGTGCCTGCGGTGTATGCATCCGCTATTAACCACTAATCACTAACTATTAACTAATCACTCTTTTTCTTCGAAATCAAATTCAAAGTCGAAGTCATCGTCACCGAAATATTCAGGAGTAATGAACTCTTCCATACTGCGACGGTCCTTTTTAGTGGGACGTCCTGTTCCGCGGGCGCGATCAACAAAACCGCTGATTTTGCTCATTTCCAGCAATTCATATTGTTCCGGAGTCGTTACATTCTCCAGTATTTCAGGAACCAATTTGGCACCTATACGTTTTTCTATTGCCTGTAAAACTTTAAATGAGTACGTGACAGGTGGTTTCTTTACCTGTATCACTTCTCCCGGTTTTATCATTCTCGATGGCTTCACCTGAGTGCCGTTGATAGAAACCCGTCCTTTCTTGCATGCTTCGGCAGCGATAGTGCGGGTCTGAATATACGTGAGGCCCATAGCCATTTATCAATTCTTGCTTCAGCCATTACTTTTTATTGTATTGGTTCATTGTTATACTGATGCCTGCCAGGCAAAAACTCTTAATTATGTCGCAAGCCGTTGCTACACGTTCGTCCATGGTCTTCAAATCTTTATCAGTGAAGTGACCTAATACAAAATCTATTTGCCCGCCACGGGGAAAATCGTTGCCGATACCAAAGCGCAGACGGGCATAATCTTGTGTGCCCAGCGTAGCAGCTATATGTTTCAAACCATTGTGTCCGGCATCGCTGCCTTTTCCTTTCAGACGTAATGTACCGAAAGGAAGGGCGAGGTCGTCCACCACTACCAACACATTTTCCAACGGAATGTTTTCTTTTTGCATCCAGTAGCGCACTGCATTTCCACTCAAGTTCATGTAAGTAGACGGTTTCAGCAGGATAAGCTGGCGTCCTTTGAGCGAGAGGGTGGCAGTGGCTCCGTAACGTCCGTCAGTAAAAACAAGATTGGACGCCTTTGCAAGGGCGTCCAATACTGTGAATCCTATGTTGTGACGGGTATTTCGGTATTCTTCACCTATATTACCCAGTCCTGTAATCAAATATTTCATTGATAAGGATTAAAGGGTTACTGATTATTTACCGGCAGTTGCAGCAGCACCACGAGCGGCACGAGTTAATTTAACTGCGCAAACAACGGCTTCTTTAGCGTTAATCAATTCCAAACCTTCATAGCTTAATTCGCCCACTTTGATAGTCTTGCCCAGACCCAAAGAAGTTACATCAACAACCAGGCGTTCAGGAATTACATTGTATAAAGCTTTCACTTTCAGTTTACGCAACTGTAATGCCAATTTACCACCGGCACGTACACCTTCTGCCAAACCTTCCAACTGAACAGGAACTTCCATAACAATAGGTTTGGCTTCATCAATCTGATAGAAGTCAACGTGAAGGATTGCATCCGTTACAGGATGGAACTGGATATCTTTCAAAATAGCGTTTACTATTTTACCATCAATGTTCAAGTCTACAACATAGATGTGCGGTGTGTATACCAAGTTACGGAGTCCTTCGGTGGGAACGGAGAAGTGAGTAGCTACGGGCAAGCCGTTTTCGTCTTTCTGCACTCCATACAATACACAAGGAACACCATTGTTCTTACGCAATTCGTGAGTTGCTTTCTTTCCTACGTCTGTTCTGACAGTACCTTTAATTTCAATTATTTCATTGTTTTTAAATTTTTGTGTTACTCTAAATTAAGTTGATCTTATTGCTTAATTCGCCATCACACGATGTGGTATATCACACGATGAGCTTGAAAAAGCGGTGCAAAATTACTGCTTATTTCCGACTTGACAAAAGAAAGCACAATTTTTTTTTATCATTGTGCTTTCTTTATCAGTTGGAATCAGAAATCGATATCTATTTTAATTTCATTCGGACTAAGCGGTTTGTGCGCATCTTCGGTTGTTTCCTGTTCTTCATTTTCAGTGTGATGAGGTTCAATAGGACCTTGCTCTTCGGCAATAAACTGTATAGCCTGTTGTAAACCGTTCATGAACTTCTCAAAATCTTCTTTATATAGAAAAATCTTATGTTTTTCGAAGCTTACTTGCGAGTCATCACCTTCTCCCGAAACAATTTTCTTGCTTTCAGTAATAGCCAAAAACATTTCATCTTTTCGATTTTTCTTCACATCTAAATAATAAATACGTTTGCCGGCTTTAATTGCTTTTGAAAAAACAATTTCTTTGTCACCATCCACTACACTTTTCTTTTTATAATCTTCCATAACTTAAGTATCTTTATAAATCGGCTTCAAAATTGGACATTTTTTTTAAATGGGCAAAAAATTTGCGGATAAACTTCGATGAAAAAAGCGATTTAGATAGCTCTATGTAAATTTTACATTAAAAAATGTAATTATGTTATGTAAAATCAATGAAAATACCTACTTTTGCAACTCCTTAATAATTTTATGTGAATTATGATAAATAGAGTTCTTATTCGTCTTAAGATAGTTCAGATAGTCTATGCTTATTATCAGAACGGAGGCAAAAACTTGGATACAGCGGAAAAAGAGTTATTTTTCAGCCTTTCTAAAGCGTATGACTTATACAACTATCTGCTGCTTTTAATGGTAGAGGTAACTAAACAGGCTAACAAACGACTGAATGCTGCGAAAAACAAACTGGTTCCTACTAAGGAAGAATTGTTTCCCAACACTAAATTTGTAGAAAACCGCTTTATTGCACAGTTGGAGGTAAACAAACAACTGCTGGAGTTTTCGAACAATCAGAAGAAAACTTGGGAGAATGAAGCTGATTTCGTAAAGACTTTATGTGATAAAATCTTAGAAAGCGATATATATAAGGAATATATGGCCAGTGAGACTTCTTCGTATGAGGAAGACCGTGAATTGTGGCGCAAGCTATATAAAAATATTATTTTTAATAATATCGAACTAGATCAGGTTTTGGAGGACCAAAGTTTGTATTGGAATGATGATAAGGAAATAGTGGATACCTTTGTGTTGAAGACCATCAAGCGTTTCGATGAGAAGAATGGTGCAAAACAGGAATTGTTGCCGGAATTTAAAGATGAGGAGGATCAAGACTTCGCACGCCGTTTGTTCCGTCGTACTATCTTGAATGCCGATTATTATCGTCATCTGATTAGCGAAAATACAAAGAACTGGGATTTAGACCGTGTGGCTTTCATGGATGTGGTCATTATGCAGATCGCTTTGGCTGAAATTCTGAGTTTTCCCAATATTCCGGTCAGCGTATCACTGAATGAGTACGTAGAAATAGCCAAACTGTACAGCACCCCGAAAAGCGGTGGCTTTATTAACGGAACTTTGGACGGAATCGTTAATTCATTGAAAAAAGAGAATAAGCTAACAAAAAATTAATATCTTTGTTTGTTATTGAAGAATAACAGCATTATAAACTAAAAAACATAGAAAGTATGAACTTATTATTTGTATTTCTGCAGGCAGGGGGTGGAGGAGATTACTCTTTCCTGATTATGATGGTAGCCATTTTCGCTATTATGTATTTCTTCATGATTCGTCCTCAGAATAAAAAACAGAAAGAGATTGCTAATTTCCGCAAGAATCTGGAAGTGGGTCAAGAAGTGATTACTGCAGGTGGTATATACGGAAAGATAAAAGAAATAGAAGATAATACAGTTGTTTTGGAAATTGCATCAGGCGTTAAGATTAAAATTGATAGAAATTCTATCTTCGCTAATGCTGCATCCAACCAACAACAGGCAAAGTAAATGACATGATAACATGTTCGACAAAAGGAACATACGTATTTACTATTTAAAGACTTTAGAGAGAATCAGAAGCTTCCTGCTTAGCCGTAATAGCAGGGAGTTCCTGATTTTCTTGTTTTTTGTATTTGTATCTTTCTGCTTTTGGTTGCTTCAGGTGTTAAATGATGACTATGAAACGGAATTTTCCATTCCGTTACGGTTGAAGAATGTACCTAGTGATGTGGTGTTGACCTCCGAACTTCCTGATGAACTGCGTATTGGCGTGAAAGACAGGGGGACTGTATTGGCTAACTATATGCTGGGGCAGACATTTTATCCCATTGTTGTGGACTTCAAGGACTATGAGGATAAAGGGAGCCGTGTCCGGATTCCGGTTTCAGCTTTAATGAAAAAGATTTCGGTCCAGTTGAATCAGACAACCAAATTGCTGACCATACGGCCGGATACTGTGGAGTTTATTTATACGAAAGGGAAGGCAAAGAAGGTGCCCGTGAAGTTACAAGGCAAGGTGGCTTTAGACCGCCAGTATTATATCTCGGATATCATTTACTCGCCGGATTCAGTGATGGTTTATGCTCCTCAGGAGATTTTGGATACCATCACGGCTGCTTATACACAGGCATTGAATTTTGAAGATGTGGCAGATACCATTCGTCGTAGGGTGAATCTGGCCGATGTACGCGGAGCGAAATTTATTCCCTCTTTTGATGATGTGACTTTATTGGTAGATATCTACGCTGAGAAAAGTGTGGAGGTGCCTATACGTGGCATCAATTTTCCGCCCGACAAGGTACTTCGTACTTTTCCTTCCAAGGTTCAGGTGACTTTTCAGGTAGGTCTGAGTCATTTCAAGTCCATCACTTCCGAGGATTTCTTTATCGGGGTGACTTATGAGTCTTTGTTGAACAATAAGGGGGAGAAGTGTCCGGTCAATCTCAAATCCATCCCCCGATATGTGAACCATGTTCGTTTGAATCCCAAAGAGGTGGATTATTTGATAGAACAACGAATTAAATTCAATGATTAAGATAGCGGTTACCGGTGGCATCGGCAGTGGAAAATCATACATTTCCCATTTGTTGGAGAATATGCATATCCCTGTGTATAATGCGGATAATGAAGCGAAACGTCTCACTGCTTCTGATGCCGGAATTCGTGGGGAACTGATCGCTTTGTTAGGTGAGGATGTTTATAAGGATGGTCTGTTAAACAAGCCGTTGTTGGCTTCCTATCTGTTTTCCGATCCGGCGCATGTGCTCCAAATCAATTCCATTATCCATCCCCGGGTACGGAAAGATTTTACCGTATGGGTGGAACGTCAGGAAAAGTGTGAGATAGTGGGTATGGAATCGGCTATTTTGTATGAGGCTGGTTTTCAGGATACGGTAGATGCGGTAATAATGGTCTATGCACCTGTAGAACTGCGTATACAGCGTGCCATGTATCGTGACGGAGCCAGCGAGGAACAAGTCCGGGCACGTATTGCTGCCCAGATGGATGATGAAGAAAAGCGTCGGCGGGCCGATTTCACGGTGGTGAATGACGGGGTGCAATTGCTCATACCCCAGTTGAACAGAATAGTAGAACAATTAAAAACCGAAAAATTCATACTATAAATTTGGGAGTTTCATTGGTGAATTGTACTTTTGCTTCCTCAAACCATAAATATAAAATAGAATAGTATGTTAAAGACCATTTTATCAATCGCGGGCAAACCGGGATTATATAAATTGATTTCTCAAGGAAAGAACATGTTGATTGTAGAAACAGTTGACGCAGCTAAGAAAAGAGTTCCTGCTTATGCTCATGACAAAGTTATCTCATTGGCGGATATTGCTATGTACACAGATGCGGAAGAAGTGCCTTTGAGCGAAGTGCTGGAAGCGGTAAAGAAGAAAGAGAATGGAGCGGTTGCTTCTATCAATTATAAAAAAGCATCAGCCGATGAGTTGCATGCTTATTTTGCAGAAATTTTGCCAAATTATGATCGTGACCGTGTTCATAACGGGGATATCAAGAAACTGATTTCATGGTACAATATTTTGGTAAACAATGGTATTACTGAATTTGTAGAAGCTCCGGCAGAATCTGCCGACAAAGTGGAAGAAGCTGCTGCTGAATAATTGAAATAAAGCGAAGGGGAAAAGCCCGTCAAGCAGTTTACAATCTGCTTGACGGGCTTTTTGTTCATCGGCATTATTGGTAAAAGAAGTAGGATATCTTACTTCTTTCAGTGGAATATGATCATAGATCGTGCTCTATAAAGGATACCCTGAAAAATCCTTCAAATCCTTCAGACTTCCCGCAAACGCCTTGTTCGTGGGCATTTCGCTGAAGGATTGGGTTCGGGAATGCTTCAGTCGGGGATTGGAATCCTTCAGCCGAATCGGTGTTTCTCTGATTTTCAGGGAATCGTTTTTCCTGAAGGATATTTTTCGGCTGAAACATTTCGCGATGTATATCTTTCAGCCGGAATGTCGGCGGGCAGGGTGTTTGCGGAGTAGCTGAAAGATCTGAAGGAAAAATAAGGAGTTTCGGCATGTAGATGCATTATGGAAAAAACAACAGGTCAAATTTTAAAAAGCTCTTGTTCTTTCAATGAAAACGTCTTGTTCTTTTTTTTAAAGACCTTGTTCTTTTCAGAAAAGAACAGGACGTTTGAGAGGTTAGTAATGTGCATGCCGGAAAGTTAGTAACGTGTGGGGTGACACGTTACTAATGCGTGGGCTGTAAGATTAGTAATGTTGCAGGTGGAAGATTGTATATCTTACAAGTGATGAGCCCCCCCTTTACTCAGGAAAGATAAGATCTTATCTTTCCTGGCTGTTTGTAACATTCTAGTTGCGGAATTTTAATCCGTCACCAGCTGTTTCTACGATAATCGGTTTGCTTCGGTCTACTTCCTGTGACAATAGTTTTTGGACAAATCATTCAGCAAATAGCGCTGGATGGCACGTTTCACAGGACGGGCGCCGAATTCGGGATCATAGCCTGTGCTGGCAATGAAACGGACGGCCTCATCGGTCATTTCCAAAGTAATGCCGTTGCCGGCCAGCATATTCTTGATACCGTTGATTTGTAACATCACAATCTGTTCTATCTCTTCTCTGTTCAAAGGCAAGAACATAATTGTTTCATCTATACGGTTCAGAAACTCCGGTCGTATCGTTTTTTTCAACATGGACATTACCTCTTTCTTCGTCTCTTCAATCACCACTTCGCGATTCTCGTCATTAATCTTTTCGAACTGGCTTTGAATGTATGCGCTGCCCAGGTTGGAAGTCATGATGATAATCGTATTCTTGAAGTTTACCGTACGTCCCTTGTTGTCAGTCAGACGTCCGTCGTCCAAAACTTGCAGCAGAATATTGAACACATCGGGATGTGCTTTTTCTATTTCATCAAATAATACCACAGAGTATGGTTTGCGTCGGACGGCTTCTGTCAACTGACCGCCTTCATCGTAACCTACGTATCCGGGAGGCGCTCCGATCAGGCGAGATACAGAGTGTTTCTCCTGGTATTCGCTCATGTCGATACGCGTCATCAGACTCTCGTCATCAAACAGGTAGTCGGCCAATGCTTTGGCAAGTTCTGTCTTACCTACACCGGTAGTACCCAGGAAGATGAATGAACCTATCGGACGTTTCGGATCCTGTAATCCGGCACGGCTACGGCGTACGGCATCGGATACGGCTGCTATGGCTTCATCCTGACCTACCACACGCAAATGTAATTCTTGCTCCAGATGAAGCAATTTGTCACGTTCGCTTTGCAGCATCTTGTTAACAGGTATCCCTGTCCACCGTGAAACAACATCGGCAATGTCCTCAGCGGTAACTTCTTCCTTTATCATGGCACTGTCACCCTGCTTGTGTTTCAGGTCTTCTTGGATATCCTTAATCTCGTTCTCTAAAGCCTGTAATTTTCCATAACGGATTTCGGCCACTTTACCGTAATCTCCCTCACGTTCCGCTTTCTCGGCTTCAAATTTCAATTGTTCTATTTCCTGCTTGTTTTGCTGAATCTTGTTGACCAGTTCCTTTTCACTCTGCCATTTGGCTTTGTAAGAGGTTTCCTGTTCTTTCAGTTCGGCAATCTCTTTATTCAGCTGTTGTAATTTGGACTCGTCTTTTTCACGTTTGATGGCCTCACGTTCAATTTCCAGTTGTTTCAGGTGACGTGAGATTTCATCTAGTTCTTCAGGCACAGAGTCACGTTCCATACGCAATTTGGCAGCAGCTTCATCCATCAGATCAATAGCCTTGTCCGGAAGGAAACGTTCGGTAATGTAACGGTTACTCAATTCTACAGCGGCAATGATGGCTTCATCTTTGATACGTACCTTGTGATGGTTTTCGTAACGTTCTTTCAATCCACGAAGAATAGAGATGGTGCTCAGCGTGTCCGGTTCGGCTACCATAACAGTTTGGAACCGACGTTCCAATGCCTTGTCCTTTTCGAAGTATTTCTGATATTCGTCCAAAGTAGTGGCTCCGATGCTGCGGAGCTCACCACGGGCCAAGGCGGGTTTCAATATATTGGCGGCATCCATGGCACCTTCACCTTTACCGGCTCCGACCAAGGTATGGATTTCATCGATAAACAGGATGATGCTGCCTTCGGCTTTGACCACTTCATTGACAACAGATTTCAGACGTTCCTCAAATTCACCTTTGTATTTGGCTCCAGCAACCAGTGCGCCCATATCCAATGAGAAGATTTGTTTGTTCTTCAAATTGTCGGGTACATCACCTCGGATGATACGGTGTGCCAAACCTTCAACAATGGCGGTCTTACCAGTACCCGGCTCACCAATTAAAATCGGATTATTCTTGGTACGGCGGCTTAATATTTGTAATACTCTACGTATTTCTTCATCACGCCCGATAACCGGATCAAGTTTTCCGCTGCGGGCAGCCTCATTCAAATTAATGGCATATTTGCTTAAGGATTGATAAGTGTCTTCACTGGATTGTGAAGTTACTTTTTCACCTTTACGTAGTTCTGCTATGGCGGAGCGCAGCTCTTTGTCTGTCATTCCCGCGTCTTTCAATATGGTAGCACAGTACTCTTTACATTCAATAAGGCCAGGATAATAGCTTCCAGTGAAACGAATTCGTCACCCATCTCTTTGGAATACTGTACGGCTCTTTGTAATATCTCGTTGCTTTCACGGCTAAGGTAAGGTTCTCCTCCCGAAACCTTAGGCAGCGAGTCAATTTGCTTGTCGATGACCAATGCGATCTGCTGGGCGTTCATTCCCAATTTCTGGAAAATGAAGTTGGTGACGTTTTCACCTACTTTCAGTACTCCGGCCAACAGATGCACAGGCTCGAATAGCTTGCTGTCCGCGGGCTTGAGTTACGTTCACCGCTTGTTGCACTGCCTCCTGTGATTTAATTGTGAAGTTGTTAAAAT
>ENA-OQER01000364-OQER01000364.1-human-gut-metagenome-genome-assembly--contig:-NODE-364-length-25286-cov-18.407051_pt1 | contig 25286 bp, 24 predicted proteins | sample MGYA00242797_ERZ504639 | MGnify/ENA primary metagenome ERZ504639 (study PRJEB26092, sample SAMD00036306) | human gut metagenome | host: Homo sapiens | study: EMG produced TPA metagenomics assembly of...
CAAACTTCATCAGACAAGACCCAAGGGTCGTTAAATATAATTAACGTTAAAAAATACGCTCAAAGCTTGCTCAATTAGAGTAAAACAGGGCGACAGGTTTGCGTCCATAAACACCCAGGGCGATGCCTGGGCTAAGAGCTTCTGCCCTTTCAGGGCGTGCTGCTTATAGAAGTTTTGGGACTTTCCAACCGTACAGGTAACTGAGTCAACTCATATTATCAATAATGCGCAGAGTGGTCAACTAAAATAGTTAAACCACAGGTCGAAAGTTTATTGTCTATTGATAAATCTCCGTTCAAAGCCTTTGAATGTGCGTTCAGAGCCTTTGAATCTCCGTTCAAAGCCTTTGAACGGAGAATTTGTAGTAGTTTGACGATTTTTTTCAATAGTGATATACGAAATTTGCGGTAAAAACGCAGCAAAATATCAGAATGTTTGCTGTGCTTTTACCGCAAAATGTTTTTGGGAGTTATTATGTCTTGTATTCCATATAGGCTTTTTGTCTATATGGCAAGTCTTCGCAGTCTTTAGAAATCGAGGGTAACGCCCTTTTCGTCGATCTTCTTGTAGGTTTTGCTGTTTACACTCACGTTCTTCGAGTTCTTGGCATCGAAGGTATGAGTCTTTGCGGTTACCTTGATATTCTCGAGCTTCACGTTCTCAGTACGGTTGATCACGATGCCCTGTTCGGCATTGTTCACCTCCAAGTCCTTGATGCTGATGTTCTGCACAGGCATCTCGGGCAAACCGTTGAAGTAAGCAGCACGGCGGGCTGTACGGCAGATAACATGGTCGATGTCGATGTTGCGGAAGCAAGGTGTAGTCTCGTCGAACTTGAATTTCTCTACCTTCTGGTTCTTGCCTCGTCGCCATCGTTGAGAACCTCAACAGCCGACTTGCCTCCATAATAAAGGTCGAAGGTGATTACGTCGGTCTGAATGTCGAACATAGACATATTCTTGATGAAGATGTTCTCTACTACGCCGCCACGACACGTGTGCTCTTGAAACGCAGACCTACATCGGTACCGAGGAACTGGCAGTTGGTAACCATCACGTTCTTCACACCACCGCTCATCTCACTACCTACTACGAATCCGCCATGACCCTTGAAGACTGTACATCCGTCTACGATGACGTTCTCGCAAGGAATGCCACGCTTTCTTCCGTCGCATCTTTACCACTCTTGATGCAGATACCATCGTCGCCTACATCGAAAGTAGAATTGACGATGAGTGCGTTCTTGCATGACTCCAGGTCAAGACCGTCACCATTCTGTGCATACGCAGGGTTGCGTACCAGTACATCTTCGATGAGCACATTCTCGCACATCAATGGATGGATGTTCCAGGCAGGAGAGTTCTGGAAGATAACGCCATTGAGCCAAACATTCTTGCAGTTTACCAAGCTTACCATGACAGGGCGGAGGAATCGCTTGATTTCGTTCCATCCCTCTTCTGATGTAGGTTCTGCAGGCACGTTCATATTGGCGCTGTTGTCAGCCTTGAGAGCGCCTTCTGACGGGAACCAATAGTCCTTGCGCTTGTAGGCACCACCACGTGAAGTGATGGCTTTCCACTGAGCGTCGGTTACCTTCTGCTTTTTCAGAGGGCGCCAGTACTCGCCATTACCGTCGATGGCTCCCTGACCAGTAATAGCCACGTTGGTAAGTCCGTTGCCCGAGATAGGAGACTGGCAACGACGTGTGTCGAGACCCTCGAAAGATGTCTTGACGAAAGGATAGAGGCATCATCGGGTGAGAAAAGGATAATGCCGCCCTTCTCGATGTGCAGGTTGATGTTGCTCTTCAATGTGATGGGGCCTGTAAACATACGCCTGTGGCACGATGAGCTTTCCTCCGCCTTTCTGGCTCAGGGCTTCGATAGCCTTGCTGAAAGCTTCGGTGCAAAGGGTAGAACCATCACCTACGGCTCCGAAATCCTTCAGGTTTACCTCGTTGGCAGGGAACTGAGGACGTGTCACCTTCTCCATCTGGAAAGGAAGGTTCTCATAGAGCGCGTCATACTTGTCGGTTTCGGCTGCTGCATGCTCATTGCCAGCAAACAGGTGCAAACCAAGCTAAAAAGTTTCTTCATGAATAAATGGGGTTTTTAATAGAGTTATTAAATAGTTTTGTCTAATTGCTGCAAAAATACGGATAAAATCTCATATTTCCAAATCTATACTCATTTTTTTATATGTATTTCATGTTTTGCATGAGGGGAGTTAAAGGAGCTGTCACTCCGTTCAGTTTAACTCCCCCGTAACTTCTCTAAACATTCCCATTTGCGAAAGTTGAGTCAAGAAGCTACGGTACTGCAGCTTTGAGGAAGGTGTCAAAACGTAAAAAAAGGAGCAAATCGTATGATTTTCTTGTCTTGATTGATTTTTCAGGCATCCGAACTTGGTCGTTTGTGAAAAATATGCTATATTTGTGGCATGGAAAATTAATTTGAGTCTATTCACTAACTTAATCATTGAATTTTATGAAGAAAAACTTTTTACTCTTATTATCGTTGATGCTTTTATTGTCGGTTTCGGCAATAGCCGGTCCACGTAGCTATCAGCAGGCTAAGGCGATAGCTCAACGTCAGGCTGCCATGCTTGGCATAGAGATGGATGCCGAGGTGACGGCTTCAGCAAAGGCGGCTCCCCGTATGTCGGTTTCTTCTGCAGTGTCTCCTTCTGCCACATGCTATTATGTCTTTGCCAATGGCGAGGACAAGGGATTTACCATTGTGTCGGGTGACGACAGAATGCCGGAAGTGGTGGGCTACTCTGCTCAGGGCACTTACGACCCCGACCATTTGCCAGCCAACTATGTGGGCTTTATGAAGGCTTATCAGGAAACGGTAGAGGCTTTGCTCAAGGGTGATGCACTGGTGTCAGGAGGATTGGCTGAGGCTCGCCAATGGCGTGCCGAGCGTGCAGGTACTGCTGCTGTAGCTCCTCTCTTGGGTGGTATCAAGTGGAACCAGAGGGCACCTTATAATAATATGTGTCCGTTGTATGAAGGCACCAGCCGCTCGGTGACGGGCTGTGTGGCTACAGCCATGGCGCAGGTGATGATGTATTATCAGTATCCTAAGGAGTTGAAAGCTACTATTAAGGCTTATACTGCTAAAAGTTATGGAATTCAAATACCAGAAATATCTTCTGGTGCGACCTACGACTGGGACAATATGTTGCCTGATTATTCAAAGTCTGATTACAGCTCTGTGCAAGCTGATGCTGTTGCCAAATTGATGTATCATTGTGGAGCTGCGGTAAAGATGAACTATGGTCCTTCGTCGGGAGCCAACGTCACACCAACCATCTTGGCGACTTATTTTGGTTATGATGCCGACTTGATGCAAGACCTTACCCGTACTGTCTTTACCTTGCAGCAATGGATGACGCTGATCGATAATGAGCTGAAGGCAAAGCGCCCCATTCTTTATAGCGGTCAGGCTTCGGATGGTGGTCACGAGTTTGTATGCGATGGAAGCGATGGCAACGGTCTTTATCACATCAACTGGGGATGGGGAGGCTATCTGGATGGTTACTTCGACCTGACGATACTTCAACCCACGAAGGGTGGTGCCGGCTCAGGCTCTGCTGTGGATGGCTACAATCGAGACTGCTCTATGATTATCGGTATAGCTCCCGATAATGGCAAGGTGGATGAGCCTCTTGCTTCTTATCCACAGATTATGAGTATAAATCAGAATGCTCAGTGTGGCATTACCTGGACTAAGACAACCCGGGCAAATGTCTCTGATAATTTCCTGGCAGAAGCCACAACTTGCTTCGCCAATCAGAGTACTTCTGATTTTATAGGTTATTTTGCCTATGGTATCAAGAAGGGAAACGGAAGCATAGTGCCAGTATCAAACTATTCTCGTCAATGGAATATGCCTAAAGTGTTGCCTGATGGAAGAACTTATGGTACTTATGATCAAAATCCAACTCTTACCATCAGTTATCCTTTCCCTCAGGGCATTAATGTGATTTATCCTATCTATAGTTCAGATACGAAGAATTGGCATATTTGTTCATTCTCTAACAACCAGCCTTTTATCATCAATGTTGATGCCACGAAGCTGACTCCGGTTACTACTCCTTTGGCAGCAACGGTAACAGCCGAAGATGGTCTTTACAAGGGTATGACCAATCCGCTGACGGTAACATTTACCAACAGTATGGATATGGAGTTCAATGGTTTGGTGAACATTTACACTAACACGAAGGACAATACCAAGCCCAGTTCGCCAGATTTCGACCTGTATATTACCATACCAGCTCGCGGTTCGGTGACACGACAGATAGAGTTACCCGAAACATCTTCGTCTCAACAGTATCTGTGGATAACGGATGTAGCCAACAAGGAAGCAGCCATCGTAAATGGTCAGCATTTCACGTTGACGACGGCAGCGGCTCCTAAATTCACAGTCGTTTCTTCAGAGAGTAATGCTACTCCAGGTAAGTTTGGTGAAGGAATATGTTACAGCGCAAAATGTAAATTGCCATTGGTTGAAGACGATAAACTCGTGGTAAGGTTTGGCGTAAGGAATACTGGTGGACCTGGCTATCTGGATTATTGCTTCGTGCCATATAATGCCGAAACCAATAAAGGTTGGATAGAGCCTAATAGGGCAAGGGCTGCAGGTAATGGAGCGATTACCTATGTGGAATATACTGTCACTCCAGATGAGGTGGGCAGTCATTCTATTCTTGTATATTTCAATTCATATGATTTTACAACAAAACAATATTCGGAATTTGCTAATTGTACCATAGGTAGACACTATTATGATATAGTTACAGGTAGTGGTCAGAAATGGATCAAGGGCAATGCTCTGATAGCCTATGTTACAGGCGTACCATCTTCTATATCTTCTGTGAAGACAGATGCCGGAACTTATGTACGAGGCGAAAAGGGAGCTGTGGTCATCAAGACGGATGCCGACAAACGTGTGGGCATCTACCATGTTGGAGGACAGAAAACAGCAGAAGTTCGCCTCACGGCAGGTCAGGAACAGACTGTTGCCCTTCGTCCTGGCCTCTATATCGTAGATGGCATCAAGGTGGTGGTGAGATAGTGAATCCTCATTTCTTGACATCATGTTTGCAGCCAGAACCTGTAAGCATGATGTGAAGGAGTGAAACCAATAAAAAGAAAATGAAAAAAGGTTGATAATCGAAAGATTATCAACCTTTTTTGTACCCGACCCGGGATCGAACCGGGATGGATTGCTCCACTGGTGTTTGAGACCAGCGCGTCTACCGATTCCGCCATCTGGGCTTTTGCGGTTGCAAAGGTACTAATAATTTTTGAACTGACAAACTTTTTTGCAGAAAAGTTTCTGAAAAGATGATTTTTCTTATACGAAAGGCTAAATAATTGTTTTATTTTGCCACTTCTGTCTTAAATTCTGGAAAAAAACTTGGTAGGTTCATAGATATTTTCTAATTTTACACGTGAATTAAAACGATATCATTATATAGTCTGCCAAATGACAAAAAACGATCATAACAATTATTGTATCATACTCGCCGGAGGAAAGGGTAGAAGACTGTGGCCCAGCAGCCGCAATGCTTATCCCAAACAGTTTCTTGATTTCTTCGGTGTGGGACGTACTCAGTTGCAGCAAACTTATGACAGGATGGCAAGGATTGTGCCAGCCGACCATATCTATATCAATACCAACGAGGAGTATGTGGAATTTGTAAGGCAGCAACTGCCCGATGTTTCCTCCGAGCACATCTTGTCGGAACCCATTCATCGCAATACAGCTCCGAGTGTGGCATGGGCTGCGCATCGCATAGCCATGCAGAATCCTGAGGCTTGCATCGTGCTACGCCATCCGATCAGGCTGTGTTCAACGAGGAGGCGTTCTGCAAGGATATGTTGGAGGGACTGCACTTTGTTGCCGACAACAGTTGCTTCCTTTCCATGGGTGTGAAACCTACCCGTCCTGAGCCTGGCTATGGATACATCCAGTTGGGCGATTCTGTGGGCGAAGGACTCTACAAGGTGCAGTCGTTTACCGAGAAGCCTGAGCGCGACTTTGCCAAGATTTTCGTAGACAGTGGCGAGTTCTATTGGAACACCAGCCTGTTCCTCTTCAATGTGAAACATCTCTACGACAACTTTGGCCATCTTTTGCCATCTGTGCTTCGAGGTTACGACGAGAAGTATCCCGTCTTTAGTGTGGAGACCGAGAATGCCTATATGAAGGAGAACTTCCCTTCCTATCCCAATATCTCAATCGACTACGCCATCTTGGAGAAGTCGAATGACGTCTATGTGATGAAGTGCGACTTTGGCTGGGCTGACTTAGCACGTGGCACAGCATCTACGAGGCAATGAAGAAAGGGAGAACGACAATGTGGTGATAGACAGCGACGTGCTGATGGAGGACTGTCATAACAATATTGTCAAACTGCCGAAGGGTAAATTAGCTGTATTGAATGGCCTTGATGGCTTTATTGTGGCAGAGAAAGACAATGTGCTGTTGGTTTGTCGCAAAGAAGACTCCTCTGCGTTGGTGCGCAAGTATGTCAACGAGGTACAAATTAAGAAAGGAGATGAGTTTATATAACTCTCATCCATTCGATAACATGATAACAGAAAGGGAAGTGAAGACGCATCTTCACTTCCCTTTTCCATTGAGTAGCCTCTCTTCCTAAGTTATCGAAGAGAAGAATTATAGTTTTTTGAACGCTTCGTATATCTTATTTGCGATTTCCTTGAACTCCTCTTCTGATAGCTTGAGATGTTCCTTGCGGAAGTTCACATCAGCCTCGCTGTTCATAGGGATGAGGTGGATATGGGCGTGAGGCACCTCGAGACCGAGAACCACCTGTGCCACTTTCTTGCAGGGGAAGGCAGCCTTGATGGCCTTAGCCACTTTCTTGGCGAAGACTTCAAATTCGGCCAGGTCCTGGTCTTCCATGTCGAAGATATAGTCAACTTCCTTTCTTGGAATCACCAATGTGTGGCCTTTACCGATAGGGCTGATATCGAGGAACGCATAAAACTTGTCGCTTTCTGCACACTTGTAGCTGGGGATTTCACCGGCAGCAATCTTTGAGAAAATACTTGCCATAGTCTGTTTCGTTTTTATTGTTAATCAAAATCTGTCGTTGCAAAGCATGTGTCGTGCCACACACCGACATCTCTCATTCTCTGTATATATTTGTTTGGCTTACATATCATAAAAAAGGAACTGCCATAGGGGTTTGTCTGCCCTTATGATAGTTCCTTATTTTTACTCGAATGAAATTTTGTCGATGCGCAGTTTGATAGTGCCGCGTGGAATCTTGATTTCCACGATCTCGCCCACCTTCTTGTTGAGCAAGCCCTGTGCGATAGGAGTCTTGATAGAAATCTTGCCCTCCTTCAGGTTGGCCTCGCTCTCGCTCACGATGGTATAATTCATCTTTGCCTTGTTTGCCATATTGGTCATCTCCACCTTCGACATGATCTGCACACAGTCGGTGCTGAGCTGCTTGGTGTCGATGATCTTAGCCTCGGCAATGGTGAGCTTGATGCGGTTGATTTTGTCTTCCAAATGAGCCTGTGCCTCCTTGGCGGCATCATACTCTGAGTTCTCGCTCAGGTCACCCTTGTCTCTTGCCTCAGCAATTGCGGCTGATGCCTTTGGGCGCTCCACAGAAACGAGCTGTTTTAGTTCAGCTACGAGATTGTCGTAACCTTCTTGTGACATGTAAGCCATAATTTTTCTTATTGTTTATTATTATTAATAATGTGTTCTTAGAGATGGGGTAAAAAATAAAGAATCCCGGTGCCTGTATAGCATCGGAATCCCCAATCTTATATTCTCTATTTTTTATTTTCGTACCTATATCTGTTTGCAAAGATAGGACTTTATTTCTGAATCGCCAAATATTTTCGATGAAATTTCATAAAAGTGCGGACTTTTGTCTCTTTTACGCATTTGCCTAAGCATCAAACAGGTATAAAACTTGTGAAAAAGTCAGAAGTCCCTTATATTTATATTCCTAAGATGTGGTTTATTCGTTAAAAAGTTGTATATTTGTAACCCCGATTAAAAAATGGGATGAGAATGTATAACTAATAACTCGAACAACATGACAAAAGAACAACTGATGCAAAGAGCTATCCTTCTGTCAGAGAACAGCGTGCGCCATGGTGGTGGTCCTTTCGGAGCCGTCATTGCCAAGGATGGTGTTATCGTGGCTGAGGCCTCCAATAGTGTTACCATAGACCAAGACCCTACGGCTCATGCCGAAGTGAATGCTATCCGTATGGCTACCCGTGCCTTGCACACTTTCGATTTGAAGGGTTGTGAGATTTATACCTCTTGCGAGCCTTGCCCCATGTGTCTTGGCGCTATCTACTGGGCGCATCTCGACCGTATCTATTATGCCAACAATCGTCAGGATGCAGCGAAGATTGGTTTCGATGATGAGTTTATCTACGAGGAGATCGACCGCAAGATAGCAGATCGCCATAAGCCGATGATTGCTTGATGCGCGATGAGGCTTTGGGTGCTTTCCGTATGTGGGAAGAAAGTACTGAGAAGACAGAGTATTAAGAGCGCTATCTCCCTTTTATAAACGCTTTTATCCTTACGAGGTGCGAAGTCTGAAAAATAAACAAAACGTCCCGATGCTGGATTCCCTTGCGTCGGGACGTTTTGTTTTACGATGGATATCTTGTTAAAAACCTACAAACATAGGTTGTTGTTCGCCTTTTCCTCTCTTACTTGATCTGCGTAATCACGAAAGGATGTTTTACGGCATAATGGGCAGCTTTCTGTGCGATGCTCTTCTGTTGCTGTGTTATTCCTTCGGGGGCATAGCCGTTTCCAACAACCGACTTCTTGAAGATAGCCTCAAACCAAGTACAGGCAGCAGTGTATCTTCCGTACACCAACTGCAGATGGTAGCCGTCACGGTTCAGGTTGTCGCCCAAGCTCGATGTGCGGGCATTCTGTATAGCTGTTCCTGCCGGCACCAAGATGTCGATAGGTGCATCCTTGAGAGCCTGTTTGGCTGCGCCTAAGATGGAAGAGAACATGGTGGCCTGACTGTTGCCATACTTGCGGAAGCCGTCATGGTTGGAAGTCTGAGCGTAAGCCCATGTCTGATGGAAGATAATCTTAGCCTTGGGTGCTTTTTGTTTCACATAGGCAATCAGTTCGTTGAGATAGGCTGGTATGTGTAGTAGACTCCAGAGAAATGGCTTGCCTGCTGTACGCTCACATAGTCCCAGTCTTCCTCGCTCAAGGCTTCGCTCACCTGCTTGTTGGGTGTCTCCACCATCTTGCCGTCTGTTCCTATCTTTCTGTATCTGTATGCTTTCAGGTCGCCTTTTACACATTGCATGTGTCTTTCGAGCGAGCATCCGGGGATATATAGATTGGCCACTATGGTCTGTATGCCTTCGGCATCAGCCAACTCGTGCAGGTTCTGCTCAATGGCATCTTCAGAGAAGCTGTTGCCTATGGCGAGAATCTTTACCGTATTCTCGGCATGGACCTTTGGAAAAGCCCATGCCAAGAGGAATGTCAATATAAGCCAGATATTTTTCATATTTTTCATATTCTTCATATTCCGTGTATAAGTCGTTATTTCAATGTGAAGGTGAGGGTCTGTACATCCTTGCTGTTAGGACCTACCATTACCTCGAACTCACCAGGTTCGTTCTTGTATTCCAACTCCTGGTTGTAGAACTTCAGGTCTTCAGGGGTGATGGTGAAGGTGACGGTCTTGGTCTCTCCCTTCTTGATAGAGATGCGTTCGAAGCCTTTCAGCTCCTTCACTGGGCGAGAAACGCTGGCAGCCAGATCGCGTATGTACATCTGAGCTATTTCGTCAGCGTCGTAATTTCCCGTATTGGTGATGTCTACGCTTACACTGATCGTCTCGTTGTTGGTCATTGTGTTGCTTGAGAGCGTAGGCTTGCCATATTTGAAGGTGGTGTACGACAGACCATAACCGAATGGGTACAGTGGGTCGTTGTCTATATCGAGGTAGTTGCTGGTAAACTTAGAGAACCATTTACCCTCTTTCAGTGGCCGTCCCGTATTCAGATGGTTGTAGTAGAGAGGTATCTGACCTACACTCTTAGGCATGGTGGCAGTAAGTTTTCCGCTTGGCACCTTGTCACCGAAGAGAACGTCACAGATGGCATCGCCCGATTCGCAACCACCAAACCAAACGTTGAGGATGGCTGGGAAATTCTCCTGTTCCCATGTCATGACGGTGGCACGGCCCGAGAAGTTGACGAGTACGATAGGTTTGCCCGTCTTCTTCAGGGCTATGAGCAAGTCTTTCTGTGCGTCGGGCATCTCGAGATTGGTGCGGCTGCTGCATTCGCCACTCATCTCTGACGACTCGCCCACAGCAGCAACGATGATGTCGCTTGCTGAGCCACGTTGAGTGCTTCCTTCAGCATTTCCTCGTTGCTTCGGCTGTCGCGCATCTCTCTGCCAAACATGGTGGCATCAGCTTCGCGTTTGGCATCATACATCAGGTTGGAGCCCTTGGCATAGAGAACCTCTGCCTTTCCTTTCAGTGCCTTCTTCATAGAACCGAGGATGGTCTTGTTGTCATCGAGACGGGCCGCAACGCTCCATGTACCCGACATGTTCTTGGAATTGTCTGCCAACGGACCTATAAGGGCAATCTTACCCTTGCGCTGCAAAGGCAACAGATTGCCTTCGTTCTTGAGCAGCACGAAAGTCTTGGCAGCTATCTCGCGTGAGAAGGCTCTGTTCTGTGGAGTGTAGATTTCCTTCTTGGCGCGTTTCACGTTGCAGTATTTGTATGGGTCGTCGAAGAGTCCCAACTTGTATTTGGCTTCCAGGATGCGGCGGCATGCTGTATTGACGGTTTCCATCGTAACCTTGCCCTCGTTGATAGACTTCTCTATAGTGCCTAAGAATCCGTCAGCCACCATGTCCATATCGGTACCTGCATTGAGTGCCATGGCTGAAACCTGCTGCAGGTCGCCCAGTCCGTGGGCTGTCATTTCCAGGATGGCAGTATAGTCGGTTACCACCATTCCTTTGAAGCCCCACATCTTGCGCAGCACATCGGTAAGCAACCATTTGTTGCCTGTTGCGGGAACGCCGTCCACCACATTGAATGAGGTCATCACGCTCAGAGCGCCGGCGTCAACAGCAGCCTTGTAGGGAGGCATATAGTAATTGAACATGCGCCAGTGGCTCATGTCCACCGTGTTGTAGTCGCGTCCTGCTTCTGCACCGCCATAGAGTGCAAAGTGCTTCACGCAAGCCATCACGGTGTTGGGAGCTGCCAGATTCTGTCCCTGATAACCCTCTACCATGGCTTTTGCGATGCACGAACCGAGGTATGGATCCTCTCCATTGCCTTCAGCCATACGTCCCCATCGTGGGTCGCGGCAGATATCGAGCATAGGACTGAAAGTCCAGTTGATACCATCAGCCGAACATTCTTGTGCGGCTATCTGGCTGTACGCTTGATGGCTTCCATATCCCATGAGCATGAGAGCGAGAAGGGGATAGGGAATACGGTCTCGTAACCATGTATCACGTCCATACCGAAGAGCAGTGGGATGTGCAGGCGGCTCTGTTCTACGGCAATCTTCTGTACTTCTTTGATTTTCTCAACACCTTTCAGGTTGAAGAGTCCGCCTACTTCGCCACGCTTGATTTTGTTTGCCACGTCGCTGCTTTTTGCCTGGCCGGTAACGATATCTCCTGTAACAGGAAGGTTCAACTGACCGAGTTTTTCTTTCAGCGTCATTTTATTCATCAGGTTATCGATGAAGGAGTTCATCTTAGCCTCATCGCTTTGGGCCTGTGCCATGGTGGGGCAGAGGCTTGCTGCCAGCAGGGTAAATGCTGCAAGAATGTTTTTTGTCTTCATATGTCTAAGTCTGTTTAATTGTTCTTGAATCCGAGTTTCTCGAGTCCCTGTTGTATCTCAGGGCAGTTCATGAAGAGTCGCCAGAGCAGTCCCGAGCGATGATTCTCTATCATAGGGTGATGGTCAGCTGGTCTATGGCAAGATAGCGGGGTACTGTCCAGTGGGCAGTCTCCGAGAAGGCATCGTAGAAGCCATATTTGCCCCAAATCCAGTTGCCCTTGTTCCAAAAGTATTTCAAGGCAGCCATCGACTCAGTAGGAGTATATGGGAATGACGACAGGGCTGCGGTAGGTGTGATGACTCCCAGATCGTTGTTGGGTGCATGGGCAGAATATCCGTTTACCGAATAGCTTGCTGTCAGTCCCCAGCAGTCTTTGCCGTAGCCTTTGTATCCCTTCGGGTTTCGCACGCAGTATTCGTAGTCGCTGAGGGCATGGTTTCTTACCACATTCCAGTAGTTGGCATACGTGTCGCTCAGGTTCTTGGGGTTGAGGCAGATATAGGAATACTGTGCCCAGAACAGCGGACCGCCGGTCTGTTCGGCGCCATTGTGCTTCAGTTCGAGCGGATAGCCGTAAGGCTTGGCATTGCTCTTGATGCCTCCGCTCCTTGCCCATCCTTGTGATAGCAGTCTGCCGGGATAGAATGGGTGGGTGAGGAAGCTCCCAAGATATAGGTGATGAGGCATTCGTTGTAGCCTTCGAGTGGGAAGTTCATATCCCATCCATAGTTGGGTGACCAGTGCCAGTACAGCACATCCTGTCCGCCACGGCGGTACCAGTCGAACTCCATCTCTTTCCACAGCTTGTCAATATGGCTTGCCAAGAGTTTCTCCTGTTCGTTGCCATTCTCGAAATACTGGCGTACGCACAGCAGACTTGCCATGAGGAACGAACTTTCTACGAGGTCGCCACCATCATCTTTCTGTCCGAAAGGAACGGTTTTTCCTGTATTGCCGTCTATCCAGTGCGACCAAACACCATGGAATCGGTCGGCTTTTCCTAAGAAATCTACTATCTTGGTAAGGCGCTGCACACCCTCGATACGGCTGATGTAACCTCTGTCTATACCTGCCAGCAGGCCGGCTATGCCAAATCCGCTTCCTCCGGTAGTCACCACATGCTTGTCGTTCTGTGGATAGATACCATCGAGGTGAATACGCTCGGGTGCCAGCCGGAGTTGGGGTTGGCTCCATCCCACATATAATTAAGGTGGGTCTTCTCAATGTAGTCGAGCATTTCCTCATCGTTGGCAAACGAGGAGGGTCTCTCTAAGGGCTGGTCATGCTCGTCGGTAACTATGCCTGTAAGCTCATATTCGTTAACCACAGGGATGTAATAGTCGCTCACTTGTCCCTTGACAACCTTGACGGAGTCCTGGCTGGCGAAACATGGAGCGGCTATTACCAGCATCCATGTGGCGAATGATAGCTTGGTAAAATTCATTTTGTATATTCTAAGTTTACGAATACTGCATTGTGGTCGGACAGATAAACCTTGTCGGGCTTATCACCGATAACTCTGTAGCGAGTAGCTTTCAGCTGGTTGCTGATAAAGATATGGTCGATAATGCTTCGCTCGTTGAGTGGCAGTCTGCCGTAATCGTGCCATGTCCAGTCTGGACCATAAACGATGGCAGCCTTGTTACGGGCATTTTCCATTTTGTTGGCTCTCAGTATGGCCGAAGGTTCTTCCTCATCGGTACAGTTAAAGTCGCCGGTGATGATGGCAGGCATGTTCTTAGCCACTTTCTTCATCTTGGAAGGATGAGCTTGATGCCTTCCTTGCGTGCTATCTTACCGTCGTTGTCGAGGTGGGTGTTGAAGTATACCACCTGCTTGCCGTTTTTTTTGTCTTTCAGTATCGCCCAGGTACAAACACGGTTGTAAGAAGCGTCCCAGCCCTTCTTTCCGAACTGTTCTGGTGTCTCGCTCAAGGCAAAGTCGCCATGCTTTACCATACTGAATTTGTGCTTGTTATAGAAGATTGGGCTGTGTTCGCCTGATGTTTTCCGTCATCTCGTCCTACACCGATGCCTCATATATGTCATTGAGAGCAGCCTTGAGGTCTGCCATCTGGTTGGGGCATACTTCCTGCATGCCCAAGAGGTCGGCTGATAATAGGTGAGCATCTTTGCCACCTCGCCTTTACGGTTGTCCCAACGGTTTTCATTGTCTACCGAGGCGTCCAAACGTATGTTGAACGACATGACGCTGATTTGTGCTTTGGCTTGCGATGTAAAGCCTGCAACAAAGAGAGAAAGTAAGAAGAGAGTTTTTCTGAAGATATGCATAGTAGTGTGTATAGAGTATATGAAAAGTGAGTAGTGAATAGTGATAATGAGTTGTCGGAAGATTCATGAACCAGCCTTCTTTAACGAAGGACTGGCTCATGAAATCGAAATAGAGCTTATGAATTATTCAATATGAATGACGTTTTCTCGTTATTCGTCGATAGGATCCTTCAGAAGGTCAGGAGTTGCTGTTACCTGATTGAAAGGTAGTGGGATAAGAGCCTTCTCCTTAGACCAACCTACAAGTTCAGTGGCAGCCTTGCCTGTGCGTACGAGGTCGTTGTAACGCTCACCCCATTCGCAGCAGAGCTCCATGCGGCGCTCGTCAATAATCTGGTCGAAGGTAACATTAGTAAGCTCAGGCATGTGAGCACGACGGCGAACTTCATTGAAAGGACCATCTCCATTCTTACCAAGTTTAACCTTTGCTTCTGCATTCATCAGCAGGACATCTGCATAGCGAAGTACTCGGATGTTGTTGTTTGTGCCATACTTTGTACGTCCAGGAGTGAGCTGAGTGGTTGGTGTATAAGCCTTGCCGTTCCAACAATCGGTCTTTGTAGGGTTGTCTTGAGGCTTGATGTAGTCACCATCGGGGGTGGTTGAGTCAGCCAATAAGAACGATGTGGTTGCACGAATGGTCTCGCCACGGCCATAAGCCCAGTCACGGAACGATTTCAAGATACCGCAGTCGCCCCATCCTGAGATGTTGCTGCCTGAGTTGTTTGGACCTTGGCAACCAAACCATTGGTCGGGGTCTATCAACTCGCCTGAGCCGTTGCCGAAGTCTGTACACTGGCTTTCGAAAATAGATTCGTCACATAGTTTTCCAGGAATTTTCCACAACTGATAGTAGTCTGGATAGAGATGGAAGTTACCATGTGCGATGATGTCATCGGTCAGCTCCTCCACCTTCTGGTAGTTGCCCTGATTGAGATAAATCTTAGCAGCTAATGTGGCAGCAGTGAATGCAGTTACAGCACCCTTGTGCTCGCTTTGGTTAGGACGGATGCGAGGCATGTTGTCCATGCCATATTGCAAATCCTCCAAAGCATACTTATAAACAGCCTCTGTGGTAGAACGTCTCAGATCGCTCTGGTTGTTATCACGAAGAATAGTGCAAGTTCCGAATGCTTGAATGAGGCGGAAGTAAGCGTAAGCACGCATGAACTTTACCTCACCAATATAGGCACGGTTGGCCTTTTGTTGAGCTTCTGTGGTGCAGTGCTGAGCATAGCCTCAAGAGCCTCAATGGCTGAGTTGGCGTTCTTGATGATGTTATAATACTGCATCCATATTTCGTTGAAGCCCCAGAATGAGTCGTTATACTTATACTCTGATAAGTTGTAATAGTCGCTACCGTTCCACTGGCCGCTGAACACATCCTGATCACGAATGGTTGTAATCTCCCATATTACCCAGTGCAGAGCACTTTTACGGAAGCGGGCATACATACCAGATACGGGCTGATACATATTGTCTAAGTTGGCATAGTCGACCTGTGTGTCAGGCACCTTGCTTCCGGCGTCTTGTCAAGATAGTCGCTGCATGACGAAACTGCGCCCATCATGAGGGCAGCTGCCGCTAATATGATTGTATTTTTGATAATTTTCATAATGTAGCAAATTTTAATTGAGGTTGATCTTTAGAAATTGATTTTCACGTTGAACGTGTAGGTAGAAGTCAGAGGATATACTTCGGTATCCCATCCCTCTGGATCGGTCAATTCTGGTGAGAAGGTGTTTGCCTTGAATGTAGTGAATGGACGATCGGCCGTCATGCTGAGACGGACAGATGGCAATGTGTATGTTCCGAACTTCAAGTTCTTGAAGGTGTAACCCAATGTAATGTTCTGGATGCGGAAGTAGTCAGCGCTCTCAACAAAGTAAGAACTGTACTTCTGGTCGCTCACGTTCCATGTGCGAAGCAGTGCCGCAGCAGATGGGGCAGAGTTGGTAGAGCCTGGACCTGTCCAACGTTTGTCATACTGATCCTTATCAAAGTTGTAGTTCTGTGAAGCATAACGTAGAGCACGCTTGCGGTTGAACATCTGTGCGCCAGACTGTCCGTAAGTTGTCAATTCGAAATCGAAGTTCTTCCACTCTAATCCAAGGTTGATACCATAAGTGAAGTTTGGAATATATGAACCCAATGTGGTTCGGTCATTACCATCGAGCACACCATCATGGTTCAGGTCTGCATACTTTAAATCACCAGGTTGGCAACCATTGGCTTTGCCTATAGGGTCAGCATCAACCTCTTCCTGTGTCTGGTAAACGCCAATCATCTTGAATCCGTAGAATGAATTCATCTCCTTGCCTACGATATTCACGGTCTTTCCGCCTCTGATGATACTATGACCATTAAGCTCCTTTACGCGGTTGCGAAGAGTTGACATATTGACACCAACACGATATTTGAGATCCTTGCCGATTCTGTCGTTCCAGTTGAGAGTGATATCAAAGCCTTGGTTCAAAATCTTACCATAGTTGCCAGCCAATGTCTGTGTGCTGAAAGGCAACAATGGAGAAATAACAGCATTGTTAGTCATGCGATGGAAGTAGTCGATATCCACATTCAAGCGGTTGTCGAGAGCAATGAGGTTGAAACCAGCATTCCACTCCTCTACAACCTCCCACTTCAGCCAACTGAAGTAGTTTGAGTTCTCATAACCAGGAATAGTGGTGTTACCAAATACACCAGAGAATTTGTTACCTGTGCTTATAGAGTTGAAACCATCAGAAGCTGCGATGTGGTCGTTACCAAGCTTACCCCAGCTTGCACGAAGTTTCAGCATGTCGAGCCACTTCTGGTCTTTCAGGAAGTTTTCCTGTGAGATAACCCAGGCTCCACCGATTGATGGGAAGTAACCCCATTTCTCCTGATATTTTGAAGAACCGTCAGCACGCATGGTGAAGACGAGCATATACTTGTCATCGTAGTTGTAGTTGAGACGTGTGAAGTAAGACAGACCGCGGTAGCAATAGCCGTCGTCGCCTACTGTGGCTCCAGTAGCGTCACCGTTCTTGATGTACCAGTATTCATCCTCGCCATCGGGTACGTTGCTGGCAGAACCATTGAGATTACGCCATTGTTCCTCACGCATGGACATACCAGCCATGGCACCTACCTTGTGCTTGCCAAACTGATCGTTGTAAGTCAATGTATTATCCCAGATGCGGTTGTAATATTTGTTCTCGCTCTTACTCAATTTGGTTGTTGTTGACTGCTGCCAGCTGCTCACATAGTAAGCAGGTGTAAACTCGCGACCTTGTGTTGAGAGGAAACTGTAAGAATAGTTACTGCGCAGGTTTAACTTGTTAGGAATAAAGTCTATCTGTGCATAGAAATTGGTCAATGCCTGATAGCTTTCGTTCTTAGAGTCGTAATACTCAGCAAAAGCAATTGGGTTGTAGAAGTTGGAAGAGTAGCCTAATACGTCAGGAGAGCCATACTTGTTAGGGAAGGCCTTGTCATTGTTTTTATCATACAGAGCCACGATAGGAGGACAGTTAAATGCCTTCTGCCAAGCGGCATTGTTTGGCACTTGCTGCTCTGACTGACTGAATACACCATTGAAGCCCACCTTCAACCAGTTGGTTGCGTTATAGTCTACAGCAGCACGGAAGTTGAGGCGCTTATAGTTGTTGTCAACATCCATGATGCCATCTTGGTAGAGGTAACTGCCACCCAAAGAATAAGTGGTTTTGTCTGAACCGCCGGCAATGCTTAGGCTGTGGTTGGTGATGAGGGCTGTGCGAAGCATCTGATCATACCAATCGTTGTCGGTGTTGTAAGTCCAGTTGTGGAAATCTGGATCTGAATAGCTACCACCATAGTTGTCGATACTCTTCTTGAAATGAGAAACATAAGCATCGTAGTTACCTTCAAGCATCATAGTAGCATATTCCTTAGCGTTACACAGTTCCAATACATTGGAGGCTTTCTGGAAACCTACATAGCCGTCGTATGTAATCTGTGCTTTCTGATTCTTAGCACCCTTCTTTGTAGTGATAAGCACCACGCCGTTGGCAGCGCGCACACCATAGATGGCTGCAGCCGAAGCGTCCTTAAGAATGGTAAAGTCCTGAATGTCGTCGTTGTTGAGGAAGGTAATGTCATCGTAGAACATTCCGTCAACTACATAAAGAGGTGAAGAGTTCTTGAAAGAACCAGCACCACGAATGCGTACGGTAGGTGCGCTACCAGGTGCACCTGAACTAACCACGTTCACACCTGCCACCTTACCCTGAAGGGCTGTCATAGGTGATGCGGAAGGAACAGACTGGATGTCGGCTGCCTTCACCACGGTGATAGGTGAGGTGAGGTCCTTGGCCTTTGCAGAACCGTAACCGATGACAACTACGTCGTTGAGGTTCTGGAAATCATCCTTCAATGTGACATTGAGGTTGCCTGAAGCCTTGAGGGTAACAGGCTGCATACCCACATAAGAAATGTTGATAGATGCGTTAGGATTAACTTCCTGGATGGTGAAGTTACCGTCTATGTCCGTAACGGTAGCTTGCTTTGTACCGAGTACTTTGACAGTGGCGCCAATGACTGGTTCGCCAGAACTATCCAAGACAGTACCTTTGACTGCCTGAGCTTGGGCAAATGCCAGCTGGGCTACAAAAGCGCAAATGAATAATAATAGGTTCTTTTTCATGTTTTTTTGTTTTAAGATAATTGTTAATTCAAAACTGCTGTGCAAAGTAAATACTTTTTAAAGGTTTGGGCAAATTTGTTGCCACGATATAACTACGATGCGCTTTCTTGGCACTACGATTTTACTACGATGTCAATTTCTAAACGTTTGGAAAAGAGAAAGATAGGAAAACGACAAAATTTTGCCTTTTTTCTTTGGTAGATGGTATAAATTTATTAATTTTGCAAATACATAACCACAAACCCGTCTAAATCAAAGAATGAAAAAGCAGTTTTTATGGCTTGTCATGTTAATCTTTTGTCTATGTCCAATGATGACAAAGGCACAGATTTTTATGCCTATTATCTCATACTATAACTCGTTTACTTATCATTATGGCATGCAGAACTGGTGCTGTACGCAGGATGATAGGGCATTATGTACTTTGCCAACAATAATGGTGTGCTCAGTTTTGATGGCTATTCGTGGCGCACCATAGCCTTGCCCAGCAAGGGATTGGTGCGATCAATTCTTGCTGATGGCGACCGTATCTATGTCGGCTCTTATACCGACTTCGGTTATTTTGTGCGTGATGAATGGGGTAAGATGGTGTATCATTCTCTTTGGCCCAAAAAATATCAGTCGCATAATGACGAGATATGGAATATCGTGAAGGGTGCTGATGGACATATTTACTTCCAGTCATTCTGCTCTTATTTCGTTTACGATGGCAAGAAAGTTACACCTTATTATATAAAGGAGCATCTGCCGCTCTGGTTTTTCCAAACAGGCGGTCAGCTCTATGCTCAATTGATTTCCGACGGATTGTGCCGGGTCAGCAAGACGTATTACCCCCCCATCCTACATCGTAGAGACTATGGCAACGATCATGTGATGGGCTTGCACCAGTTGGGCAAGAGTCTTTTCTTGTTGGCCACCAACCAGAATGGACTCTTCCTATACGACGGACAGCAGGTGAAGCCTGTTCGTACTGATGTCGATGCTTTGCTCCGACAAGCCTTGATCAACCGTACTGTCATGCTCAATAAGCATACCTTGGTGGTGGGAACCATTAAGAGTGGAATCTTTGCCATCGACCTCAATACCAATAAGGTGTTGTGGCACTACAGCAAGGCTAACGGACTGGGAAACAATACTGTACTCAACCTCCTGGTGGACAGAACGGGCAACTTATGGGCAGCCTTGGACAATGGCATCGCCCTTATCCATACGGGTTTGCCCCTTTCGGTGATGAGACTCGAGGGCATCGGTATGGTCTACGATGTGGCTACCTTGGGAAGCGATATGTATATAGCCACCAACCAGTCGGTGTGGCGATATGACATGAAGGAACACAATATAGTTCCGGTGAATGGCTGCGAAGGACAAAACTGGTATGTATCTCAGTTTGACAACCAGGTGTTTGCCGGCAACAATTTAGGCACAAAGGCCCTTGTGGACAATCAGTCTTTCGACCTTTTAAACGACAATCAGGGCAGTACTATGATGCGTGAGTATCAGCATTATGGTCAGCATGCATTGATAGAGTCTTCCTACAACAGTTTCCGTATTTATTTACGCGATGGCGACAAATGGCGCTATGGTTGGACGGTGAAAGGCTTCGGTGCTCCTATCAGAGAGATAGAAATAGACAACCAGGGTGTCATCTGGGCAGCCACATGAGCAAAGGTCTCTATCGACTGGAACTTTCTAAGGATATGAGGCGATTCGAAAGGGTGAACTTCTATTCTTCGTTGCCCAATAGCAAGGGCGATGCATTCCATGTGATGACCATCATGGGACGTGTGGTCTTCTCGTATGGTGCCGTCTCTTTACTTACGATGATATACGCAAGCAGATATTGCCCTATTATGGTTGCGGCAGGTTGAGCGACATGGGCATCGTGTCGTCTGCCTTCCTTGATAAGAAAACCTTCTGGTTGCTCAATAGCGATGGCTATTGGCTTATGCATTCGGGCAGTAAGGAGAACCTGCCGGTGTTCTTTATCTCCAACTCTTCGTTTGGGCAGGAGTGCAACATCTATGGACATTCGATGTATGCTTCGGGTCGTGCCACCTATTTCTTCCTCAACGATGGTATAGGCAGATATTTGGGCACAGGTGCTGAAATGGGAAAGAAGCCCGCCTGCTATCAGGCTTCATTCAGCGAGGTGAGACAAAGGACCGTGATAATGTGGCGCATCAGCTGCCTGTGGTCAGCGATGGCAAGGTGAAGGCATGGGGTAACATTCGGCTCAGGGTGTCGTTCCCCAACTACGATAACGACAAGCTGCTGTTCTGCTATACGCTGAAGGGTGGAGGCAATACGCTTACCGAGTCTTCCTATTCGCCAGAGATCGTGTACAGCAACTTCGGCTTTGGAGATTATGAACTGACGGTGGTGGTCAAAAACCTCAAGGGCGACATCATAGGCAAGCCTCTTGTCTATTGTTTCTCTTTCCCCACACCTTTCCTGCTCTCATGGTGGGCGTGGCTGATGTATCTGTTGCTGCTTTCAGCTTTGGTGTATGGCTATATCCGCTGGCGTACCAACAAGATTATTCGTCGCAATAAGAAGATTGCTGAAAAAGAACTCCTGGAGCAGAAGATGAAATCGTTAGAGCAGGAACGCATCATTGCCGAACAGCAGAAACAACTCTTAGAAAACGAGCTCGCCCTTAAGGGAAAGGACGTGGCAAGCATGGCTTTCGATATGGTGGCGATGAACAACTCCATCAGTGAGGCGAAGGAGACTTTGCTTGAAGGCATGCGCAAGGGAACCATCACCACCAAGAATGCCAGCAAACTGTTGTTGCAGATGAAGAGTGGCGACAACGACTTGTTCTGGAATACGTTCCAAAACAACTTCGACCTGATACACAAGAAGTTCTTCCGCAGTCTGCGTGAGAAATATCCCGACCTCACGTCGAACGACCTGAAGGTATGTGCCCTCTTGCGCCTGAACCTGAATACAAAGGATATTGCCAACTTCACTCACCTTACCATCCGTGGTGTGGAAGGCGCAAGATACCGACTCAGAAAGAAGTTGGGCATTCCTACCGACAAGTCGCTCACCGATTTCCTCATCGAGTTCGAATAAGGAGAGGATCTTTATTGTCCTCCCAAGCGCTCGAAGAAGGTGATGATTTCCTCAAAAGTCTTGAATTCATCGCTGCCATACTCGATGGCTGTGCCCATGAAGCCTTGTCGGGACAGGGGTCGATGAAGTAGTCGCCATAGAGCAATGCCTTCTGGTTGCAGAAAATGACGTGGTTGTAGGCTGGGGCAGATAGGTACTCCTCTACCCAGGTCATGACACGAGCCATATAGTCATGGTCGTTGGTGGGCGCCTGTGCCACAATGTACACATTATAATATTCTATCAGCATCTCATAGGCCTTGTGCATTGAGCTGGTGGCTTTCCAGTAACTGTCGTGCAGGGCATCGAAGTCGATATACACGATGGGGCGTTCCTTTCCGTTCTGTTTGTCGTCTATCCATCGGATGACGGGTGCGAGATAATGGAATGCCACCTTGTCTATCAGCCGATGCTCACCATGGAAGCGGATGGCTTGTGGATAATGCTCGTGGAAGAGGTCGAAGGTATGAACCACAGGTCCTTGTCGCCAAAGAGTCCGTAGACACGGTTTTGTTCTTCGGGTGTTACATTCTGAAAGCACAGGGCGGTAATGTCTTTGTACTCCTTGATGAGTCCCTTGTTCACCATCAGCTCCTGCACTCCGTCCTTGCGCGGGTTCTGAAACTCCTGTCTTCCCGTCATACTGCTCATGGTGTTACCCATCTCGAAAGCAGGGTTTACCAAGATGCGGTCGGTGCCATGGAGCATCTCTGTGAACATACCACCATGGAGGTGCCTACAATCAGGTCGGGTTTCTCCCTCTGCTGCATGTCCCGCAGCATCTCTATGGCTTCTTCGGCATGCACGGGAATGTCCTCAGCCACGAGGGTGGCATTAGGCATCAACTCCTGCAACATCTTTACCGTGCCGCTCTGTCCCGAGGAGAGGAAGCCGTGCACATACATGATTTTCTTGCCCTGCATCAGGTCAGGGAACTGCTTGATGTATTGATTTTCCATTGCTTGTTGTTTTATCCGGAATGATGATGCAAAAGTACAGTTATTTGCAGTGAAAACAAAATTATTGATGCATATTTTTTCTCCTGTTGTTCAAATAATGCGATGAAAGGGCTGTATTTCTCGGATTTTATTTGTACTTTTGCCGCATCTTTCTGAAATTACATATATGTGACAATGGAACAGTCAATAGAAAATCTCTACAAGCTCGACGGCAGAGTGCCCGTCGCCAAAGCACTTCCTTTCGGCCTTCAGCATGTGCTGGCCATGTTTGTGAGCAACATTGCTCCTATTATGATTCTTGCCGGAGCCGTAGGTTGGACAGTTCAGTGAGCGCCGTGCTTATCCAGAACTGTATGGTCATAGCCGGTATCGGTACGTTGGTACAGCTTTATCCCGTTTGGCGCATTGGCTCGCGCCTGCCTATCGTGATGGGCATTTCCTTCACCTTCCTTTCTCTGGCCATTGCCATTGCCGGTTCTCAGGGCATGGGAACCTCATAGGTGCGGTTATCATTGGTGGATTGATAGAGGGAACACTTGGACTCTTTGCCAAATATTGGATTAAACTCATTCCGCCCGTTGTGGCTGCTACGGTGGTTACCGCCATCGGTTTCTCGCTACTTCCTGTAGGTGCCAACTCGTTTGCTGGAGGACAGGGTGCTGCAGATTTCGGCAGTGTGAACAACTGGATTGTTGGAAGTGTTACCTTGTTGGCCTGTCTGCTCTGCCAGATTTTTGCCAAGGGTTTCCTCCGTTCGCTGTCTGTTCTTATGGGTCTGATCGTAGGCTACATTCTTGCCTGCTTCATGGGTATGGTCAATTTCAGCGGACTCACCGGTCTCTCGCTCGTTGCCTTTCCCCAGCTTCTGCCTTTCACTCCCGAGTTTCATATCGGTGCCATCCTCTCGGTGGTAGCCGTCTATCTTGTGTCAGCCACAGAGACGATAGGTGATACTTCTGCCCTTTGCAACAGTGCGCTGAAGCGCAATCCTCAGACCAAGGAGATGGGCTCTGCCGTTTGCTGCGATGGTTTCGTCAGCACGGTGTCTGGTCTCTTCGGTTGTACTCCTATCACCTCGTTCAGTCAGAATGTGGGATTGGCAGCCATGTCGGGTGTGGTCAATCGTTTCACCATTGCCATGGGAGCCTTGATAATGATTATCGGTGGTGTGTTCCCTGCCATAGGCTATGTGCTCACCACCATTCCTCAGGCTGTTTTGGGCGGTTGCACCATTATGATGTTTGGTAGCATCCTCTTTGCCGGTTTCGGTATGATGGCGCGTACGGGTTTCTCACAGCGCAACATGGTGATCGTGAGCCTTTCGCTGAGTGTAGGCCTTGGCTTCACCCAGGCTACAGGCATGTTCAACATCTTCCCTGAGATTGTCCGCACGGTGTTTGCCGACAACTGCGTGGCTGTGGTCTTCCTGCTTGCTGTGGTTCTCAACCTCGTGTTGCCAAAGGATCTGGAACAATAAAAAGAGAATTATTTGCTAATATCAATATAAATTCTATTCATAATGGATTTGCTGAAAGAAAGAATTATGCAGGAAGGCAGATGTTTTCCTGGTGGAATCTTAAAAGTAGACAGTTTCGTAAATCACCAGATGGATCCTATCTTGATGATGGATTTGGCGAAGGAGTTTGTTCGTCTGTTCCAGGACATTAAGTACAACAAGATCATCACCATTGAGGCATCGGGTATCGCTCCTGCCATCATGGTAGGTTATCTGACCCATCTTCCTGTGGTCTTCGTCAAGAAGAAACAGCCCAAGACGATGGAGGGTATGATTACTTCTGTGGTTCACTCTTTCACTAAGGACCGCGACTATACGGTTTGTGTGAGCGACAGCTATCTTACTCCCGACGACCATGTCATCTTCATCGACGACTTCCTCGCCAATGGCAATGCTTCCAAGGGCGTGATGGAACTCTGCGAAAAGCTGGCGCCAAGATAGAGGCGATGGGCTTCATCATTGAGAAAGCCTTCCAGCATGGTGGCGACTTCCTGCGCCGTGAGGGTATGCGCTATGAGGCGCTCGCTACGGTTGAGAGCCTGGAAGACTGCAAGATTGTTTTGAAGTAAGGACTCAAGTTTCGCAAGTGGTTTAAGTACGGGCTGAAGGCCCAAAAGCTCTTAGCCCATGGTTGTTATGGACACAAGCAGCACGCCCTGAAAGGGCAGAAGCTCTTAGCCCAGGGCATCGCCCTGGGTACAATGACAATCAGAAAGGCGCCCTGGGCACGTGTGAAGGCTACATAAAGCAGATTCAAATTGTCGACTATGTTTCGCAGATGTTCATGATTATAATCTGCTTCATATATACTTTGCTTCATCAGTTTAGCACTGAAATCTATAGGTACCAGT